>Ga0180433_10002122_pt1 | contig 31519 bp, 23 predicted proteins | sample SS_ome_8_FD_132980 | JGI IMG/M metagenome (GOLD analysis project Ga0180433, IMG submission 132980) | Hypersaline lake sediment archaeal communities from the Salton Sea, California, USA - SS_1_D_1 metaG | ecosystem: Environmental > Aquatic > Non-marine Saline and Alkaline > Hypersaline >...
ATTTTCAAAGTCAGAAACATCAAACAAAGCAATTTTAAGTCCTTGATACCAAGCAAAATCTAAATTTCTAGATTCTTTTTGAGAGTCGAGTGCTTCAACTGTATCCTTTCCAATGCCTATTATATGGTTTTCATCATAAGGATGTAAATAATCAGAATAACCCGGTATCTTTAATTTTCCGAGTATTTTTGGGTGGTAAGGATCAGATAAATCAATAGTAAAAAATGGGTCAATTTTCTTAAATGTAACTAAATAACCTTTATCACCCATAAATCGTGCTGAATAAATACTCTCTCCAAGGGCAATACCCTCTATCTCTGAAATAGTTTGTAATTCTTTGTCTAATATGTATACATTGTTGCTTGATTTTTCATCTTGATCCCAAACATTTCCAACTGTTGTTGCTATCCTTAAATATCCATTATGCTCATCCATTGAAAATTGATTAAGAATCCTTCCGGGAACTTCACCTTGTGCAGTATAATTGATTTTTCCACTTTCTATAGAAATTTTATGAATTAAAGTTGTTTCCTTATATCCGTTAAATGGTCTATCCATTAAAGGATGGATATGAAAATAATCATATTTTGTGCAAGTAAGAAAAATATTATTTTTTGAAACATACATAGTTTGAGCGCTGCCTAATAAAAAGCTTCTTTGATTTACTTCTTCAGTATCTATATTAATCGATATTACATGAGTCATGGTCTCAATTCTCTCAGGTATGTCAACATAGTAAATGTGACCTGCGGGAATTGAGTTTGATACATTATCTATTGTTATTTGAGGAATAGACATAGTTTTATTTCCTTCATTTGATTGAAAAATTTCATATGAAAATTCATTAGAAATAACATATACAAAATCTCCTATCATCCTAGAGTCAAAATAGGTACCATCAATTTCAACATTTTTTATTAATTCAGGATCTTTTTTATTATTTAAGTCATAAATTTTTATTACCGTTGTTGATTTTCCACCCCACCAATAATAATCATATTCTTCATAGTTATTAGAGTACTGATATGAACTGAAAAAAACAATCAATCTTTCTTTGCTAATAAATATATTAATTGGTGATTCGTTGCTATTAAATTCTATTTTGCTTTCAATAGAAGCATCGGTCGTAGGATATGCCTTTACAATAAATATTGCATTTTCTGTTACAATATAAAGATAAGAACCATCTGTTTTCACAATATCTGGTTCATCCACACCCTCGACCTGTATATTTGTATTGGAAAAATCTACAGAACTAACTCCGTTACTGCTACTATCTGCAGATTCACCCATGTCTGACTTTGAAAAACCTGCACGAGGTGCTTCGCAACAATCCCATCCAAAATTTGAATAATTATCATAATTTTTTTCAAAAAATTCCTCTAGCTCATCATAAGAAGTAAAACTATAGATTCCGTATGTATACTTGCCTGTTCCTATTGGAGCAAGTGCAAAAGCCGTAACAAAACTTGTGATAATTAAAATGCTTACAATAAATACTCCCTTTATTTTGCCATTATTTATATTCATACTATCACACCAAACATCAATTACTCAAAATTATAGACTCAAAAGTTTATATATAGTTGGAAAACGTTCGGAAAAAACCAAATACTTAATTAAAAATCGAAAAAATTAGATGATTAAATTGCCTCAACTTTTTCTGAAAATTTAATTCCCATATCCTCAAGTTCGTCTAAAATAGGATTATAAATTTCCGGAATTACTGGAATGTGCACACCAGTTTTTTTTATTCTTTCGCTTAATATCATCTTAACTGCAATTGCTGCTGGATATGCAACAGTTCTTGCTATTGCTGAATCACCGTTTGTAATGCCGTAATCAACTAATTTCGATGTAACGTATTCTGTTTTGTTAGGATATTTAACTATGAATTCATGAAACATTACAATCATATCCCGTTCATTCTCACCCAATAACATTTTCTTTAATGTAATAGCATTTAGATAATCAAGTGGATTATCCTTGTCTTCTGGTAATATATCATCACTTATCAAACCAAGCCATTCCATACGTTTTATTACAGCTGAGTATATATCCAGTCCAAGATATTTGGCTACTGATTCCGATAAATTTTCACCAATATTGCAATTAACTAAGTATCTAGTTAAATCAGCATATGTCTTTCCTGAAAAATTCTCAACAGGCTTGTCATTTAACCAACCTAAGCTTACTAATTTTCTTATTGTTTCGCACCAACCAGTCATGCGAAAAGTACCCCGATAGACTGTTTTAGCTTCCTTTAATCCATATATAATCTTATAGGGGAGAGAATTTCTATTAGGATAATTTTCAAAAGTACCTTCGCCAGGTACATCCTGAAGATAATAATGTTCAAATAATTGATCACCTGCAATAGATATTTTCTGGCCATTTTCAAGCCATTTTGCAGGATTTTTTGATGCCAAAAGAACACCTCGAGGGGACCAAGAGAATTTATATCCAAAAGGATTATTATTTGCCTCATGTGAAGGTAGTGCACCTGTTGTGGATCTAAAACTTAAAACTATGCCACCATTTTTCTCCACACCATGAATTATTCTCATTGCTGACATATGATCTATACCCGGATCAAGTCCACATTCATTTAATATTAATATTTCTTGATTTATTGCCGAGTCATTTAGATCAGACATTTTATCACTTACATAAGATGTAGTTACTAAGTGTTTTTTATTTTCAATACATAATTTAGCTATTTTCACATGATATCTATATGGTACTAGACTAACAGTTATATCTGATTCTAAAATTAATCTCTCCAATTTATTGTCATCATTAATGTTTAATGATTCTGTCTTTCCTCTTTCATGAGAACCAACAATATTTTCTGCTTTACTAACAGTTCTACTTGCCATAACAACAGTATAATCTGGTTGATCCAAAAGATAATTAACAATTGGTCTTGAAACCATACCTGCCCCTAGAATCAAAATATTTTTCATTATTATCACTTAAGTTTAAATAAAACTGCCGAGTGCCAATCAGATTAGTTTATAAATATTTGTCGATGTATTGATAGTCCGATGTTAATTTTCCATGATATAAAATAACTGCCTTTTTAACCTCGGGTGGTAAATCACATCGGTTAAAATCAACAGAGAAATCAGCTTTAGCAATCTTAGGTATAAATTTATGAAGAATATTACTAAAAGATGTTGAAGATTCTTTAGGTAGTTCACAAGGCAGATTATCGATTCCCATGAGTACAATTCCTTCACCTTCAACTCCATCCGTCACTTTTTTTGTTAGAGGGTTATAAATATAAATTGGATTATCAGGTGTAGTTGCTTTTTCAGAGAATTCAATTGCACCATTAATATCTATACTTATATCTCCAACCACTTCTAATCTCCTTAATTTTTCATAATTATTTTTAGCAAATTCTTTTGTTAAAAGCCTAGGATATCTTAAATCCCAATAGATACAATTCATTAGTATTGATAGATAAGGGACATATCTTTCAAAAATAGATTTATATCTATTTGGATTATCATAATAATCCTGAAGATCAAAATTATTGTCAGAAGATATTGGTTCAACCATATCTTTTTCTTTAAAAACCACCTTGTATAGGACGTTCTTTTTAGGTTCTTCAAAAATCTTTTTAATTTCTCCGGGGGAAATATTTATAACCGGTAGAACCTCGAGAATTTCTTGCACACCATTGGATACATGACCATATCCTGCAATTCCAATAATTATGGGTTTTATTGAGTCTGTAAGGCCTTTATTTTTAATTTTTTCTCCAATCAATTTAAAATGATTTTTTATCTCATCCAAGTCACGATATTCAATAGTTTGTTTTATAGTGTTTAACGGCGTATCAATTTTTTTATATTTTAATCTTTGACCAAATGCCCAAAGAGTGTCAATCATTCCAGCAATTCCAGCAAATCTTCCAAAAAATAACAATCTAAATCCCTTTTCATTCACAATTTTTTCATAATCAATTAAATTACATTCAAGTTCCATCATTTTTTTAAGCATCGGCATATTGTATTTCTGGCCCTTTATTGTGTGAGAAAAAAAGATATAGGTTTTGTCTGATTCAAAAAAATCAATTGGAATTTCTTTAACAGCAAATACAGATTGACATTCAGATAGATTTTCCTTGACAATACCCCCAGAATTTTCATATTGTGCATCTGAAAAAGCTCGAATTTTAGAAGGTTGGATAATTGTAGAAATCCCCAACTCTTTTAATTTTTTTACATGCTCTGGAATTAGGGGCACTCGTTTTTCCCATTCATTTTTATCCTCGCGTCTAATTCCAATTTTATAATCCATATCGCATCAAAAGGTCCCATCATTTTAGATTTTAAATAAATTTGGTGATCCGAGAATTCTTATAATTTATATCTTAAAATAGCTCCTATATGTCCAAGGTTTGAAATTTCTTCATCATCAGTAAATTCGATATCAACATCGGTTCTTTTTCCAAATTCAATGATTTCCTCAATAACATCCACCTCTGAAACATCGCCTCCACAATTTGAACATTTTTTTACTGAACCAATCTTTAAAAATTGACATCTTTCACAGATATAACCTTTTTTCTTGAAATTCTTTTCAACAATCAATTGTTCAACTTGTCCATTTTTAATTGCTTGTAAGGTTTCTTTGATACCATAGGCTGCAAGTCCATCTTTTAAAATTTCATTTTTAAGATTTTTCGTTGCATTATTGCTTTTTTCTTTTTCAAGTTCTGAAATAACACTAATTGAATCTTTCAACAGTTGCTTTTCATCGTCGATACTAATGTCTATTGTTGCAACAATTCTTTTTTTAATATTTGGGGAAAGCGAATCCTTAAAATGCAGTTTTGCTTGACCTGGACCTGCGATAATTATCTGGTTATTTGCAAATTTATTCAATGCCTCTTCAACTTCAGAAAAAAATGAATTAATTGCTCCTTTTCTTAATCTCTGAAATCTTGCTTGCGACCATCCTCCCTTCTTATGCTTGTTCATAATTTCTTTAGATAGAGTTTTTTCTTCTATTACTTTTCCTAGGGATATTGAAAAAATTTTTGAATAATTTGAATTTATAAGGACTAATGTAAATGATTCCCATTCATCAAGTATTCTTGAAAGTGGTCTAATGTATGGTGAAGAATCTACTATAAAAGAATTTTTTATTTTTACAGGCAAGGAAACTGATTTGAAAAAATTATTGTTTTTAGATGCAAAAATAACTCCTTGAAATTTACTGTTTTTACCAAGAAATTTATCAATATCATCAATTGTTTTTGAGAAATTTTCTTTTTCCTCACCAGTCAAGACTGATTTACATGCCAATTTTCTTTTTTCAAAGAATTTTAGATTTGTATCTTTTTCTTTATACAATGTTATGAAGGTGTTTTTACTGTCTCCATCATAAATATCTGACAAATCCTTTACCAATTCATCTAAGTGATTATTCATTTCAATACAATCCAAAATTTAGATATCAATTGATTTCATTTTTATACTTTCAATTATGTAACTAAAGCAAATAAATAGTATAAATATTTCATCATATAATAATGGATAAAATTACATCATTTAGAAAAAATGAAATAATAAGTGCTTCAGAAATAGGACAATATACTTATTGTTCAATAGCTTGGTTTTTACAACGTTGTGGATATAAACCAGATTCGCCATTACTTGAATCGGGTAAAAAAAACCATATTTATTTTGGAGAAAAAATTGATACTATTCAAAATAAATTAAGTGTTTCAAAGCGTTTAATAACCGGAGGTATACTACTCTTGATTACAGCAATATTTTTAACCATTATAGAGGTGATTTTGTAAATCTTATTAATCTCATAATAATTGCTTTTTTCTTAATTGCATTTTTCTTGATTTACATTGGATGGATACTACATAAAAATGGTATACAGCAAAAAATACAGTATAGAATTCCCAAAGGTAAAATTGCATATTCTGATCTAAATACCCCGGGTAAAACCATGTTTTCAAAACGTTACAAAATTACAGGAAAACCAGACTATATTGTAAATAACAACAATAGATTTATCCCAGTTGAGATTAAATCGGGATACTATACTCAACCTCAAAAAAATCATATTTTACAGTTAGCAACATATTGTCAATTGATTGAAGAAAACTATGGAACCTTTACACCATATGGAATTTTAGTTTATAAAAATCAAGATTTTAAAATCCCATTTAATCCTTCTCTTAGGTTTGAATTAGAATCAGTTCTTAGTAGGATGAAAAAAGAAATAAAAAGTAAAAATGTTAGTTTAAATCATAATGATCCAAGAAAGTGTAGACATTGTTCGATGAGGGTTTATTGTAAAGATAAGCTGGCATAAATAAATCTAATAGAATTTCCAAACATTTTTTGTTTTTGAATTCATATTACCTGCTTTATCATATGCTATCAGTTTTATCTCGTGTTTGTAAGACAACGTTTCATCCCATAGCCAACTTTTTGGAACGATATCAAAAATTTCCTTTAACTCATCATCAATGTATAGTTCAATACGATCTAAACCTGATTCATTATCATTTGCTCCAAACCAAATTTGAATATCTCCAATTATTAATGGGAAAAAAAATGGTGCTAACCATCGATCTTTATAATATATCGCCCTTTTTGGACGATTTATTTTTAGATGTGGTGCTTTTCCTTCGATTAAAATCTCATGAGTAAACCATTCACTTTCATTGCCATACTCATCTTTGAATTTGACCTTTATTAAATATAAACCATCTTCTTCCCATGCATGAGAAGCACACATAGTTTCACCAGAGCCATACGGTCCCATCCAATCACTTATTGTACCATCTCCCCAGTTCCAAATACTATAGATTGAATCTCCCTCAGGATCTGTAAATTCAATACAAAATGTGTAATTTACTCCGGGTCTGCCATAACTTGGGCCAGAGAAGTTATTTGCTAGAAGCAACTGTTTTTGTTGAATACCAATATTAGTTACTTTTTTCGATTCAATCACTGAATATGATGTAATGTTTGATCCTTCGATTTTATCAGTTGTTGAACGTCCTGCATTGTCATAATGAATAAATTTGAAAATGATATCATCAAAAATATTTGGTAATTCATACTCAAATGTATATTCTGGTCCAGGACTTTCAATTGTCTCCCATAGGCCATCATCAATATACATCTCAACTCTGTTCATTGCAGAAGTAGCATCAACTGCATTACAAGTGAAGGTTATTATCCATGGACCTAGCAGGCCATCTTTTTCAGCTTCCCATAGTACTTCATCTATATTTGGATCAACTGTATCTATATAGATTAAAATAGAACCTATTGACGCACAATTTCCAACTTTGTCACAAGCAAGATAATCAATATTAATTCCGCCATTTTGATTCACAGAAAATGTAAAAGATTCTTCATCAATGGTTTGCCAAGGTTCACCAGATATACTGTATCGAATAAAATCCACCCCTGAACCAGGAATACCTGGTGCAATATCTGGATCATAGGCAGTGATTGTTATATTTGGAGGATTTGCATACCAGCCATTGTCACCATCAGGATTTGGCGGGTCAATTTCACATTCGACAATTGGTGGAGTGTTATCAACTCCAACTATCAATTCACATTGATTATTTTGAGGATAATCATCAACTTCAAGCGGCAAACTCATTTTTATCTTATATACTCCCTCTATATCAAAATTATTACTATTAAATTCTAAAAACTGAGTTCCACCCAATGGATCCTCAAGATTGATATTGCTAATATTGTCCTCGTAGACCAATGTACCTTGTGAGTAATTTGTAATATACTCATATATTTCAGCATAACATATTAGATTACTTTCAGAAAAAGTCCCAAGATTTTCTATAGTTGCATTAATATTCTGAGATCCAGGTTTATTATAAATATCTGGAAAAGGTATATATTCTCCTATAGCTGAATTTAGGACTACTTTACCCATTATTTCTTTAATACCAACATCATGGAAATACTCTAATTCAATCACTTTTGAAAAAAGATCATTATTAGGATTTTCATCTTGTGGGTTATACATATTAGTCCAAGAATTACAAACGTAAATCTTTTTACCTGATTCCTCTTCAGTTAGAAAATCAGGATTCCATTCATTAAAATCAAGTTCAATTTCTTCTCCAGGATCAATTTGTTCCATGCAGATAGAATCTTCATATTCAGGTTCAAGATTAGTATAACCTTTTATTACAATATCATCTAGATACCAGTTATTTTCATACAAACAACTTCCATTAAGCGCAAATGAAATATATGTGGTTGAGCCAATATTTTTATTTGTAAATATTGAAATATTTTCAGGACCTATATCATCAAGTGCAAATACCTTCCATACTTCACTCCAATTTTCCCCATCTTCAGAGGTATCAACTTCAAGTTTGTATGCACAACCAGAATGATTGAGAAAATGCTTGAAATCAATTTCTATTAAATCATAATTGCTCGTGTCTAGAGCAGGTGTATTTAACCTGAAAATATCATAGTCAGTAGGTTGATAATATAATCTTGCTTCACCGATATAGCCTCCAGCATAATTTGACTCACTATACATCCAGTTTTCATGTGTAATCGACCAACCTAGTGGAGGAAACTGAGATTCAGAAAAATCTTGTTCAATTAAAATCTCCTCGGTTTCAATATCCTGTTCAGCAACTTCAACATAAGTCTTAAAACAACATTCTTCATATTGGCCGTAGTTTCTTATTGTTGAATTTACTAAAAATATTTGTGCAGGACCCGTTTCAGGTCCAATAATATCTGTACACCCAACATCGTGGAAGTCCCCATAATGCAAAGTAAATGTTTTATTTTTGTAATTATTAGATAAATTGTCGTCCCAATGTACGATTGTATAGCAACTAATAGTATAATTTATATTTTTATTACTGGTGTTTTGCCAATCTTCGGGCATCCATTGTGGCATTTCAACAGTTAATGTCTCATCCCAATCAAGATCTATATACTCTGTTTCATTATATTCCTCAATTTCATTTTCTTTTATTATTTTGACATTAATAGGAATATCAGTTACACTATTACCAAAATTTTTTACTTGAACTGCAACATCAATGGATTCACTTGCATCTCCATCTTTTGGTTTTAAAATATTTTTAACCCCTACATCATAGTAGCAAAATATAATGTTAGTAAAGATTGATGCAGCTAATGTGCAGTTATTATCGAGCATATCTATTATTTCAAGCTCTCCGGTTTCTGGGTCAGCTGAACATAAATAACTACCATTATAGGGACTGGTTATATATGCGGTCAAAAATAGTATATCTTGTTCCATGAAAAAATCTCCATCTTGTGGACCATTTAGCGTAACACCCATTGAACCAATTTCTATAGCTTCGCCTGTTTCTTTATTAACCATATAAAGATAACTATCGCCTGAAGATTTAACGTCCCAGGAATAACAAGTACCATCGGCATCAAATGCAATAGCAATATGATCTTGATCAGTATTAAAAGGACCGACTAATTCCTGCTCACCAGAAATTGGATCTATAACAAAAAGTTCATTATTTGAACAACCATATAAAGTAATAGTTGTTGGATCAATAGCTAATCCATTAAGACCTATGCCTCCCCCACCGATTTCAGTTAATTCTCCTGTTTCAATATCTACCTCGTATAAAGCACCATTTTGATATTCAACAGCAAGCCATCTCTCACAGACGTACGTACCACCTGATAAATAATTTTCACTTGTGTATCCACCAATGTATTCAAATTCACCTGAAATTTCAATATCAAATCTGTATGTTCCTTCTCCCTGAGGACCATTGTTTATGGCATATCCATACATCCATTCGCCAAGAGGTTCTGATCTTTCAGCACCATAATTTTTTAATTTGTTTTGTTTTTTATCTATATTATTCAACCGATTTATATTATTAAAATTAGAAGGATTGAGACTTCTAAACTTATTTAATTTAATATTTTCTTTAGAAGAAGTATCTTCTGTTTTAACATAAATTATTGCAGACATTGAGGTACTTGATATTAACATAAGTAATACAATAATTGAAAAAACTGTACTTACAATTGGAATATTTCTTTTTCTAAATTTTAATATATATTTTCTCATTTATTTGTCCTCCCCATGTAATTATTAACTTATAGACGTCTTACTATATAAAATATATCTTAATGATTTATCATTAGCCTAAAAAATGATATGTAAAATAAGAAATTTCATTAATTTTTTAATAAAAAACCTTTAATAAACTTTCATCTTCCTGATTTTAAAACTATGAGAATAGCAATATTACTTAAAGATAGGTGTAAATCAAAACGATGTTCAACAGAATGTATAAAATATTGCCCGAGAGTAAGAGCGGGAGATGAAACAATTGTTATGGGTGAAGATAACAAACCCATAATATCTGAGGAGTTATGTGTTGGTTGTGGAATCTGTGTAAATAAATGTCCATTTGATGCGATTAAAATTATAGGACTTGCTGAGGAATTAAAAACAGATTTAGTTCATCAATTTAGTAAAAATGGATTTAGACTATACCGACTTCCAATTCCCAAAAAAGGCATTTGTGTAGGAATATTAGGACAAAATGGCATTGGAAAAACAACTGCAATAAAAATATTGGCAGGTCAACAAAAACCTAACCTTGGATGCTACGAAGAGGATTTGAGATGGGAAGATGTACTAGAATATTTTTCAGGAACAGAGTTACATGAGCATTTTAAAAGTATATCCGAAGATAATCTAAATTGTGTATTAAAACCTCAATATGTTGATCGTATACCAAAAACTGTAAAAGGAAAGATTAAGGATATATTATCTAAGGCAGATAACTCAGATAATTTTGATACAATAGTTGAAAAACTTGGTTTAGAAAACATTCTTGACAAAGAAATTCAAAAAGGTACAATATCGGGTGGAGAACTTCAATTAGTATCTATTGCTGCTGCTTTAATAAAAGATGTTGATCTTTATTTTTTTGATGAACCAACTTCTTATCTTGACATATACCAGCGTTTAAAAGTGGCAAGAATCATAAGAGAATTATCTCAAGAGAAAAAGGTAATTGTGGTAGAACATGATCTTGCAGTACTTGATTTCCAATGCGATAATGTTCATATTATGTATGGTAATGAAGGTGCATATGGAGTTGTAACCTTCCCGCGTGGTGTAAGACATTCTATTAATACTTATCTTCAGGGTTACCTCAAAGAGGAAAATATTAGATTTGGAGAAACCATTGAATTTTCTGCACATCCGCCAAAACAGCAGCAGAATATGAGTATTTTAGTTTCATATGATAATTTGAAAAAATCATTTAAGGAGTTTAGTTTAGAAGTTGAACGAGGAATAATCAGAATGGGGGAATTAATTGGAGTTGTTGGCCCAAATGCAATCGGAAAAACTACATTTGTTAAAATGTTAGCAGGAAATATTGAGCCTAGCGAAGGAAAGATTGAGTATGATTTGAAAATTAGTTACAAACCACAATACATTTCTCCTAATTATGAAGGAACTGTAAGAGAATTTTTAGAAAAAAATGCTCAAGTTCTATTTACTTCATCCTTTTTTACAACTGAAGTTTATGAACCACTACATCTAAAATATCTATTAGATCGGCAGATCGATACTCTTTCTGGTGGTGAATTACAGCGGGTTGCAATCGCTTCATGTTTAGTAAAAGAAGCAGATATATTTCTTATTGATGAACCATCTGCATATCTTGATAGCGAACAGCGTATGATTGTATCTAGAATGTTCAGAAGAATTATGGAAAAATCTGGTAAATCTGCCCTTATTGTAGATCACGATGTTTATTTTATAGACATGGTAAGTGATGCGTTGATAGTGTTTGATGGGGAATCTGGAAAATATGGTAAAGCACAAGGTCCTTTTAGTTTGCATGAAGGGATGAACCGTTTTCTAAAGGATGTGGATGTTACATTCCGTAGAGATGAAGACACCCAACGTCCTAGGGTTAATAAACCTGGTTCTTATATGGAGAGAACTCAAAAGCAATCTGGTGAATATTACTATAAAATGTAAAGAATTCTTTAAAAATATAAATAAAACTATTTGTTATCTCGTATATCATGATAAGCGAGATTATTGAGTGGATATTAGAAATGAAGGAATGGATCCTTCTTTTTTTTATGTCATTTTTGCCGCCATTAATTTATACAATTTGGATTAGAAATACTGAGCAATATCATCGCGAAAGATGGAGGACTATACTGATATGTTTTTTATGGGGAGCAAGTATAGCAATAATAGCTGCGATAATTCTTGAAATATTACTTCAAATACCTCTTGCTGCATCTATTGATAATTACGATACTCTTGCTTTGATGACTGTTGTCTTTGTAGCACCTGTTGCTGAGGAATTTACAAAACCTCTTGCATTAAGATTAAAAACTGTTAAAAAGGAAATTAATGAATTAGAAGATGGTTTGATTTTTGGAGCGGTAGCGGGTCTTGGTTTTTCTGCAACAGAAAATTTATTTTATGGTTGGAGTTTTTTAGAAAATGGTATATTTATTTTTCTAATACTCATTAGTATAAGGAGTTTTGCTGGTTGTTTGCTACATGCTTCTGCAACTGCACTAACAGGTTATGGGTATGGAAAAACAATAATGAAACATTCATCTATCATACGAGCAATCCCTTATTTTTTATTAGCCATTTTTGTTCATTCATTTTATAATTTCTTAGTTACCATTGAGTTAATAGGTGCAATATCTGGACTGTTTGCTGCCTTAATCTTTGTTGCGTTTTCAATTACACTTGTAAGAAAAAAAATTAGAAGTCTTGATAGAAAATCTAGATAAACTATCCTCCACCTGGATTAACTTTAATGTAAAAAAAGTAAACAAATCCACCTTGATCTCTAGAGTCAGATTCACCATCTAGGACTAATGCTTCTATATTGATTTTTATTGGTCCAAATCCCATAATGAATTTTGAATTAATTTCAATCTCCCCATTTTCGGCAATATTGTCTATACCATTGTTTTCTTTTCCGATTACCACAGCACCATCAATTTCAATTTTCCATTGAACATTATTTGCCTCAACTCCACCGTTGTTTTTTATTGTTGTTTTAATTTTGAATAATCCGCCTTTAATTGAATCGATTTCTAGTGATGGTGCATCGATTTTTATTAAATGAGGATTTGACCATGGACTTTCAGCATTATCGCTATCTTTGGCTTTTGCTTTTATATTGTAATCTCCAATCTCGTCCCAAGCATGAGATTTTTCAATACTTTCTCCTGAATCATATGGTCCAATCCAATCAATATTTGTTTCATCACCCCAGTCAACCATATAATAAATTTGTTTTCCTTCAGGATCGGTTGAAACAAAACTGAAGTTATATTCAGTTCCTTTTCGACCTATATCAGGTCCCTCAATTGTTGGAATGCTAGGAGGTTCACTAGGTATTATTGGGGTTTTTAGGCATTTTACTGCATCAATGTCAACACCAGGATTTAATTCATAGGGATCACCGTCATCATCATCGATTATTTTTACAAACCTTGCTGAAACTATAGAATAATCATTTAAATCTAGCTCAACCGTTCCCTCTGCTAATCCCATATATGTCCAAGGTCCATTCCAATCTGATGAAACATATACTTCATAACTATCATCAGTTCCACCACCCTCAAATATTTTAAAATCTGGTTCGTCATCTAAATCTATAATCTCACCTTCTTCGCCCATATCTAGAACCATAGAACCTCCCTCACCTAAAGAAGTGCATATATCATCAGGATATCCTAACGCAGAAATACCTTCAGTTGGATTGTTTTGAAAATTATTGGGATAGCTGTATGGATCATAGAAAGTACACCATGTTACTTGATTAGCATAAAAATTATTATCTGGAGTCAAAGTAACATTAAATTCTGTTTGTGCAAATGATTCAGGTACTTCTATTGTGTAGGTTTCTTCTTTATAACCATTTGCTTGAAAAGTAACTGTATAACTTCCTGGTGGAAGGGCCCGGTGGTAGTCACCGACTTTTGGATCGGTGAAGGATGGCCAATAAACCTCCTCTACCCAAACTGTAGCATTTATTGGTTCCTCAGTATAAGCATCAGTTACAATCCCATATAAACCCATATCTGCTGCATCTATAATGTCTAGCATTGCCTGGCGATTTTTATTCCATGTTGCTTCAATATTAGAATTTTCAGTTTCAATAGTCCAATCAATGTCACCTCGACATCCGTAGCTAAAATCATTTGTATCTCCTCGTGTTTGATACCATACATATCCTCTAATAGCAGTATATCCAGTGGAGGCAGCATACTGATTAGACAATTCTACTACGACCTCATCATCAGGGGCAGGTTCTTCTTTGTAATTCCAGATGTAATTAACATAAGCTGCAGTTGTGTGATATGATAAAGATAAAACAAAATTATTATCTAAAGCATGATCTCTAATAACTTGGGTTTCCGGCTGAGAAAAGGGTGCTGAGCTTCCACCTTCTCCACTCCAAAGATAACCATAATCTCGGTTTAAGTCAACTCCATTTGCATTATATCTTGTTGATGCTTCTCTACCATCAGGATTTACCATCGGAATAATCCAAATTTCGCGATTATCAACAAGATCCTGAATATAAGAATCATCATCATAATTCTCAACTAGATACCAAGCAAGTAGCAAAGGAAGTTCAACAGACATGAACTCATTTCCATGGTGAGCGCCACAAATTCTAACCTCCGCTTCATTTTCCTCAATATCTGGATTATCTGTAATTTTTAACCCCCAAATAGTTCTGTCTAGAACACTACTTCCTAGATTATATAATTCAGATATATCGGGATAGTTGTCAGCAATTTCTTGCAATTCACTAGTCATTGATTCGTAATCATGAAATTCGAGCAATTCTTCCTCGGTATATAACTTTTTAATCATTTCCTGCTGTGATTCATAAACAACTATTGGATTATAACCTGATTCTACAATCCATTTTAACTCAGATATTGAAACATATGCTGTAACATTTGAATTCTTAAAATTAACAATGTCAATATCTTTTTTATTCAATATCCCCAAATCCTTAACATTGCAATTTGGTATTGAGACTACTTTTATATCTGAATTTTTTAATTCTGAAAATAGAATTTTGTTTGAATTATTTTCTTCAATAAAATTTCCAGAAATAATGCTTACAAATAAAATCGAGATAATACTCACAGACATTGTTATTGAAAGAAATCTTTCTTTATTTATTTTCATATATTCCCCTTTAATTATACTATAAAGGGATTTAATATATTAATTTAATCTAATATAAAGATCAGAAATTAAAAAATAAAAAAGGGAGTTGATATTATTAGCTAAAAAATCATTGTTAATAATTTAAAAGCAGTTGGGAACAATTTTGCTATCCAATTTAATAATATGTTATGGATATTTATTGCTTTATTAAATGGCATCTCAATATCAAGATAACCCCAATCACTTTCTGCCTCTTTAATATCCTTTGCTTTTGCTTTAATTGTGTATTCTCCTTCTTCATCCCAAGTATGGCTTAAAGTAACTATTTCTTCCGAATCATAGGGGCCGATCCATTCTTCAATGCTACCATCACCCCACTCAATCCATAAGTATATTTCACTTCCTTCAGGATCTTCAGCAGAAAAGGTATATTCGTATTCCTCTCCATACTTCCCATTTTCCTCACCATCTATATTTGGAGCATCTGGCTCTTGATTTGGTTCAAGTTCTGTGGTAAATTGCCAGATATTTCCGGGATTTGATAATCCTTGGCTATCCCATGAAACAATTTTCCAGTAATAGGTTGTTTCAATTTCCATCTCACCGGGATTATAAATTGTTCCACTTAGGTTATCATAAACTTTTGGAGGAGGATTAGAAGTTCCAAAATATACATCATATTTAATAGTATCTCCAGAGTTAGGATCCCCGCCTGTCCAATAAAGTCGCGCATTTACATAAACATCGATTTCTTCATCTTCGGGATCAGGATCAGTTGGTTCGTATGGCGGAAGATTATCTTCAGTTGTAAAACTCCAAATCGGACCGGTTGTAGAATAATCAAATTCATCCCATGCTACAATTTTCCAGTAGTATTCTGTAGAAAATTCAAGAGTATCGGGACTATAAGTTGTACTCGAATGATTTCCTTTAACTTTTGGAGGTGGATTACTATCACCTAAATATATATCGTATGTAACATCGTCACCGTCAGGGTCCCCACCTGTCCAGCTAAGGTCTTTATCAATTGAAATTTCGGTCGCATCATCTTCTGGATCGGGTTCACTAGGTTCATTTGGTGCCTCATTACCTCTAGTTGTAAAACTCCATATTGGTCCAGTGGTTGTTGCACCAGAGTTATCCTCAGAAATGATCTGCCAATAATAGGTTGTTTCAAAATCGAGTGTATCAGGCTCATATGATGTCTTAGTCTGATCTTCTGACACTAAGACATCTGGAGTTGGATCATCTGCTTCAAAATATACATCATAATATACAGTGTCATACCATTCAGGGTCCCCACCTGTCCAACTTATAATTGGATTAACACTCACATCCGTTTCTTCATCTTCTGGATTAGGATTACTAGGAGTATTAGGTGGATTGTTGTCTCCAACCGACATCCCAGCTGTTTCATCAACATAACCGACTGATGATGAAAAAACTGATGCAATTAAGAATGTATTATTCTCAGAGATACCACTAAAATCATTACCATAACCATCGTTATAATTTGCTCCATTCCATTCTACTGTATCTGACCAAGTACCTCCTGCTGAAATAGATATTGATTGGTCAAAAGCATAATCTAGGAATGGAAATGTATAAGGATATCCTCCTGTATCTATCCAGCCCATTGAAGATACGATTTCTGTAACATAACAACGCAAATACCCTGAATAAGAGCTATCTTCATTATTGTCAACTGTAACAGTAATATCCATAGTCCCGGAGCCTAACCAGGTTACATCTATGGAAACATCAATATCAGCAACATCCCTATTTCCGCAGGCTAATATACTGGTGTTATATGCCGTCATAGCAGCTGGAATGCTTCCTGCCCCTACATTCCTTAAAAAATCACTATCCCAGTATACTGTTGGATAACCGGATATGCCATGCTCATCAATTCTTTGTTCTGCATGAACGTTTTTATCATCGACTAAGGATACATAATAAAAATCATGCCAACCACCCATCATGAGTGCCTTTAAAGCTCCATGAGCATATTTGCAATATCCGCACCAGGTAGCTGTTCCAAATTCTCCAAGAACAGTATGTGAAGCATCAAAATTATTTGACTTAGTATTTGAGATATTTGAAGTATCTGCGATAACTATCGTTCCAGGAATTATCGATAACAATAGCATTAAAATAACACATAACGAAAGTTTCTTCATTTTTTCAAAACCCCCTTAAAGGTGTAATTACTATAGTAATTCAAATATATAAATATTTACTGTATCTTTTCTATTCTTATAAACTCCAGTTGTTTATCAAGATTGGATAATCAATTGTTTAAAAAGAAAACACAATCGATATATAAACAGAATGTCAATAAATATAAATTAAATCTTATTTATTCGAATAAAATTTTCTATGCTTCTATCATAGGTTTTTTCAATATCATTGGGGAAATAGCATGCAGGAAGTTCTCTTCGATTTCTATGATAAACTATACATTCACAACACAAACCTTTTTTATCACAAGGATAGGTACAATTGCATTTTAATTTGTTTTTTTCTGAATTACATTCCATAATACTTCACCGTTATTGATTTACCATTTTTTTAAATTCATCTTCATTAAGAACCTTTATTTTTAATTTTTTTGCCTTTTCATATTTTGAGCCAGGTTTTTCACCAACAATAACAAAGTCTGTATCTTTACCAACAGAAGATGCAACAATTCCTCCTTTTTTCTTCACAATATCTGATGCATCAGGTCTTGATAGTGATTTTAACCCTCCTGTAAAAACAAATTTTTTATTTTTTAATGGTAAATCTTTAATTTGTTGGCTTTCACTTGTTTTAATGCCTAATTTTTTTAATTTATCAATAAAATTAATATTTTCTTCGGTAGCAAAAAATGTCCCTATTGCTTCTGCAGTTTTATCACCCAAACCATGGATTTGCTTTAATTCCTCAATATCTGCTTTTGCTAAATCATCAAGTGAACCATAATTTGTAGCTAATAATTGGGCTGCATATTTTCCAACATGTCTTATTCCTAGGCTATAAATTAATCTTGATAGATTTTGATTTTTGCTTTTTTCAATAGAGTAAAGAAGATTCTCGGCAGATTTGTCCTTAAATCCTTCTAATTCTAATAAATCATCCTTTTTAAGATAATACAAGTCTGCTATATTATCAATGAAACCTTTATCAATTAATTTATCAATTGTTGACTCGCCTAGGTGGTCTATATCCATTGCGGTTCTTGACGCATAATATTTTATTCTCCATTTCAAACGTGCTGGACACATTCGATTAGGACATCTAACTGCTACTTCATCTTTTTCCTGAATAATTTTAGATCCACAAATTGGACATTTTTTTGGGATTCTTCTTGATTTTTCAGCACCGGTTCTATTTTCTTTTATGCTTTTAACAACCTGTGGAATTACATCTCCGCTACGCTCAACTAGCACTGTATCTCCAATTTTAATACCTTTTCTTTTTAACTCATCAAAATTATGTAACGTAGCTCTGGAAACTGTTACACCACCAACGGAGAGGGGTTTTAGTATTGCAACCGGTGTTAGTGTGCCTGTTCTACCTACTTGTACTACAATATCAATAAGTTTTGTTGTTGCTTGTTTAGCCGCAAATTTATATGCTATTGCCCATCTTGGATGCTTTATTGTTTCCCCTAATTCTCTCTGTTTTTCTATAGAATTAACCTTTATTACAGCACCATCAATTTCATAGTCAAGACTATCACGTTTTTTTTCAAGATCTTCACAATATTTTATTGCTTCCTGGATAGTTTCAATTTGTTTAATTAAAGGATTTACTCTAAAACCCACCTTTTTAAGATGCTTTATAACATCTGATTGTGATTGAAATGATCCAACTGAATAGGATATTGTATATACAAAAATATTAAGTGGTCTTTGTGCTACGATTTTTGGATCTAGTTGTCGTAATGAACCAGCAGCAGCATTTCGAGGATTTGCAAAAACAGCTTCTCCTTTTTTTGCTTGCTGTTTATTGTACTTTTTAAAGCCTTCAATAGAAAAATATACTTCACCCCGTACCTCTAGATTTATAGAATTATCACCAATTAAACTAAGTGGAACACTAGGAATAGTTTTGATATTAGAAGTAATATCATCTCCCCTTATGCCATCTCCCCTTGTTGCCCCTCTAACTAATGTACCATTTTCATATAAAAGAGCAACTCCTGCACCGTCGATTTTAGGTTCGATTACATAATCAACTTTTCCAACATTTTTTTTAACTCTTTCATCAAATTCTTTTAATTCTTCAAAGGTATACGTATTGTCAAGTGATAGCATAGTAGTTTTATGCTCAACAGTAATAAAACCATCTAATGGTTCTCCACCAACACGTTGTGTAGGGGAGTCAGGTGTTACTAAATCAGGAAATTTATTTTCTAATTCTTCAAGTTCTTTTAATAATTTATCAAATTCGTAATCAGAAATAATTGGGTTTGACTCTACGTAATACTTATGATTATGATAATTAATTTCTTTTCTTAATTTATCTATCCTTTTTTTTGCATCTTTTTTATTCATTGTTTTTCACTGAGTTTATTAAGAATTTCATTTAAATCATATGTATTTAAAATATCATTATTTTCTAACCAACCTCTCCTTGCGGTTGCCACCCCAAATTTAATAAATGAAAGATTTTCTATATTATGAGAATCGGTACCAAGAATAAAATTAATACCTCTATCTTTAGCGATTTTAATATTAATGTCATTTAAATCTAAACGATCTGGAAAAGAATTGATTTCAAGATAAGTTTTTGTATCTATAGCAGAATCAATAATTTTTTCTATTTCAACCTGATATGCTTCTCTTCGACCAATCAAACGGCCTGTCGGATGAGCCAGGTAGTCAACAAACTCGTTTTCCATTCCATTGGTTATTCTTTTTGTCATTTCTTTAGTATCCATCTTAAAGCTGGTATGAATGCCTATGGCAACAACATCAAACTTTTTAAGGATTTTATTTGAATAATCTAAAGTACCATCAGATTTTATATCACATTCAGTTCCACAGAGAATCTTAAGATTTGAAAAATTTTTGTTTAATTTTTTTATTTTATCAATTTTTTTATCTACCCTTTCTTCAGATAAACCATTTGCAATTTTCAATGATTGTGAATGATCAGTAATGCATACGAATGAATAGCCAATTTTATTTGCAGCATTAGCAATTTCTTCAATTGAATTATTTCCATCACTCCAATCAGAGTGTACATGAAAATCACCTTTAATATCTTCGTATTCTACTAAATTTGGTAATCTGTCTCTTTTAGCTGCTGTAATTTCCCCCCGATTTTCTCTTAATTCTGGTTCAATATAAGATAGTCCAAGATTATTGTAAATTTGCTCTTCTGACTCACCAACTACATATTTGTCATTTTTTTTATTAAAAAGACCGTATTCATTGAGTTTATATCCCTTTTTTATTGCTAGACTTCTCATTGAAACATTATGTTCTTTTGAACCGGTAAAATATTGTAGTGCAGCACCATAACTTTCTTTTCTTACTACACGTAAATCAACCTGTATATTGTCATTCAATAAAACACTTGTTTTTGTACTTCCCTTTAGCAATATCCGTTGAACATCATCATATTTAACAAAATAATCCATAACTTCATCAGGTTCTTCTGATGTTGCAAGAATGTCAATATCTCCAATAGTCTCTTTCATCCTTCTTAGACTTCCTGCAATACTTAAGTTATTAATTTTTTTGAATTTCTTCAGATAATTAAAATAATTTTTTCCATTTAGATAAGCTACATTTAAAAGGACTCTTCCACTCGTTTTTTCTCGAAGTTTAATACTTCGTAGAATATTTCTTTCGGTTATTTCGCCAAAACCATCCAAATCTCGTAGATTACCCGCTATACAAGCAGTTCGAAGTTCATCAATTGTAGATATCCCAAGTTTATTATACAAAGCCGATACTTTTTTAGGTCCCAATCCAGATAATTCTAATAAGGAAAATAATCCTTCTGGAAATTCTTTTTTTAATCTTTCAAAATATTCTAACTTACCAGTTTCTACTAATTCTTTTATTTTTTTGGCTAAAGCATCACCTATTCCAGGGATGGATTGAAGTTGGTTTTCTCTTGCCAAGGTTTCAATATCTTTATCCATAGTTTCTATTTTTTGTGCAGCCATTCTATATGCTCTTGTTTTGAAGAATATCTCACCTTTAATATCTAATAAATCTGCTATTCTGTTTAAAATTTCTGCAACAAATTGGTTTTTCATATTTACTCTCTAGGCTGTTAAATAAATAATGATTTTTGCTTCATCCCCGTCTTTAAAATGTAATTTCTCACGAAGAAAATAAGGAGATATAAATTCAAGAATATTTGAGTAGTGACTTCGCATAGGTAAAACAATCACGGCTTTTGAATCATTTATTTTTGCATTAAAACAAAGAACGCTCCCAAAAGTACGATTTTTTGTTTTAAATTCATCAATTATAATTCCACCATAATTTTTTAACAAACGTAATTTGTTTCTCTCCACATATTCAATCTCAACATTCATTGTTCCAGGATATGGGGAAAATCCTAACTTCTCTTTAAATTGGTCAACATACCCTTTTTGTTCAGTATAATATTTTCCTTCACCCATACCAGAAACAACTTTTCCCTTAAAAAAAACCTGATTTGTTAATTCAAAAATTTGCCTATAATGTGAAAATTCCTCCCTTAAAAATTCAGCTCCCAAATTAGTAATTTGAATTAGTTGCTTTTTAATACCCAATTCCCTAGAAATCATTTGGGCATTATCCAGTTCTAATAAATATCTAGAAGCTGTTTGTTGGCTTGCATCTAATTGACCTGCTAATTCATGAGAAGAAATTTCAATTCTATTGCTAATTGCTCCTAATAATGCCAATTCTTTCAATGTTTGAAGCAAGTACGGTTTCACTGATATCACCTCTTCTTATTTTACAACGCTATCTATAAGTTTTTCTCCTTTTTTGGTTAATGAATAGTTATCACCTGTTTTTTCTACAATGCCACCTATAATAAAATCATCTACTATTTTTTTTACAATGCCTATAACAATTCGATTTTTTTTTGCAATTCTGTTAATATTTTTTTCACCAGAGACAAACTCATTAAAAATTATTCGTCTAAATTTATTTGATAGTATATAACCTTCATCCATTGTAAAACCAATATCTTAATTTATATGGAACACATAAAGCTTTTCACATCAATGATAGCTAGAATCCCCATCATACTAAATGCTGAACAACTTCTTGATTATGCTATAAAAAAGTCAAAGAAGATTGAGATATATGATAGAAATACCGCATATAAATTAAAAAAAACAGTCATTGCACGAACCGATTCGTTTTCTAAAATAATAACTTCTAAACTTGAACAATATGTTAAAGAATTTCCAACAATTGACAAACTCCCAGATTATTACCAAGAACTAATTGATATAAAAATTAATGTTGATAAATTAAAAGAATCGCTCGGTGCAGTTGATTGGGCTAAAAAAACTTGTTTGAAAATTTATTCATCACAGAGTCGATCTTTAAAAAAAACTAATAAAATTGATTTTTTAAAACAAAAACAAAAAGAAATTTATGGTCGAATTTCTTCAGTAGTAAAACAGATAGATAAAAATCTTATTATACTTGCAAATGCACAAAAATTTATCAACAAATTTCCAGAGATAAGAGATATTCCAACTATTGTAATTGCAGGATATCCTAACGTTGGAAAATCATCACTTCTTAGGCTTATTTCTGCTGCCAAGCCAAAAATAGCTCAATACCCATTTACAACCAAACAGATTCATATAGGCCATATGGTAAAAAAGGAGAAATTTATAAAAAAGCAATATCAAATAATCGATACACCGGGCTTACTTGATCGACCATTATCTCAAAGAAACGATATAGAGCGTCAAGCAATAGCTGCTCTTAGACATTTAGCTGATCTTATTGTTTTTATTATTGATCCCTCTGAAACATGCGGGTATCAATTAAAAGATCAATTAAACATGATAAAACATGTAAAAGATTTTTTTCAAAATAAAACTTTTATTTTTGTTGAAAACAAAGTTGACTTAAAAAATACAAATTCATCAAATATTAAAATTTCTTGTAAAAATAAAGAAGGAATTGATAATTTAATTAATGAGATATTTAAAAAGATTGATGAAAATTGAAATATCTATTAATATTAAATGCGGGCGCCGGGATTTGAACCCGAGTTATAAGCTTGGCAAGCTTAAGTGATACCAGGCTACACCACACCCGCGGTATAGATTTTAAAACCAAGAAGCAACAAATCCTTAAAAAGGGTTACGATGAGATAATCTGTGTTTTTATTCGAATAATTCTTAAAATTCATTTAACAATGGAAAAAATATTTAAATAATCAACATGTAATATTATTTAAAAGATGAAAAAAATTACTATATTATTTATCTTAATAGTATTATTAAGCGCATCAACCTTAGTTCAATCTAAGTCCATATTATCATCATTTTATGCAAATCAAGATGAAATAAATTTAATATCAATTTCTCCAAAAATATCTCAGTTATTATATAAATTTTTTATTCTGACGTCTAGGGGCAATATTTTTTCTAAGAACGATATTTATGATGATTACTCTTTTACTCCAGGTGACATTAATTTAAGAGACGATGCCTTTCATGGAGCCGACTCGCTCCATTTTACCGAATGGTGGTATTTTGATAGTATTTTTGATAATGGATATTCTGTTCAAATAGGTATAAGAATTGTCGGTTTGGCAAATCAAGGTCTTGTTCACATAAGACTAGATATTTATAAAGATGGAAAGTTGATATCACATGAAATAAAACCATATCTAATTTGGGAGATTTTTGCTTCTAAAGAAATCCCTTTAGTCGAATTAAATGGTAAAAAAATAATGGAAGGTTATATCAATAATGAAACTGGAAATATGGTGTATGACTTAGACATTAAACTTGACACATCCTCTACTAACCTAAAATTTATTGGATGTACTAAGGGTTGGCAAGGCAGAACACCTGGTGGAAAATGGGCAGTAATTTTACCAAGAGCAGAAGTTGAAGGAACAATTAATTTTAATAACGAGAAAATAAACGTAAGCGGCATTGGATATCATGATCATAACTGGGAAGTTACATTATTTACAGGTATCAACTTTGGCTGGCATTGGGGAAAGATGAATTCTGAATCTTACACAATAACCTGGGCAAAAATAATGACAACAAGATTTTGGGGTCAACCTTTGCTAGTAATTAATGAAAAAAATGAAGGATATATTAACATAGAACCTGAATACATAGATATTCAAATCAATGAATATACAATAAATCAAGGAATGTTGATACCTTATTCCATTACAATTGATGGATCAAAAGGTAATGTATCAATGCATGTCGATATGGAGGTTATTGACATTCATCATGTTAGATGGATGGGCATTATTAATTACTGGAGATATCACATGCAATGTAAAGGCTTTATTTCAATTGGAAACATATTTGAACCAATTAATCAGATGGAAATAACAGAGTTTATAAGATTTCGATAATTACTTATTTTATATCCATTCTTTTAAGTGGTTTGCTTAAATGTCTTCTTGCACAAACAGGTACTTCATAAAACTCTAAATGAATCTTTCTTTTCTTTTCAACCATCGTTGGTAAATTGCTTTTTGTTCTACATTTTTTACATTTAAACCCTTGATTTTTGCCAATAGATTTCATATGTTTTCCACATTTGGGGCATATTGGGTTTTCAAATTTTTCAAAAATATTTGTTAGATGATAAATTTTAATTTTTTCAATATTAACTGTTAGAGGTTCATTTCTAACCCCCCCATAAACTTCAACCTCATCTCCCAGATTTAATTGTCTAATTATATTTCTAAATTGTTTTGTTGGTTCATAAGCTGCACAATCTATATCATATCCATTGTTATTTATAGAGAAAAATACATGACCCCCCTCTATAGTATAGGGATTTTTTGTAACAATTCCCTTTAGTATTACAGATTGAAATGGTTTTACATTAGAAATTTTTACATTTTGTAAATGATCATCTGTTGCCTGATTTGTTTTAAACAATAACCAACTTTCAGTTGATTCCGACTGAACAATGGATAGTGCTTTTACTAATTCCTTTTCATTATCCCCCCGGATACCATATAAAATCGGACATGGAGAACTGGGTGTTATTCTATCATGATTATTTTTATAATCAAAATTATCAAACGTTTTTTTTGTAAGTTTATCCATTTTAATTACTGAGTCAATCTTAACATCTCTTTCAGCTCCCCATTTATTTGGTTGTCTGTATGTAATTAATTCAAATGTCTTGTCATTTTTGGATGACCAGGATATTGCGGCTGTTGCACCAATCAAACCTCTGCAATTTTTATAACCTTTAAAGTCTAAATTTAATTGCTCTAGAAATATTTCTGTCTCTTTAATATTCATAATTTCTTTTACAGATTTTTCATAGAATTCAATATCTGGTTTTACTCCTGCTAAAACATAACCTGGATTTGTATTTTCATCATCAACTTGCGCAAATTTATTAATTTTTTTTTCTACAATATTTTTTATCTTATTGTAATCTGATTTTTTTATGTCCTCTGTTAATTTATATGCAGATTTTACCTCCTTTCCATTGATTTCGCCAATCTTTATTTGACCTTCGCCTTTTTTTCCAATATGTATTGAAACTGCTCCATTTCCTCGAGTTTTCCACGGGATATTTGGATTGAGACGAACCAGATGGGGATATCCTATTATTTTATAATTGTCTAAAAATTCTTTAATTAATTCTTTAGCTAAATAAGTAGTACAGCCTCCCTTTGTTGAATCAGTATCATCAATGCCTAACCAGATAGTTACACCAAAAAGATTATAATACTGATGTATTTTAACTTTAATCTAAAATATGAATAGATTTGAGATACAGGAACAAATCAGGGATATTCTCAGTAGTGCTGGATTTTATGTCTCTGAATTACATTCAATGCGTTTAACAGGTTTTGACATAGTTGCCAGAAGAGATGATTCTTTACTCATAATAAAAGTCATGAGCAACATAGATTCTTTATCTGAAGAAGTTGCTAATGAATTAATTACTTTATCTTCATTATTAAAAGGTTGTCCTTTATTAATTGGAGAAAAAAATGGTTCAAACATCCTAGAAGATGATGTTGTTTATTTTAGATTTGGAATCCAGGCGATAACTGTAACAACTTTAAGAAATACTTTATTGGAGGGAATACCGGTCGAAGTATATGCAGGACCGGGGGGATTATATGTTAATCTTGATGAAACAAAATTGCGGGAAATAAGAGAAGACAAGGGAATATCTAGAGGTGCTCTTGCAAGACATATTAACGTATCAAGTCGAACGGTGAGAATGTATGAAGAAGGAATGAATTCAAGGGTAGAAATTGCTCAAAAGATTGAAAAACTATTAGAACAAACCATCTCAATCCCGATAGACATATTTCGAAATCCGTTAGTAAACAAAAAAATCCGCTTTCATTATAGTGGTCAGTTAGATAGTATAGAATCTTTTAAGAGAGAGATATTTTCGCTTCTTAAAACAGTTGGTTATAAAATAATTCCTATGGAAAAATGTCCATTCGAAGCTTTGAGCAAAAATAGTGACAACATACTATTAACATGCGTACATAAATACAATTATAAATTAGCAAAAAAAGCAGAAATTGTTAGTAGTATCTCAAAAATTATGGAAAAGCACGCTGTTGTTATTACAGATAGAGATGTAAGTAAAAGAAATGTAAAAGGAACTCCAATTATTATAAAGAAGGAATTGAAAAAATTGAGTGATCCAGAGGAAGTTTTTGAGTTAATTATTGAGAGAATTCAATCATAAATGATAAAAACTAACTAACCAAACTTTTATAAATAAGGTCAATATTCCCGAGGAATACATTATCCTTAGGAGTAAACAAATTTATAGTTTGTTGATGTAAATGGCTGATAAAAAAACGGTTGAATTCGTTCAAAAAGTTTTGGACGAATCAAAAAAACTAGACAGAAAATTCAAACAGAACATCGATTTAGTTATAAATTTAAAAAATGTTGATCTTAATGAAGCTAAAAATAGAATAGATGAAGAAATTATTCTTCCGCATGGAAAAGGAAAAGATGCAAAGGTTGCATTATTTGCAAGTGGGGAGCTTGCATTTAAATCAAAAGGTAAAGTTGAGTTAATTATAAAACCTGAGGAAATCGAAGATCTTGCAAAAGATAAAAAGAAATTCAAAAAAATTGCCGATGAACATGATTTTTTCATAGCAGAAGCAGGTTTAATGCCAGTTATTGGAAAAACTCTTGGTGTTGTACTAGGGCCTCGTGGGAAAATGCCCAAACCAGTACCTCAACAGGCAGATGTAACAGGTCTAGTAAAAAATATGAGGAAAACAATACGATTAAGGTCAAAAGCTAATAAAACATTTCATACGATAGCTGGAAAAGAAGAAATGGACAAAGAAAAAATTGCTGAAAATATAGATACGATCATAAAACGGTTAGAATCAAAATTAGAAAGAGGAAAAATGAATATTCACTCAATTCACATCAAAACAACAATGGGTCCCTCTATACGAATGATTTAAGGTGCAAAAAATGGCTCACGTAGCAAAATGGAAATTTGGGGAGGTTGAAGAATTAACCAACCTATTGACTAATAATAAAATAATTGCTATTGCCGAAATTGGCGGTATACCAGGGCCACAGTTACAGAAAATGAGAGAAAATATAAGAGAAAAAGCCCAAATTCGTTGTGCAAAAAATTCACTTATTATGAGAGCTTTAGATGAAGCAAATAAAAAAGTTAGTGGTATAAGTGAATTAAAATCAGAAATTAAAGGACAAGCTGCAATAATCGCAACAGATATGAATCCTTTTAAGTTGTTTAAAGAAATAAAACAAACGAGGACAATGGCACCAGCAAAAGGTGGAGAAACTGTAAAAAATGATATAGAAGTCAAGAAGGGAAATACGCCTTTTAAACCTGGTCCAGTTGTTGGAGAGTTACAAAAAGCAGGCATCCCCGCAGCTATTCAAGATGGAAAAGTCGTAATTAAAAATGATAAAATAGTAGTTGCTTCTGGAAATAAGATTCCAGTTGATGTTGCACAGATGCTAACAAGATTAGAAATCTATCCTTTAGAAATTGGTATGAATCTTAACGCTGTTTTTGAGGGAGGGACAATCTATAAACCCGATGTTTTGGACATTGACATGGATAAATTCTTGAGTCAATTAAGCCAAGCATCTTCAAACGCATTTAACATTGCCTTGGAAATTGCATGGTTAAATAAATCAACAATCAATAATCTTCTACAAAGAGCATTCTATAATGCTTATACACTTGCATTAGAGAAAAATATCTATACAAAAGACAGTACTAAACAATTAATTTCACGGGCATATACATCTATGCTTTCAGTTGCATCGCATGCAAAGGATGCACTAGATGATGATTTAAAGAAAAAGCTAACATAGGAGGAAAATAAAATGGAGTATGTATATACCGCAATGCTTCTTCATTCAGCAGGCCAAAAGATCTCTGAAGAAAATATTAAGAAAGTGCTTACTGCCGCTGGTGCTAAACCTGATGATGCGCGAATTAAAGCATTAGTAGCCTCTCTCGATGGTGTTGATATCGAAGAGGCAATAAAATCAGCAGCAGCCGTACCTGTAGCAGCCGCAGCACCTACACAAGCTGAAAAAGCACCTGCTGAAGAGAAAAAAGAAGAAAAGAAAAAGGAAGAAAAGGAAGAAGAAGTTTCAGAAGAAGAAGCTGCAGCAGGATTAGGAGCCTTATTCGATTAAAATTGCAGGATTGGACGTTAAATAAACCAATCCTTATCCTATTTTAAATTCCTATTTGAAGAATGAAATAAAATTAGAAAGTGGGGGACGGGATGCTTTGGATAGGAGGAATGTAACTTTAGTGGAAAGCAGATACCTAAATACCTCCCCTGCTTGCTAATTGTCCCCCAAATCGCAATGTCTTAATTAGATAAATAATTTTCTCTTACATTTAATTTAAGGTTATATTTTAAAAATAACAGAAGTAACAAAATATTCTCTTTTTCAGTATGAAATTATTAATAGTTTAAATAAATCATATAGGGAGATTTAGTTTATTCCCCCTACCTTTAAACTAGGATCGCCTAGCAAAATATATTCTTCTATTGTAAAGTAATCTTTTCCGGCATTATTCATGTATCCATTCTGAGCTTGGGTAAGCATTTCACCCGCTGTCACACCTTCCTCATATGCCTTGAAAAATTGGACATCTAATAAACCAGCTCCACCAAATACTCCCCCATCATTAACCCAAGTATATGCAGTTCTTGTAGCACCAACTGAAGCAATTGCCCCTCCATTTTCTTTCTTAAGAACTGCCCATGCAAAACTAGGATAAAATATCGAAGGATCATTTTCAATATCAGTAAATTTTAGTAAGAATTTTGTCAATAAAGGATAGTAATTATTTACATCGCTTATATTGAAATCCAACTTAGCAGTTAAACAAGCATCGAAGAAAAAAATTGGCAATTTATTGTTATTTTTCATTCCAATTAAATATGGTGAGTAATACATAATCAATCTGTTAACTAAAGCATTGGGGGGATAGGTTCCCCATCCCATTTCAAATCCATGACCTGCATAACTAACAAATCCTGCACCTTGGGTAATGGCAAAATTGAATGTAAGGGCATTTAAATTATACTTTGATGTCCATAGTTTAACATGATCAAATTCAGGTACTTGCTCAGCAACAACAGAATTTGTAATTTCTCCTTCATAAATAAAGGGAGTTCCCCATTTGCATGGTGGGAAAGTATCACCACCTGCGAGAACGATTTTATTAAACCATGATTGTCCATAAGTTTGTTGTTCGTAATCAATGATTTTATTTACCACTACATCAAGTTCTTCGGCATTTGAACAGGGTATACGACCAATATGAGTATCCGCAAATAAATCAACATCATCAATATCAATCATATCAAAAGGATGCCCGCCATCGTATACTATCTCACCAAAAATATCATTATTATTTCCATCCCAACTACAAAAACCGAAGGTGTCATTGTAAATATCTGAATAATAAAGATCGGTGAGTAAAACACCTCCCCCCCAAGGAGATGCATGGGTTGATCTTATTGGTAATTTTTTAATATCGCCAATTAAAAGTACATAATTAGAACCCCACTCCTCAAGTGCATATTTAATATAATATTTTATTTTTTCAGCTTTGTCTCTACCTGAGAAATTCCCATATATATTTTCCAAAGTCTCAATATGTGTTTCTATCCCATTGCTTATTTTATGGAAAACTAGAGGTTCAAGATTAACTAAAAACTCTGAAGGGGTTATAATTACCAAATCATTTGTTGGTGTGTTGATTTTATTATATTCTATTTCTTCATATTTAATAATAGTACTAATTTTGTCAATATAATAAACAATATTTTTACCAGGTATATACTGTATTGGATAAATGTAAAGTGTTAGGTATAAAACATGATTATTATCTTCGTTTATACCAACACCGGTTTCAAAACTTAACCAATCTGATGGATAAGATTCATAACTTGAATAAATATTCTCATCCTTCTTTCCCTCAATGTTTTCAATTTTATTCCCAATTTTTTGTCTAGTCGGAACAGGTCTAATTTGTTTTTCTAAATCCAGATAATTAATAGTAGATATCTCGTAAGTTATATCTGAAATCTTAGTGCCAAATGAAAACTCATATGTTTTCGAAAAAACTGGAATCATTGGTGCTCCATCTGTATTTTTATATGATTTAGCTTCTTTTACATTAACATCGATAAATTCTTCATCATCAATAAGTCTAGGTTCTGAAAAAACTTGGGTAAACTCTATTATATCTGACTCAACCTCTGTACTATCAGCAATACTAGAAACTGCTGGTGAGATTCCCAATATTATGAAAAGTAAAACAATAGCTATAGTCAACTCAATTTTATATTTTTTCATATTTTATCCCCTATTTCTTAAAATTATATTTCCTTATTGTTACTATATATACTTAACCTTTATTATTTAAGGTTTTTTATATCCGTATTGTAAGTAAATTGTGTAGGGACATGACATACGTCCTTTCTATTGCTTCATGGCAAGGATTTCATCTAATTTAAGGCTTGTGACAAGATGATTATACCATTCAATATCCCGTTGTCCTGAGTATCTTTCCTC
>Ga0180433_10002123_pt1 | contig 31506 bp, 27 predicted proteins | sample SS_ome_8_FD_132980 | JGI IMG/M metagenome (GOLD analysis project Ga0180433, IMG submission 132980) | Hypersaline lake sediment archaeal communities from the Salton Sea, California, USA - SS_1_D_1 metaG | ecosystem: Environmental > Aquatic > Non-marine Saline and Alkaline > Hypersaline >...
CATTCCTATTTTTAAGCAGATTTTTTCTGAGGATAATAACTGGCGGATCCTGACCGAGAGACTTCCTGAGGTTGATTTATTGAAGGTTGAGGAGAATGATTTCAGGAAGATTGTGGAAGTGAAGTGAATTTTCCTATTTTTTCACTCCCGAATACTTATATCGGGAATCCAGGGGAGAGGGTGCAGGGTGGATCCCCGACAGAAACACTCGGGGATGACAGGAGAAAGATAATATTAAAAGTCATATAAAAAAATATGAAATTATACTGTATATACATTCTTGCAAGTAAAAAAACGGGACATTGTATACTGGAATGTCATCTGAATTAAAATCTCGCATGTATCAGCATAAAAATAATTTGGTTGAAGGATTTACAAAAAAGTATACAGTGCACAAATTAGTATATTATGAATGTACTCAAAATGTGAATGAAGCGATAAAACGGGAGAAACAGTTGAAAAAATGGAATCGGACTTGGAAAATACGGCTTATTGAAAAGGAAAATCCTGACTGGAAGGATTTATATTATCAAATATAAACCAATTCTGTCATTCCCGAAAGTTTGTATCGGGAATCCAGGGGGGAGGTTAGAGGGTGGATCCCCGACTAAAGCATTCGGGGATGACGGATGAGAGGGATTTAAAAACGTAGAAACCTCCCGAAGGGTTGAAACCTTCGGGAGGTTTTGTAATAGAGGTAGACACCACATCCAAGTGGAGCCCGTCTCAATGACCTCAACAACCATCAATACCCGGCTGCCTGGCCGTCTTTACGTGATTCAGAAGCACCATAGTACACTTTATTTTTCCAGTCATACCGAATCCCCTGATAACCACCAAAACTTCCCACATTAACCTGAATTCTATGACCTATTTTAACCAGGTCTCTCTTGACTTTATATTCAATTCCTGATTCAAGAGAGACGATGCCACCATCATCCATTATACTTCCGGTGGGCTGAGAAGAACCCCGGTGTAATATGCGGGGTGCATCACCCGCTTCCTGGACATCCATTGCGAAATCTATCATATTAATCACGATCTGGGCTTGTCCCTGTGGCTGGGTGGCTCCACCCATAACTCCAAAACTCATATAGGGTTTTCCATCTTTGGTAATAAAAGCAGGGATAATAGTATGAAAGGGACGTTTATGGGGTGCATAGGTGTTAAAATGACCTTCTTTCAGATTAAACAGTTCACCTCTGTCCTGCAGTCCGAACCCCAAACCCGGAGGGCAAAGACCGCATCCCATGCCCCGGTAATTACTTTGAATCAGAGAAACCATGTTTCCGTCTTTATCTGCAACCGTTAAATATATAGTGTCACCATCTTTCAGAAGAGGATCTCCAGCCTCATATTCTCTGGCAGCACGGTGAGGATCAATTAAAGAACGCCTTTTTTCTGCATATTCATCAGATATTAACTGTTGAACAGGAATATCATTAAAATTCGGATCTGCATAAAATTTTGCCCTGTCTTCAAAAGCTAATTTTTTTGCCTCAATAAAATGATGTATATATTCTTTACTTCCAAACCCCATTTTTTTCAGATCAAATCCCTCTAAAATCTGCAGTATCTGTAATGTTGCTATTCCCTGTCCGTTCGGGGGTAATTCCCAGATATCATATCCTCTGTAATTAATCGAAACCGGATCAACCCAGTTTGATTCATGATCAGCTAGATCCTTATAAGATAAAAATCCACCTACTTCTTGCATAAAGCTATCAATAATGCGCGCAATTTCACCTTTGTAAAAAACATCTCGTCCTCCCTGAGCTATCTTTTCCAGAGTATTGGCAAGATCAGGATTTTTAAATATTTCACCAGGTTTGGGGGCTGGCATAAATGTTTCCTTGAATCCTTCATATTTTGACAGATATCTTGCACTTCTTTGCCAATAGTAGGATATTAAATCACTCGCAGGAAATCCTTTACGTGCGTATTCAATAGTTGGAGAAAGTATGTCTATCATTGACAGATTCCCGAAACGGTCATGAAGTTTGAACCAACCTGCAACGCATCCGGGGACAGTTACTGGTAAAGGCCCGTATGCTGGAATTCGTTTATATCCATTTTTTTTGAAATACTCTAAGGACAAAGAATACGGTGACCGTCCACTTGAATTCAGGCCATAGAGTTTCTCGGTTTCTGCATCCCAGACAATGGCAAATAAATCACCTCCCATACCATTTCCAGTCGGTTCAACCAATCCAAGCATTGCATTGGCAGCAATAGCCGCATCGATTGCATTACCACCCTTTTTAAGTATATCAAGAGCTACTTGAGTTGCTAGAGGTTGACTTGTCGCAGCCATACCATGCTGAGCTATAACTCGTGATCGGGTGGCAAAAATTTTTCCCGTAATTCTGTCAGAGCTGAATAAAGAAGTTAACAATAGGAGATTAAACAGAAATAAAGTTAAAATTTTCATAGTGATCCTCCTTACATATTTTATTAGAAAATGTCAAATGAATATATAGTATTCAATTATATCAAAAATAACTATTTTATTTCATAAAGACAATTATTTCAGAAAGAAATTTTATTTGAATTTGTTTATATATTTTTGTACATTAAAATCATAAAATTGATGAATTTGAAGCAGAAGGTTAGATGAAATGACCCAATTAGAAGCAGCAAAAAATAATACTATCACTGCAGAAATGAAAGCAGTAGCAAAAAATGAAAATATTGATATCGATTTATTATGTACGCTTATTGCAAATGGGAAAGTTGTAATATTGAAAAACAATACGCATAAAAATATAAAGCCTGTAGGTGTAGGCGAACAATTGAGAACAAAAGTTAATGCAAATATTGGCACATCAAAAGATTATGCAGATATTCAGCAGGAGGTGGAAAAAGCACAAATTGGTGTAAAAGCGGGTGCTGATACTATAATGGATCTTTCAACTGGAGGAAATCTATCAGAAATCAGAAAAAGTATTATGAAACAGGTACCGGTTGTGATAGGAACTGTACCAATTTATCAGTCGGTCATTGAAACAATTGGGAAAAAAGATGCACTCATTAAAATGACTACTGATAATATTTTCAATGTATTGGAACAGCAGGCTGAAGAAGGTGTTGATTTTTTTACTGTACATTGTGGTGTAACCCTATCCAGCATAGAGAGACTGAAAAGAGAGGGGAGACTGACTAATATTGTCAGCAGAGGAGGGTCTTTCCTTACAACCTGGATGATTGCAAATGAAAAAGAAAATCCATTATATGAAGAATTTGACCGATTACTGGAAATAGCTTATAAATATGATGTTACATTAAGTCTTGGTGACGGATTACGTCCCGGATCAATACATGATGCTACTGACAGAGCTCAGATAACAGAATTAATTATTCTTGGTGAACTCAGCAAATACGCATATGAAAAAGATGTACAGGTTATGATTGAAGGTCCTGGCCATATCCCCTTACATCAAGTTGAGACAAATATTAAATTACAGAAAAAATTATGTAATAATGCTCCTTTTTATGTACTGGGACCGATTGTAACTGATATTGCACCTGGATATGATCATATTACGTCCGCAATCGGAGGAAGTATAGCTGCTGCGAATGGTGCAGATTTTCTTTGCTATGTAACTCCTGGAGAACATTTAAAACTTCCGGATAAAGAAGATGTACATCAAGGTGTTATTGCCTCAAGAATTGCTGCTCATGCTGCTGATATCAGTAAGGGGTTGCCAGGGGCGATAGAATGGGATAACCAAATTTCCCAAGCAAGAAAAAACCTTGATTGGAAAGAACAGATTAAGTTATCGATTGATCCTGATACAGCTGAAAAATTAAGAAATTCAGGAAAACCTGACCACAATGATGTGTGTTCGATGTGCGGGGAATACTGTGCCATTAAAATGGTTAATAATATTTTAAAAAATAACTGACCATATCAGATAGAGGATAGTATGAGAAATATAAGAATATACCCTGATCCTATATTACGTAAGAAATCAACACCTATCAGCAATGCTACAAAAGAAACATTAGATATTTCCCAGAAAATGATTGAAATAATGTATGCAAATGATGGTGTTGGCCTGGCTGCTCCTCAGATAGGAATTTCTGAACAAATTATTACCGTCGATTACGGTGAGGGACCAATGGTGTTGTTTAATCCTGAAATAATTGAATCAAGTGAAGAAAAAAATGAACTTGAAGAAGGTTGTTTAAGCTTTCCGGATATTACTGTTCCCATACTACGGCCAATAAAAATAAAAATTAAATTTCTGAATGAAGAAAATAAAATATCTGAATTAAGCATTGATAATATAGCAGCAAAAGTATTCCAGCATGAGATTGATCATCTTAATGGAATACTAATCATAGATCATATATCTTCATTGAAAAAAGCAATAATAAACTCAAAACTGAAAAAACTCGAAAAATTATATTCAGCTGGTTAATCAATTGTAGGATTTACTTTGAAAAAAGATCACAACAATGAAGTTAATGAACAGGGGCTTCCCGTTTCTGAGGGAATAGCAATCGGTACAGTTGTAATTATTGAAAATCCCTGGGATGAGATTATTGAAATTAACTTAAAAAAAAGCAATCTAGAAAATGAGATTGAACGATATAAAAGTGCTTTAAAGGATGTTCAGAGACAATTAGTAGAATATCAGGAAAGAGTAAAAAAAGAAATAGGGGAGAAAGAAGCAGAAATATTTAAAGCACAGTTGACTATATTAAATGATCCGTTTTTTCAGGAGGAAATTCCTGCTGCTATTAAAAATTCAAAAAAGAATGCAGAATTTTTATTACAGAAAGGCATTGAAAAACTGCATGCATCTTTTGAGAAAGTGCAAAATGAGTATTTCCAGCAAAGAGTAGTCGATATTGAAGATGTAGCTGTTCGAATATTAAAAATTCTTTTGCAATCCGAAGAGATAAAAATTCCTCATCAAAAAAATACAGTTATTGTCTCTCAGAAATTAACTCCTTCAGATACAATCCGGATTGATAAATCAAAAATTGCTGCATTTGTTACAGAATCAGGAGGTGAAACCTCTCATGCCTCCATACTTGCACGATCTATGGGTATTCCTGCTGTAGTAGGTATAGAACGATTGACTGAAAAGGTCAAGAACGGAGATTATGTTATTGTTGATGGTAATAGTGGTTTGTTATATATAAATCCACCTAAGCAACTCCTGAAAATATATCAGCAAAGAAAAAAGGATTTTGATACTTATTTAAAAAGATTAGATAAAGATCGAACTCTGGATCCGGTTACTAAAGATGGTGCCTGGATTTCTCTAAAAGCAAATATTTCAATGCTTGCTGATTTAAACCTTGCTTTGAAATACAGATCAGATGGGGTTGGGTTGTTCCGAACAGAATTACCTTTTATAATTGCAGGTAGACTTCTTTCTGAAGAAGAGCAGTTTGCAATCTATAAAAAAGCAGCAACGAAAATGAAAGATAAAATAGTTACTATCCGTACACTCGATTTAGGAGGAGATAAATTTCTTCCTTTTCAGTATGTGGGAGAAGAAATTAATCCATTTCTTGGATGGCGATCAATCAGAATATTTTTGCAGGAAGAAGATGTTTTTAAAGCACAGTTACGAGCAATACTTCGTGCCAGTGCTTTTGGTAATGTCCGAATACTGTTCCCAATGATTTCCAGTTATGAAGAAGTTATTAAAATTAATGAAATTATTCGTACAACGAAGAAAGAATTAAGCTCCGAGAATATACCATATGATAAAAATATAAAATCAGGAATTATGGTTGAGGTTCCTTCCATAGCCATAGTTATTGATCAAATTATTAAATATATTGATTATGTCAGTATCGGAACCAATGATTTAATTCAGTATACTCTTGCAGTGGACAGGAATAATAAAAAAGTTGCAAAATTTTATAATCCTAATAATCCTGCCGTTTTAAGATTGGTTAATAATATAATCAAGGTAGCAAATAATTATGGGAAACCAGTTTCTGTATGTGGAGAACTTGCGGCAAATCCTTTATATACAGGTCTTTTATTGGGATTTGGATTGAGAAATTTTAGTTTAATTCCTTTATTGATTCCTGAAGTGAAAGAAAGAATCAGAGTTTTAGAAATTCCGGAATGTGAAAAGATAGCAAAAAATATTTTAGAGATTGAATCTGCGGATAAAATCATTCATATTCTCTGGGATTTTCACATTAGAGCTAATAAAAAACAATCTGTTCCTTCTGTTATAAAAAAACAATCTTAATAAAAATTTATTACTAGCGAGTCAGAAAAACTTAAAGCATATACAGTAGTATAGTATATATGGAACAAACCTAAAATAATAATTAAAAAACTTGACAAATCAAGATAATATTCTGATATTATAAGAAAAATTACATCATAATTAATGGAGGTTTCAATGTCTGAACCACTGCTTTTTGAAATTAGTGAAAAAGATAGAACTGGTTTTACTCTGCCAAAACTGGATGTTCCTGAAAAACCGTTAACTGAAATGCTTCCCTCAGATGCTTGTCGCAGTGACAAACCTGATTTACCAGAAATTAGTGAACCTACGGTTATCAGGCATTTTGTGCATCTTTCAAATTTCAATCATCATGTTGATAAGGGCTTTTATCCTCTCGGATCGTGTACAATGAAATATAATCCTAAAATAAATGACAAGCTTTCATCTTTACCAGGATTCACCGAAATTCATCCTTTTGAAAATGAAGAAGATACAAATGGAGCAATTCAAATTATGGGTGAACTTAGTGATTATCTAAAAATTATTTCCGGATTAGATGGTATAACACTTCAGCCTTCTGCTGGTTCGCAAGGTGAATTAACCGGAATTAAAATTATGAGAGCTTATCATGAAGATAACGGAGATCCCCGGAAAACCATTCTTATACCTGATTCTGCTCATGGTACAAATCCTGCTAATGTTACGATGTCGGGGTATGATCTTATTCAGATAAAATCAAATGAGGCTGGATTAATTGATATTGATGACTTAAAAATAAAACTTGATGAGAATGTTGCTGGTTTTATGGTAACAAATCCCAATACTCTTGGTTTATTTGAAAAAGATATTGTGAAAATTGCAGAATTAGTTCATGATGTCGGAGCACTCCTTTATATGGATGGAGCCAATCTCAATGCTTTACTTGGAATTGTACGTCCGGGTGATGTTGGTTTTGATATTGTACATTTTAATTTACATAAAACGTTTTCTACTCCTCACGGAGGAGGAGGTCCGGGAAGTGGACCTGTAGGTGTAACGTCAAAATTAATAGAATATCTTCCAACGCCTCAAGTTATTAAGAATAAAAATACTTTTACTTTAAGTTATAATAAGTCAAAATCAATGGGGAGAATACACGAATTTTATGGTAATTTTAATGTAATGGTAAAAGCATATATATATATTCGAATGCTCGGTTCAGAAGGTTTAAAAAGAGTAAGCAAAAATGCAATAATAAATGCTAATTATCTTATGAAAAATTTGGAAAAATATTATTTTCTCCCACATAAACAATATGCAATGCATGAGTTTGTTCTTTCTGGAAACTGGCAAAAAGAAAAAGGAGTGAAAACACTGGACATTGCAAAACATTTATTGGATTTTGGGATACATGCACCGACTGTATATTTCCCTCTTATTGTCAGTGAAGCTTTAATGATAGAGCCAACTGAGACTGAATCAAAACAAGAACTTGACCGATTTATTGATGCCATGATTAAAATTGCACAAGAAACAGAAGAGAATCCTGAAATTGTAAAATCTGCTCCCACAAAAACTCCTGTTTCACGTTTAAATGAAGGAATTGCTGCCAGAAAACTGGATGTAAAATTCCAGGAAAATGATTAATATAATTTCATGGGCAATAATAGTAATAAAAAATCATCTGATATAAAAGATACAATTCTTGTTGTTGATGATGAAACCAATAATCGTTTATTGTTGAAGACATATCTTTCTTCAGAAGGATATACAATTGAAACAGCGTCAATAGGTGTAGAGGCACTACAAAAAGTTAATCAACTGTCTCCCAGTATTATTATTCTTGATATTGTTTTACCTGATATGGATGGTTTTCAAATTTGTAAAAAATTAAAATCCTCTAAGAATACAAGTTTCATACCAATAATATTAGTAACTGCTTTAAGAGGTGACGATGAGAGAATTAAAGGTACTGCTGCAGGAGCAGATGATTTTATTACAAAACCGTATAATAGAGTTGAATTAATAACCAGGGTAAAGTCTTTAATTCGTATTAAACATCTTCATTATACCTTGGAACAAAAATATCATGAATTGGAAAACGTCAAGGAAAAACTTAAAAAATTAGCTGTAACAGATGGTTTAACTGGATTATTCAATTATAGGGCTTTTAAAAATCAAATACATCACGAAATTGTGCGATCCAAACGATTTAATTTACCAGTATCGCTTTTAATGATCGATATTGACCATTTTAAAAAATATAATGATACATTCGGACATCCAAAAGGGGATAATGTACTTAAGCATTTCTCTGAGCTATTGACTGTAAATCTGAGAGAAGTAGATACTATTGCCAGGTATGGGGGAGAAGAATTTGCCATCATACTGCCGGGCACTAATAAAAAAGCTTCCAGCATTGTTGCAGAAAAATTACGTAAACTTGTTGAAGATTATGATTTCCCTTTATCAGACAAATTGCCTGCTAAAAAATTAACTATTAGTATCGGAATAGCCAATTTTCCAGAAGATGTAGAAAATGAAAAAGAATTAGTATTTTCAGCTGACAGAGCCTTGTACAAAGCTAAAAACAATGGTAGAAACAGATCTGAAACCGTTTAATCATCATATTAGGATAAATATTGAGTTTAAATCGTAACATTAAATTTAATACATTAACTTTCATTCAAACTTGGATAATTACATTATTTTTTTTAGTGTTGGTTACTCTATTATCTTTATACTTAATAAATGTCAAACTCATAGTATTTATTCAGAATCATTTTATTGCATTAGGCATATCAAATATAGTTCTTTCTTTGTTGTTTTCTTATTTATATCTTATTATTTTAAGTCAGCCTATTAATAAATTGATAGTAAACTCTACAGAAATTGCACGAGGGAATTTTCAAAACAATATTTCATCTACCGGAAATCAATATTTGGACAAAATACAAAAGATGTTTAATTATATGGCAATTGAGATGAAAAGAATTAAAAATATTGATTTATCAGGAATAATCAATTCAAGAAATAAAATTGAAGCGATTCTGCGTAATATAGTAGATGGTGTAATTGTAACGGATACACAATACAGGATTCTAATGGTAAATACTGTTGCTGAATCGTTATTCGGTTTTACTGAAAAAAAAGCATTCAATAAAAATTTAAAAGAATTTATTAACGTTAAGCAAATATTGAATCTTTTTAAAAGTATAAGAGACGGAAAACAAACTGATGAGATCACCTTTGATTTAAGGATTAAAAAAAACACAACCAGAAAATATTTTCAAGCTTCTGCCTCCAGAATTTATAGTGAAGAGAATGAATTCATCGGTATAGTTTCTGTGATACGGGATATTACCAAAGAATATATAGCTGATAAAATGAAATCAGAACTTGTAACGATGGTAGCACATGAATTAAAATCTCCGTTAACTTCGATTTATGGATTTAGTGATTTATTACGTGATTTAAATGTCAGGAATTCCAAAGTAAAAGAATATTCAAATATTATTCTGAATGAGACGTCACGTCTGGTTAAACTTGTGAATAAATTTCTGGATCTTTCAAAACTGGAAGAAGGGAAAATACAGATTCAAATTCATCCTTTTAATATTGATCAACTAGTGGATAAAATTATTAATACATATATGTCTTTTGCTCAGAGTAAAAATATAGAGTTAAGAAAAACCTGTTCATCGCATATTTGTTTTGCTTATGGAGACCAGCAATTGATTGAACAAGTGATACAAAATTTATTATCAAATGCAATCAAATATAGTCCTTCAGGATCAAATGTAAATATAGATTTACAACAAAAAAACAATGGTATCAAAATCAGTGTTATTGATAATGGTTACGGTATACCGGAAGATTCAATTAATAAAATATTCAGGAAATTTTATCGTGTAAATAAAACTGAAGAAACCAGTGAAAATGGATCAGGTTTAGGTCTTGCTTTAACTAAAGAAATTCTTGATCAACATAATGCAAAGCTTAATGTCAGCAGTAAATTAGGATCAGGTTCAGTTTTTTCTTTTACATTACAATGCTCAGATTAGTTTTAAATGAAAATCAATTTTTATAAAGAGAAAAAAATGAATAATTTTTTTATTGGAAAAAAATTTTTAGTTATTGAATCAAATAATATAATAACAAATCAGCTTAGAGAAATTCTGAAAAAGACTGATTCACATATTATAACTCTATCATCAGGGTTGGAAGCTGTTCAGCAGATACCAGATATACATCCTGACATTATTATTTCAGATTATAATACAGATGATATTGTTGGTTCTAATGTTTTTAAAAAATTTATACAGAGTAAAGCATTAGCTGAATATCACAATGTTCCTTTTATTATTATCTCAGATGAGAACATCCGAGCAAAATATCAACAGGAATTATTTAGTCTAGGAATAAGAGGATGGTTTAGTTATTTTTCTGACACCAAAAGGTTTAGAGAATGTTTAGAAAATCTTACCGTAGCAGATGAGACTGTGAGACGAAATAAAGAACTTAGTCAGGAAATAAAACGTTCTGAGTATAGATACCGTGATCTTCTTGAAAATGCCAATGATTTTATTTTTACTCTTGATCAGGATGGAAAATTTGTTTATTTAAACAACCGTTTTAAACCATTAACCGGCTTTAAGAAACAAGAATGGCTTCAACGGGATTTTTCAGAATTAATTATTGAAAACGACCGTCAAAGAGCTAAAAAGAATTACCAACTTGTACATCAGGGACGAGCAAGGATATTTCAGGCCCAGATTATTAGTAAAATTTCTGATTGTTATATTCTCTCTTTCAATATCACCCCAATTTTTGAACACGGTTCTATTGTGGGCTCCATGGGCATTGCCCGGGATGTTACAGAGCAAAAAAAGATGGAGAATGAAATTCTGGAATTGAAAAATTTTAATGAGAGTATTATACAAAGCATGGAAGCAGGTCTTTTAACTGTTGATTTGAATGGTTTTATAACATCACTCAACACAGGTGCTGAAAGGATACTTGGATGGAAAACAAATGAAGTACTGGGTAAAAAAATCAAATCTGTACTAGATCCTGAAGAAGTTGAAATATTACTTATGAGTTCAACCAAGCCTGGTTCCTTACCATATAGCCGTGAAACTCAATTAACTGTTAAATCGGGTGAAAGAATTTCTATTGGTTTTACCACAACAGATCGCATTGATAATCAAAATAATAAAGTAGGGACTATAGTGTCGTTTAGGGATATTTCTGAATTAAAACAAATGCAAAGCGAAGTTAAAAGAATGGAAAGACTGGCATCTCTTGGAATATTAGCTTCAGGTATAGCTCATGAAATAAAAAATCCTCTTGCAGGAATAAAAAGTTTAAGTCAAACGTGTAAAGAAGAGTTTGAAGAAGGAGATTCAAGATTAGAGTATTTAAACCGGATTATTAATCAAGTAAACCGACTAGATGAATTGCTGAAAGCAATTGTAGCATTTGCAAAACCAAAACCACCTGATAGGAAATCCTATGAAATAAAAAAAGTAATACATGAAGTAATAAATCTTATAAATAAAAAACTTAAAACTAATAATATTAAGTATATAGAAGATATTGATGATAATCTTCCTATTGTAATCATTGATCCGCAACAGATACAACAAGTATTTTTAAACCTTATTCTTAACGCTGTTGATGCAGTCAATACTCACGGTTCTATCAGTGTATCAGCAAAACCTGTGAAATTATCTACTCCAAAAATAATTAAAAAATCAGATAAATGGATAAAAAAAGACTCATTTGTACAGATTAATATCAGCGACACTGGAAAAGGTATTCCACAACAACAGCTGGAGTCAATTTTTGATCCTTTTTTTACCACAAAATCAGATGGTTTAGGTATGGGATTGTCTATTGTATATCGAATTATAGAAGATCATCATGGTGATATCGATGTCAAGAGTAAACTTAACAAAGGAACTACTTTTACCATAACGTTACCCGAAGGAGATTTAGATGAGTAAACCAAATATATTGATAATTGAAGACAATGAAGATATGATTTTCACTTTAACTAAAACTTTAAAAAAACAGGGATATAATATACTTTCTTCAACAGAGGGTAAAAAAGGATTATCCATTTTAAAAAATAAAATAATTGACCTTGTAATATTGGATATTAAGCTCCCGGATATTAATGGAATAGATCTATTAGTTAAAATAAAAGATATTGATCCGGATATTTTAGTATTGATGATGACAGCTATGACTGATGCAAAACCAGCTATTGAAGCTATGAAAAAAGGAGCTTATGATTATCTGGTTAAACCTTTTGAACTTGATGAGTTAAAATTAAATGTTAAGAAAATTTTAGAAACTCATAAGCTGAAAATGGAAGTAAAAAGATTAAGAAAAGAGCATAAAGAACATTTTCCTGAAAATGCAATATATGGTGACAGCGAATCAATAAAGAATATACGAAATTTGATTAATATTGTTGCTCAGACTCCTAAAACATCTGTATTAATTCTGGGAGAAAGTGGCACCGGTAAAGAACTTGTAGCTAATGCTATTCACTATTCCAGTGACAGAACATCTCAGCCTTTTATAAAACTGAATTGCAGTGCAATCCCTGAAAATTTATTAGAAAGTGAATTATTTGGTCATGAAAAGGGGGCATTTACAGATGCTCGTAGTACTAAAAAGGGTCTTTTTGAACTAGCACATGGTGGTACAATATTCTTAGATGAGATTTCAAGTATGAAATTAACATTACAACCGAAAATTCTAAGAGTTATTGAATCCCAGGTTTTCCGAAGAATAGGAGGAACATCAGACATTAATATAGATGTCCGGGTAATCACTGCTTCTAATACTGATTTACGGGAACTTGTTAATCAGCAAAAATTCAGAGATGATTTATATTACAGATTAAAAGTATTGGAAATCAAATTACCTCCCTTGAGAGAAAGAAAAGAAGATATATTACTATTGGCAAAATTTTATATTCAGATTTATAATAAAGAATTCAATAAAAATATACAGAAGATTGATAAAAATACGGAGAAAATTCTTCTTGATTATTCCTGGCCTGGTAATGTCCGGGAATTGAAAAATGTCATTGAAAGAAGTATTATACTTTGCAATGATGAAACTCTAACATCGGAATATCTGCCTATGGAATTACAGGAAGACAAAACTCCTGTATCAGGTCAATCATTTGGAAAGGTATCTTTGCAGGAAATGGAGAAACAGCATATCCTTCATATTTTAAAATCTACAAAAGGAAATAAATCAAAGGCATCCAGAATATTGAATATATCCCGTTCAACTTTAAGAGAAAAACTAAAAAGTTATAAGATTTCAGATGATAATTTAAAGTAATTAATAAGTTTATAATGGTCAGAATCAATCCATATATTCCAATTTGATCAGTATAGATGATATTAAGTACTACCAATTATTTTTTATATCTTAAATAATTACAATAGTTTAAAGAAATAGTACATATGGCTTTCCATCTTATGATTCCTGGTACAATATTTGCCGATAATATTTATAAAATAACAATATTCCAAGGGGAATAATGAAAAATAAAAATGAATATAAAAAAATTTTAATCGTTGATGATGAAGAAGACCTGACCTGGAGTATATCGCGTAGATTATCACGTGACAATGATAATATTAAAGTGATGTGTGCAAATTCAGGTAAAAATGCACTCGATATTCTTTCTAACAATGAAATTGATCTTTTGATAACTGATCTCAGGATGCCTGAAATTAACGGGTGGGATCTTCTCAATAAAGTCAAAAAAGAATATCCTCAGACTTTAGTTATTGTAATGACTGCCCATGGTTCGATTGAAGTGATTGATGCTTTAAATCGTTGGGGAAAAGCAGGTTATATTGAGAAACCCTTTGATATGAATGATCTCAGAAAACTCGTGTACGTTTTCTTAAAAGAAAAAGACAAATCCAAATAAAGAGTATCAAATATGAAAGAAGAAAATATTCTTGAAAATAACAATCATATTAATCCTTATAATACACAAATAAGAGTATTAGGAGTTGGTGGAGCTGGTAACAATACCATAAATCATTTAATGAAAAAGAAAATAAAAGCTCTAACAACTATTGCAATCAATACTGATGCACAAAATCTAGTAGATGTTAATGCAGATAGAAAATTGTTAATAGGAAAAAATATTACTGCAGGATTAGGGGCTGGTGGTGATCCGGAAATAGGAGAAAAAGCTGTCCAGGAATCCAAACAGGAAATAATTGATAATATACAGGATTCAGATTTATTATTTATTACCTGTGGATTAGGTGGTGGTACAGGAACAGGTGCTTCTCCGATTATTGGTCAACTGGCCCAGGAAGAAGGAATTTTAACTGTTGCAATTGTTACAATGCCCTTTTCTGATGAAGGTATTATAAGGTGGGAAAATGCAAAAATTGGTCTTGAAAAACTCCGGAAAGTTGTTGATACTCTGATAATACTTGAAAATAATTTACTTATTGATCTGTATTCAGATCTCACTTTAAAAAAAGCTTTTAATGCCTCTGATGATATTTTAATAAACGCACTTGAGGGTTTATCAAATATGGTTTTAAAAAGAGGACTGGTGAATCTTGATTTTGCTGATATTAGTATTGTTATGAAAGATGGGCCAAATGCATTTATTGGATTAGGAGAAAGTGATTCAGAAAATAAAATCCATGAAGCAGTTCAAAGAGCAATTAATCATCCAATGATGGAACAGGATATTTCTGGTGCTCAGAGTGCTCTTATTCATATTACCGGGGGACCGAATCTAAAATTGAGTGAATCTAGACAAATAATTAAACTAATTAATGAAAAATTAGATCCTAATGCCAGAATCATCTGGGGTGCAACCATACAAAGGAATTTACGAAATACAGTTAAGGTTATGTTAATAGTAAGCGGCTTAAAAAAAGAAAAAACTATTGAAGAAAAAACTGATAGTATTGAATCCGAAAAGACAAATATAAGTGATTTTGAACAATCGCCAGTTATTCAAACTGATGAAGATACGTATGATATAAAAGAATCAATATTGGAACAGGACACAGAAGAAGAAACTGATGAAAAAAAGTCCAGAAAAATCAAACAATCCGGATTAATTTTTTATAAAATTTTTAAAGAAGAGGCTGCTGGAGATCTACAGCGTTTTGATCGTGCCATTCAGACCTTAAGAGACGATCCGAAAAATCGAAGAGGGGTGCTTGAAGCCAGACAAGCGTGTAAACTTTTGCATGCATCAGCTCAAATGTTCGGATTTGATGAAACTTCTCAGCTTTTGCATTCTATTGAGAATATTCTATCTCGAGTAAGAAGCAGAGAAATGAAAATAACTAAAAAAATCATTGACTCAATAACGTTAGCGATGGAAATGGTTGTTGATCTTATTGAAAACAAGTCAGACGGTATGGGGGAGACAGGGTATATTGTTGACAGGTTAAACGAATTAAAATCTGAGCAGCTTAATACTTATAAGTAGCTCTATCTTCTAAATTTTTCTTGACTTTTTAATAAAATGATATTACATTTTTTATTAATCGGGCGATTAGCTCAGGTGGTTAGAGTGCTTGCTTGACATGCAAGAGGTCACTGGTTCAAGTCCAGTATCGCCCACAAAAATATTAACAATTTCTGATGATTGAAACTGAGGAATAAATAATTATTTGAGTAAAATAAATATACAATTTACAAATGGAAAAAAGGGGAATTATAATAAGGGAATTAGATTAAACCAAATAATTGAAGATCTTTTTCCTAACACCTTGAAGAATTACTTAGCAGCTGTTATAGATAATACCTTAATAGATCTATCAACACCTGTTAAACAGGATAGTACTATCCATTTATTGACTATCCAGGATGAAAAAGGCCTTAAAATTTTCTGGCATAGTGCTTCACATGTTCTAGCCCATGCAGTAAAAATTTTATATCCTGATGTACAATTAGGTATTGGTCCTGCAATATCCAATGGATTTTATTATGATTTTAAGTTTAAGAATAATATAAGCATAGAAGAATTTCCAGTAATTACAAATAAAATGCAGGAAATTGTAGATAGAGATGAACCTTTTATAAAAAAGACAGTATCAAAAAAGGAAGCAATTTCCATTTTCAAAGAAAGAAATGAACCATTTAAGCTTGAATTAATCAATAATTTGGAAGAAAGTCACATAAGTCTCTATACTAATAATGATTTTATAGATCTTTGCCGGGGACCACATGTTCCCTCAACCGGATATATAAAATATTTTAAACTTCTAAGCCTTGCAGGAGCTTACTGGCACGGAGATGAAAGAAATCCAATGATGCAGAGAATTTACGGTATTGCTTATCCCCTGAAGAAAACTTTAAAGAAACATATTCAATCTCTGGAAGAAGCAAAAAAAAGAGATCATCGTAAATTAGGTAAAAAGCTTAACTTATTTAGTTTTCATGAAGAAGGCCCGGGTTTTCCTTTCTGGCATGATAATGGTATGATAATAATTAATGAGATTGTACATTATATGCGCAGTACTTTAAGAAAACATGGTTATTTAGAAGTTAAAACCCCACTTATTTTAAATGAAGAGCTATGGCACAAAAGCGGACATTGGGATAACTATAAAGATAATATGTATTTTACAGAAATCGATGAAACAAATTATGCTATAAAGCCAATGAATTGTCCGGGCGGATTATTGATATACAATGAATCGTTACATTCTTTTCGTGAACTTCCTTTAAAATATTCTGAACTTGGAATTGTTCATAGGCATGAGAAGTCAGGAGTACTTCACGGTCTATTCCGTGTAAGACAGTTCACCCAGGATGACGCACATGTATTTTGCACTCCGGAACAGCTTAATGACGAAATTGATAAGTTAATTGATCTGGTGTACGAAATATATAATACATTTGGTTTTACAGAATTCTTAGTTGAACTTTCAACCCGACCTTCCAAATCAATTGGCAGTGATAATATGTGGGACCAGGCAGAACAAGCTTTATCTAATTCTTTGAAAAATAAAAAAATAGATTATCAGTTGAATAAAGGCGAAGGAGCATTTTATGGTCCCAAGATTGATTTTCATATAAAGGATACTCTGGGAAGAATGTGGCAATGCGGAACAATACAGGTTGATTTCTCTATGCCGGAAAGATTTGATTTACAATATATCGGGTCTGATGGAGACAAACATCAACCAGTTTTAATCCATAGAGCTATTTTAGGATCCGTAGAAAGATTTATTGGGATCCTTATAGAACATTATGGCGGCAATTTCCCTGTGTGGCTTTCTCCTGTTCAGTGTATTCTAATACCGGTGAGTGAGGACCACCGTACTTATGCTGATAATATTTGTTCAGAAATAACAGCTGATAATATCAGATGTAAAGTTGACGATAGAGATGAAAAGGTTGGCTATAAAATAAGATCAGCAGAAAAACAAAAAATCCCTTATATGTGTATTGTCGGTGATAAAGAGATTGCTAATAAAACTGTTTCATTGAGAAAGAAAAGACAAGGTGAAACTGGTGAAATAAAAGTTAAGGCTTTGATTGAGGAAATAAAAAATAATATAAATAGGAGGACTAATAATCAGTAAAATTAACCTTAAGAAAATCAGAGTAAATAAAAAAATTAGAGCCCCTAAGGTGCGTCTTATTGATCCAAATGGTAATCAAATTGGAGTTGTTGATATTCAGGATGCACAAAAAAAAGCAGACGAATTTAATCTTGATTTAGTAGAAGTTGTACCACATTCAAAACCGCCTGTTTGTAAAATAATGGATTTTGGAAAATATAGATATCAACAGCAGAAAAAAGAAAAAAAGAGTAAGCAAAAACAGCATACCATACATAACAAAGAATTACGGATGCATCCGAATATCGAGGAACATGATATTAATTTTAAATTAAAAAAAGCAAGAGATTTTCTGGAAAAGGGAGATCATCTAAAAATCCGAATCAATTTCAGAGGACGACAAATATTACATCCAGAATTAGGTGAAGCACTGTTAGAAAGAATTAAAAATGAACTTTCAGATATTGCTAAAGTCAGTAAAAAGCCTACCAGAGAAGGAAAGAGTTTAATTATTACGTTTATACCTAAATAGGGAGAATATATTAATGCCAAAAATTAAAACAAACAGAGGAGCAGCAAAAAGATTTAAAATAACTAAAAACAATAAAGTAAAAAGAAATAAGGCTAATAAAAGTCATATCCTGACAAAAAAGAATGCAGATCGTAAACGAACCTTACGAAAATCTATTATTGCATCTAAAGGAGATGCTAAGCGAATAAAAAAAATGTTAGGTGTATAAGATAATTTAATAAATATTGAGGTTAATAATGCCAAGAGCTAAAAATTCAGTAAGTTCTCGCAGAAGAAGAAAAAAAATTCTCAAAGCAGCAAAAGGGTATCGCGGTGGTAAAAGCAAATTGCTGAGAACTGCCAAAGATAGTGTTGAAAAGTCATTGCAATATTCCTATAGAGACAGAAGAGTTCGCAGAAGAGAATTCCGTAAGCTGTGGATTACTAGAATAAATGCTGCAGTGAGACCATTAGATTTGAGTTATTCAAAATTTATTAATAATTTAAATAGTAAAAAAATAAAATTAAATCGTAAGATGTTAGCGGATATAGCAGTAAACGACCCAAAAACTTTTGAAAAAATTGTTGAAGATGTAAAATTATAATGAATGCCTCTGAACTTAAAAAACAAGTTGAAGAAGTTAAGGCTTTGTTTAATCAAGATATTCAGCAGGTGAATGATTTAAAAAATCTCGAATCAATTCGAATAAAATATCTGGGAAGAAAAGGTGAGATATCCGGTCTCTTTAAAGAAATAGGAAATATAGAAACTGAAAAAAAGGCAGAGACTGGTAAAATAATTAATGATGTAAAAAATTATATTGATAAAACTCTTACTGAATACAACACAAAAATTTCCGGAAAAAAAGAAAAAAAAGAATTTTTTGATTATTCCCTGTCAGGTGATCAGCCTTTCATTGGAAGATACCACCCTTTAACTGTTGTTACCCGAAAGATCAAAGACTGTTTTAAAAAAATGGGGTTTTCTATTGCACAGGGGCCGGAAGTTGAGACAGAATACTATAATTTTGAAGCTTTGAATATTCCTAAAGGACATCCTGCACGAGATATGCAGGATACTTTTTTTGTAAAAGGTGGACATGTTCTCCGGACACACACCTCTCCTGTACAAATCAGAGTTATGAAAACCCATAAACCACCAATCAGAATTATTGCTCCAGGACGATGCTATCGCAAAGATACACCAGATTCAACCCATTCTCCTGTCTTTCAGCAAGTAGAAGGGCTTTGTGTGGACCAGGGTATAACGTTTGCTGATTTAAAAGGAGTTATTTTAAATTTTGCTAAATATTTATTGGGATCTGATGCAAAAATAAGATTCAGACCCAGTTATTTCCCTTTTACTGAACCCAGTGCCGAATATGATTTTTCCTGTGCAATGTGTAAAGGGAAGGGATGTAGTATTTGCAAATATACTGGATGGATTGAAATTTCAGGAGCAGGAATGGTCAATCCTAAGGTACTGGAATTTGTTAATTATGATTCTGAAAAATATACTGGCTATGCGTTTGGGATGGGTATTGAGAGAATAGCCATGATGCTTTACAGAATAGATGATATCAGACTGTTCTATGAGAATGATGTAAGATTTCTAAATCAGTTTTAGGTGAGTTATGAAAGTAAGCCTGAATTGGCTCAAAAAATATATAGATTTTGAATATTCTCCCTCTCAATTAGCAGAGAATTTAACACTCGCAGGGTTAGAAGTAGAGAATACTTATACTTCATCACATGATATTAAAAATATAATTGTGGGAGAGATAACTCAAGTTGATAATCATCCTAATGCTGATAAGCTTCTTGTATGCAAAGTTAATATTGGTAAAGATAAAGTTTCTGTAATTTGCGGAGCAAAAAATGTAAAAGAAAAACAAAGAGTCCCGGTTGCAGTCAAGGGCTCAGTGTTAGCGAATGGTACAGTAATTAAAAATACCAAGATCAGGGGTGTTGTCTCTGAAGGTATGATATGTTCTGAACGAGAATTGGGTGTGAGTGATAATCATGATGGTATTATGGTTCTTCCTAAATCAGAATATGAAATAGGGGAGGAGTTCAAAAAAGATTCCTGTACTGATATTATCTATAATATCGATGTTACTCCTAACAGACCTGATTGTCTCTCTCATCTTGGTGTTGCCAGAGAAATCGGTGTTATTTCAAATACAAAGCTGCACAGACCGGAACCTATATTAAAGGAATCAAAAAATTCAGTTCATAGTTCGATTAAAATTCACATTCATGATCCAAAAGCGTGTCCCCGCTATAGCGCCCGGGTTGTTAGAGATGTTGTGATTAAGGATTCACCTCAGTGGATAAAAGATCATCTTCGGAGTGTGGACATACGTTCTATCAATAATGTTGTTGATATCACGAATTTTGTATTAATGGAGACTGGTCATCCTCTGCATGCCTTTGACTATGATCTTATTGAAGGACAGGAAATTAATGTGAGAAAAGCATCTCAATCTGAAAAATTTGTCACTCTGGATAATATAGAACGTTCTTTAACAGATAATGATTTATTAATATGTGATGGCAATAAATCTGTTGCGTTGGCTGGGATTATGGGGGGATATAATTCTGAGATTTCTAATAATACTAAAAATATACTTATAGAAAGTGCCTATTTTGACCCTTTAACAATTCGTAAAACTTCAAAAAGACTTGCATTGTTCACAGAATCATCCCAAAGATTTGAAAGAGGGGCGGATCCGAATAATACAATTTATGCTTTAAATCGTGCTGCTCAGTTGTTGCAGAAGTATGCGCAAGGAACGGTTGAAAAAGATATTGTTGATGTTTATCCACAGGAAATTAAATGTAGAGAAATTAAACTGCGGTTTTCAAGAATACACCAAATTATTGGACAAGAAATTCCAAAAAATAATATTATTAAGATTTTGAAAGGTTTAGAACTTACCGTTATTGAAAAAACAAAGGATTATATGGTATTAAAAATACCTACATTCAGACCAGATTTGCAGAGAGAAAGTGATTTGATCGAAGAAATAGTCCGGCATTATGGATATAATAATATTGTTTCCAATATGTATTCAAGTATATATCTTAATTACCAAAAAGATGTATATAATGATAGCATCAAGTCAGTAAAAGATTTTTTCGTAGGGCAAGGTTTTTTTGAGGTTATTTCTAACACTCTTGTATCGGATAAACATATTGAGGCTTTGAATAATAATAATGTTGTACAAATAGAAAATCCTTTAAGTCCGGAAACAGCTTACTTGAGAAATTCCTGTATACCTTCACTATTAGATACTATTCAATGGAATAGTAACCGTTCTATAAATGATTTACGTCTCTTTGAAATCGGCAGAAAATTTTTCAATCGACAACATTCTTTACCGGATGAAAAAACAGATATTGTATGTGCTATTACAGGAGTAAAAAAAAGAGTGCCATTGTGGAATGATGAAAAAAATAAGAATGTAAACTTTTTTCAATTAAAAGGGTTTTTAGAAGCTTTATTTAATTATTTCCATATTGACAATTATGCCATAAAACGCTGTAAAACACCATTTTTTGAAAATGAATGTTCTTTTGGAATTTATATGACGAAGAAAATTTCTGGGTATATGGGAAAAATTTCTCCAAGAATTCAAGAACAATGGGAACTGAAACAAGATATATATATATATGAAATAGACCTTGAGGATTTTATATCTAATAGCAACAAAGATTTAATGTATTCAAAAATCGCAAAATTTCCGCTTATTAACCGGGATCTTTCAGTTATTATTGATGAAAATATTCTTAGTGGTGATTTGACAGAATACATTAAGAAAACAGGAGGAAAATATTTAAATCAAGTAGATATTTTTGATGTTTATCGTGGTAAAGGTATACCTGATGGTAAAAAAAGTATAACATTAAATCTAAAATTTTTATCCAAAGATAAAACATTAACTGAAAATGAAATAAATCCTATTTTTAAGAAAATAATTAAATCACTGGAACAGAAATTCTCTGCTTCATTGAGATCATAAATTTTACAAAAAATCAGGATAGAAAATGAATATAGAAAAATTTGATAAGCTGGAGGAAAAGGTTTTAAAATTAATTTCACGAGTTAGTGAATTAGAAATGGAGAATAATAATTTAAAACTAGAATACAATAAGCTATTAAAAACTATGGAAGAAAAGGAAAACATACTGCAAAATTTAAAACAGAACAGTCAAACAAATATTGAAATGCAAAATAAAATTGAAAATTTTCAAAAAAAAGAAGATACAATAAAATCAAAAGTTGAAAATTTACTCATAAAACTAAAAGAATTTGATGAGTTATAATGTCATGATGTATATTAGGGTTACAAAAAGAGATAAAATATTTTTAATGGTTTTACAATAAAATGACAGATAAAAAGAAATCGATGAAAATAAGAATATTTGGTAATGAATATACTGTTCGCAGTGAAGAAAATGCGAAAAGAGTAAAAGAAGTAGCCAGTTATGTCGATAAAAAAATGCATGAAGTAGATAATCAAGTAAGGGTCGATTCCTCTTTGAAAGTTGCCATTCTAGCATGTATTAATATTACTGGTGAATATTTTGCTGAAAAAGAAAAAAATGAGAAATTACGCATTAAACTACAGGAAAAGATGAACAAATTGAATTCTTTACTGGATAAAAAATTGACAGAATCAAAATAAATAATTTCTCATTGACACTTCACTTTTTATCTCTTCGGTTTAATCACCTATATACATTTTGATATATTGAGTGGAAAATCGCTTTTGATTTTAGTTAGGAGGAAATATGGACTCAACTGTATTATTAGTGATTATTATGGTTCCAAGCTTTTTAATGTTTTTATTAGGATGGTATTTAAACAGTAAGATTGGTCAGGGAAAAGTCGCAAATGCTGAAAAATTATCTGCTAAAATCGTTTCTGAGGCTGAAAAAGAAGCTGAATCAATTAAAAACAAAAAAATTCTTGACGCAAAAGATGAATGGTATCGGCAAAAACAAAAATTTGAACAGGAAACTAAAGATAGAAGACGGGATATCGAAGCACGATTGCAAAAGGTGGCGCAGAGAGAAAGTGATACTGACAAAAGATTAAATCATCTTAAACAAAGAGAAAATGATTTTAAATTAAAAGAGGAAAAGTTAAACCAGGAAATCGCTGATTTTGAAGAGAAAAATAGAGAATTAGATAATATTTTAAAACAGCAGGATCTCAAATTACAGACAATATCAGGAATGTCAAGTAAAGAAGCTAAAGATGAATTAAAAAAATCACTTTTAGATACTGCAAAACAGGAAGCTGCTCAAACGATTAAAAATATAAAAGATAAAGCGAAAATAACAGCAAATAGAGAAGCAAAAGAGATAATAATTCAATCAATTCAACGTACAGCAGCTGATCATTCAGCAGAAACCACTGTCTCGGTAGTTCATCTACCTAACGATGAAATGAAAGGACGAATAATCGGTCGTGAGGGCAGAAATATCAGGGCATTTGAAAATTTAACCGGTATTGATGTTATTGTTGATGATACACCAGATGCGGTGATTTTATCAGGTTTTGCTCCTTATCGACGTGAAATAGCAAAACGTTCTTTAGAAAAATTAATTACTGATGGTCGTATTCATCCCGGAAGAATTGAAGATATAATAAATAAGACAACTAAAGAACTTGATGAAGAAATTGTAACTGTCGGTGAACAGGCTATGATGGACACAGGGATTCACGGTCTTCATCCTCAGCTGGTAAAACTTTTGGGAAAACTTAAATTCCGTACCAGTTATGGCCAGAATGTTTTGCAGCATAGTATTGAAGTTGCAAAATTATCCGGGTTGATGGCATCTGAACTTCAATTAGATGCAGTTGTTGCAAAAAGAGCTGGACTACTTCATGATATTGGTAAGGCAATAGATTATGATACTGAAGGAACACATTATCAGTTAGGTTATGAATTAGCCAAAAAATATGGTGAAGGACCGATAGTTCAAAATGCAATTGTAACCCATCATGATGAAGGTGAAATGACATCCCCAATTTCAGCATTGGTCCAGGCTGCAGATGCAATATCCGGTTCCAGACCAGGTGCAAGAAGAGAAACACTTGAAGGATATATCAAGAGATTAGAAAAACTTGAAAATATTGCAGAATCCTTTAAAGGGGTATCTAAAACCTATGCTATCCAAGCTGGACGAGAAATAAGAGTACTGGTTCAACCTGAGGAAATAAATGATGCAGTATCAGATCAAATGGCAACTGAAATTGCACAAAAAATTCAAGACGAAATGGAATATCCTGGTCAGATAAGAGTAACTGTTATTCGTGAATATCGAGCTGTAGATTATGCAAAATAGTAATTCAAATCTCAATGTTATTTTAATTGCTGATATAGTCGGTGATCCTGGGATCAAAGCACTATCCAGATCAATAGATACTGTTATTGAAAAATATAAACCGCAATTAATAATAGCCAACGGTGAAAATAGTGCATCTGGAAAAGGATTAACTGAAAAAATAGCCTATCAATTTTTTGAGCTGGGAATTAATGTGATTACAAGCGGTAATCATATCTGGAATAAGAAAAAAATATTTCCTTTATTAGATACAAATCCTTACATATTAAGACCATTAAATTATCCGCCGAATGTTCCTGGTCATGGCAGTTGCATTTATGAAATCAGTTCTAATCAAAAAATTGCTATAATAAATCTCCAAGGAAGGACTTTCATGCACTCTATTGATTGTCCTTTCAGGAGTATTGACAAAGAAATTGAGAAAATCCACAAAAAAGAAATAAACTCCATTATTATTGATTTTCATGCAGAAGCGACAGCAGAAAAGATTGCTATGGGTTGGTATCTCGACGGTCGGGTAAGTGCAGTGATTGGCACACATACTCATGTACAAACTGCAGATGAGAGAATATTGCCTGCAGGAACTGCATATATAACAGATATTGGGATGACCGGTTCTACAAATTCTGTCATAGGTATGGATAAAGATGTTGCCTTAAACAGATTTATTAAACAAATACCGTTTTATTATAAGATTGGTGATGAAGGCGAATTAAAATTTTGCGGAGTATTTGTTTCTATCAATCCGGATACTTCACAGGCAGAGTGTATTGAAAGATTCCGGTTATAGGAATAAAAATATTGGAGAGTTAACAATATGGCTACAATTATCGATGGGAAAAAGATATCAAAAATTATCAAGAATGAAGTTAAAAGTGATGTTGATAAACTAATACAAGCAGGTATTAAACCTCATTTAACAGTGATTTTCGTTGGTGATAATCCAGCTTCTCGCATATATGTTAATATGAAAGAAAAAGCATGTAAAAAAGCAGGAATTTTTTCTGAAACCATACAGTATGATAAGTCAGTTTCTGAATCTGTCTTACTGGAAAAAATCAATAAATTGAATGAAAACAATAATATCCATGGAATTCTGGTTCAGCTTCCTTTGCCATCTCACATAAATGAAGCTGCTGTGTTAGAAACAATCAGTACAGATAAAGATGTTGATGGTTTCCATCCAACCAACCTAGGTAGGTTAGTTGCAGGATCAGAAAATACATTTATTCCTGCCACTCCTTATGGGATTGTAGAACTTCTTAAAAGATATAAAGTAGAAACAGAAGGGAAGCATACTGTCATTTTAGGGAGAAGCAATATTGTTGGTAAACCTGTGGGGCTACTTTTATTAAGGAAAAAATGTACAGGAAACGCTACGGTAACTTACTGTCATTCAAGAACAAAAAATTTAGCATCAGTCACTAAAGAAGCTGATATACTTATTGCTGCAATGGGAAAACCTGAATTTATTAAGAAAAATATGGTGAAAAAAGGAGTAGTTATCATAGATGTAGGAATTAATAGGGTAGAAGATCCTAGTAAAAAAAGAGGATACCGATTAGTTGGAGATGTAGATTTTGATCAGGTAAGTAAAGTTGCATCTATGATTACACCGGTCCCTGGGGGAGTAGGACCGATGACAATTGCTATGTTATTAAAGAATACAGTATATTCAGCACAAAAGTATTCATTAAAAGATGGAAAACAACATGGATAATGAAAAAAGAAAAAAGGTTACGGTAACATTGACTTTGAATGATATTAAGAAAGATAATGCATTCTTTGGATTACCGGAAAAAATAGCTGATAGTGATATAATTATTGATAAACTTTTTGAGAAATATGACAGTAAAGTTGGTACTTTAAATATTAAAGAAAATAACCAAAGATATATATTGACATGGCTTCCTGAAAAAGTAGATAAACGGGCAGAAGCATTACACCAGGAAGCACTGGAACTATACAAGTCAAGTCAAAAAAAAGATGCTGTTGAGTTGTGGGAAAAAGCACTTTCAATTAATCAATATGATATTGAATATCTGTATAGGCTATCACTTTCACTTTTTGAAGTTAAAAATTATTCAGATGCTATTGATTATTTAAAAAAATTGGTATCGTTTTGTAAAATTCATTATAAAGCAAATCTTCTTCTTGGTATTATATTAATAAAATCAAGAAATTTTGATACAGCTGAAAATTATCTACGTGCCAGCCAGAAATTAAATAAATCAGACGTGTTAAGCTATTTAAACCTTGGCGCTGTATACAGTGTAAAGAAAGAGTTTAAAAAAGCTATACATATGTTTAATAAGGTTATTCAAATAAACGATAAAGAATGTAGGGCGTATTTAGGTTTATCAAAAATATATACGATGTTAAATGACATAGATACGTCAAATAAGTATTTACGAAAAATTATTGAAACTTCATCTGATCCGAAAATGGTAGAATATGCAAAACGTTCGATCAAAACTGAAGCAGTGGAAAAACCTCAAAGTACCGAAATTAAAGTTGATCAGATTGAAGAATATATTTCCAGAGGGATTAGAAATTTTTTGTCTGGAAATTATAACTATGCTAAACGATTATATGAACATTATCTACAAAAAAAACCGACAGATGATTACATCTGGTATTTACTTGGAGAAACACAGCTCAGAAACGGTGAAATTGAAGCTTCTTCTGATTGCTTTAAACGAGCAATTCGATTAAATAGTCAACGTCAATTATATTATAAATCTTTATCTATAGCTTTACATTTCTTAAACAAACCCAATGATATCATTGCTGTACAGAAAAAATATCCAAAACTCATGAATGAAGATACTTTAAGTATGACAATTCTGGGCATTAGTTTTTTAAAACGTAATGATTTTACAAATGCTATCAAATATCTTAAAAAAGCACTTGAAAATTTTCGCAATAATCCACTCGCAACGTATTATTTAGCATTTTCATACATGAAAACAGACAATAATAAAGCAGCCGTAAAAACATTAAAAGAAATTAATCGTTATAATTTACATATTCCCATAAAAGGAAAAATAAATAAACTTTATTCACAAGTGCGATAATCCTCAATAAAATCAAATACTTGATATTTAATAAACCATATATAAATATATAATCTAAACTTCGCATAAGATATATTATGTTAACTAAACAATAAATTTAAGCTTATTTCCCCAAAACCTTATTATTATGTATCATCGAAGATATAAACAGACTTGAATTGCTGATTTATCTTCCTGAATAAGCTTCAATATATAAATACCAGAAGCAAGCCTGTCCGGTCGCCATTTTTTTTCATGTAAACCTGATTCTACATATTCTTCCCCTAGTTGATCCACAAGCTCTCCTTTAACATTGTAAACATCAATTGTAATAAAACCAGGTGTATTTACTGAATATTTGAACATTGTAGAATTGTTAAAAGGATTGGGAAATGATGGAAATAACTTTATTGTATGTGGATAATCAGGTCTGTCATCTAAAATACCGGCTTGTATATTTGAAAACTGAATCGAATCTCCGTCACTGAGGAAATACAGTTTTCCGCCAATAATACCGGGATAGTTACTATTCTGCCCTTTTGCAAATCCCATGTAGGTTGCAGTATGAGAATCTAATATATAAGCCAGTCCATTCACTTTAAGCCAGCCTTCAGAATTGATGATAACTTCACTGTTTACATCCAGATACAATGCCATAAATCCTGGATGGGTGGCAATCCCATACATACCACCAATTAAACGATTTTCAAAATAATCATTATGTTGCCATAATTTAGGGATTATTACAGTCTGCGGAACTATTTTTGTGCCCTCACGTTGTCCTAAATTGCCATACCAGGCATTAAGTTCATCTCCGGTCAGTCCTGTAATAACTATTTCACCTGAATCCGCTGTTGTCTCTTCAGACCCTTTTAAGATAATTTTACGTAACTGTGGTTCCGGAAGTGTATCAGATACACTAATGAGTCCTTCACCGGGTGCTATCAGGGTTCGGTTGCGGAGATCATAATGAGTTCCGTGTATGAGCTGATCAAATGCAATATGGGTAAAATGTACTGGTTTATGTGCTGTACATTCGATTTCTGATTTATCCGTTTTATAAAGAATAGTAACTGTACCTTCACCATAACATATTGCGGTAGTATCAGATTTTATGCACAGAGCAGTATTATCAGCAACACCAATACCAATTATGTTATTTTCACTGTGATCCTGAATTCTACGAGCCAGCATTGGTATTAAACGCCCCAATCTTCCCCGGGAATGGAAATGAGAATCTGTTATCGCATCGGGTATTAAGGGCAGAAAATGATCAGATAGATGCACATCAGTATGATATGGATTATATGCAGCATCTTCAGGGTGACTTGTACCGTAACGGGCATCAAAATCCACCGAACCCATAATTGCACATCCTGCACTGGTTCCGCCCACTGCTCCTCCCCTATCAAATATCTTCTGAATTGCTTCTTCAACTAATGTTCCCTCCCATACACGAACATAATCATACTGATCACCTCCTTCTATCCATATACCGGAAGCAGTGAGTAATTGATTATAAACAGTTGAATCATTTGCCTCAGAAGTGGTCCGGATACGAATACTGGTACTGGAGGGATCTGCACCAAAACTGATAAATGTTGAGGCATAACTTGTTGCAACTTCATCAACATCAATATTGATAATTTTTCCGGAATCAGCCTGCTGTACAAACCAGATAAACGGATCATCTACCCAACTTTTACGGTCATTTCCTCCGCCCATGATGAGAATTGACCCTCTTCCCATGATTGTATTATTTAATACTATAATAAACAATACATTAACAAAGATTGTACTAAATTTTTTAAATTTCATAAAAATCCTCATAAAATGTACTAACTTCCAGCCTCAGTTTCATCTTCCTTGATTTTAGGAGCTATTGCAAATCCGGTAAACGCATAAACCAAAGCAAATACAATACCCAGATAACAAAAAAAGGACCAGGGGGCATAAGTAATTACCGACACACCTAATGTGCCGGACATATATACTCCTGCCATTGACCAGGGAACTAATGGTACAATGACAGTTCCTGAATCTTCTGTAGTACGGGAAAGATTTTTAGCTGCTAATTTACGTTTTTTATATGCCGGAGCAAAAAGCTCTCCGGGGATGAGAATAGTAAGGAATGAGCTTCCGGTCATAAAAGCTACTACTACTCCGCAAAGTGAAGTACTGGCTATAAGAGAACCAGTACTACGTGCAATGTTCAACAGTTTGTCCAGAATAACCTGCAGCATGCCTGCGGTGCGTACAATACCGGCAAAAGCAAAAGCACAAAAAGCAATAAGAGTTACTCCCATCATAGACATCATACCGCCTCTTGAAAGAAGATTGTCTAACGTAGGAACACCTGTATTTGCTTTGTACCCTTCAGTCATAACATTGAGTATATCTGCAAAACTTCCTCCTTGAAAAATAAGAGCAAGAAATGCAGCCAGAAAGGACGCTAGGATCATTCCCGGGATTGTAGGAAGCTTTTTTACAGCAAAAAACAGTATAACCACAGGCGGGAGTAATAAAAGAAAGTGAAAATTGAAATTCAGAGTAAGTGTATTAAGGATTAATTCCATTTTTTCCTGCGGTAGTGCCTGCTGTCTGTTCTGTAAGCCAATGAGGAAGTAAATAAAAAGGCCAATTAACCAGGCTGGTGTTGTAGTCCAGAGCATATGTTTAATATGATCAAAAATATTGCTTTTAGCAGCAATAGGTGCCAGGTTTGTTGTATCAGAAAAAGGAGAAAGCTTATCACCAAAATATGCACCAGTGATTATGGCTCCTGCTGCCGGACCGGGTGCAATACCTAATCCCTGGGCAATTCCCATAAAAGCGACTCCCATAGTACCAACAGTTCCCCAGGATGTACCGGTAAAAAGAGAAACAAAACTGCAAACCAGACAGGCAGTAAACAGAAAATAGGAAGGTGAAATTATCTTAATTCCATAATAGACCAGCATAGGAATAGTACCGGAAGCTATCCAGGATCCTACCAAAAGCCCTACACAGATGACAATGAGCATTGCCGGCATGGCTGATTTTATAGAATCAACAATTCCAGTTTGTAATTCTTTCCAGGTGTATCCAAGTAACCGGGCTATTATACCACTAACAGCAGCTGAGCCAACGAGTAAAATTTCAGCTGAAATTCGGTATACTCCATACCCTATTCCTAAAAAAAGTGCCATGGTGATTAATGGAATGAGACTAATAATGAATGATGGTTTTTTATGTTCAACCACTAATTAACTCCTCCCCTATTTTTAGGCTATATAAAAGGTGCCGTTTTGGATTCGAAAAACGGCACCTTTTTGTTATACGTTCAAGAGCAAGAAATTATTTGATAAGTAACATCTTGCGGCTGAAAAATTCCTGACCCACATCTAAACGATAGACATAAATACCGGAAGCTACAGGTTTAGCATACATATCTGTTCCATCCCATGTCACCTGATACGTACCAGCAGACAAGCTTCCGCTCTTTAGTGATTTAACTAATCTTCCTTTGAGATCGAATATTTTCAGTTCAATATCAGATTGTCTGGTCAGGTCAAACGTAATAGTTGTAGTGGGGTTAAAAGGATTGGGATAGTTCGAATAGAGATTAAAGTCTGTAGGGATGTTTGTATCATCCTGAGATTTCACACCAGTAGCTGTAGTGAGTATTTCTGGCATCCGGACTACACCATTTCCAAATGTTGCCACCCAGAGGGCTCCGGCATTAATTTTAACCAATTTAAGACTATCTGACGGTAACTGACCGCTGGTAGAAGCAGTTGTATAGGTCTCATAACTAC
>Ga0180433_10002126_pt1 | contig 31477 bp, 29 predicted proteins | sample SS_ome_8_FD_132980 | JGI IMG/M metagenome (GOLD analysis project Ga0180433, IMG submission 132980) | Hypersaline lake sediment archaeal communities from the Salton Sea, California, USA - SS_1_D_1 metaG | ecosystem: Environmental > Aquatic > Non-marine Saline and Alkaline > Hypersaline >...
ACGGTGCCTGCAGCAGGGGAACTGGATGAACGCAGTCAAAGCTTGCTTCGTGAGGCAAAGGCAACCATGGAGGCCGTGGATCAATTGCTTTATCGTTGTGAATTCAAGGCAGCGGTCAAGGAAGCCATGACGCTGGCCCAGGAATCTAATCGCTATCTTGATGAACAAGCTCCGTGGAAAACCTTCAAGACAGACAAAGAGACCACGGCCAAGTCTGTCTACACTGTCCTCTCCGTGCTGGCGGTGTTGAGCATCGTTTTGTATCCTTTTCTTCCGTTCAGTTCCGAACGATTGTATTCCTTTCTTGGATTTGCTGGCAGTGTGAAAGATGGGGGTTGGCGAGTTCAGTTCTTGCCCCCCGGGCAGAAGCTTCGCCAACCGCAGCCCCTGTTTGTCAAGCTGGACGAAGCTCTTGTCGCTTATGAGACCGACCGGCTTGAATTGTCTGCGGAAGGTCAAGGATTTTGACTGGCAAGTGACAGCCCTTCCTGCTTGCCATGCGTCATCGTCATGGGTGCAACCGTGGAACAACGCTGAGAGAGGCTAAGGACTCCTGTGACTGGGACACCCCTAGAAGGTGTTGGTGCTGCGAATCGGTAACTGGTCCCTCGTTTGAGTTTTGCGTGCCGATCTCACCTAGCTTAGAGTCGGTTGTGGTGCCAGGCCTTCAAATATTCGGTTAAGGTCGGGTTCGTCCAGCGTTTCGTGAGCCATGAGTTCTTGGGCTAGCTGCTTTAGTTTTCCTTTGTTCGCGGTGAGGATTCTCTTGGTAGTATTGTAGGCCCGCTGGATAATGGCGTGCACTTCTCCGTCGATCTGGTCGGCTATCTTATCGCCGTAATCTTTGTGTTCGCTGATTTCACGGCCGAGAAAGACAAGTTCCTGCTTCTGGCCAAATGTTCTGGGACCCAGCTTCTCGCTCATCCCATATTCCACGACCATCTTTCTGGCCAGTTTGGTTGCCTGTTCCAAGTCGTTTTGGGCGCCGGTGGTCATTTCACCGAATATGATTTCCTCGGCGACACGTCCGCCTAAACTCACTGCCAACCTATCATCAAACTGAGACTTAGTCCACAAGTAGCGGTCTTCGGACGGCAGGAAGCGTGTCCAGCCGCCCATCATGCCCCGAGCTACAACCGAAATCTTATGCACAGGATCTGCGTTAGGCAACAGCCTGGCCGTCAAGGCATGTCCGCTTTCGTGGTAAGCAATCAGTTCCTTCTCCTTGGCGCTTATTACGCGGCTCTTTCTTTCGGGACCGGCCATAGTCCGGTCGGCGGCATCCTCAAGTTCCTTCAATGTGATGTCTTTGCGGTTGCGCCGAGCGGCGAGGATGGCTGCCTCATTGATAAGGTTGGCTAAGTCAGCGCCGCTGAATCCCGGCGTTCCCTTAGCTACAGTTCCAAGGTCGGTTTCCTTGGCCAGTGGCTTGCCCTTAGCGTGCACTTCCAGAATGGCCTGGCGGCCTTTTATATCGGGGAGGTCGATGACTATGTGGCGGTCAAAGCGACCGGGACGTAGTAAGGCCGGGTCAAGAATGTCAGGCCGATTGGTGGCAGCCATTACGATGATATTGACACCGGTGTCAAAGCCATCCATCTCAGCCAGGATTTGATTCAGGGTCTGTTCACGTTCGTCATGTCCTCCACCCAAGCCTGCCCCGCGGTGCCGGCCCACGGCGTCTATTTCGTCAACAAATACGAGGCATGGTGCATTACGCTTGGCTTGTTCAAACAAATCTCGCACCCTTGCAGCGCCCACTCCTACAAACATCTCGACAAACTCGCTGCCGCTGATAGAGTAGAAAGGCACCTTGGCTTCTCCAGCTATAGCTTTGGCCAATAAGGTCTTGCCTGTTCCCGGTGGCCCCACCAGGAGGACTCCTCTGGGTATGCGTCCACCCAGTGCCTGGAACTTCTGGGGGGCTCTGAGGAACTCCACTATTTCCTGTACTTCTTCTTTGGCCTCGTCAGCTCCGGCTACGTCGGCAAAAGTCGTCTCGGGCTTGTTAGCCAGACTTAGTCGTGCACGGCTCTTGCTGAAATTGAAGGCTTGCGTGCCAGCGCCGCGGGTGGCACGGAAGAACAGGAAGTAGAACAATGCTCCAAGCAGCACAATAGGCACGATGACCTGCAGGACTATCATTCCCCAGTCAACCCCGGTAGCCTGGACGTCAATCTTGATTCCTTCTGGTCCCAAGGTTAGCCCTTCCTCTTGCAGGTAAGTGCGCAGTTCGTACGTACTCCCTTCAAATGCCGTCGTGATTGTGACTTCGTCGGCTTTCAAGCCCTCAAGCGTATCGCCAACTTGCCTGATTGTGTCGATCTCTGCTTCCTTGGCTCTGCTGATGAATTGAGGCAGGGTTACTTCCTCAGGGCCTCCGCTCAGTGCGGACGAGAAAAGCACGACACCCACAACTACTACCAGAAGCAGTATGTAGAAGAAGCCGCTACGCCACCACTTTCCTTGCATATGCTTACCTCTGTCGATATTATAGCAAATACGCCGTAAGTTGAAAAATTTCGCTCTCTAGTCAGCAGGGGGGAGTGGAATTTCAGTGGACTTCGAGTGTCTCACGGTTGTGGATTGCCCCGGAAGCATACATTGTAAGAGCGGCTTGGTCAAATTCTGCAGTCATGATATAATTGTCGTGGAGGTTGTTGCCTTTCTGGAAGCGGAGGAAATAGCGCGCCTGGCTACCGAGCTTGCTTCGGAGAAGCAAGCTAAGGATATTGCCATGCTGGATGTGAAGGGTTTGTGTTCCTTTGCGGACTACTTCGTCATTTGCACCGGAGAGACTAAGCGGCATGTTGAAGCTATCTGGCAGGAAATCGGTGAAGTACTGAAGTGCAAAGGAGTCATACCGCATCACAATGAGGGCAGCTCTGACTCAGGGTGGATGTTAGCCGATTTCGGTTCGGTCATTGTTCATATATTTGGTCCAGTAGAGAGGGATTATTATGAATTGGATGAACTATGGGGGAGAGCGACCCCGGTAGTTAGGATTCAATAGATCCAGGTGTCCAGATCCCTATCATAGTTGAGAACCTCGTCGACTGAGAAGAACAAGTCCATTTCCTCCGAGGCAGTTTGCGTTGAATCCGAACCATGCACTAGGTTGTGTCCAACGTCAATCCCAAAGTCACCTCTGATAGTGCCGCCGTAGGCTTTAGCGGGGTCAGTTGCTCCCATCATTTGCCGGATTATCTCCACGGCATTCTTACTTTGGAAGATGATTGCGATGACCGGGCCGGAGGTAATGAAGTTCACCAAATCGTCAAAAAAATCCTTTCCTTTATGACTGGCATAGTGGCGTTCAGCCAGATTTCTATCCATGCGTAGCATTTTCATGGCCACGATCTTAAGCCCTTTCTTCTCCATACGAGAAATGATTTCCCCGGCCAATCCTCGCTGTAGGGCGTCGGGTTTGATGAGCACCAGACTCTTCTCCATGGTTCGAATCTCCTTCTTTGCTCTGTCCCCGCTTCCTAAACCGTTGTCAGCAGGGTGATTAAATCCACATTTTCCAGTGAGTCAACTACTTTATCAGCCTTATTCAGCCTTTGTCGAGGGTGCGTGTTAGTTATGGCCAGGCACTTCATGCCAGCGGTCTTGGCTGCTTGGATTCCTGGGGGAGAATCTTCGATTACGAGGCAATCTTTAGGTGCCACCCCAAGCTTCTTCGCGGCCAGGAGATATATCTGGGGACTCGGTTTGCCCTCCGACACTTCCTGGCCAGAGACGACACAGTCAAATACCCCATCGAAATCAAGCTCGCTTGTGATCAGGTCGATATTCTCCTTGGGCGCTGAAGAGACCAGGCCCAACTTGAAATTTCCTGCCTTGATGATATCGAGGAGCCGTAGTGCCCCGGGAAATGCCTTGACGTTCCCTATCGCCATACGGCGAAAGCTCTCTTCTTTCTCCTGTACTATCGCTTTGGCGTCTTCTCCAGAGAGTTCCCCGCTCGTAACGCTGCTAACTATGAAATCATTTCTGGTGCCAAAGAGATTGGCAAAATCTTCGGTCGTGAAAGTTATGCCCCTCTTGGCGAAAGCCTCCTGCCAGGCCGCAAAGTGGAAAGAATGGGAATCAACAACAACTCCGTCCATGTCCCAAAGGAACGTCTTTCTTGACTGTTGCCAAACGTAGAACAAGAAATCACCTTCGACCGCGACTGTACCGTCCTTGAGAGCAAGCATCCCCCTTGTTTCCACCAGCCTTCTGTTCAGTTTGGTGACCCAGGCAGAGGCCTTGATTGGCTCATTGATGGGCACCACCTGCTTGAATCGTATCTCGCTCTTAGCGGTAACGCCGAACTCAATGCCGGAGCAAAGCATGGCGTAGGCAGTTACTTCATCGAGTAGAGTGTAGAGGATGCCACCGTGTATGGTATCATTCCAGCCTTGGTGAAACTCCCCACCGGTAAACTCTGCGGTGACCTTCTCTCCATCGTGGACAGGCCTCAGCTTGAGCCCTATAGGATTCTGCTGGCTGCAGGCAAAACAAAGCCTGGTTGTGTACTCAACACCTAGTTTGGGAATCTCCATTTTTCGTCTCGCTTGCCTTGCCCGTAGCAGCAAAAGGCGGGCTTTTGCCTTTTGGCTTGGTTATATGTGGAGCGCGAAGGTATATTGGCTGCATGGTGACCGGGTCATCCTGTTCTCCTGTAGTCAATTTCCGCCAACCCAATGCAATCAGAGCACTGCTTCGGGATGGGCTATTACTCTGGGAAATCATAGCTTGCTTGCCCAGGTTCTGCTGTATTTCCTCCATCATGCTGGAAGAAATGTCGCCGCAAAAGAGCGTTTTTCCCTTAGTTCGAGGCCAGAGACCTGCAAGTGTGGTTAGATTGTTCTCTTCCAGTTGTTGCCATTCATCGTCGGTCTGCCGGTACAGGGCGGTGGCTATCTCTTCACGACCAGCCTCGTAGATAGGACGCACGGGCAATCGGGTGAAGGCAAATTTGTAGGCTTCAGCCTCTAACGTATTTACCCCAACCAAAGGAGTATTCAGGGCGAACGCCAGTCCCTTAGCCGTGCTTACCCCCACCCTAAGCCCGTTGAAAGTCCCCGGCCCTTGAGCCACAATAATGGCTTTTATAGAGCCTAGCTCCAGTCCAACTTGTTGGAGCAGACAGACTAGGTTGGGGAGCAGTTCAACGGTATGGTTTTGCGAGGTTTGCCAGGTTAGCGAAGCCATCAGGCAACCTCCTTCGGACAAAGTGATACTGGTCGTATTGGATGAAGTGTCTATAGCTAATTCCATAACAGAAACCCGGGCTCTAAACTCGATGCAGACAGTTGGAGAACGAGAAGCGACAAGTCAGAAGCCAGAACGTCCGCCATTTCCCTTTACCGTTAGAATGTTCCTTTCCTTTTTCAGTTGTTCGACCAGTTTCAGATATCGCTCACCTTGAGGTTCTAGGCAGATGGAACGCTTTGCCGGGGAATCAGGGACATAGTGCAATTTGATAAGCAGGTTATCACTGGGCAGTATCTGCAGCGCTTTCTCTGCCCATTCAACTGCGCATACTCCATCGCCGTAGAAATAGTCATCCAGTCCGAGGTCGGCGATTTCATCAATGCTATCCAGGCGATAGAAATCAATGTGGTACAGGGGAAGTTGGCCATGATACTCCCGTAGGATGACAAAGGAAGGACTGAAGGCATATTCCTTAACAGCCAGTCCCTGAGCGATACCCTGGACAAGGCAAGTCTTCCCCGTTCCCAACTCGCCTATGAGAAGGAAAACATCAGCTTTCTGAGATAGTGCGCCCAGGTAGTTTCCCAGAAGCTGAGTCTGTTCGGGGCTATGTGATTCTAGCTTCATGGGCTCCATTCCTGAAGTGTTCCCAGCCCCCTTTCCTGTAAGGGACAGTATTTCCTTGGCTATCCACTACGGTCACCCGTGTGGCTAACTGGTCTCCGGTTAACTCACCGATTACAGTCACCGGACAGTCCAAGGTTTGCTTAACGCGGGCAATAGTCGCCTCGTCAGCAGTAAAAAGAAGCTCGTAGTCCTCTCCGCCGCATAGAGCCAACTCTTGATGATTGGAGAAATTTGCCTTAACTAGGGGATGCACCGGCACCTGTTCCATTACTACCTTAGCATTTGCTTTGCTCGATTCACATATGTGGTCAAGGTCAGCCAGCAATCCATCGCTGAGATCTATGGCGGTCCTGACTCCCTGCTGGACCAGGACCTGACCCTCTCTTACTCTTGGCACCGGCTGAAGGTGAGCCCGTCTCAAGATAGTGTTTGCATCATTACCTAACACAAGTCTGTTCTTCAGCATTACTAGGCCAGCGGCAGACAGGCCCAGGTGCCCTGTGACGGCTATGCGCTCGCCGGGTGAAGCTGTTGACCTTCTGAGTATTGTTTCTCCGGTGGAGTAACCTATGACTGTTACAGTAATGACCACGTTGGGAGCGGTGGCTACGTTGCCTCCAACCAGGGCTGTTCCGAATTCTCTGGCCAGGCGTACCATGGCGCTAATGAACTTGGATATGTCTTCTACCTTTAGTTCGCCAGGCAGGGCAAGAGAAAGCAAAGCATATCTGGGGATACCGCCCATGGCAGCTATGTCACTCAAATTCACTGCGAGTGCTTTCCAGCCCAGTTCCTCCCAACCAGTTATGGCCAGATCGAAGTGTATATCCTGGACCAGGGTATCCGTAGTGGCTAACTGGATGTGATTGTCAGTTTGCCAGGCAGTAGCGTCATCACCAATACCTACCAGGACCCCTCGACATGGACTGCTTTCAGAATTCTCGTTTGCGGCTATACTGCGTATTAGGTCGATCAGGCCAAATTCTCCTAAGTCCGATAGTGTCATTGTTCGAATTATAGCACTGGCTTCGTTTGACATTCTAGCTTTGCGTTGCAGATGGTCGGATCATGGTATGCCTTGTTGCCGTTTCATTCCCTGTGATATAATAGCCTGATTATGCGCGATTACGAGCTGGTAGCTATAATCAGCCCCGAGGCGGACGAAGACGGAGTCTCTGAAGTTGTGGAGAGGATGACACAGTCCATCAGTAGTCGGGGTGGTGAAGTGGAAGACGTAAGGAAATGGGGGAAGAGAAAACTGGCCTACCCTATAAGCAAGTTTATGGAGGCTGACTACGTTTTTGCGCGCTTCAAGTTGATGCCGAAGGCGATTAGAGAACTGGAAGGGGAGATGGGTGGTTTGGGGGACGTCCTAAGATACCTTGTGGTAAAGGTGGACTGACGACATGGCGAGCTTGAACAAGATAATGCTTATTGGCAATGTGGGAAGTGACCCGGAGATGAGGTATACTCCGAACGGAAAGGCGGTTACCTCTTTTCGAATGGCTACCAACTACCGTTATATAGGTTCGGATGGGGAGCGCAAGGAAGAAACAGAATGGTTCAGGGTTAGCGCCTGGGGCAAGCAAGCTGAAAGCTGCAATCAATTCTTGTCCAAAGGCAAGCGGGTGTATGTAGAAGGGAGATTGCACTCTCGAAGTTGGGAAGGACAAGATGGGCAGATGCGTACTAACCTTGAAGTGTCGGCAAACCGAGTGATTTTTCTCGATAGGGCGGGTCCGGTTTCCGTGGGCGAGGAAGGGGATCTTGAGCCTGAAGATTTGCCGTTTGACTGAAGTGAAGGAGAATAGGGTTTGCGTCGTACCGGAAGAGTAAGAAGAACAAAGAGCTTCATGACCAGGCCGGCGGTCTGCCCCTTCTGTAAGGGGAACATCAACATCGACTACAAAGACGCCTCCATGTTGTCTCGCTATATTACCAGCCAGGGCAAGATTGTGTCGCGTCGAAGAAGCAAGACCTGCGCCAAGCATCAAAGAAGACTGGCGCAGGCTATCAAAAGAGCTCGTTATCTCGCTATGCTGCCTTATGCACCAACCCATATTTGGAGGACGGGGGGTGTCGGCTTGTCCCGTTCGATGGTTTGAGGAATGCCAAAGCGTACTTATCAACCAAAGAAAATACCCCGCAAGCGCAGCCTAGGCTTCCGCGCTCGTATGGCCAGCCGAGGGGGGAGGAAAGTACTCAGGGCCAGGCGGCTCAAGGGAAGATATAGACTGACTCCAGTCTAGCTCCGTCTCATGAAGGGGCCTTGGTCTTTAACTAGTAGGACGCAATACAATTCAGTTTATCGGCATGGCAAAGTATGGGCAAATAACTTGGTAGTGATGAAGGCAATGCCCAACGGCCTAAATCTGAGCAGATATGGTTTTTCTGTGACCAAGAAGGTCGGTAAGGCGGTGCAACGCAATCGGGTGAAGAGGCTACTCAGGGAAATAGTGAGAGTGCAATCGCTCAAGCCGGGATGGGACATCGTCTTCATTGCTCGGCCTGCAGCAGTCAACGCTGATTATCACAAGCTAGAGGGAGCAATGACCAAGCTTCTGACTCGGGCACAATTGCTGGGGAGTAACGAATGAGCCGGTTAGCCTTGGGTCTAATTAGACTATACCAGACTACAGTGTCGAGGGTTACCCCTCATGCCTGTAGATTTCAGCCAACGTGTTCTCATTATGCGTTTGAGGCGATCAAGAGATACGGATTTGTCCGAGGCAGCTGGCTGGCAAGCAAGAGACTGGTTCGATGTAATCCCTTCTCCGAGGGCGGCTATGACCCGGTACCCTAGTTGTCTATGAGAATGAAGCAAGCAAAGATAGCGTTCCTGTCAATAGCTCTAATTCTCGCTTCGGTCCTGATTTCCTGTGTTCCCGGAGGGGCTCAGCCAGCCAGTGGATGGGCAGGAACTACGTTTGACGATGGCGTCGTCTATGCTGGTACAACGGATGGGAGGGTGGTGGCGGTAAACGGATCGGGTCGAAGTCTGGAATGGTCCTATGCAGTTACTATGCCGTCTGGCGGCATCTCGTGTGGTCCATCGACCGTTTCTGCTGGTATATATACGACGCCGATAGTGGAGGGCGGATTAGTCTACTTCGGCACCTATGGCTCCTACGGTGGCAAGGTATATGCCTTAGCCTTGGACCGGGGCGTAGAGAGATGGGTATATCCCAGGAGTGGGTCAATAGGCGCTGTCGTGGGTAGGCCAGTTACAGCCAACGAGACAGTCTATGTTAGCGCCTCAGATGGCATGGTCTATGCCCTGGACGCAAGATATGGCGACTTCAAGGCTAGTTCAGAGGTATTGGATGAAAAACACAGGAAGTTGTGGACTTCCCCGCTGATCAATGGCGATACTGTTTATGTCACCACTCTTGACGGTCATATCTATGCTTTGTCGGCTGAGACGCTTGAGCTACTGAGCTGGTCTTATGAATCGCAGGCAGGCTTTGCTTCATCACCTGTGATTCACGAGGACACCATCTATGCGGGCTCCTTTGACAACAACCTCTATGCGGTTAATATTGGTGATGATGAGCCCATATGGACGTTTCCGGGTGATGATTGGTTTTGGGCTGCTCCGGTGGTTAGCGAGGGCGTGGTGTATGCTGGCTGCCTGGACGGCAGACTTTATGCTATTGAAGCAGGAACAGGGAGCAAAGTGGGAGAATATGATGCCGGCAGTCCCATAGTGTCCTCACCGGTTTTGGCGGACAATTTGCTGATTATGGCTGATGAATCAGGCACCATATATGTTTTTGATATCGGTGCTGAGCCTGGGAATCTGGGAGTCCCCGTGGACACTATCCCAATTGATGCGGGTGTTAGAAGTTCTTTCTCTGTCGAAGAAGGTCTGATTTATATTCGAGCGGAAGATAACGCGATACATGTTGTGGATATTGATGAGGGGTGGATAAAGTGGGAATTAGACTTGACTGTTGAGGAATAAGGTTCAATGTCGCCGCTAGGCCTGTGGTATCTAATCATACTAGACCCGGTGCTCAATGTGCTGGTTGCCCTCAGCCATATTCTGTTCAGTCAGTTTGGCTTGGCCATAATTGCCCTCACCGTTATCGTACGATTGATCTCCTGGCCTCTTAACAGACGACAGCTTCAGTCGACCAAAGCTTTGCAGGACATGCAGCCGAAGATGCAGGAGCTCCAGAAGAAATATGGCAAGAACCAGCAGAAGCTGCAGCAAGAAATGATGAAGCTTTACAAAGAAGCAGGGGTAAACCCGCTGGGCTGCTTGTGGCCCATGCTGATCCAGTTACCCATCTGGATTGCTCTGTACCAATCCATCATGAGAGCTTTGGCGACTACGCCAGAGAACTTGCTTGATTTGCATCGTCACCTCTACTCTTGGGCAGTAGTCAGAGAGGCAATTCCGTTGAGCAGTCAGTTTCTGTGGCTGAATCTGGCCCAACCTGACCCGTATTTCATTCTGGCCATCATAGTCGGTGGCACAATGTGGGTGCAGCAGAAGATGACCCAGGCACCGTCAGTTGATCCGAGGCAGCAGTCCACAACGCGGATGATGACGCTGATGATGCCGTTCATGTTTGGCCTGCTGACCTTGCTGTTCCCCAGCGGTTTGGCTCTATTCTGGGCTGTCTCCAATATAATCGGTATAGTAACTCAATATTTCTTCACGGGTGGTTGGGGTTACTTTGATTTTCGCTCCCTGTTTCGCCCAACACCGGAGAAAAAGAAATGAGCCGGCATTGCGCAAGTGATAGCATATTATTGAATAAGGATCGAACCGATGGAAGAGATTGAGATAGCGGGCGCGACGGTGGAAGACGCTATAGAGAAAGCAGAGACCGAGCTAGGGCTGCCCCGAGACCGATTCCAGGTGGAAATTGTTAGAGAAGGGAAAGCGGGGGTCCTGGGAGTAGGAAGTAAGGAGGCTCTAATAAGGGTGGTTCCGCTGGCGGGTACAGAGGAAGCCAGCCCTGAGCCCGCGAAAGAGGATGTGGCTCAGGTGGGCAGGGAAGTGTTGGATACATTGCTTGGCTTGCTGGGCGTAACAGGCAGGGTTGAAGTGCTGTCCGACGATATACCCATAGCTTTTGACATAAAGGGGGAGGACCTGGGCATCTTGATCGGCCGGCGAGGTCAGACTCTGGCCTCTTTGGAGTACATTACGAAGCTGCTGGTGACCCGGCGGTTAAAGGTCTGGCTGCCCTTAACAGTTGATGTTGCAGGATACAAGGAACGTCGTCGCGATTCCCTGGAAAGATTGGCCTCATATTTGGCTGAGCAAGTGAAATCGAAACGTCGTGCCATAACTATGGAGCCGATGCCGGCTGACGAACGCCGCATCGTTCACTTAACATTGGCTGATGACCCGGACGTAACAACTCAGAGCATAGGCGAAGGAGAGAGTAGGAAAGTGGTTGTTATGCTGAAGCAGGGTTAGCCATGTTCCGTGAAGTAAAAACCAAGACCAACTTCGTTCAACTGGAAGAGAATATCCTTCGGTTCTGGAAAGACCGAAGGATATTCGATAAAAGCGTCGAGTTGAGGGAAGGAGGGCCGCATTATGCTTTCTACGAAGGCCCACCCACGACCAACGGCAACCCGGGCGTTCATCATGTGTTAGCCCGCCTGTATAAGGACGTGATCTGTCGGTACCATGCGATGAAGGGCTACCATGTGCCACGAAAGGCGGGATGGGATACGCACGGGTTACCGGTTGAACTGGAAGTAGAGGCCTCCCTTGCCCTTACCAGCAAGGCTCAAATTGAGGAATACGGAGTAGCTCGATTCAATGAACATTGTCGCCAGAGCGCTTTCAAATATATCGAGCAATGGGAAGCCATGACGGAACGCCTTGGGTATTGGTTGGACATGGAGCATCCTTACGTGACCTTAGACAACAGCTATATCGAATCCTGCTGGTGGATAGTAAAGAAACTGTGGGACAAGGGCTTAATTTATCAGGGCTACAAAGTAACGCCGCATTGCCCTAGATGCGGCACATCGCTCAGCTCTCACGAAGTAGCTTTGGGCTACGATGAGGTGGATGATCCGTCGGTCTGGGTGAAGTTCAAGCTTGACCTAGCACAGCCCGGGGGTAGCGAGACTGCCCGCTCTCTTCTCTCTTCAACTGAGCCTGCCTATCTTCTTGCCTGGACTACTACACCCTGGACACTGCCGGGGAATACCGCACTGGCAGTAGCTTCTGAGGCTGACTATGCCGTGGTGGACGTGGATGATGAGTATCTTGTTCTGGCCCATGCTTTGCTCGAGCAGGCAGGGTTGGGTGGATATAAGGTAGTAGATGTAGTGAAAGGTAGCGATCTGATAGGACTACAGTATGAACACCTATATGAGGTTCCTATCGCTTATGGTAAAGAAGACAGGCCTGCTTATCGTATTATCGGTGGCGATTTCTTGTCTATGGAGGAGGGGACAGGAATTGTACATATAGCGCCGGCTTATGGTGAGATAGACTTCGAGGTAGGCGAGAAGGAGGGTCTACCCCTCGTCCATACCGTAGACCTGGATGGGTTGGTGAAGACTACTCTTCCTCATGGTCTTACCCCTAAAAAGAGATCAGAGATACTGGCGGGTGTCACGCCAGGTCTGGGGCTCGGGCCACAGATACTAGACTTACCAGGGAGAGGGAAGTTTGTCAAAGACGCCGATAAGGACATTCTTGACAATTTGAAGTCCCGCGGACTGCTCTTTCGCAGGGAGAGGATTACCCATGCCTATCCCTTCTGCTGGAGGTGTGAAGCACCACTACTCTACTATGCCAAGCAGACCTGGTATATCAGGACAACGGCCGTGAAAGAAGAACTTATCTCGGGCAATGCTCAAATAAACTGGTACCCCGATCATATTAAGTATGGCCGTTTCGGCGACTGGCTCGAGAACAATGTCGATTGGGCTTTCTCACGGGAGAGATATTGGGGAACTCCGCTCAATATATGGTGCTGTGACGCTTGTGACACCCATGAATTTCCTGTTTATGAGTGTGTTGGCAGTGTGGATGAATTAAAGGCGCAGTCGAATCTCAACGGCTTAACCACACCCCTGGACCTACATCGCCCTTACCTGGACGAGATTACGTTTTCCTGTCCTAAATGCGGGGGCGCGATGCGGCGCGTTCCCGATGTGATTGATTGTTGGTTTGACTCAGGAGCTATGCCTGTAGCGCAATGGCATTATCCATTCGAGAATGAAGATAGATTTAGGCGGAGTTTTCCGGCCGATTTCATATGCGAGGCTGTTGACCAAACGCGAGGCTGGTTCTACAGCTTGCATGCCATCTCCACTTTGCTTTTCGGTCGGCCTTGCTATAGGAATGTCATCTGCTTGGGACATGTCGTAGATGCCCGTGGCGAAAAGATGAGCAAAAGCAAAGGAAACGTAGCTGATCCTTGGGCTGTACTCCACACGTATGGTGCAGATGCCGTGAGGTTGTACATGCTGGTTTCTGCTGCAGGTGAGGATACACATCGTTTTTCCGTTAAGATGTTAGAAGAGACCAGACGTAGATTCCTTCTCACTTTATGGAATACGTATTCGTTTTTCACGCTCTACGCCAATATCGATTTTGGTGAAGAAGCCGCCAGAACAGGCGAACACTTGCTCAACCCTCATTTGTCGCGGAGCGGCAGAACCGAGCTGGATAATTGGATTATTTCGGAGCTTAATCGGCTGGTGAGCGAGGTTTCTAGATTCATGGATAACTACGATCCTACGGCCGCAACACGTAGGATCGAGGGATTCGTAGATGTTCTCTCCAACTGGTATGTGAGAAGAAACCGGCGCCGGTTCTGGAAGGGTGAGAACGATGCTGACAAATTGGCTGCATACACCACGCTTTATCAGTGCTTGGTGGTCTTGTCTGAATTGTTGGCTCCCTTTGTGCCATGTATGGCTGAGGAGCTCTACCAGAATTTGTCTCGCTCAGTCAATCCTGGAGCTAGGGAGAGCGTTCACCTGACTGATTTTCCGGTGGCAGATGAGGCCGAAATCAATGACCAGCTGAATAAAGACGTGCGACTAGCAATGAAAGTATCTAGCCTGGGGAGAGCGGCGCGGGCCAAAGCAGGAATTAAGGTGCGCCAGCCGCTGGGGAAAGCCGTAGTCAGAGTAGAAACAGAAGTAGAGAAAGAAGCCTTGGGGAAGCTGACCACGGAGATAGTAGAGGAGATAAATGTTAAGGAACTAGTGGTATCGAGCGCAGCGGAAGAACGAGGGGAATGTGCTCCGGACCTGCAGGACTACAGTATGGCCAATGATGCCAAATATTGGGTTGCTATAAGCACTGGATTGACGCCCGAGCTGATTGCTGAAGGAGTTAGTAGAGAGCTTGTGCGTCATCTTCAGAATATGCGGCGCAATGCCAACTTTGATATTACTGACCACATCGTTACCTACTACCAGACTGAAGAGCCACTAGTTAAAGAAGTAATGAGTACTTTCGCGGGCTATATTGAACAGGAGACCTTATCTCATGAGCTTATCCACGGTTTGCCTCCCGACGGAGCTTACAGTGAGAGGCATCGGGTCTCGAACAGCGAGGTCTCTCTGGCAATCAGAAGGGCAAAACCCAGATCCTGATTTCCGAACCTGAAGGCACTCCCAGAATCTAAATCTCCAAATCCAGAGCAAAGATGGTCTGATTATTGTGCTCGGGGTTCTAGCGAAGTCAGTTTGTGCTATCGAGTAGGACGTTCTATTAGCTGAGCCGAGGTTGTCCTGGTATCCGACCCTCTAACAAAGACTATTTCTATCTCCTGGCCGATCTCGCTGCGTCGGATGGCCCGGACGAGGTCGGCGACATCACTTATCTGTTGGCCCCCGAAGCGTATGATGACGTCATCTTCTCTCAACCCCGCAGCATCCGCGGGACTATCAGCAAGTAGTTCCACAATGAGTGCTCCCCTGTCCACAGAGAGATCCTTTGCTGCAGCCAGTAGAGGACTTACAGTACGTAATCCCACTCCCAGCCAGGGATAGGTAACCTCGCCATCACGAATCAGGTCCAGTATTATAGGCCTGGCCTCGTCGCTGCTCATAGCATAGCCGACACTTTCCACCCCGGAGGCAACTATTTTGACGCTGGTAATGCCTATGACCTCGCCGGACATGTTCGCCAGGGGGCCACCGCTGTTACCTGGGTTGACAGCCGCCGTGATTTGAATCAGGCCGTAGAGAGTAATACCCTCAACATTCACGGACTCATTTAAGCGGCTGACTATACCCTCAGTCACGGTTATCCCTTCTCCCAGTGCGTTGCCAATCGCCAGCACCCACTCGCCGACACTTAGTGAGGTTGAGTTGCCCCATTGGGCATGAGGCAAATCTGTGCCATCTATCTTTATGACAGCGAGGTCGGACAAAGGATCAGTACCTACTATACTTGCCGAGAAAGTCCTACCATCGGCCAACTCTATGTAGATGCTATCGGCGCTCTCAACTACATGGTTGTTGGTGACTATATACCCTTCGTCGTCAATGAGTATCCCGGATCCGGCAACAGATTCCGTATACTGACGTCCGAAGAAATCAGAGGTGACCGTCTCTGTGGTCACGGAAACCACCGAGGGCTTCACCTTGGCGATTACCGGACGAAAATCAGGCAGAGGAGTCACTGGCTCGCTTTCTGGTGGGAATGTCCAACCGGGATCGGTATATGTGGTGGAATTGTGGAATTCAGGTGGGCTAGATGTCGGGGTACGAGAAAAAGCCCAGATACTGGCAATCGATGTCACCGCCACGACGATGACGGCAGCGAGAATGAACTTAGTCTTGCCGGACATCTTCTCGGTCTATGTATTATATCATCGACACTTCCCTCATAATCAACTTGCATGGCATGTCAAATCTTGCGTGAGAGTATGTACCGAAAAAGCCTATTCCCGTGTTGTCGAGACAGCGGCATTGATTCTTGCCGACACTTCAAGAGTCCCGTATCTTCAAAGGTGGTCGCCTATCTCGTTTGGTTCCGGCCGGGTCGGGGTGTTACTCTTGTGTTATAATTGGCCACAAAATCCAGAGTAAGGGATTCAATGTCTGAAGCGAGAATTGGCATCATCGGTGGAAGCGGGCTCTATAGAATGGAGGGGATGACAGGAGTAGAGGAACTGAAGGTTGGCACCCCCTTTGGGGAGCCGAGCGACGCTGTTGTTCTGGGTGACCTGGGAGGGGTCAGGGTTGCGTTTCTGCCCAGACATGGCAGGGGACATCGAATAAGCCCGGGTGAGCTGCCGGCGAAAGCAAACATCTATGCCTTGAAATCGCTTGGGGTGGAAAGGATTATCTCTGTAGTCGCTGTAGGTAGTCTCAAGGAGCAGATAGCACCTCTCGATGTGGTCATTCCCGATCAACTGATAGACTGCACTAAAGCGAGAGCCAGCACCTTCTTTGCAGGTGGGATAGTGGGACATATCTCTCTCGCGGAACCCTTTTGCCCAGTGCTCAGTCAAATCTTGTTTAAAGCAACTATCGGCGCTGGGACAAAGGTACACAAGGGTGGCATTTATCTAGCTATGGAAGGACCCCAGCTCTCCACTAAGGCTGAGTCTCGGCTTTATCGCTCGTGGGGTGCTGATATTATTGGGATGACAGCGGTGCCTGAGGCCAAATTAGCCAGGGAGGCAGAAATATGCTATGCGGCACTTGCGCTTGTCACCGATTATGACTGCTGGCATCTGGATTATGAATCGGTGACTACGGAGATGATTCTAACCAACTTACGTAGCTGCGTTGATACTGTTAAGGAAGTCCTTAAATTACTAATCCCTTCTATACCGCAGGAACGAGATTGTGCCTGTGCTAGCGCGCTCAAGTATGCCTTAGTCACCGGAACCAAATACATACCAGAAGGGAAGAAGAAAGAGCTAGGGTTGCTTATTGGCAAATATTTGGGCAAGGAGAAGGATGTCAGCCAGACTTGAGTTTGGATGTTTGGCCACTGCAATCGGCAGTATGCCTCACACGGACCCTGACCAGGCCTGTTCCCTTGTTGCGAAATGTCTGCCTGACATCCCTCCCTGGCCACAATTGCCGGGGCGCTCTTCCAAAGAGGATATGATTATCCAGTTCAGCGAGGGCTTTCCAGGGATTGTCACGGACGGGGACAAAATTCACGTCGAGCCGTCAGCAGGTTTTGAGAGTGAGGTGGAGAAAATCCATACCGATTGTGAGCAGAACAAGGCCCATGAGTACGGGGTTTCGATTGGATATGCTGCTGGGCTCCACGCCTTCCTGTCCAAGGCAAAGGGCAGCAAGATAGTTAAAGGACAGGTAACGGGTCCTATCACCTGGGGATTGAGGGTCACAGATAGGGATGGTCTGGGAATCCTATACGACGAGACCCTGGCCGAGACTGCAGCTAAGTTCCTGAGGCTCAAGGCGGTGTGGCAGGAGAACGCCTTGAGGCAAATATCGCCCAACACCATGATCTTTGTTGACGAGCCCTATTTGGTTTCTCTGGGCTCGGTGTTCACTCCTATTCCTGAGGAAAAGGTGCCTGCTTTGCTGGAAGAGGTGCTCAAGGGAATCAAAGGTACAAAGGGATTGCATTGCTGTGGAAATACCAACTGGTCAGTCCTCCTGGACACCGGGGTCGACATACTCAGTTTTGATGCTTACAATTATGCCTCTTCCCTGGGTACCCATGCCGATAAGGTCAAAAGCTTTCTTGACCGGGGCGGTTGCATCGCCTGGGGCATAGTCCCCAACGAAGAAGAGCTACTGACTAAGGAATCTTTGTCGAGCCTCCGTGACCGCCTGGAAGAGGCCATGGCTCCATTCACCAGGGACGGGGTCAGAGTCCGGCAAGTCATAGCTCAGGGGTTGATAACCCCTTCTTGTGGCTTGAAGGGCCTGTCAACCGAAGCAGCGTCTCTGGCTCTGGATTTGACGGCTAGATTATCAGGTGATCTGAGAAGTCGATATCTAACCTGACAGGTGAGACGACCGACTCTCGGCTACGGTTACCAAGAAAGCAGTTGGGTTACTCTGGCCAATCTCTCTCCAAGGCCTTGACCTTGTTTACTCGCTGTGTATGTCTGCCGCCTTCAAAAGCTGTGGCCAGAAAAGTCTGGACAGTCTCCAGGGCTGACTCGGTCCCGATGTCCTCCCCCCTGAGGCACAGAACATTGGCATCATTGTGCTGACGGGCTCGTTGCGCTGCGAATGCATCATGGCACAATGCGGCTCTTACGCCCTTTATTTTGTTGGCGGCTATGCTGATGCCTATGCCGGTGCTGCATATCAGAATACCCTGGTCGAAATCGCCGGAAGCCACTGCCTCTCCCACTTTCTGAGCAATGTCGGGATAATCCACCGGGGTGGTGTCGTAGCAGCCAAAATCTTGGCAGATGTAGCCCCGACCTTGCAGAAAAGGCATAATCACCCCCTTTAGAGCAAAACCGCGGTGGTCACCGCCCACAGCAATGCGTCCCACTATTCAACTCCAGGTATTCTTCGTAAGCCTGGTCAATCTCATGTGATGCTATGATGCCCTGACGCAAGACTACTGGTGGTTCACCGGTAACCTCTACCACTGTGGACTCCTTGCCGCCGGGGCATCTGCCTGCGTCTATAATGAACTCGATTTTTCCTCCCAGCTGTTGCCGAACCTCCTCAGCAGTCAGGGTGTTCGCCTGTCCACTAATATTGGCGCTGGTCCCAACTATAGGCCTGCCCAGGTGTTCAATGAGAGCCAGGGGAATGGGGTGGTCGGGGACACGTACTGCTATCGTCGAGCCATGGGTGAGATGGTCAGGCACCGAACCTGCTCTGGCTAGGACCATAGTTAGTCCGCCGGGCCAGAAATGCCTGGCTAAGAACCAGGCAATCTGCGGTATTGGGTCGGCCAGGGTAGCCAATTGATCTGCTCGAGCGATGAGCAGGGGGAGTTGCAGATATCCAGGTCGGGTCTTTATCTCGTAAATCCTGGCCACGGCCCTGGGGTTGAAGGCGTCAGCCGCGAGACCGTAGACCGTATCGGTGGGAAAGGCGATCACCCCGCTGCTCTCAAGGATTTTGACCACTTCTTCGATTTCTGGTTGCCTAACAGTCATCTTGCGTGACGCTAGTATAGCATGGCATTTGCCCAAGCAAGAAATTCCTCATTTCTACTTTGGGACGGATGAAAAGGTTTTTGGTTGTGGACAGGATTCCTTCACGTCCACAAGTCGGGGTTGGTTAGATTTCTTCACGATACCGCGCACAGACCGTGGAAGCCAGTTTCGGTTGATAACAGGTCAGGATAGTGGTAAGCTAGTATATCCTCCACCACTAGTCTGGAATGAAGAAGAAGTCGGAAAGCCGCAGAATTGCCGCCAGCGACGACATTGAAGTCTCCACTTATCTGGAGCTAGCCAAGGAACTGCGCGGCGAGCAACCCGTAGTAGAGCCTAAGCTACCGCCGGGCGAGCGCGAGACTATAGTAGTCCTGGACTTTGGCTCTCAATATAGCATGCTAATTGCCAGGCGGGTGCGGGAATGCCAGGTCTACTGTGAACTCGTGCCGCATGATACGCCCTGGGAGAAAATAGCTCCTCTTAACCCCCGCGGTTTCATCCTATCTGGAGGCCCGGGTAGCGTCTATGACGAGGGTGCTCCTTTGCCCTTGCCGTACATCTATGAGAGCCGCCTTCCTGTTATGGGGATTTGCTACGGTATGCTGGCGGTGGCATATCAACTGGGTGGCCAGGTAGCTCGTGGACCCAAGCACGAATACGGGCACACTATCCTGCACCTAAGTGATGAAGACTGCCCTCTCTTTGCTGGTCTCCCTTCATCTCTCCCCGTGTGGATGAGCCATGGTGACCAGATAATAGAGCTGCCGCCTGGCTTCAAAGCTCTGGCCTATAGCGAGAACTCCCCGTTCGCTGTTGTAGGCAATGATAGCAACGTCTACGGATTGCAGTTTCACCCTGAAGTAGTTCACACAGCTCATGGCAAAGCCATATTCCAGAATTTCGTACTCCAGATATGTGGCTGTAAGGGCAACTGGACACCGGCTAACTTCATATCCGAAAGCGTAGACAAGATAAGAGAGCAGGTGGGCGATGGGAGGGTGGTGTGTGCTCTTTCTGGAGGAGTTGATTCGGCGGTAACTGCCACCCTTATCGACCGCGCTGTTGGTAACAAGCTGACCTGTATCTTCATCAATAATGGGCTGTTGCGGCGTGACGAACCGGAGAGGGTGCTCAGTACCTTCAAGCGTAACCTCAAAATGGACATAGTCTATATAGATGCCACCGATAGATTCCTGGAGCAACTCAAGGGGATTAGGGACCCAGAAAAGAAGCGGCAGCTGGTAGGAAACGAGTTCATCCACATTTTTGAGGAAGAAGCCGCCAAATTGGGCAAGATTGATTTTCTGGCTCAGGGCACTCTGTACCCCGATGTGATTGAAAGCACCTCCGCCGAGACAAAAGCGGCTGTCAAGATAAAGACCCACCACAATGTCGGCGGACTACCCGCTACGATGAATTTCGCTCTTATCGAGCCTTTGAGGTATTTGTTCAAGGATGAAGTCCGACACGTAGGGTTGGCTTTGGGGCTCCCTGAGGATATGATCTGGCGGCAGCCATTTCCGGGGCCGGGATTATCGATTCGTGTTATTGGTGAGGTTACCAGGGAAAAGCTGGACACACTCCGGGCCGGTGACTGGATTCTCATGAACGAAATCAAGAAAGCCAAGCTTTATCGCCAGCTGTGGCAAAGCTTTGCCATACTCACTGACCTCAGGAGCGTTGGGGTCATGGGCGACTACCGAACTTATGGCTACATGATGGCGATCAGAGCAATAACCAGCGAAGATGCCATGACTGCCGACTGGGCACGCTTGCCCCACGATCTTATTGCTAGAATATCTGACCGTATAGTCAACGAAGTACCCAATATCAATCGGGTAGTCTACGATGTCACCAGCAAACCGCCGGCAACTATAGAATGGGAATAGGTTCTGAATTTGCCGTCATTGCGAGATAGACTTTTGGCTTCCATAACCGCAGATTCAGGGACCCAAGAGGATTGATGGCCATTTGGTGAAGGCGGGAAAGAGAGCGAGGCGTCTGTAAGTGTGCGCGAGATGGAGACCGGTAAGGAGGTGAACGGGTGAGTTATTCTTTCGAGGAAATGAGCGACGAACAATTGGAGGTACAGGACGACCTGGAGGCGCTCCGCGATGTCTTGGCGTACGAGTTGCAGGCCATTAACCGGTACCAGGAGCATCTGTTATACCTGGAGAACGAAGAAGCAGCCAGCGTAATGGAGCGTATTGTCGAACAGGAAAAGGAGCACGTGGCAGAATTGTTGAGACTGATTCAGACTCTCGATCCCGTTCAAGCCGAGAAATTGAGAAAGACTTTGTGATGCTATGGCGCACCGACCTAAGCTAAAGGGTGTCAAAAAGAACAGAAAAAAGCGTAAGAAGAAGCGATAGCTGCTCTTCGAGGTGAGGATGGCTGATGCCAGCAGCCGATATTATGGTTCAGGCCGCCGTTCTCCAAGAAACTGACGCTGAAGAACCCGGACAATAGATACTTGACACAGCTATGCCTTGAAGAGTGTGGTGCGGGAGCGAAATGTGAATATACTGGTTGTTGGGACCGGAGGCAGAGAGCACACACTGGTCTGGAAGATTGTGCACAGCCCCAGGGTTGACAGAGTGTTTGTCGCCCCTGGAAATGCGGGCACAGCGGCTGTCGCTGAGAATCTGAGTCTCCGGCCTACAGACATAGAGGGGTTGGGTAAGGCCGCTGAAGAAAAAGGTATTGATTTCGTCGTGGTGGGCCCTGAAGCTCCACTAGCCTTGGGCATAGTGGACTATTTCGATACACTCGGCATCCCTGTTTTCGGCCCCACCAAGGTGGCCACCCAGATAGAATCGAGCAAAGCCTTCGCCCGGAACTTGATGCAGAAGTACGGCATTCCCTGTCCCAGAGGCGCCGTCTTCAATTCTTATCATGAAGCTCAGGAGTACCTTCAGGAACAGCGTCTACCTGTGGTAATCAAAGCTGACGGACTGGCGGCTGGCAAAGGTGTTATTATCGCTACTTCTCTGGCGGAAGCTGATAAAGCGCTGGCTGGTATCATGAGTGAGAAGATGTTTGGCTCCGCCGGAGATAAGGTAGTAATTGATGAATACATTATCGGGCGTGAGGTGAGCCTCATAGCTTTTACCGATGGCAAGACCGTCTCACCCATGGTGCCAGCTTGTGACTACAAGAAGATTGGCGATAATGATCAGGGACCTAACACCGGAGGTATGGGAAGCTACAGCCCACCGAACTTTTTCTCGTCTGGCATGACAGATAAGGTAACCAGGGACATTCTACTGCCTACTGTGAAGGCCATGGCTGAGGAAGGCATGCCTTACAGAGGGGTCCTGTACGCCGGGCTAATGATTGTTAACGGAGAGCCTGTGGTACTGGAATTCAACGCTCGTTTTGGTGACCCCGAGACTCAGGTGGTGCTGCCGCTTCTCAAAAGTGACCTGGTGGATATACTGATGGCGGTGGTGGAGGGCAAACTTGACTCGGGAAAAATCGAATGGAGTCCCGATGCCTGTGTCGGGGTGGTTATGGCCTCCGGTGGGTATCCTGGCAGCTACAGAACCGGCTTTCCGGTGCAGGGGATGGATAGCGTGAATGCGGATGTGCTCGTTTTCCATGCCGGCACCAAGCTGGGAGACGACGGCACAATCCGTACCGACGGGGGGCGAGTGCTCACTGTAGTAGGCGTGGGCAAAGACATGGCCCAAGCCCGAAACAAGGTCTATGACAACCTCTCCCACATCTCCTTTGAAGGCTGTTATTATCGTAAGGACATTGCCTTGAGGGAGATAGATGAGATAAACTCTAGACCCTGAGCACCGGATACGGACCTCCGGACAAAGAGGATTTGGAACTCAGAATTCGTCGGAAGCTCAGGAATCGGGATTTAGAAGCAATGGCATTAGTGGGGATTGTCATAGGCAGTAGGTCGGACACCGAGTTCATACAGCCAGCGCTGGATATGCTGGGGGAACTGGGCATTGAGTATGAGTTCTCCGTTATCTCAGCCCATAGGACTCCTGATAGCCTAAGAGAGTACGGCCTGGAGGCGGAGAAGAGGGGGTTCAAAGTCATTATCGCCGCCGCGGGTTATGCCGCTCACCTTCCAGGGGTCATAGCGAGCTGGACAGCCTTGCCTGTAATAGGGGTGCCTTTGCCTACCAGTGAACTTAAGGGGATCGATGCTCTGCTATCCATGACTCAGATGCCCGGTGGGGTGCCGGTGGCTTGCACCGGCATGGGCAGAAGTGGGGCTAAGAACGCTGCCTTACTCGCGGCTCAGATTCTGGGTGTAAAGCATGAAGAGATAAGGGAAAGCTATCAAAGGTACAAGCGACGTCTGGCAGGAGGGCAAACGTGATTGAGCGTTATTCCCGACCTCAGATGAAAAAGATCTGGTCCGAGGAAAACAAGTTTGACCAGTGGCTGAAGGTGGAGATAGCCGTTTGTGAAGCCTGGGCGGAGCTCGGTGAAATCCCTCAGCAAGATATAGCCAAGATAAGAAAAGCCAGCTACAAATTAGGGCGGATCGCCACATTTCTCGAGGTGACCCGCCACGATATGACCGCGTTTCTCAACTCGGTTGCGGAGAGCCTGGGTGAGGAGTCGCGTTTCGTACATCTCGGTCTCACCTCTTCGGATGTGATGGACACTGCCCTTGGTTTGCAGATGACACAGGCTGCTGGTATCCTGGGGCAGGATGTAGCCGATCTCCTCTCGGTCCTGGAAGACCAAGCTGTCGAGCACAAATACACCATTATGATGGGGCGGACCCATGGAGTTCATGCCGAACCAACCACCTTTGGTTTGAAGATGGCCCTGTGGACGGAAGAAATGAAGCGGAACGCTCAAAGGCTGGCCGACGCGAAAAGGATTGTCTCGGTAGGCAAGATATCTGGAGCGGTAGGTACCTATGCTACTGTGCCTCCTCAAGTTGAGAGAATAGCTTGTGCCAAACTGGGACTCGCTCCGGCTCCAGTATCAAGCCAGGTGGTCCAGCGTGACCGTCATGCCCAGTTCATGACGACCCTAGCCATTGTGGCCAGCTCGCTGGAGAAATTCGCCACGGAGATTAGAGGTCTCCAGCGAACTGAGGTTCGGGAAGTCGAAGAGCCGTTTAAGACGGGGCAGACGGGCTCTTCGGCGATGCCTCACAAAAGAAACCCCGAGCTGTGTGAACGCATCTGCGGACTGGCCAGACTGGTACGGGGGTATGCGCTGACTTCCTTGGAGAATATCGCTCTATGGCACGAACGCGACATCAGTCACTCCTCTACGGAGCGAGTCATCCTGCCCGACTCCTGTCTGGCGGTTGACTATGCGTTATCCGTATTTACCTCGATAATTAAAGGCCTCAAGGTTTATCCAGAAAACATGCGTCGCAACATTGAACTTACCCGGGGGCTCGTTTTCTCCCAGAGAGTGCTGATAGCCCTAATAGGTAAAGGGGTCAACCGAGAAGAGGCTTACAAGATGGTACAGGACAACGCCATGAAGGCCTGGGAGGAAAAGAAAGACTTTCGAAGTTTGCTTGAAGCGGACAGCCGAATAGCAGCTCGGTTGAGCAAAGAGGAACTGAAATCTCTTTTTGATTACGATTATTATCTCGAGCACGTAGACGAGATATTTGAGCGGCTCGAGTTGAGTAAGGTGAAGCCCGGGCCGGGGTAGAAAGCCCAGCCCAGCGTGCCATGTGAAGCGGCGGTAGATATGTCTGTTCTACTGGAAATCGATTTACCGGTTCCCTTATTTCGGCGCGGCAAGGTAAGGAATGTATATGACCTAGGCGAGAAACTGCTCATCGTGTCCACCGACCGCATTTCTGCCTTTGACGTGGTTCTGCCCTGCGGCATCCCTGGCAAGGGAATGATTCTAAACCTACTTTCGGCTTTCTGGTTCGAGAAGACGGCTCGTATTCTGCCTAATCACCTTATCAAGGTAATCGACAGTGATGTTATGCTGCGCGAAGTGAAGAATCTCTCTGGCCATGCAGAAGTCCTGCCGGATTCCCTTGTCGGCCGGTCTATGCTGGTGGCTAAGGCTGAGCGCGTCCCTGTGGAATGTGTTGTTCGGGGTTATCTATCTGGATCAGCCTGGGAAGAGTACAGAGAAACTGGCAAAGCTGGCCGAATCCAGCTACCTTCGGGAATGAAGGAAAGCCAGGAGTTGCCTCAACCTATCTTTACCCCCACCACGAAGGGCGATACAGAGCATGACCGGCCCTTAACCGAGCAAGACATAAAGGACCTTGGTATCGAAGACCTTTTTGAGGAACTGGAACAAAAAAGCCTCCTTATCTACAACTATGCCCGGGAGTATGCCGGAACCAGGGGCATAATTATTGCCGATACCAAATTCGAGTTTGGTTTTGTCGATGGGCGATTGGTCGTTATCGATGAAATGCTAACGCCAGACTCAAGTCGTTTCTGGGATGCGGACCAATATGAGGTCGGTCATTCTCAGCCCAGCTTTGACAAGCAGCCAGTCCGGGACTGGTTGGTCGCTTCAGGATGGGATAAGAGACCACCAGCGCCCATGTTGCCGCCGGAGGTAATCGATAGGACGTCGAGTAGATACCGTGAGGTATACGGCAAGTTGACCGGGGAAGTTCTCTGACCAGAAAAGGCGAATACGTCAAGAGAAGGAAAGCGAAGCGCTATGAGGTGCTTCCTTCCACTGCTATCTAGCCAGAACCTTGATTAGCTGCAACAGGTTGCTGTCCAGTTCCTTCCTCTTCTCCCAGGTCTCCCTCAGCGGAGTGAAGGCTATCTCCCCCTTCAGCTCCCCCACCATGTATCCCGCCATGCCATTGACCAGAGCATCCACAGCCGCTGTACCTAACTTGCTGGCGAGAACCCTATCCCTGGCCGTAGGAGAACCGCCTCTCTGGACATGTCCCAGAACGCAGGTTCGATAGTCCAGCCTTAGTCTCTCCCAGACCTGCTGAGCAACCGAAAATACGCCGCCAGCATCATCCCCTTCGGCAACTATCACGATGAACGAGCTCTTGCCTCTCTTGAAGCCGCGTCTTATACCATGGCAAAGCTGTTCTATATCTGTCTCTACTTCGGGGATCAAGATATCTTCGGCTCCACCGGCAATGCCTACCTCCAGTGCAATGAATCCGCGGGTCCTTCCCATCACCTCGACGAAAAAGAGGCGGTGCAGGGATCCCGCGGTATCTCTAATCTTGTCTATGGCATCCAAAGCCGTATTTATGGCTGTATCGAAGCCAATGCTATAATCTGTACCATAGACATCGTTGTCTATGGTGCCTGGTATACCAATCACCTTCACATTTCCGGCTTCGGCCAAAGCCGCTGCGCCGCGAAAAGTACCGTCCCCACCTATTGTTATCAGCCCATCGATGCCTCTACGTCGTAGGATTTCATTTGCTTTGGTTATGCCCGCCTCTGTCTTCATTTCGTCGCAGCGAGCGGTTGCCAGGAAGGTTCCCCCCCGGTGAATTATGTTGGCTGCCGACCTGTTGCCCAACTTCACAAATTCCTCCTCCAGCATACCCCGGTATCCCTGGCGAATTCCCACCACCTCCAGCTTGTGGCCGGTCGCCGAGCGGATGATAGCCCTGATGCAGGCGTTCATCCCTGGAGCGTCGCCGCCGCTGGTTAAGATGCCAATCCTTTTCATACTACTGTCCCGCCTCGCTTCTATTCTATCACGAACTGCAAGGCCGTATCGTGGCCCGCAGACAACACGGCTGGAGCACCAGGGCCACCATCTCCTGCGTGGACGACGCGGTGTTGACTTTTTTGAAGAATCATCTAGAATATTGTTACTATCCCCGTACGAAGTTTAGACAGGACTATGGGGGTGATGGGCAGGTGGCTACGGCACAGACGGCGAATAGGCTCAGTGCGGGCGGAACTCGATTGCTGGTACCGGGTAGGTACGTCTGCTGGAATGTAGTGTAGAGTGTTCCGGGACCCGAGGGTGCGGGTCTCCTTTTTTGGTTTTGTGAAGGAAACGGGGGGTCGTATTACTCGTATGACTTGCCACTTGAACGATGATGGAGATGTGGAGGGAAGCGAAAGGGGCGCTTTGCTACTCTTGATGATTTCACACAGCCTTAACAAGTTCTTAATATTGAAGGTACTATAATTGATAGAAAGGATAATATGCTGCTGTAGGAGTCGATCGCCAGGTTGAACAATTCTATGAGAGAGCTACGGAGAAACGTCAGGGGTGATTGTCAGCAGACGGCAGCAGTTATCCTCGCCTGCGGAGAGTATCCTGAATCGGGAACAGGGTCGGTCGTGGGCGTTGAGCGACACCTCAAATCTTGCTGGGGTGGAGCGAAAGAATGAACAGAAAAGACCCTATATGAAGGTTTTGTTGCCCGACGAATCGGGCAAGCAGAAAGGAGGAGAAATATGAGGACGATATTCAATCTAAGAAGGTACAACCCCCTGAAAAGAGCTGGCGTCTTGCTGATAGTAGTAGCCTTAGTTGCCGGGATAATAGGCTGTGTGCCTACTGATACGTATGAACTGACCATGGCGGTAAACCCTGCCGGAAGTGGAACGGCAACCGATGTGACGGGCACGTCACCTTACGTATCGGGCACTGTAGTAAACATAACGGCGGTAGCCGCGCAGTGCTACCGGTTTGTCAACTGGTCGGCACCGGCAGGCACATTCGCCGATGCGAATGCGGCGGATACTACCTTCACCATGCCGGCTCAAGATGTAACCGTAACCGCTAACTTTGAGGCCGTGCCAGCCGACCACTTCAAGTTCTACACCGTGGCCTTCGAGACAGCGCCAGAAGTTGGGAAAGATGTCCAGCTGGTGGACCAGTTCGGAAGTTTCGACGCGCTGGTAGGGGATGCCGTACTGTTCGGTAACCCTGTGGAGAAAGTACATGGCGAGGTACAGACGCCCATTTCGGACCCGGATCGCCACTACACATTGTATGAATTATTGTATGAAGAGGCGCCTCAATCATGGCAAGTGACGGTCAAGAATCAGTTCGGGAACGACCAGGAGCTCACTGTGATTGGCCCGGTCGCACTGGCTGTACCGACTCAGAAAGGAGACCACGAAGCTCCTGAGTGCCTCGACCACTTGCTGGTCTATGAGGTCCTTTACGAACCCTTCCCGGAGGTGAGTGTACTTCTGACGGACCAGTTCAAGGAGGAAAACGTTGTGGTCTGGGAGCCCGTCCTGTTTGCCAACCCGGTCGAAAAGACAGTGTTGGGCAGTGCCGATGCGACGGAGATCCAGAACCCGGATGACCATTACGTGTGGTACAGGATAGAAGGCGAGCCTATTGAAAAGACGGTTCCAATAAACAACCAGTTCGGCGACCAGGTGCTCGACCTGACCTACGCAGACACCCTTGCCGTACCTTCTGAGAAGGTCGCCTGGGAGCAGCCGCTCAACCACTTCAACGTCTACTGGGCGGAATGGGCAGCCGAACCGCCGGCAACATTCCCCGCGGAGGTGCAACTGGAGGACCAGTTCGGCGCTATCACCGCAAATGTCACATTCCCCGAACTCTTTGCCAACCCCGTCAACAAGTGGTACGGGGACGATTGGACGCCGATCTCCAACCCACACAATCACCTCACGTTCTACAATCTAGCCTACGAAGTAACAACTCCGACGTGGTACGTGCAGATCGACAACCAGCTCGGGTTAGACCAGGAACTGTGGGTACAGGGTCCGATCATGCTGGCTGTACCGACCAAGAAGGGCCTCCACGACCCGCCGCAAGGGCTCGACCACTTTCTGGTATACGAAGTTGTAGACTCGGCAAACACGCCGGTGGAGGTCGTTGTGGGTCTCAAGGACCAGTGGATTGATCAACCGGCGGTCGACGTGGGTCTGCCCATCCTCTTCGCCAACCCCGTCCAGAAGATACACGGCGACCAGGTAACGGACATCCAGAACCCTGATGACCATCTGCTATTCTACTGGACGGATGGAGGAACATACTGTGCGTACGAGCTACCCATTGAAAATCAGTTTGGTCCGCAGCTGATTGATGCGTGCGAGGAGGAATTTGGCAGTGACCTGCTCGGCGTGCCGTCCCTCAAGGTAGAATGGACTGCGGTTTTGTAGTTGACAAATACTAGTGCGCCGGACAACAGCATCACTCTCGGAGTGAGCGACAGGGGGTGGGGGAATTCCCCCACCCCCTTCTAATTGACGGTCACACGCGAGTTCTCTTGAGAGGGTTCAAGGAGATCGACAGGAGACAAGTGATGTAACGTGCTGTAACGGTCGTCTTGCGGCGGATACTTGGTATGAAAGAAGCGGCGGCCATGTTGCCTGAGAGACCTGCGGCTCAAAGGGCGTTGACAGTGCGGGGGAACCGGAAGAGCTATCTGCTGCCCCTCAGTAATCCTGCACCGTCTTAACAAGTTCTTAATATTGATGGTATTATAATTGATACAGACGATAGTATCGTAGAAGACCGTTACCACGTTAGAGGTCGGACGCCTATGCCAGAGGCGAATAGAGAAAGGTGAGCGGTGGCTGCCTAATCAAAGCAATCACCTCCGCCCATGGAGGGTACCCTGCATCAGGGACGGGGTCGATCATGGGTGGTAAGCTGCACCTCAAATCTTGCTGGGGTGGAGCCAAATAGTGGAGAGAAGAGACTCTATTTGAAAATGCAGTTGCCCGATGAATCGGGCAAGCAGAAAGGAGGAGCAATATGAGGACAATACCTAGTTTGAGGGGACAGGCCTACCTGAGAAGAATTGGCGTCGTCTTGATTGCCATAGCCCTGGTTGCCGCGGTAGTGAGCTGTAATGGTGTAGTTGTTGAGTATGACCTGACGATAGGCAGCTCTGCTGGTGGTCAGGTAACGGGTCCTGGAGAAGGGACGTTTACTTATGACGATGGAGAAGTTGTCGACCTGGTGGCGACCCCGGATTGTGGTTACGCATTTGACAATTGGACGGGTGACACGGGTACCATAGATGATGTCAACTCTGCGTCGACCAACATTACCATGGACGCCGATTACGACATAAACGCCAATTTCAAGCGTATTCCGGCCGACCACTACAAGTTCTACGACGTGTACTCTGAGCAACCGGTACCCATAGGGGTGGAGGTGCAGTTGGAGGACCAGTTCGGGACTTTCGAAGGAACGGTGGGAGATGCCGCGTTCTTCGGCAACCCCGTCGCGAAGGAGCACGCGACCGCTGTGACGCCGATCCACGACCCGGACCGCCACTACACGGTGTACTGGCTGGACTTCGGCGAAGAAGTCCCTGTGACCCGGTCTGTGGAGGTCTCTAACCAGTTTCAGGATAAAGTAGAACTGACGGTATGGGGTCCAGTTGCACTGGCTGTACCGACCCAGAAGGAAGACCACGAAATGGTAGAGTGTCTGAACCACTACCTACTCTACTATGTCGATGAAGCCGATTGGGCAGAGTTCACGCCAGTGGAGGGTGTGAATCTCAATGACCAGTTCCTCCCGGACGGGGAAGATGTTACGGTTAAGGGGCCCTATATGTTCGCTAACCCAGTCAAGAAGACAGTGGTTGGCGGCGATGTGGCAGTGATTGAGAATCCGGAGCTACATTGGGTACTCTACGATATTTACGACATGGAGAGCCCGTCTATCGAGAAGACTATACAGATTGCTAATCAGTTCGGTGATGATCAGACGCTGGACCTGACCTATCGAGATGTGCTCGCCGTGCCTTCCCAGAAGAACGTGCCTCCAACACCGCCGCTCGACCATTTCAAGTGCTACAATGCAACGGGGCCCATGCCAATTCTGCCACAAGGAGTTGAAGGAGTGGAGCTTCTTGACCAGTTCCACGACTATTGGCTCGAAGCAGAGGTGTTGGATCCCATGCTTTTCTGCAACCCTGTTGATAAGTTGCATGGCACTGACCAGATATCTTCGAACCCCGACAACCACCTCACGGTATACAAGATAGTTCCACAGACTCCTGGTTATTGGACTGTTACCGTTGACAACCAGTTCAACGAAGCGGGGGTGCAGCAAACGCTGGAAGTGTACGGTCCGGTCGCGCTGGCTACGCCAACGCAGAAGTTGATACCTGGCGACCACGGCATGCCGAAATACGTTGACCACTACTTGCTCTACGAGGTCTTGGAAGGTGCCCCTCTGGATCTGACTGTCAATCTGGATGACCAGTTCCCGCCAGATGACCCAGGCGTCACGGTGCAAGTAGGTCCGCCCGTTTACTTCGCTAACCCATGCTTGAAGGGACCCGTGGACTTGGGTTTGGAGGGACTCTGGGACCCGGAGGAGCATCTCGTATTCTACCAAATATCGGACAACCCCGAATTCTGCTCGTCGGTAACAATCAGAAATCAGTTCTTCCAAGATGAATTCGGAGTGCCGCTCGACCTGTACGACGACTGGGAACTCCTTGCCGTGCCGTCCGTGAAAGTAGACTGGGCCTACGAACCTTTGTAGTCGGAGGGAAACGGTAAGCGCGGTGCCCAGCATCGCTTCCTGAATGAGCGCTAGGGGGTGGGGGAAACCCCACCCCCTTCTAATTGACGGTCACACGCGAGCTCTCTTGAGAGGGTTCAAGGAGATCGACAGGAGACAAGTGATGTAACGTGCTGTGA
>Ga0180433_10002127_pt1 | contig 31470 bp, 35 predicted proteins | sample SS_ome_8_FD_132980 | JGI IMG/M metagenome (GOLD analysis project Ga0180433, IMG submission 132980) | Hypersaline lake sediment archaeal communities from the Salton Sea, California, USA - SS_1_D_1 metaG | ecosystem: Environmental > Aquatic > Non-marine Saline and Alkaline > Hypersaline >...
TAATTCAAATTTTTTAACGTGATCACGATCGACATGATGGCAGAAAAATTTCGTTTTAATTGGTGGTAAAAAATTTTTGTCGCAATTTTTTTGATAAACTTCTCCATATTTACCCAATTCTTACAAAACATTTAAATACAGCTTCGGATATATAATTATCTAAGAAACTTTAATAATAACTACTAAAAAAATTAAAAACTACAATTTTAAAAATTTCTATAAGTGGAGGAATAAAAAATGGCTAAAAAGAAACATAGTTTTGCATGGTCACCGATTCGCAGACTCATGAAGCAACAGGGTGCGAGTATCGTAGCACGAAATGCTGTAGATTTATTGATTGATCATCTTGAAAAGACAGCAGTCGCTCTTACTGAACAAGCAAGAGCATTTACCATGCACGCGAATCGTAAGAAAATTACTAAAAATGACCTAGTTCTCGCAATTAAGTACAAATAGAGAGAACTTAATCAAACTACAAGTTAAAATTATTTTTTTCTTTTTTTAATATATTTTATGGTTATCTAAGCAAATAAATAAAAATCAGAAATTGAATTCATTAAAAAAATCTTCAATTTTTCTTTTTACCTCGTGGTATGAACATAGGAACATTTTGTTTATACTCTCTATAATCATCCCCAAATTCTTTAATTAATTCCTTTTCTTCTTTCCAAGACAAAAGTACATTTATAAATAGTATTAAGGGTGTGATTAAGAGAGAGAGGTAAGAAGAAAGTAAAAGAGTAATTCCAATATGGGCTAAAATTCCACCAAAATATTGCGGATGTCGTATATATGAATAAACACCTGTTGTGACAATTTTTTCTACTTTATGTGTTTCCGCAACTTTTAGTGTTACTTCTCTAGCTCCCATAATTCCGAACCAAATTGCGGATATTATAAAAGGAATAAACACAACAAAATGTAAGAGATAAATTGGGATATTTAAAATTGGGATTTCGAATAGTATAAGATTCGAAAAATCTATTGTAAATCTAGGTTGAGGAGAGACCCAAATACCTATCCAAAACACGAAATAAGCCCAACCTGATATCATACCTATCATTGAGCCGATTTTCTCTCCTTTTTTTGGTCCAAACTTTCTTTCCAGTTTAATATGTTCAACTGATATGAAAAGAAATGGGATAACAGAAACAAATCCAATCAAGGAGATTATAAACCAGATATACATTTTTATGGGGACCTTAAATTTTTATTTTCTCATTTCTATGAATTTTCCCGATTTCATTAGATCACAAGGTTTTAAGTAACTTTTTCCTATCTTTTCTGCGATCTCTTCCAGCAGCTTAGACCAATTCTGATAATTTCGTTTCCCTGCCATGAAGGGCCCGGGCATACTCGTTCCTTTTAGCATTACGTCATCAATAATTTTATAACCAGATACAATACCTTCTTCTAAAAGTTTGCATCCTTCATTCAGTTGAATTGCTAAATGAATTTCGGGATTAAATAAACCTGCCTTCTTAGTTAAGTTTATGTTTGGTTTTCCGTTTGTCCAATCATAGAAACCCTCTCCCGTTTTTTTTCCTAAATTCCCTTCTTTCATGAATTTAGTAAGTACTCTACCCGGAGCAAAATCAGGCGATATAGTTTTTTCATAACTTTTCATACTATTGTAGGTAACGTCGATGCCAAGATAATCTGTCATTTGGCAAGGACCCATTGAAACGAATCGCCCTACTCCAGCATCAGCATCAATCTTTTCCCATGGTATATTCTTTTCGAATGCTTGATCGAAAATCCAGCTTGTATATATCGTATTGGGAATGAGTAATCTATTAGCAATGAATCCAGGGCTTTCTTTTTCTATTCGTACTGAGAGTCTTTTTCCCTTGACACAAGGTAGTTTCTCACCAAGAATTACACACATATCTAATACTTCTTCAGAAGTTTGTTCTCCTTTCATGACTTCAACACAGCATTGATTAGCTACAGGGGGAAAAAAATGCATACCAATGACGTGTTCAGGTCTTTTTACATCTTTTGCGATATCAGAAATTTTGAATGTTGAAGTATTAGAAGCCATAACGCAATGGGATGGGGAATTACTCATAACTACATTAGCTACTTTTTTCTTGACATTCATCTTCTCTATTACCGCTTCAAAAATAAAATCCGCATTTTTAACGGCAGAATCCAAATCGATTGATTTTGAACAATTTTGCATAAGATCGCCAATAGAGATATCTTCTAATTTTCCTTTGGTTTTAATAAGTCTTAATCCCTCTTCAATTTTTTTTACTCCTTTAGATACAATCTTCTCATTTATATCTATAAGCATAACGTTATAGCCTGCCATGAGGGAAACTTGCGCAATTCCTTGACCCATTATACCTGCTCCGACCACACAGATATTCCTTATATTTTTAATTTCAAACATTATAACTATTCTAAAGATTTTATGTTTTAGACTATATATATTTAGGTTTTTATTGAAATTAAAAATGTCCTTAATTGTTACATTTAGAAATGTAATAGTCTTTGAATTAAAATAACTAATTTTTTTTAATTTAATTTATTATCTGAAATTAAATATATAGAAGCTCAAATTGAGTAAATTCGATTATTTTTTAAATCGAGATGCTTTAATAGTTTGAGTCCTGCTATAGATTCTGGAACTGAAGAGATTTTATTATCAGCCAATTCCAAGTTAATAAGATTTTTCAAATTACCAATAAATTTAGGAATTTCATAAATATTGCATTTATTAAATCTCAATGAAATGAGGGAAGATAACAGTTCTACACACTTAGGAATTTTGATGAGCTTAACATTTTCAATGCTTAATGTACACACCAAACCCTCTTTTAACTCGAAATGAAGATTAGGAGCTTTCGTTCTTAAAAATTGAATTACTATATAATTGAGCAAGATATCCATTAATTTTCTTGTGCTAAGATTTGAAAAAGAGTCTATATTTTCTATTAATTGATTTATAGATTTTCTATATGTACATTCATTTATATTCTTGATTTGAGATATTAACGAGTTCTTGATCGATATTTTATTAGAGTTCCCTAAGGCTTTTATTAATTCTACTTGACATTGCATAGTAAACCGATTTCTAATAGTCCATTTTGAGGAAAAGGGAACAACTTTAGTTAATTTTTCAAGATGTTTAATTCCATGAATCTCAGTATGATCTTGGATCTTTTCTCGATATCGCCAATCTAGAATCTTATTATTAACTTTTGAGAAGTCGAGCTCAGTAATATATCCCTTTTCTACTTTATATTCCAAATGGGAGTATTTACTCTTTAAACAAGAAAGAGTTAATTGATTAATAAGGATTTGAATCAAATGAGAGGATGGTAGTTCTTTAAATTGTTCACTACTGATATCCTCAAAATTATTTAATTTTTCGAGCAAAATTTGATGAATCTCATCTACTTTTAATTTTTCTAAAATAACTAATACATTTAGAAGGTTATCGTATTTTTTCTCATGTAAAATTGCGAAACCTAATGGGTCCACTCCTCGAGTAATAAATTTCCTCCCTATAATTTTTGCAGCTTTCTTTCTAATCTCATCCTCCGAATCAGAGATCAATATATTTTCTAAGTTGGAAAACAATTTATCTGATTTATAATCTATATGATCTAAAGCTTCTAGGCAATTACATCTTACCTTTATATCATCAATATTTTCGACCATTAAGATTAATTGATCTACAATATAAGATTTATCGATAGAATTATTATCTAATGTTTTAATCTTTTTTTCAGAACTCTGGTTCGTAGAGATTGTCATAGATCACTATTCATTCAAAATACAATAAAGCTAAAAAATGGTATTCTTATTTTTTATATCCCTATTGCTAGTAGATTGTGAGATAATTATTAATTCGTAGATTATACATAAATTTTTATAAATAATTGTATAATCTTCAAATAAAAAGCCGAATTTTTAAAATCAGTACTAAAAGAGGTGCTCTTCATTGTCACAAATTGATAAGACGGACAAAAAAATATTAGAATTATTACAACATAATAGCAAAATCACGTATAAAGAAATCGGGGAGAAGTTAGATATGGCTGCGAGCACCATTCACCACAGAGTAAAAAAGTTGGAGAAAAATGGGGTAATTATAAATTATACGATAAATATTGATCCATTTAAGGTCGGACATGGAACTATTGCTCTATTAGGATTATCGGTAGACCCACTAAAGATGAAACAAGTTGTAGAAGAACTTGCAAAATTCGATCAGATACAATTAGTCGTAACCACATCTGGAGATCATGATGTTGTGGTCCAGATGATGGCAAAGAATGACAAAAAGCTCTGGAGATTTATAAATGAGCATATAAAAACTATTGAGGGAATACGATCTAATATTGATGTATCAAGTTTCATCGATATCGCAAAAATGACAAATGATGTAAATATTCACATCGAATAATTGAATACTTTATTGATAATTTATGCCTTTCTAATAATTAATCCCTTGATAAATTGTTTTAAAATCAAAAGGGACAATACAAATAATAACCAAAATGTATTTTTTATTTCTCGAATTACTAGTATTGTAACCTAAATTACTGATATGTGATGAAAAATGGTTTTTAAAGATAATATGGAAACAGTAAAAGGAGTAAAGGTTAATGGAAAAGCCCGTGAAATATTATTTCAATCAATGGAATTAATTATGAATAATCTTCAAGGTAATATGGACCATTTAAATAAACCAAAATATTTCAAACATACTCAAAGGTTTATTGAATTAGTCTACGACGGATTAACAAATAAAAGAAAATTTTTCCTTTTAGCATCTGGGCGCTCTGCATTCATCTTGCAATGTTTTGCTACTCGATTAGTTCATCTCGGGGCAGAAGTGTATATGGTCACTAATTTAGCTAGTATGCCTGCACTTTCCAAAGATGATATCCTAATTGTCCTTTCTGGTTCTGGGACTACTCCTATTGTTGTTAGTTTATTAAAAAATTATGTTAATACGGTCAAACCATATGGAATAGTTACAATCACCTCTCATCCCGAGACCATTATCGGTCGCGTAGGAGATATCACAATCAAACTTAAGGGTCGAAGCAAACGAGACACAGACGCAGGTCATTCTGATACTGCCGTTCTTACTCCCGAGGGAACCCAGTTCGAAATTGCTGCGTTTGTCTACCTTGATGCGATTATTGCTGAATTAGCAATAAAAATGGGAAAAACTAACGAAGATCTATTAAAAGCCCATTCAGAAGCAACTTAATTTCCTTATGCTTAAAATTAATAAGTTAGCGAAATGTTCTATATTTGTGCCCATTATAGTGTGTCTAAGAGTTTTAATTAGCAATGATTAGACATCTCCAAATGGGCACACATCTTTTAAATTACCTTATTAATGCTCCAATAGCTCCAGCAAATTCTGAATTTTTAAGAAAAATTGCCTTTTTAGCTCTACTTTTGGATATTAATTTTAATATATTCTTTAAAATCTTGTTATCTACCAGCAAACCTCCACAAAATACAATCTCGGTCACTTCATGGATCTCTGAGAATAAAGTAGCGATTAAACCGATGTTTTCCCCAATAATTCCAAGAAGAGAATGAATTACATCTTCTTTTCTCAAAGAAGTGAGATCATTGAAAATATTAATCTTACCAAGAGATGCTGCTGTAAATTCTCTAAAATAGTCTTTAACTCGAGAATCATCCTCGGCATAGATATCAGATACTTTTAAATCTACATTATAACGGTCCCCCTTAGTTGCATGGTTGATAATCATATTATAATCGTCTAAATCATAAAGGAATTTAACAATAGCCATAAACATCCCTCCCCCAATAGCACTCCCTCCTAAATGTTGAATATTTTTGTTTTTAAGAACGACTGAGGTTCCTGTTCCAATACTGACTAACAAAAATGAAGATGGGTGCTGTTTCTTCTTTAAATTATATAAAAAATCAATACCATTAATATTAGCTTCAAATTCATCCAAAATGCTTGATTCATATTCTTTTTCGAACTTTTTATATACATCATAAGCCTTTCCACCTGTAAAATGAATCGCATCAAATTTAATATTAGAAGTTTTTAGAACATTAATAATATCATCAAAAGTATCCTTCGTAGGTTTCATTAATAGTTTGAGGTCATTATTATCAATATAGGCATATTTAGTTAAAGTTTGGCCAATATCAATACCAACTACATTTCTTGGTATTTGATACTCTCTATCTTTAATATCCAATTTTACATTTTTAATTTTGAAAATTTCTAATCACTTCTTCTCGATATTCCAGTTAAAATTTATTAAATTTTATAATTTTAACAATATATTATATTTGAAATTTAAATTTGAAAATATGTCTGAAAATTCAAATACAACTAGCACAAATGTAGCGTTAGTAAGAGGGAATAGTCCTGCAGAGACACTAATAAATGGATTTGACCATTTAGGAGGAATAAGTAAATTTATCAGTGAAGGTGACCACATCTTTATCAAAATTTCTTTTAAACGGCCATTTGGGTTTCCCGAAAATGTAAATTTTGATACCTTAGGGAAGCTTATAGATATTTGTCGAGAGGCTGGTGCAATAAAAGTATACGTTGGTGATTTTATTCCTGATCATATTAATTCAGAGACTCTTACAGATATAACAGGGTTAGGTAATTTTCTTGAATCCAGAGGTGCAGTTTTTACAGATTTCAATAATACGCAATTATATCCATATAAGGAAATTTCATTGAATGACAAAGAAGTTCAAGTTCCCGCTCTTCTTTTCGAAGTACATAAAATCATTATACTCAATCAAGTAAATGTTCATCCTATATTTACCTGTACCTTATCGTATCTTAATTTATTGACGCTTGTTCCTGATAAGTTTCAAAAAATCCAGAAACAAGAAAGACCGGGAAAAGATTATCTGCATTTAGATCAATATAAACAAGATCTTATTTCCCACATTCTTGATATTTCCCAGATATTAGAACCAACACTAGTGATTAATGATATTTTTTATTTAATGGAAGGTGCAGGCCCATTTATCTATAAAGATTCAAGTTGTAAGCAAAAAAATTTACTCGTCATGGGAAAAAGTCCCTTTGTCGTTGACTATATAACGCTTCAAGTCATAAATATAGAATTAAAAGAAAATCAATTATTATTAGAAGCACAAGATCATCAATCGGGCTTAACTCATCCAGAAAACATTAGAGTGTTGGGAGAATCTATTTCAAACGCGAAATTTGAAATTCAAAAATGTGTATCTAAACTCGAAGATATTGAAGTAAAAAACTGTTTTGTAGGCAAAGGAAGATATTGTTCGGGATGCTATGAAAAAGCATATTATCTTCTAAATTTTTTAAAGAGTAATATGACTAAAGATTTGAAATATATGGGATATTTTTCCTTTTTAATAGGAGAAGCTCCCTCTAAACCAGAAATAGGAAGAGACATCATACTTTTTGGTGATTGTGCTATACAAAGTACAAAAGATCGCGATTTTAGGAATATAACAATTCAGAAAAAACCAATAAGCAAAAAAATAATACAAAAATTAAAGAAATCTCAAAAAGGCTCACCGAAGGCTTCTAAAAAGAAAATTATTAAAAATAAACATATTCTCGAGCTTAATGGGTGTCCTCCAGATCTTCATCAATGTTATGAGAAATTAATTAAATATTACGGAAAGAACATTGTTCCCAATTTAAAATTTTTAGAACTAATCAACTCATGCTTTTTAGATAATCAAAAATGAATCAAGAAAATCTAAGGATTATTTCATCATGATTAATAGAAAACTCAAAGAAGATTGGTTGGCATTGCTTAAAATTAATAAAGCAATTAATAGTTCTGAAAATCCCGAGGATATTCAGGAGATAATCAAAATTCCTTTCACACCATTAGAAGTAAATGTTCATTTACTTTATTATCTTTCGCAATATCTTTATCCTAAGTTTATTAATGACCAAAAGAACGTAGTCGACATTATTATTTCCGATTATGATATAGATAACATTGCCTTTGAGGGATACCTCTATAATACTAGTAGATTGGGTATTTATGATTCGGTTCAGTCAATCCCTGAAGGTATGATTAGCTTTAAACAAGAAGATCTCGATAACCTAGAGCAACTTTTTATTAATATTCAATCTACACTTCTTGAAACAAAAAAAGTTCGAATTGCGTCAGTTCGCTTTTTCCGGAGAAAAAGTATCGATTTAATCAATCGATTCTGTGAAAAATTAGATAAATATACAATGTTTGAATTTCTCTCAAATCTTCTAGATTTAATTCAAAAATTAGTGAAGGAAAAATTGATAATTATTTATCCTGAGCCAAATATTTTGAGTTTTCTAAAATCACTGTTCTTATTATTTGGAGACTTAAAGTTATCCGACATTTTCAAGGAAATTATCACTATTCTGCCTTTTTTCAATCAGACGATAATATTTCACTCAAAAGAATTAAATTTCCTGTTCAATCTCCAAAAACTCTCTTCCGAGAACCAAGCAAATCTTAAGTTGAACCTAAAAAAAATAGATCTTGAGGAACATTCTCTTGTTTCAAATTTAAATAAAAGTGATTTGAGTAGGCTTAAAAAAGAGTTTAAAAGTCAAAATATAAAAGTTTTCCAATTTGAACCCTTCATTGCTTATTTGTTAAACGTCTCAGAATTACAAGCTCCTTTTGACAAGAGAAAACTGAAATTACTCTTCCAAAAAATCTTATATGCATTTACAGAAAAAGGGATTCATTGGAATATCTTTCCTCAACCGAAAATCTATAACACCATTGTTCGATTTTTGATTCGAATTTTCGGTTTCAATATAAATTTAAAAAAGCTCTCCTATTGGGCACTTCCTGATAATTTATATAATCTTATTGATGTGTATTTGGGATTAAACTATAAAATTGCATTTCTTTTAACGAATGGAGAGAAACCAAAATACTTAATCTCATTATCCTGTCAAAATGGAGCTCCATTAAAATTAACTAAGATAAACAAGGAAAATGCTATTAAGAATCAAAAAATTGAATCCCTAAGTTCTCTCTGGAATTTCATTAATAAAAAGTATGGATATCATGTTTTACTATTCAAAATTGATATTAAAATGATTCAAAACCTTTTAGATCTCTTTTTCTTTAAATTTAATAAGCTTAATCCATTTTCTCTGTTATCCATTATGAGAAAATTCAAGAAATCAGAATACATTGATATGTTCCCCGAACTTCCTCCCTTTAAAATAATGAAGAAAAGGAATTCACTAGTTTTACTAAAAATGATATTGGATAATGCAATCGATCGATTTGAATTCTAGTTTTCAATAAATCCTTTTGCCTTAAGTAATTCAGCATTCAATATAGCGCCTCCTGCCGCACCCCTTATGGTATTATGGCTTAATGCTACGAATTTATAATCTAAAATATTATCTTTTCGTAAACGTCCAATCGTAACTGCCATTCCTTTATCATTATCGCGATCTTTTCTTGGCTGAGGGCGGTCATCATTCTCTAAATAAATAATAGGTTGCTCTGGTGCGAAAGGAAGATTTAATTCTTGAGGGAGCGATCTATATTTTTTCCAAATATCGACAATTTCATCCAGTTTCGGAATAGAATTTTTGAATTTGAAGCTAACCGAGGCAAGGTGACCATCAGATACCGGCACTCTAATACAAGTAGCACTAAAAGAAAGGTTAGATCTATCCTGAATTCCATCATTACTGACTGTTCCTAAAATCTTTAAAGGCTCTTTTTCAGATTTTTCTTCTTCGCCTCCTATAAATGGAACAATATTATCAATTATATCTAATGATGCTACACCAGGATACCCCGCTCCTGAAACTGCTTGTAAAGTGGTCACGATTACTTTTTCGATTGTATATCCTGCCTGTTCTAATGCATGCAGTGGTGCCATATAACTTTGAATTGAACAATTTGGCTTAACTACTACAAAACCTTGGGAAAGGTTCCTTTTTTTTTGTTGAATAGGGATGATTTTAATATGTTCATGATTGATTTCAGGAATTAACATAGGTACGTCAGGAGTCCCCCTATTCGCTGAATTATTGCTAATCACGGGGATTCCTTGCTTAGCATATTCAAATTCTAAAGCTTTTACATCTTCTTTATTTGGTAAAGAAATCGCGGAAAAAACAAAATCTATTTCTCGTTTAAGTGAATCGAAATCAATTACATTTCGAACGATCAGATTTTTAACATTTTTTGGGATTTTGCAATTCATTTGCCATCTAGATTCTACTGCCTTATTATAGGGCTTACCTTCTGATCTAGGTGAGGCTGCAATATCTATTATCTCAAACCAAGGATGATTCCTTAAAAGTTTAATATAATTTTGCCCTACTATGCCAGTACCACCTAAAATGGAACATTTTAGTTTATTTGGAGACATATTTCGCTTAAAAATTTAATACTTGTTAATCATTTTTAATAAGAAATTATTGAATAATTTTATTATATTTTTATTTTCATTATAATTATATACTAAATTTTTAAATTTATGGTGTTGATATTGGACGAGATAAAAAACGTGTTAGTTAGAGAAGCTGAAGAATTCGAAAAATTATCAAAAATTGAAGTACAAAGACAAAATTATGAAGAAGCGGTATCATTATTACTTCAAGCAAAAAAAAAATATGAAGAAGCAGGGCTTACGGGTCAAGTGTCCATCCTTATCAAGAAAATCGCATCTTTGAAAAATAAGATAAAGCCTTCTCCATTCCAAGCTGCGAATGTATTGAATGAAGATATAGTTAAGTTAGAAATAAACCATAAGGAAAATCTCGAAGAAACGGGAATTGAAATATTAGAAAAAGCATATGATATTGCTTTGAATGGTGAATTAGAAAAAGCCATTGAGCTATATAACGAAGCTTATACTATATATAAGAAATTAAATTATGATTATGAATGTAAACAAATTCTGTGGCAGATAAATGAAATAAAAGAGCATCAAAGATGGACTAAAACTGATCAATTAGACACTAAAAATATCCCCCTTAAGGATATTGTCTCTCTCTCTAAAGCGGAAAAGCGCAGGAGAAAAATTCAAGAGAGTTTAGCTACTCCTCATGAAAAAAGTTTAGCTCAAACCAAAAATGAGACCCCCCCTAATTTGTCTTCTAAAGAACCATATGAAATAAAAAGACCAAAATTATTACGTCAAATCCAAGAACAAGAAAAACAAGAACAATTAAGGCAAGCAAAAGAAGAAGAAATTCGCAAGGAAGTCCAAGATATTAGACTCCAAAAAATACGAGAAAAGCAAGAAAAATTACGAAAAATTCAAGAACAGAAGCAAGCAGAAGAGGATTTAATAACTCAAGCTAATCAATACTTAGATCAAGCTAGCAGATGCCTAAAGAAAAAAGAATATGATGAAGCTAAAGAACTTTATATTCAATCTATCAAGATCTTTACTAATTTAGGGTGGCATGATCAAGTGAGAACCCTAAACCAAGAATTAAGAAATATTGAAATCTATAAAAAGGAAGATGAAAGAAAGGAGCTTTTAGAACGACAAAAGAAGCTCCAAAGTGAGCATAAATTTGAAAAACGCGTTTCAACGATCATCAATGAAAAAGAAAGATATCTAAAGAAGCAAAAAAGTGAGATAGCTGTCCTACCACCCGAAATAAAACTTAAAGTAGAAAAAGCAAAATTTACTCAAGAAAAAGCTGAAAAAGAAGAGAAAATTCCTAACTTTGAACGAGCTCTTGCGAGATATGAATATGTATTAAAATTATTTAAATCAATTCCATCAGAAATTCTTGATACTTCTGAGGAAATTACGTCTGTTCAAAAAAAAATTTCAGAACTAAAAAAGAAAATGTAAAATTCTATGATCTCTTTTATTAATTAAAAAAGTACGTTTACATAACTATGGATAATCCTTTTTCAGATTTTTATCACGTTCCTAATAGTCAAGAATTACTTGATATTGCGTTTAAGAGGGCAATGAAGAGTTCAGCTCAAGTATCAAAAAATGCACCTATCTTAATTAAAGCCAAAAAGAAAGAACATAGAAGAATAAAAGTCGCAGTAGATGAAATCATCAACCGGATTCAAATCGTTATAAAACGAGTTCCAATGATTGAAGAATTACCCGATTTCTACAAGGAACTGGCATCTCTTATTGTTGATGTTGATGAATTACGTTTAACTCTTGGAAAACTTAACGGTATCCTTCCTATTTTAAATCAAATCGAACGTGATTCTTTAAGACAGCTTACTCGAATAGAAACCCCGAAAGAAGCCGATCGAATTAGAAGGGCGGCTTTTGGACGGATTTCCTCTATTATAAATAAGCAAAACCCAAATTTAGAATATTTAAATGAGATTCGAGGGGATTTAAGGACAATACCCTCTTTGGATTATACTTCTCCATGTGTAGTAGTTGCAGGATATCCAAATGTTGGGAAAAGTAGTATCGTAAAATTGGTTTCTACTAATAAGAAGATAGAAGTACAAGAGTATCCTTTCACCACAAAAGAACTGAACTTAGGACATTTAGAAATACAAAGACGCTTTGATAGCTATAAAATTCAGCTCATGGATACTCCAGGCATTCTTGATAGACCAATGCCTCGAAGAAACAAAATTGAATTAAAAGCAATTTTAGCTTTAAGGGTGATCTCTGATCTTATAATTTTTGTTTTCGATCCAACTCCTGCTTGTGGATACTCCATAGATTCCCAAATTGAATTATATCATGAAGTGCACCAAAATTTTGAAAAAGAAGGATCAACAAAGATGTTTATTGTGATAAATAAAATGGATCTAGCGAGTAACGAAGAAATTAAATACATTACTGATAAATTAGGATTAGAAGAAAAGGATTATATTCTTACAAATGCGTTAACCGGTGAAAATATAGACAAGATCATCTCTTACTTACAAAAGAATTATTCTCCTGAAATTGAATACGAAATTTAAGCAATTTCTATTTATTCTCATGTATATCATTGGGCTCGATATTGGTGGTGCAAATACAAAGGCAGCACTCCTTGAGTGTAAAGGGGATAAAATTATTTTTTTAAGCTCAACAATTGAATATTTCCCTTTTTGGGAAAAAACTAACAAAGATATAATTAAAATATTTAACTCTATTGTTAATAATTTGATTACCAATTCTTATGTTTCTGAAGATGATGTAAACTACATTGCCGTTAGCATAACAGCAGAGTTGTCTGATGCTTTCTATACTAAAAGAGAAGGGATTTTTATAATATTAGCAGCATTAAAGGAAGTATTTGGTACAGAAAAATTGAAATTTATTACCACTCACAACCAGTTTGTAGATTTTTCTTTAGCAAGAAAAGACTATTTAGCCGTATCTGCAGCGAATTGGGTTGGTACAGCTTTATTTGTTGGGAATTTCGTAAAAAATTGCATCCTTATTGATGGAGGCTCAACTACAATTGATATTATTCCAATTATTAATTCTTTTCCAAGTACTAAAGGAAAAGACGATACTACGCGAATTCTTAATCATGAACTAATATATACAGGAGCTTTAAGGGCAACAATACCTTCTATAACTCACTTTGTTCCTCATCAAGGAAAACAATTACGGCTTTCATTTGAAAAATTCGCATTAATCTCTGACGTCCACCGCATCCTAAACAATATCACTGAGGATCAATATATTAATGATACGGCTGATCATCGTTCTACCTCATTAGAGGATTGTTACGCTCGATTAGCACGTATGATATGTTCTGATTTAGATTTAATCTCAAAAAAGGAGCTATATAATATTGCTGAATATATTTACCAAAAACAAATTGAACTCATCTCGACAGAAATCAAATTATTGTTGAAGGATCTCGTGAAGAGATTTCCCAACTTCGAAAATAATCCTCAATTCATTGTAACGGGTTTGTGCAGCGATTTTTTGATTAAAAGAGCTCTACACGCCCTAAACTATAAAAATATATTAGATTTTAAGCAAGTTACTCGAATTCCGGATAATATTAGCTCTTCTGCGTATGCTGTAGCAGGAGCATTGTATTACAATCATTTAAAAAAATTATCATAATGATCTTAGAAAAAGCAATCTTTAAAGTTGGAGGTTCTATATTAGAGCACCCAAATTATCTTAAAAATACGATTTCCCAAATTCAATTACTAGTTCAAGAAAAACTTATCCAAACTGTCATTATTATATCAGGAGGAGGATCATATGCTAACTTTATAAGGGATTTAGATAAGCAGTTGGAGATTGGAAGCACTATGGCCCATTGGATGGCTATATACGCTATGGATTATAATGGAACTAAAATATGGCAGCAATATCCATCCATTAAACTAACAAATAATTTCGAGGAATTAAAAAAAACAGATTATCAAATCTCTATTTTTTTACCGTTAAATTATCTAAAAGAATTAGATCCTTTACCTCATAGCTGGGACGTTACTTCTGATGCAATTACACTCTTTTTAACTCATAAATTACAACTTGAGCAAAGTTTTCTGATTAAAGATGTGGATGGAATAATTGATCAACATAATGAGATATTAAAAACTCTATCATCTTCCACCTATTCTCACATGAAAGAATCGGGTTTGCTTGCTAATATTGGCTCTATTGAAAGAGAAATAAAAAAATCCAAACCAATTGATAACTATAGCTTAGAAATTATTAATTCTTATAATTTATCATGCATCCTATTAAACGGAGCAGTTAATGACCTAAGGATTTATCAATATTTTGCGAGTACTAATGAATCCGATAAAATTTATACCAAGATCGCTTCTGATTAAAAGAATTTAAGTCCAATATATCAAAAAATCTTATTCTTCTAATGAACCAATTGAGAAGAAAGTTTTAATTAACCTCTAATTAATTATTAATTAATATTTTAAAAAATAAATTAAAGGCATTAATGTGAAGCAAATATGGAACCAGAAGAAATAAAAAAAAATGCAGAGTTTCTTATTAAAAATATCTCTGGAAAAGAATTACCCGGTAAAGTGAATATTAGCATTAGATATAAGAAGCTTGTTGATTTTGCGGAAGTCTATGGTATTACAGATCCAAAATATGTTGGTTCGGAAGAAGATGGAATTATTGCATGTCATGCATTTGCAAATCATTTTACGATTAAAGCTTTATATAAACTACTACTTGGGATGAAATTAATCCAAGATGGTAAAGAACGTCCTTTTGTTCTGAATCCGAATAAACTCTTACATGCAGGGCAACTTTACAATTGGGAAGGATGTGTTGAAGTGCATCCTGGAGATAAGCTTAGTGTGCAGGCTAAATGGGGTAAAGTTTGGCTAATAGAGGATAATATGATTTTATTCGCCGAATTACATGTAGAAGTAAAAAATCAAGATGGTAAAATGGTTTGTAAACCCGTGGTAACAGCTGCAGTGCGGCCAGGAGGATATTAAACTTATTAGGAGGGGATAAAAAAATGGTAAAAATTGCAGATATAAAAGTTGGGCAAATTATTAGAGATGAATTTGATGGAATCACTAGAGATTTATTAAGGAAGTATGCAAAAGCATCGGGCGATACAAATCCAATTCATACCAATGATAAAATTGCCGAAAAAGCAGGATTGAAGGGTATTATTGCTCATGGGCTTTTCTCTTATGGATTTATTACAAAACTTTTCGAGGATTTTCTTGAGCATGGTAAATTTGGAACTTTGATTGAAACGCAAGCAGAAATGCGAGCTATGGTAAGATGTGGAGATACACTCATTACAGAAGCTAAAGTTAAAAAAATTGATGGAAATCGTGTATATTTTGATTTAAATCAAACTACAATAACCAATGTCGATATAAAAGATAAAGATGGAAATATTGTGAAACAATTTGAAGCAGGAGAGCGGGGCTATATTTCTGACAAAGATATTGAAAAAGGTTTGGTCAAAACAAAGGAAGTTGATGAGGGAATCTTAACCTATAGAGAGCGGATTGCTACTCCGGGCTCTGCTATAATAGAATTAAATGATTAGGAATTAAATCTTTAAAATAATCCTAAAAACAACTCTCACTCTTTTTTCTTATTTTAAAATTTAGCTTATTAGAAGCTCATTTTAGTTCCATTCTCATTAAGTTTAAAATAGCATATTTCTATGTAATTTTTGAAAAAACATTTTTATACTTATACGACAAATGAGATATTTGTAATATCGATTTTAATTGGAAATGATCAAAATAAAGCGGATTTAAAATTATAGTCTTGGACGTTAAAAAAATAGAAGGATTGATTTTAAGCGGTAACTACGAGAAAGCCGCAGATGATTTATTTTATATCATTACGAAAAATCAAGAATCCGATTCTGATAAAGAATTAGTCTATAAAAGCTTAAACCTATTAAATAAGATCTGTGATAAATCTCCCTCAATCTCTTTAAGAGCTGTGAAGCTCATTCAAAAGCTAATAAATGACTCTAATTCATGGATACGACTTGTATCACTTGAAATTCTTTATCAAATCTCATTATATCGTCCTAATTTGCTTATTGATCTTATACAAAATATTAAAAACCGCTTTTATGACAACGAAGCTGTTGTGAAAAGATTAGCAGTAAAGATCATAGGCACTCTTATTTTATCGCTTCATATTGATAAAGATGAATTATATGAAATAATTGACGAATTCACTTCCAAATTGATGGATAATGACTGGAAAGTTAAATTACAGGTAATTAAAACTCTTAAAAAGATCCTCAATCAAGATTATACTAAAATTCCTGATTTTGAGCCATTATTGTCTATTATTATTGTAAATTTACGGGATGATGACGACGATGTTGCGAGATCTGCCGCAGAATTACTGAAAATACTGGGTACTTATTTCTTATCAAAAGAAAAGATAATGTATGTACTGCTAAATCTATTATATAATGAAGAATCTCGGGTAAAAGAATTAATAATATGGCTATTTGGTGAGATTGGAAAGGAAAAGAGTTCTGAAATAATCCCTGTAATTCCTAAATTAATTGCTCTTTTAAAAGAAGATGATTATAGAATTCAATTAAGAGTGATTGATGCTCTTGTTAGTATATCGAAAAATAATTTTGATCAAATTTGGGCAAACTTGATCAACGCTCTCTATTCCAGCGATTTTGATTATCGAAATGTAATTATTAATGCTCTCTATCATTTAAGCGAGAATAATATCATTGAAGTATTCAACTATTTATTTGAAGAGTTGGAAAATCCATCTGAAAATGTACGAGATGCAATCGCATTAGTATTTAAACGATTATACGAGGAATACCAATTAGAAATTGAAAATGAAATAACCAAAATTCTTTATACTTTAGAATCAAAATATTGGAGAGAACGAATGAAAACTATCTTACTTCTTCGAAATATATGTTTGATTTTAGAAAGTAAAAAGGTTGCAGTATGGATCTTCATTGAATTGGAAAAATGTCTTAATGATGAGACGGATCCCGACGTAAAAGATGAACTTCTTTATACTCTAAAAAATATAAAGCTAATGTTTGGACAAATTCACGATACTATTGGAAAAGTAAATGATGAACTTACACTATTCCGGAGGAAAATTCGTGAATTTCAAAGGATTCCTGCTGAATTTCGTGAAAAAATGAATTCTTATCTTAAAAATTATAGGTTTCGGGATACAGAGATCGAGTTGGACCGAATTTACCGAAAACTGTTGACAAAAATTAAGAAGTTCAATAAAAAAATCAATAAATTTGAATACAAACGATTAGCTTTCAACTTAATAGAAGATTGGGAGGAAACTAAAGTAAATATCATAGATGAATTAAGTATAATAAAAGGATTCATTTCAGATTTATTTGAGGAAAAAAAGGAGGAATTTACTCAAAGTATTAAGTCAAAAGTTAAACTTTTTCAAGATCGTATCAATATCTTAAAAGCTCAATATGAAGATCTCAAAGAATATACCTTTCCCGATAATTTAGATGAGATATTATTGAGTAATAGACAAGATCAAACACTGAAAGAAAAGTTTTTTCAAATTACGCAACTAAGAAATTATTTATTTAAGTTAGATGATGATATCCGCGAAGATTTAGTTGATAATGTCGAATTTAATGAAATTTATAAGAACTTGTTGCGAAATTGGGTGAGCACTAAAATCGAGATTCAAGAATACCTTAGTGATATAGATCGTAAAATTAAAGTGGTAAAAGACAGAGTTGTCGAATATTTTGTTGATATCCAAAAACGAGAAGGCAATGTTGAGGAGCCTAAAATAAATGGTATTCGAAATGAAATGGGATTTCAACTATTCCAAGGACACATTCAAACGCTCATAACGCAATCTATTGAAGGATTTAAAAAATTAAATAGTCAGTTTGAGACTTTAAATTCAAAAATCAAATCCTTGATTAAGAAAAATGAATTTTCAGATGTAAAAAAGTTAATTGAAATGAATACCTCACAAATCCAAGGATTTATCGAAGAGAGTGAAAATCAAATTGATAACATTATTGGAAAAATTACAGAGGATAATAATGTATTCAACCTTTTTATTCGCCCTTATATAACTAAATTTATTGATTCAAAGGAGTTACTTATTAACAAACTAAAAAGCTTCAATAAAAGAAGCAATGATAAATTAATACTCGCGCAAATAAAATTTTATTTGAATATTTCAAATCGAATTAAACTTGAGAATCTAGCATCCTATACAGAAATGGATGAAGAGTTCATGAAGCAAAGGATTTTGAAGTATATTCGAAAAAATAAATTGGCCGCTAAAATTATAGACGATTACTTATACAGCCCTGAAAAAGAAGATATATTGGAATCAAAAGATCTTCTGTTCTTTAAAAATATTAAATCGATTGGTAATAAGATATATTTTAATTTTAAGTTGAATAATCCCACGAATCTGATTTTTAAGGATTTACAAATTGCCTTAAAAGCTCCTCCTTATTTACAATATCTTAAAAAAGAGAGTTTCCCAATGCTTCTGTTTCTTGATGAATTGAAATCAGGAAATGTGTTTAAATTCAATTATGTCTTTAAAATTATCCGTGAAAGTGAAAGGAAAATTACAGATCATAGGGTAGACGAGGTAACCCTTAAATTATATTATAAGGATCCTTTCAATATTAACCGCAAGATAACGAAAAAAATCAATCTCCTCCTTCCTTGAGGTTCAAAAAGTATTCTTTTAAATATTTCCCTTTGATTTTTATATTTATCGAAGATTTCGATAAACTTCATTCAAAAGATTAATAAATCAAAAAATATTTTTTTTTTTCAAACAAATATCGAAATATTGTTAAGATTATGGCAAACGAGACAAAGAAAAGATTTAGTAGTATTATTAAAATTCCCGCTTTTCTGGGAATTATTATTGGATTTTTCGCGGCTTTTATTCAAGCGTTAATAATAAGTGCTGGTGGTCCAGAGGCCTATGGCTTTTGCGTTGCGTGCCATACTAGAGACTTGGTAAATGCTTTTTTTAATGCATTTACTAATGATACTTTAGGTCTTGCACCTATATCTGCAGTCACTCCAGTACTCACTATAATAGGAGTAATTATTGGGGGATATCTAGCGGCTACAAGAAATAAAGAATTCAAGATAAAAAAATCAAAACCTTTTATCTATTTTCTGTATTTCTTAGGAGGAATTGCTGTCTTAAATTTCGCACTATTACTAGGTGCTTGTCCCTACAGAGCTGCTTTGAGATTTGCATATGGCGACTTAATTGCATTAATCGGGATACTCTCAATCGCCGGAGGGGTTGCGGTTGGTGTTCTCACATTACTATATATTATGAAAAGGAGGGGTTTTAGCTAATGGCAGACGGATTCTTGGTTGCTTCAGCAGCTATCATCATTATTCCCTTGCTTACACTTGTATTAGGTTTTTTGATTGGTTATCTCGCTCAGAGATCAGGATTTTGTTCAATTGGTGGTATGAGAGATCTCATGATGTTTAAGCACACTCGCTTATTTTTTGGATATCTCGCTCTAATTGGGGGTGGATTCTTAGGATATATCTTATTCTGGGCAATTATACCTAGCGCCTTTCCAAATTTCCTCTGGTCAGCTACTCAATCTGATCCTTTCACTCCTATACCGGGTGCTCCAGGAGGTTTATCTGTAATATCCTATGTAATATTAGCAATTATAGGGGGATTTGGAATGGGGATTATCGGAGTACTGCTTGGTGGTTGTCCATTAAGACAAATCGTCATGGGAGCCGAAGGAAATTTGCGTTCATTATTTTTCGTTTTAGGATTAGCATTTGGTGCGATAATATTTCATGCTTGGGTAGTTGAACTCGTTGTAGCGATATTACCTTAATAATTTATGAGGTAAATAAACATGGTAGAATACAAATTAGATATTTTAGGAAAAGTATGTCCTTATTGCTTATTAGCGGTTAGGAATGAGATGAAGAAACTATCTTCAGGCGATATATTAGTGGTACTCACTGATCACCCACCTGCAGCCACGGATACCATCCCTCATGATATGAAAAAAAAGGGGGAAAAAATATCTACTAAAAAGTTGGAACCTGGAATATGGGAATTAACAATCACAAAACAATAGATAATCATCAACAAATATGAACAAAAAAAAAATATTTTTTCTTTTTTTGAATAAATTGAGTAGAGAACGATTAGAATGGCTATCTGCTATATTAAATCATTTCAATACTCAAGAAAAATCTTTTCATTATGAAATAACCTTTTTTTTAAGTGGAGAGAGCCTCTATAGTTTATTAGATGAAAGATCGAGTTATCTATGGTCCATTATGCTAAAGAATCCTCAGATCAAGCTTTATATTGATCATAAAGAGCTAAAAATATTCGGTCTTCCAATTAAGCTTCTACAAGAGAGATTTTCAGATTCTATAATTTTATCTCCCGAAGATTTAAGCAGCGATGTTAATTTTTGGGATTTAATAATTGAAAATGTGATGAAAGAGCATTTTGATTCACGAATCGGTTTATTACAAAATGATGGACCTTATATGCATAGAACATCCGTTTATTCTGTGCGATTAATGAATGCTGCTATCAATAGAAATATCAATACCGAATTTTACGGCTATCTTGACGGAGTACATCTTGGTCATAAAGGACAAAAACCATCAGAATTTGAGAATATATCTCAGTCACTATTAAATATTAAGTATAAAGCAAATGAGAAAAAGTTAGATTTCTCAATGTTTTCCTGTTCCCGTTGCGGTACAGCGAGAGGTTATATTCGTTCTCAACCAATTAACGACTTATATTTATCGGATGATACTATCCCTCACTATAGTTTTTGCAATCTTAATAAAATAATAGATCAATTTGAAAAACACCACCCGATTATCTCCTCGAATTCTGCAATAATCACCTTTGATCCTCCAAACAATGATTCAATACCAGAATTAACAATCTTTATTACACATAGTCCTTATACTTCTGAATGGACCTTTGGGGGGTTATCATTTGCTATCGCAAGTGCTACGCATCATATCTCCACACAAGTTATATTCCTTGAGAATGGGGTTTACAGTCTGATAGGAGAACATCATATTAGCGAAAAAGAAAAGATCTTTAATTTACAAGAAGTATTAGAAGCAATGACAGATCTAAAAGAGCTTAAATTCTATGCCCATGCTCCCTCATTAGAAAAACGAAATATCCACATCTCAAATAAAGTGGAAAATGTATCAATGATAGATAATGAGTATTTAGCGAATATTCTATTAAAAAATAATCGAAAAGGTTTATACCATAAAAGAATTATATTTTTTTAAATAAAAATCTAAGAATTAAGTATAGATTTATGAAAATGGCTAATCTTGAAATACACGATTTTACTGATCTTACCTGTACGAATCTAATGATAAAGCTTAAAATACTTCTTAAGAAGTTAATTTCAGGAGAGAAATTGATTTTTTATTCTACCCGTGAGCAATATGATAACATCAAGAAGCCATTTACCAAGGATCCATATAATTTACAAGGTGAACAAGTAGGAGATAATCGATACTTAGTTAATATACTCAAAAATTCCAAGAGTGAAATATAAGATGTCAAAAGATCATGATCCTCTTATCATCCATCTCATCTTTACCCGGAACTTCCAAAGATATATCTTATTTTCTATAAATTCATCGAATTATGAATATTTATATGTCTATCATATGAAAAAACCGATTCGTTCTCTATTTTATGGAGAAAATTTTCAAGGACTAATCTCAACATTATTAAAAGAAACTAATGTGGAATGTATTGAATGCTCTCTGGGTCCAAACATGATAGGTGGAGTATCAAGTGAAAGAGACCAGCAAGTCTTTAATAATATGTCTCTTGAAGAATGTAATATTATCTTAGCACGGTTAAAAGTTGAATTAAAAAGATCTTTTGATATAGTTATACCATTTTAAGAAAGAAAATAATTTAAAAATCGTGAGGTGAAAATGCCAGAAAAAAGTGAATATCGACTTACTTCACAAGTAAAAATACATGGATGAAGTTGCAAACTCGGACCAACCGATTTACAAGATTTATTAGTTAAAACTGGATTAATGGGAGATATGGAAGATGCGGCTGTCCTTCCAATTCCACAGACGGAGTTAGTCTTGGTCAAAAACATTGATATCATGACCCCCATTATCGATGACCCTTTTGTTATGGGAGAAATTGCTGCGTGTAATGTTACTAATGATATTTTTGCATTGAATGTCCCTGAGATCTCTGGAATGTTAATATTCTTGGCTATCCAGACTCATACTCCAATAGAGGTTGCTGAAGGAATCCTGATGGGGATAAAAAGTTTTATGGAAAAAAAATTAAACTCCCGGGTTGTCGGGGGGCATACTATCTACTCGGGATGGCCTCTTATGGGTGGAGAAGCAAATGGAATCGCTCATAAAGATAGCATTATCCCTAAATTTGGAGTAAAGGAAGGCGATAAGTTAATATTAACGAAACCAATTGGTTTACAAGCAATCATGGCTGCTTATCGAATTCAAAAAGATTTTCCAGATATTTTAGAGCATTACTCACGTTCAGAACTTAACCAATCCATTGATTTAGCCATTAAAATAATGACTACCTCAAATCAGAAAGTTGTTAAGACTATTCATTCCTACGAGGATTTTTCATTTGTTCATGCGATGTCAGATGTAACGGGATTTGGTTTAGCGGGACATCTTGAAGAAATGCTCCAGCATTCAAACTTATCTGCCTTAATTACTAAGACTCCCTCTATTATCCTTTCTAAAAATCTTTCAGAAGAGTTAGGTTATTCATTTGATGACTGTACATGTCATGAAACTGCAGGAGGTATGTTAATTTCTGTAGATTCCGATCATATTGAGGAATTTTCCAATAACCTTGCTCAACATGGTGTTATGAACTGGATCATTGGAGAAATCGATAAATTTAAGCCGAAAGTAGTTCGAGTTGCTGATAACGTCCAAAATGTTGAAGTATCAAAATTTTAGAGATGTCTATGATATAAGCTTAAACACGAAAGTGGGGGCTTAGGAGAATTTCACCCGCATGGTGACATCTCACATACTACTAGGTCTTAATTTTCCCATTTAAATTATGTACGATATCTTTTGCTTTTTTAAGCGCTTCATCTACTAATTTATCTCCGTCATCTACGTTAAAGCATGTAATTGAAAGCTCTACTTCCACGGAAAGCCCAATTCTTGGATGTGTTTTAATCCATAATTTAGGATATTCATGTTCTAATTTCGTAATATACGGAGCAATTTGCGATTCACCAATTCCGGTAAAAATAAATCCCTTTTCAATAAATTTCCCTTTTCTTTCCTTGAGGAGAGGGGTAATAACATTTCGAAACATGGATTTCATTTCTGCAGGAACTCCTGGTAAAATAAAAATTGTAATGTTCCTTTCCATTAACTTGACTCCTGGCGCGGTTCCAACAGTATTAGGTAAGGGGGTAGACCCTTTGGGGAGATAGGCCATCTTTTTTCTCTCCTTGGTCATTCCCTCAAGTTTCAAAATTCCTCTGCGCGTCGCACTTTCGTATGCCTTCTTGATTGAATTAAAAGCGTGCTGGTTTAATTCAATATCTCTCTTTAAACCTTTTGCAATCCCTTCTAAAGTCATATCATCGAAGGTTGGTCCAAGTCCGCCAGTTGTAATAATCACATCTGGATTTCGTGCTAATAAATCTTTTAATGTGGAAGAGATTTCGTTTAGATCGTCTCCTATAGTCGTTATGCGTTTTAAACGATGCCCATACTTTGCAATTCGCTTTGCCATCCAATTTGAATTAGTATCTTGCGTTTTTCCAATTAAAATTTCATTTCCAATCGTTAAAATTTCGACATTCATTTTTTCCTTCCTTGCTAACTCCTTTATAGTGCGTGAATATTATAAATTAAATTAATAATTTAAAGCTGCATTTTCTCAAAATTGATATTTTCTAATTAATTTCATTACTTATTAGTTACTACCTACTTTCTAATATTATGTCTATTGAAATTGATGACGCTGGCACGGGAGATCTGGTAGGAGATGCTTTTATCGGATTTCTTAGAAAAGATACGGGAAAGATTATATTTCGGAAGCTTTCTTTAGAGTTATTCAACAAAGAAAACTGGAAAAATAAAATGCCCTATAAAAAAACAGTAGAGCTTGTAAAAAGCGGATTGAAAGAGCTAAATTTTGACAAAGATAAAGAAAAGATTTATCTCTGCCGTGGTAATATTTTTGACAATGTACGTGACTACTTTGATGATGAAGGAATTAATTATGAACCTGCGATAATTGAAGGAAGTCTACAAGATGCGGTGGAAGGGAAACTGGTACAGCATTTACGAAATGATCTTGGAATAAGATCTAGAAACCTAACCAAAAAAAGTGGGGCTAAAAGATATTTTGTTTTATTCAATTGGGTTTGCCGAGACTTTTATAAAAGAGAGAAATATGTTAAATCAGGATTTAAGCGCTGGAATACTGTCTGGCGAGAGAGAGCTATCGAAAAATACGAGAAGATGAATAAACCAAAAAAAAGAAAATATAAATCATGGGATAGAGGTCCATAAATAAAATCAATAGATTTTAGGAATCAATTTATATTTTACTTTTTCTTTATATTTGCTATAACCCTCAAGCTTCTCTGTAAGCATCTTCTCCTCAAAATAAATTCGTAACGCGAGTAAGCCCATCGATAAAGTTGCCAAAATTAACGTCCACCACGATCCCAGTGCTAAAGCAAGCCCAAATCCCATTATTGAGAATCCTGTATACATCGGGTGACGTACAATACCATAAGGCCCAGTATTAATTACCTTATGACCACTCTCTTTTCTTACATCTAAGACTTTCGAAGCATACGCGTTTTCCAGCATCGATCGAAATAGAAAATAAAATGCGATTGCTAAAAGTACAAAACCTAAAACTTTTATATAAAATGGGACTATTGACCATCCATATCTCACATCAAATGCAGGTAAAAGAAAGATACCAATAAACACAACTGAAATAAGGGGGAATAACCATTTATCCGATCCAGTCATTCCTTTCATTCCTTCTTTTTTCGTCTTCATACGATTAACCAAGACCTCAGGATTTTTCTTGTTAAGGACAAGCACATTACTTGTCATGAAGATAAAATAGATTATTAAATAGATCCATGCTTCAATCCAATCCCATCTCCCAGCGGGTAGGAATAATAAAGGCATTTGAATGATTACTGAAAAAACGCTAGCGATAACAAGCAAAACAGGATTCATCTTTTTAGATTCCTCTCCTTCAGAAGGAAAGCTATCCAAATCATTTGATGAGTCAGACATAACTTAACTAATATATGATTAATTGATAATAATTATAAGAATGTGATAACTTAAATTTCTGACTCTTCAACACTCAAAAATATTATATATTAAAATTTGTAAAAAATAATAAAATAGTAAGAAAATAGAAAATCAATTATAATTATACACTAATTAAAAAAATAGCCATGAAAATTGTAGTATTTGCGCCACATCCAGATGATGAAGTTTATGGATGTGGTGGGAGTATATTCAAATGGATGGTTGAAGGACATGATGTCCATGTAATTTATGTCACAGATAATTGCGCCTTAATTTCCTGGGGAAAAGAAAATGACGAGCTAATCGAAGAAGAGGCGCAAGAATACATGAATTTAACTGAAGAAGAAATTGGAAAAATTGGGTTAGAAGAGGCAGTAAAGGCAGCTAAAGAATTTGGATTTCCTGAATCTAATGTACATTTATTTAAATTCCGTGATCAAGATGCGAAGAATCATATTGAAGATGGAATTCGGCTTTCAAAGGAAATTATTAAAGATGCAGATAGATTGGTAATTCCAAGTGATAATAACAATCATCCTGATCATCAAGCCACTCATTTAATGGCTAAAACTGCGGCTCAAGAACTTAACCTGACAAATGTAGAATTTTATGTATATACGCTATATAATGTATTGAAAGCACCAATAGAAAAACATGTCAAGGTAAAAATGGTTGAATATCGAGATAAATTATATAATTTAATGAAGATTTACAAGACACAAATTACTCTTTCCACCTCAAAAACAGCTTGGGAAACCTTAAAGCGGAGAAGAAAAGAGAGGTTTGGCCTCTTTTTTTTAGAGGAAGCTGGAAACTATTATAATTTTTAAAAAGAACTAAATCTTCAATTAATGGGTTCTAATTTTCTTCCGTTTCATAGTATTAAACAAGAAAATCCCCGCGATGAAATGATGAATAATGCTTTTTTGTTTAGGTTTGCCATTTTTCATCCCTAAAACTTTAATTAAGGGTTGTTCCGCATCTGGGACATTTTTTTGTTCCAAGCGGTAATTCAGTTCCACATGCAAAACAGATGAGTTTATCTATTTTCTCTCTGTCATTTTTAGATATATCTTTCTTAATTGATCCTTCATCAGATTTATTCTGCTCAAAGACGCTCATATCGATATCTTGACTTAAGATTTTTTCCACATACTCTTTATCGTGTGGTGTAATGATTGTAAAATCGTTAGAAGTCTCAATTTCTTTAAATCCTTTTGGAATATTTTTGATGTCTCCACTCTCAATAAATTTTACTTGGTTTTTTTCAGTTTCAGTTCTTTTAGGTTGAGAATTTTCAGGATATTTTTGGTGATCAGTCGAAGAAGGTGCTTGTATCTTCGATTCACTAATTTTTGGGGTGACTTTATCTATTTGATTTTTCTCACTCTTCAGTGGTTGGCTTACAAGTGGTTCTTGTGATTGCCTTTTTATGGGAATTGCTGTTTTCTGCTTCAAATCCTTAATATGGTTAATAATTTGCTCGGTTTTCTCAATAAGCATAGATCGAAAAGAAAAATCTAATTTCGGTAATTTTGACATTTTAATTACCATCTCAGTTATTTCAATCCAGATATTAATTGCCTCTTCAATTCTCTGATGCTTTTCGAGCCCATTTGCTTTAGCAACTTTATAAGCCAGTTCTTGATTAAATTTCGAGATATCCATGCTCCTTCATTCAAAAATTTATTTTCTTTCCTTACAATGTTTACATGTTAATGCAAGTATATATAATTGTTATCTATTATCCACAATAATAATAGCAAAGATTTTTTTTAGTGTAGCCGAATAGATAATTAAGAACACATCAACTCTTAGCATTAGATATGACGATACAACTTTTCTCCCCAAACGAATTAGAAAACCTTCGGAATGTCATCGAAAAAAATGGGTGGAAAATCGAGGGTAAAACGGAAAATTATTTTCGATATAGTGTCAAAAACGATAAGCTTTTACTTTTTACCTTAAAAATACCAGTAGAATTACCTATCCGCTTAAATATTCCCTTAGAAATGCTTACTTTCCGATTATGTATTGCATTCAAATTCTGGAATTTAAATTCAACAGTAAATAGGAACATTCTTATTTTTATGAAAATGCTGAGAGATTTAGCTCTTCAAGTAAAACTAGAACAGACATTTCCTGTAGAAGGTAAAGAAACTCATTTAGTGGAGCTTCTAAACCAAATATTACCCGAACCTATAGATAATGAAAATGAAAATACTTGGATAAACCGAATACGGATATCCTTAATGAACAAAAGGGATACAATTAAGAAATTCAAGGAGTCAGAGATTACGTCAACAGTTGATATCTTAAATAAAACAGGATTGAAACCAACCTTCAAGTTGCCTTGGGAATTAAAAGAAGGTGTGCCGCGAGTTAGAACTTCGGAAACTCTTTTATTCTCCAATGATGAGGAATTTGATGAGTTTTTCATATTAGAGAAAGGATTCTTTAGCTATTTTAAAGACTTAGAATATAATAAGTTTTATCTGCGAACCTCCTTTGATTGCTATACTCCCTATATTCTAAAAAATCTATTTCTAGATACAGATTTTATACAGGAAAGATATATTGAGAACTGGATTAAATTCTCTCGGATGTTGCTAAATTCTTTGCTTAAAATCATTAATCTTAATAAGATAAACCAACAAGATTATTTACAAATAAACCCTGAAAGAGAGTTGAATTCTTCTGAATTTGAATTGAATGAGAATAACTTTCCTTTTACTGCTCTGCATTATGAAAGCGTCATGGCAAAAGGAGAATTGTATCATATTCATCACGATCTATTAAATTCCCCGCCAAAGAGCTTTAAAGTACTTGAATTTATGAATACTTATACTGAAGCCGAGGAATTAATCAAAACTTATCGCTTTGAAGAAGCTGCACAATTATTGAATAATTCATTAAAGGTTTTTAATAAACACAAACAAAAGAAAATCGTAGTCTCGATTCTTTTAAAATTGAGGAAGATAGCTAAAATTTTGAATCAACCCGACATCGCTTTGAATTATCTAAATACTGCTTTGGGAGTAGCAAAATCTGGGGATGTTCCTATTGATTTTATAATTAAAGTTCATTATAAACTCGGAAAACATTATTTTAAAATGACTGAATACTCCAAAGCAGAGGAACATTTTGATACTATTATCAATTTCCTTGAAAAAGAGCATGTAAAAATAAATAAAGAGGAATATCTGGGGATGGCTTATCTCCATAGAGGATTAATTCAATTGAATAATTCTGAAATATCTCAATCGAAATATGATTTTAAAGAAGCTTTAAAATATAGCAAGGATTCACCCAAAGTAAAGCTTAAATATCATCTTCTAAGAGCAATAGATTATAAAAATAAGGGAAATCTCTCCCAAGCACAGAAATTATTACGTGCGGGAATTGAATCTGTCGGATTGGATTATGATGATAAAAAATATGAATATGTTCTCATAAATATCGTATTAGAGTTAATAGAATTTTATATCCATCATCGCGTTGATTCTAAAAAAGCTTTATATTTGTTAAAAACAATCGAAACGCGTGTAAGTCAGAATATTAAAAATATTCATGGTATAAAGAAAGCCATTAGATGGAATCTTCTCATGTGTGATTATCAAGATATTTTAGAAAAAAATAGTGAGAAATCGACTTATTACTATAAACAAAGCCAAATTCTTATAAATCAGTTAAAGAAGATTGGAGTTATACAATAAGAATTTTAAAAAAGAATTGTTTAACGAGAATATTTTGCTCGTTTTGCTCCAAGACTGTCTGGTTGCCCCCCATACTTGCCTTTCTCTACCCTCTGGACGTATAATTTTCTAAATCTCATCCTTGGAGGGTTTTTCTTGTGGGCATTTACACCAGTCCTCTCAATTTTAGGAGTTTGTTGTCTTACTTTTCCAGCTTTTGTTAATGATCCGTGTGAACCGGGCATTTAAATCATTCTCTATGTTAGTGATTATAATTTTTATAAGAACCTATTTTATTATGATCTATTAAAAATTGCAAACTCTTAAATTTTTGTGTTATGGAAATTAAATCCATGAATACTTAAAAAATGGACCCCACTTTTTTTATTAGATAAGGTGAATTTTTTATTTACAGTAGCATGAATAATTCATGCAATAGTTAATTAAAAGTGATCACAATTGACAGGGAAAGGAAGAGAAGAGAACAGCAAATCTTCAGGGGTTATGAAGGAAGGAGTCATCCAATATGGAGAAACCCGAATTATTTGTTCTTATTGTGGTGAAGAAATTAAATCCGATGAAAAAATTACAACTTGTCCTTACTGCAATACTCCTATTGTAGAAGATGATAAAAAAAAATAGAAGTTAATTGTTTTAAATAATCAACTCTCCAAGCGAAATGATTTTAATAAAGAGAACATTCTCCTACCCATGAGTGTCCGTAACCACGACCAAAGAAGTAAAATGCTTATACTAAGTTTAGGCATACCATTAATTATACTATTGCTAGTTTTTGGTTTGCTATTTCCTGGATTTGAACTATTAATTTTCGTTGGAATTCCGATAGCGGTGCTCATTGTCATTGGAGTAATATTTATAAAATTTTCTTGGAATCCCCAACACTATTGCTCGCGATGTAATTATCCTGTGAGTATTTATGCAGAATTTTGTAGAAATTGTGGATTAAAATTGATAACGAGATGCCCTAATTGTGACAATTATATAAAAGAAGGGATTTCTCATTGTAATAAATGTGGATATGCACTAGAATCCTTGGAACAACTAGGAGGAACAGAAGCATATGAAAAATTTGAAAATGGCTCGCAAATACCATCTAGACCTAACTATTGTCCAACCTGTGGTGCTAACTTGAGAAATGTCAAAAATATTCGATTTTGTGAATATTGCGGTTCCCGCATTAAATAAATTTATTCTTTATTGTCTCTCTCCTTTAGATATTTTATTATATAGGCAAGAACATAACCTAAAATTACTATTAATACCAACCGAACCAAGTAATCAATAATGGGTGCTTGAAAATATGCCAATCTCAAGAAATATACAAGTAACAGCCAAATAGTAATAAAAATCGAGTTATGAATGACATATTTAGGGTATAGAGTATCTCTCTTTTTCCAAAAAATATAGATTGATACTCCAAATGGGATAATGTGATAATAGTCATAGAATAACCCGTAACTTACAATTTCTGTAAAAATGGTTATGATCAATCCAATGAGTGAATAAACTAAGAAGTTGTTAATATAAGGGTTGTCGCGCTTAATAAACCAAGCGATTGCGAGTGAAAAATACCATTGACTTACTGTAAAAATTACAATATTTGCTCCCTCATCAAAATGCCGCACGTTAGGGCCCGAACCAAAAAAATAAAGTGGTTGCCAAGCCATCGGGATAACAAATTGAAACAATAAACTAACTACGCATGCAATTAGCAATTGCATTATCGTTATAGTTTTTAAATTATACTCACTAAGCTTCTTCATAGAAAAAATTTAATTTATAGTCTTATATTAAGTTTATCAGTCATCTCATCTAATATTACATCTCATTTTCAAATAGAAGAAATTATATATTTCAGTATGAATTTTATTTTATATTAAAAATTAGCATGGGAACTTAGTGTAGCTCGGTAGCACAACAGGCTCCAGATCCTTTTAGCAAAAAGGTGCACGAGGACACCTGTAGGTCGGGGGTTCAAA
>Ga0180433_10002128_pt1 | contig 31457 bp, 28 predicted proteins | sample SS_ome_8_FD_132980 | JGI IMG/M metagenome (GOLD analysis project Ga0180433, IMG submission 132980) | Hypersaline lake sediment archaeal communities from the Salton Sea, California, USA - SS_1_D_1 metaG | ecosystem: Environmental > Aquatic > Non-marine Saline and Alkaline > Hypersaline >...
GGACCCACATTCACCTTTGGGATGAGCGGATCCTCACGCACCGTCAGGTTAGCGTTGCGGAGTGGGTTCTGCGAGAGGAGCGGAGGACGGAGCCAGTTAATCTTGAGAGCTCCAGGAGGCTTGAGCTGCTCAGGGTCGGCTGAAGCACTGCCCTGGCCCATTCCTGGAGGGACCGCTGTGGCTGCGAAATCCTGACCAGTCGGAGCTGGGGCCGGACCCGCCTGAGGAGCGACTGGGCCACCCGGATACAACGCCGGCATCACGCCTTGGTTCGCCATTCCGTCCTTGACGCCGCAGACACTGCGGAAAAAGGCCACCGCTAACGCAATGACAACCGCAATAATGATGACGTTTGCAATAGAAAGACCGCTACCGAGACCCTCGATCCGCTGAAGGATAGACTTCGCCATTAGCTTAATGTGGCAGAAGATTTTGTATCTCGCCAACCATTTCACGCCAGCTGCTCGATCTCACCCAGATCAGCGTCGTTGTCATCCTCTCCCTCTTTCTCATCATCATCGTCCTCAGCTTCATCTTCGTCCTCATCTTCGTCCTCATCTTCATCTTCGTCTTCTTCGTCGGTGTCTGGAAAGTAATAGTCCTCGGGATTGAGATCGTTAGCCTCCATGAAGCTCCGAAGCGCCTCGGCGCGCCGCTGCCTTTCGATCTCGATCTGCTCCTCCAGCTCTTCCGCCAACAGATCCGATTCTGGCATCAACTCGATATGGGCACCACCCGCCGGAGTGATGGACGGAACCAAATCCGCTGCATTCACCAATACCTCTTTCAATCCCTTCTTCTCCTCTTGCATCTTGGCTATCTGCTTCTTCGCCTTGGTTGGCGATGGCGGCACGGGTTGCGAATGGGAGGGACTCTGGAGGGTTGTCTTGGGTTTCGCCTTGGATTCCGCATCGGCCTCGCCTAGACCGATGAGACACTTGGTTTCCTTCATCACCATGACCTGCTGAACCACCCAGTCCAACGACGTGCGGCCCGAACGATGGGCAACCCCCCGCAACCACACCAGCGCCAGCAGAGTGCAATCGCCGCTTATCAACTCAGTATTAGCCAATTCCCCAGACTCCTTAAAAACCTGAAGATCTATCGTGTCAAAGGTATGGGAACGGGCCACATGCACACGCAGTTTGTTGCTGTGGATGCTGGTGTCGAAGAAATAGTTGACGTCCGCTGGCTCCATATCACGTGTGAACCACACGGTCTTGTGCCCCGGCAGCTGATCCTTAATCGTCGCTTCGACCGTTTTGATCCACTCGAGCTGTTCAGGACTCAGTTCGAGATCGAGGTAGCAGACATGGGCGGTCTCGACCAACCCCGACGTCTTGGCCGGACCCAACTGGATGCCCAGTGTTTGCGCTGGCGACAGCCCAATGTAGAGCGGCGCACAGTAGCTACCGTTTGGCGCCGACACTGGTGAATCAAGCGTTAGCTCCTCGGTAGGAGGTGCAACTTTGGACGCGTTGACGAACTTCATCACACTGATTGATTGGTGGGTTATCCATTGCTTTCTGTACCGCACGGCCTAGGAGCACGGCGGGTTCGACGTACCCGCCTAGATTTGCGTCGATACAGGGCGACCGAAGTGGATGCGTTGTCTTCACGCTGTCGCTCCAACCACTCAATCACCTCTTGCATTTTGCGAGCCTCAACTCCTGCCTGGAGCATAGCGGTGCCAACCAGCTCAAGGGTCAGCGGAGCCCGCCGGCGGTTTTCGGTCAGCGATATCGTCTCACCGCCTAGACGAAGCGATGGCTTGTTGTAGCCTTGGGTTTGCAACAGTTTCACCAGCTGATCACCGACCTGATTGCGTTCTGAACGAATGTCTCTCACCAGCTCATTAGATCGACGAATAGTGTCGTCGAGCTCGAGCCAACGCTGAGTGAGGATTTCGGTTTGAGCATGTGCTTCGGGATTCATTAGACTATCGTAGATAGCAAGAGTTGAAGAGTTGAGACCAGCGCAGAAAGGAGGGCTTCGCCCCGTGCTGAGGGGTTTTGAATTATTGGGGTTCAGGGAGTACAGACACCCTGACTTACTTGGAGCCACCCTTGAATAGCAGCTTGCTGCCCGTGCCGCCGACTGGAGCCAGCGTAATCGTCTTGGCGGAGCTGCAATCCTTCCGCTTTGGGAAGCGATTGGCAATCATCTGCTCACGGTTTCGCGGAACCAAGAGAGTACAGCCAGTGTTTGACGGGATCGTCTTGATCAGCGCAGCCTTTGTCACGTTCTGTCCCGGCATTGTAATATAGTAACTCAAAAAAAACCTGGAGACATTTGTGTCATTTGGATACCAACAGATTGTGCCCGGATAAATGTCAGCTCCAACCCCGCCTCGGTCAACTCCAAGCACCCGTCCGTCAACTCCCGGCACCCGCCGTTCCTCAATCCCATCCACACCGTCGTTCGCCTCCGCTTCCGCCTCTACGTCTTCGGCCTCGGTGTTGAACGGCATTGCCAAGCACCGATCCACTGATCCTGAACTCCTCCTCTTGCAACAACACAGTCGCAAGTGCTATGCAGCCCATCGTGAACATTATTGGAACGCCATAAACCGTTGGGAACACACACGATTGCTAGAGAAGGGGATACCAGTTTCGGTAACTCGTGGGGATCTGATCGATGCTTGGGTCAGTGATCTTATTGACATTTGTGTTGCGGCGGGTTTTGACTTTGACGACACACAATCGCTTAGAGACGACGTCTTTGATTACATCAGGTCTGTGTCGTATCGGTGATGGGCTCGTTGGCTGAAAACGAGTTGGCACGGTTGGAACTTCAGGAACTTTACACATCGGAAGATTTTCGGGGATGCCCCGAAATTCGGCAGCGGATGCAAGAGCGGCACGAGGTGAAGTTAGAAGATCTGTGTCCGCAACTTGAAGCCTATGCAGCAAAAGTGTTGCAGGGAACCCGACATTCGCAGGCAAATATTCTGGAGCACGCACGCTCAGGAGCGTTTGCAGGAAGCGTGGCGGCAATCGTGATGTCGCATGTAAATCCGACGTATCCGGAGGAGGTGGTGCAAGAAGATCCATTACAATCGTTGCAGTGGCTTAGGCAATGGCGTGAGGAGCGCCTGGCGCGGGCATCTGGGCGCTAGAGGCAGTAATTCCTGGTTCAGCCCACTCACCTGGGGCAAACGGTCGCACCTTGAATTGTTTGTCGGCTTGCTTGAACAGCTGAGCCAAACGATTGGCCTCGGAATCCTGGGGGCTGATGGCGGCTGGAGCATCCAGCGCACGTTTTTCGGCCTTGGTCGGCTTGGGTTTGGTGCCGTAGCAGTTGGCTGCGAACCGCACGTTTGGATTAGCAATAAAACCGCCATTGATACCCGGACGCCCGCATGCGTTCTGGTCTCCGGTACATCCAGACTGGAGCTTTTCATAGGTGTCCTTTTGGGTCGGGAAGAGCGCCAGCTGGCCGTCGCTCCAGCCATAGGAACACCATTCGGCACCGTTGTTGTATGCATCTTCAATCTGGGAGTAGGTGGCAAGCTTGGCTCCTTGCGCCCGGCAGACGGCCTTGGCTTCGACGTAACTTAGATTCCCGTTGCCCACTTGGAACACCTCCGAGTCCATAGTCTCGGCCGGCTGCGGCGGTGCCACCGGGGCCACACCTGGCGTTTCTGGTTGCGAGAGGGTGACATCATATAGCGAGGTCGAAGTGTTGAAGCCCCGCTCAAGCGCTGCGCTAATATCAACTCCACCTAGACGGCTCAGCATCGCCAGCAGCCCAAAGAATACCAACACGCCGATTACAATGCTAAGTAGGGTCCATACGATCGAACCACCCAGCGAAACCCCGTCGGCAGCCGCCGCTGCCGTTGCTCCCACCGTCGCCGCAGTGGCTGCCGCCCCCGATTCGAACGATCCAAACAACCCTTCGTTGTCGTCACTGCTGTCGTCGCTGCCGCTCTCATCAGATAATAATCCCGGTGTCGCCTTTGGCGTCGCCGTTGGCATTGCCGTCGCCTCCGTCGGCGTAGCACCAAACCATCCATCCCCCTCTTGCTGACCTCCCCTCTGCGTGGCAAACGGCGACGGTGTTGGCGGAGCCGGAGTAGGTTCGGACGACACCTGCTGGACCGACGGCATCGCAAATGGCGATGGGCGCGGAGAAGGTGAAGCAAACGGATTAGCAGTCTCCTCCTCTGATGGTAAAGAAGACGGGGCAGAGGAAGAATATAGCGATGGTGTTTCTCTCGGGGCAGTGGTTGGTGGGGCTGCCGCCATACTAGGTGGAGCCGCAGCCATGGCCTCGGCCTGCGACATCAGCTTCGGGACGGTCTCCCCAGTCGTGGAGACGTAGAGAGCCAACGCCAACAGACCAATGACCACTGCGATATATGGATTGAGTGTGCTCCGGCCAGTGGAGACGATCATCTGAGATGCCTACTTCTTACTCACAGGATTTTGCGATAGAAAAAGCAATAACCACCGTCGGGCCATTTGGCTCCGGCAGCCAAAGGCGAAACGCTGGTGTCGTTGCAATTATAGAGCTTTCCATCCTTCGTCTTCACCACCGCCGTGTAGTGTCCACCCATCCGATTGCCGCCACGGTGGTACGCAACCCCGCACAGTGTATACCGCACCTTTTTGTGTTCCCCCGCTGACCAGACCGGCAGATCCAGCACCGGGTTCGCCACCAGTCTCTCGTACCCCTTTTGGAGTTCGCCATTCGGACTCATTCGATACAGTCGGGTTTCGATGACCAGAATCTGTGGCGCTAACCACACCAAATGTTTTTGGATGGCGTCAACGTGCTCGCCGACATTTGCGTAGCCCTCGGGCATCTCATACTGGTTTTCGCCAACCATTAAGCTCTTGGCGCCAAACTCCGTAACACAGTCGGCGACCGTGATGGGTGCAAGAGAGGAATAGGGGGAGCGAATGGTGTGTTGTTTCAGCGGTACTGGCACCACGAGCACGTAAAAACACTCGGCTTTGGCTGACAAAAACACGTCCTCGGGAGTGGTGACAACGCCGGCTTCAATTCCTGCCATTGTGCGAGCTGCCACCGAATGCTCGTTTTCAATGTACCGAGTTAGTCGCTCGAGACACTTGTCATCCACAGGAGTCATATGTGCTTTGTTGGTAATCGTAATCTTCACCTTGGCTGTACTTTTGGTGGCCTCGTGAATGCAATCGCCAAGCATCGTGTGAAACTCGGCCACATCATTCTGTTCCCAACCAGCAAAGTCGGGCCGGCCCAGAGCACGGGCGTTGCGGCGGACCATCATCACCAGCGTCTGCGGCGAGAGGATTGGGCGACTATCAGGAGATGACATGGCCACAAGAGTGCGCTTTAGTGCACCGTAAACACAACGGTGTGGGGTGTCGTTCGGAGGATCAGGGTGCATAATACCCACCAAGCCAGTGGCGCTGAGACACTGCAATGCCGAGTTAAGATAGCACGTGTTGCCCAGATTAGCAAGTCCTTTGGGGACAGTGGTGAGCGCCATAATTAATGTGTGGGTTGTCTATCTTACTTAAACCCGAACGTCTAAGCCAAAATACTCTCTCTCATAAGCAGCAGCACCCTCAATGGGAGAGCGTCATTATTTGTTGCGTTCAATGATTGATCTGCACCGCAAGAACATGGAGAATCACCTCGTACTGATGCACCAGATGATTGATCTTGTTAACAAGACACCGCCCGATCCCAAACCACAGCACATCATCATCACTGGTCCCACCACTGCTTCCGCCTTGGCACCACTGCCAGGGACCGAGTTGACCATCTATCACACCATCCCCAATGCACGGCGGTTGTGGGACCACTGCCTTGCCACCAACTACCGCTTCGAACCCTCTAGCTTTGTCCGCCTCTTTCCGAATTGTGGCCATTACTTTTGGTATCGCCACAACTTTCAGATGGAAGGTGGTGTGGCGCTTTGTCCGCAGTGCCAAGCCGAAGAGGCCATCTTGGAGGAGGAACAACGACAACTAGAGCAGCGGGAACGGAATGTACGGCGACGTCGACGTTTGCCTTCGCAGGTATTGGCCGACATAATGAACGACAACTCTGAAGAAGAAAATGCATTGTCAACTCCGGCACCTCCCCCGACCCCGCGCCGACGGACCCAGCCGGATATGACACCCAACTCCAACCTCTCACCACTCTCCACCTACCGCGCCTAAACAGGCTCACTTATTCTTGCTCTTGCTCTTGGACTTGGGCTTGGGAGCGAAGAAATCGGCCATCGTCTTTTGTTTGGAGGAGGTCAGCACGTTATTCATTAGTTTCTCTACCGCCTTGGTTCGTACGTTGAGTGTCGCACCCTGTCGGAATGCTACCGCTGGACACCGCTTTCGGGCCTCGGGCAATTCCTCCAGTTCCAGCGCAAACAGTTGCGCAATCGGTGTCATCAGCTGATGATCCACGTAATAGCGATAATCAATATCGTCACCCACCGCTTCGGGCAGATCAATCCGGTCCTTTTGTTTCAGTTTGTCGTCGGCTACGTTCTTGAAGACGTACTCAATCCGTGACCCCGGACGAGGGGCATTCCCTGGGTCCCGCTCGGCAATCCTATCCGCCAGCACCTTGTGTGCGATTCGCTCCGGATTGGCGTAGTGCCCCCGCAATGACTTGGAGACAATCAGGTCTTTGCGATCGACCTCGCCACGAATCACCTTTCGAAAGGCGTCGATGCACAAGTTGTACGACTTGCGCAAATCGATGTTCAGCAGGTTCTTCAGCACTTGGTAGTATAGGACCTTGACGATATTGGCGTTGTCCCGCCGCCGCAGCACCACCCCCATCGACTTGAGTTTCGGCTTGTCCTCCGCCGTCACGTACAGATAGCCTGCGTACCGCTTACGGGTCAGCAAGATCCATGGCAGGAACGTCTTCTCGTACTCCAGCGTGTGAGGCTTCCGCAGGCACGCACTCGCCAGCTTCTCGGCCCTTTGCGATATCTTAATCGCCAACGGCAAAGCATCCTTTCCCTGCACCAATGTACCCTCTTGCAGCGTCGTGTGACCCTCGGCTGCCACAATCCGCCACTTGACAAACACAGAATCGGTGTCGCCGTAGATACAAGTGGCGGTGACGATGTAAGGCTCGCCACCGATGACCACCCGCCGCTGCTTGTAAATTCCCTCCATTACCTTCTTGGCGTACCCCAGCAGCGTCCGACCGATCGCCGTGATCAGCGCCGCCACGTTCGGCTCGTAGAAGTTACTGGTCATCGCCCCGGTGCCGCCGTACATAGAATTGGCCAGCACCTTGTAAGATAACTGTCGCTTGTCCAGCACATTTCGAATAAACTCACTGAAACGCCACGTCACCTCGGACACCTCATCTACCGGCACTTGAACGATTCCCGCATCGTCGGTCAGAATCTCGTAGTGTCCGTCGTCAGTGGGCACCAACTTGCCGTTTTCGTCGATCGTCATCCCGCCTTCGTAGACAGTGCCGTCCTTGAGCGTAAGACGCTTGTGCTCGGCACGCTTCCGCGTGGTCTTGCGCTGATGCAAGAGGGTGGAGAGGACGATGGGCATCATGCCGTGCTCGCCGAGCGGGAACTGGACAATGCCGACGGTGCGGTGACCGGTTGGCATTTTAACCTTCTTGAAGCCCCCGCCAGTCTTCTTTGGGACTGAAATTCGCTTGTAGGTTGGGAACTCGTGGGTGATGAGGTGGTGGCCAGGCGCCAGCGGACCGTGGCGGTCGCCCACCGTTTTGACCAGATTGCCGTTGAGGTCGCGCTGCTCGTACCACTTGATCGTCTCGTGTGACACGTTGTCCGAGATGTCGGCACTCGGATACAGTGAAGAGTAGTCGAGGCAGGTGACAGGATCACGGTGGATCCCGGTGTGCGGCTCGAGCACGATTGCGCCGTCATAAGGCTCGTCGGGGTGGTCCTTGCTAATGTCCTCAACGATTCGTCCGTGCCTGTTACACTCCCGCACCAGAACACTGGTGAGCTTGATCCCCTGACCCCTGAGGATCAGGAACTCAAAAGGCACACAGCTGACGTTGCTCATCTCGGTCAGTGCAGTAAAGCTGTCCACTTTGTCAAAGAGCCCATACACCAAGGCACAATCCTGTTTGCAGTAGTTGGCGACGGTGGTGGCGTCCTCGGGATTGCCGTTGGTTGAGAGATCGAAGATGTCCTGCGGCGAAACATCGTCCTTGGCGTGGCCCCAAGAATTCCATTCCATGTTCGGCGCCCCGCTGAGCCGCACCCGCTTCCCGTCGACCTCTTGCACTACCCGTCGTTCCGGATCACCCCCCTCTTGCTCGAGTGCAATCATTCCGCCCTCGACTACGCCCTGTGTGTCGTCCAGCGTCACGATGCTCTCAGGTTCTCCATCGGCGTCAAGTCCCACCGCTGCCTCAACCGTCTTGACCTTGCCGCCCAGGAACCGAGCAGCCATTGCGTTCAAACTGTACGAGTCAGATTGCACCTCCCTGCGAAACTGATTGTACAGATCGATGTTGATCATTCCCGGCACTCTGATCTGTCGGAAACAGTGTTCACCGCTCGCCAGTGTAATGGTGGTCTCGTGGATCCGGTAGCCACCGCCCTTGTCTGGCTTTATCTTATCGGCACACACCAGCATCGGGTTCAGCGTCATGCTCAGAAACTCCACCTGGATCTCGAGCTCCTGCGCTCGGTCCGCCATGAACCCATAGTCAAAGCCAAATGTGTTGTAGCCAATCTCCAGATCCGCCGGGTTGTTTTTCTTCCAATCGCGGTACTTGAGCAACAAATCGGCTTCCGACTCGCACTGAATCAGTTCGCACTTGGCATTCTTTGGGCTCACCTTGGGCAGACAGAAGCAGAGTTCTTGGCGAGGGTCGGACGGGTCGGTGGTTCCCCGAACAATTCCGATGTACGTCACCTTGTCTCCCTCTTGCTTGGGCAAGCAGGTGTCGAGCATCTCGTTCAGCATGACCACCTTCTTCTTGTGCTCGATCGGTAGCGCCAGCACTCCCTCGGGACCAAACACATTGTGCGATGACGCCATCCCCGAATCGTCGCTAACGATGCTCGTTGTGTCGTAGTCAATGTCGGCCACCACCGATGCAGTTTCGCTGCCGCCTAGTCCATCATCAGCCGAATCGTCGTCTCCGTTCTCATTGCCGCCCCCCGCACCGTACCGCCGAAAGTAGTCGTCAATCACCCGCCGCTTCGGCGGCTTGGGACACTTTGCTGTCAAGAGTTTCTCCAATGTGGTGTGCAACACGAGCGGATCATGAGGAATACATCTCCTACTTTCGTGATCCCAGCGACCCTTGAGTTCCACCTGCGAGATCCCGGGCACTGGTTCTCCGATGCCGAGCGCCGCCGCAATCCAGCCTCGCACATCCCATTCCCCCCTCTTGCGGCGTTCAGACATCTGGATTAGCTCCCGGGTCGTCATGGCGTAGTTCTTGATCGCCATCGGGAAGTCGCCGTGCGAACTTGAAGCCTCAATGTCCATACTGTCGACCTCAAGCGGGATGCTACACGCTTCAATCTCAGTGCTCTGGGTCACAGCTCGCCAGTGGATTCGGAAATGGTTTTTGCACAATGCCCGATCTTCGGGGACCCGAGACTTAATCCGGGCCGAGTCGACGGCGACGATGCCCGAAGGCTCGAGTCCGCTGGCGTGCAAGAACTGAATTATTGCTGGAACTTTGCTCTCGTAGCACCGTAGCTTGGCACCCAAGTACAGGATTTCGGGTGTGCGCTCGCGTTTTGGTCCGTCGATGAACGGAAACCACAACCGTGCTGCTCGCTTCCGCTCGGCGTCGTTATCAAATGTTAGCCGCACTGCCTTCTTGAGGCGGACGCCCTGATACCCGTACAGCGTCTGGGTTTCGATCTCTTCGGTTTCGATTGAGCCGTCAATGCCGCTTTGTCCTGTAATGTAGCTGACCAGAGCATCCACGTTGTCGTCTTTGGGTGCGTCGCAATACATGTGTGGTCGGAATCCCAACAGATCGAGGCACCACCGACTGCGGTCTTGTCCCCGCAGACAGATGCGGACTGTGCATGGCTGACCATATTTGTCGTCGGCGATCTCAAGCGTGGTGATGCGGTAGAGCATCGTTCCAATCTGTCTCTTCTAAGCAGAAGCCGAGTAATTCAATTTACTCTCTAGACCAACATTACCGAGGCGTAAAACAGATGGGGTCCTTTCGTGCATCATTTGCCCTGACGTTTTTGTTGATTCTGGTGGTGGCAATTGCCACAGCGAATGCGGCGCAGGGATGGATGCAAGAGGGGGTAGTGGGTGGGACAGATGGGTCGCTGATTAGAGTTAACCCCGAGTGTCCAAACGTCATCATGGAGTCGGGAGGGCAGATCCATCTGTACAACACCCGGAAGGCCAAGGTGCCGGGAGTCAACCCGATCACCCTCAACTCAATCAACGACTATCCGCAGCTCATGGCGTATCTGAACATCAAGGGCATGAATTGTCCTGCGCTGTTTTTGCGACAAGGGCAGAGTGCACAGGGTGAGATTGATATGGAGCAGTTGGTGGTGACACCCGACGGACAGATGGTGCCTTTGTGGGGGCGACCTGGGTTTGGACCGCCGCAGCTTAGTTCGATGTAGATCAGGGGCTTTATCGAACCCCCATTGTTAACTCATCCTAATCGTGTTAACTCATCCCAATCGTGTTAACTCATCCTAATCGTGTTAACTCATCCCAATCGTGTTAACTCATCCTAATCGTGTTAACTCATCCCAATCGTGTTAACTCATCCTAATCGTGTTAACTCATCCTAATCGTGTTAACTCATCCCAATCGTGTTAACTCATCCTAATCGTGTTAACTCACGCTGCCTGAACCGCCTTGAGTGCGTCCTCGCAAGAGGTACGGAGTGTGTTGATCGCCGAGGCGTGGGCCGCGTGCTTGTTCATTAGTGCATAGCTGTTGCCCTCTTTGTGTCGGGCCTCGGCGTAGCCAAGCATTTCCGATACTAGTTCCGCATCTAGCGTGTGGAGCAACTCGGTCATCAGCTTGGCGTGACTCCGAGCGGTGCCCCGGTCTGAATCAAACTTGCCAGCTGCGTGCACCGCCTCTTCACGTTGGGTCTGGGTGTGTTCCACCAAGTTTTCGCTCTGTTCCTGACTCATCCCCTCTTGCATACCCAATTGGGTTTGCTGCTGGGCGAGCCAGATCCCGGCTAGAATCAACAACACTGCCATGATCATACAGAGTGATGCAGAACGGGTTAGCATTAGACAGTCTGTTTGGGATGTAGATAATCTTCGATCGCAGCCAACACATTCTTTGGGATGGTGACGGGTTTTTTGCCGATGGTACTGACGCTCTTGATACCCCTCGGAATCTGCACACCAGCTAGGATCTGGGCCAATGATATGTGCTTCAGAATGGCTGTTGCCCGTGTGGCACTCACCCCTGGAACCTGCGCCAACATCATTGCCTGGATGTTGTTGCGTGTGATGCAATCAGACTTGAATTTCTTGTGAGGATGGTGGTACTCAGCTGCCGCAGCCCCCGCCGCAACCCCCGCAGCATCTTCAACTCCTCCTCCCTCTTGCAATACCGTCGTAGCTTCGAGTTTGGGAAGCTCTGCCGCCTTTATCAGTAGTTTCTTGAGCAAGAGGGCGGTTTCGTGGGTGTTGGCAGTGCGTACTGGAATGAAGTTGCGAAGCAACCCTAGACTAGCGATAGCGGAACACATCCGGGTCTGTGCCTGAGGATCTCGGCGATAGGTGGCCGGATTACCTTCGATGATCCACCACACCTGGGCGTTGTGGATGGCTTGAAGTCGGGTGGATTGTTCTTTATAGCGCCCATCAACAATACTGGCCATAAGGTCGGCAACTGTTTTGCGCTCGATGATGGCTATTGGGTTGTCGGTGGCATACCGGATTTCGATGTCGCCCACTGGTAGGTTCTCCACTTGGTACGACACTTGCTGTGCGAGTAGTTCGCTGCATAGGCGGTTTTCTCCCTTGGCGATGATGAGTCGTGGCATTGATGCATTGGGGAAGAGATCTCTATATTTATGAAATAGCAACTGTTTGTTAAGAACAATTAGGATGAAGTTTACGTTGTGATCGAATCCATGGAAGACACTTATAACAATGATTCAATGGAGCATATCCATAGTTTACATTCCACAGCCTATGGAGCGCTTGCCGAACTGAAACGAATTAATTACAAACCCTGTTGGCAAAACATCAAATGATCCGTTTGCAACTCAGAAATTGTTTGATATGATGTTATCAGATTTGAAAAGAGGTCATCAGGTGGATATTGGTTTGCGTTTGGGTGGTTCAAGTTGGTATGGCATTGCTAGTGCACTATCGTTCGAGGTTCAGGAACCAATCAAATATGGATTAGACGCTACGAAAAAGGAAGTAAAAGAGGAGTGATGGGGGAGTCGGCTGCGCGGACCCGGCAATGTTTGCTTGGCGACACCACGCAGCTGAGCAACGGCGGCAGCGTGTACTTTCCGTACAATGCTCGAAATCGTGTGATTACTCGGGAGACGGTGGAGACTTACTTTGCGGGTCATGGCGTGAACCGGCCGATTCACGACATGCGAACTTTTGAGTGTGCGGTGGTGCATCGCACCTACATTGCGCGTTCGGCTAAGGATGTTGAGGAGGCGGGAGCGATGTTGGCGCCGTGTCCGTCGGGGGTGGTTCCCTTGGCGTTGCAGTCGAACGAGCGGTTGGAGTTTTTGGGTGACGGGATCATTGAATTGGTGGTGAAGGACTATCTGTACCGTCGGTATCCGCAGGAGAACGAAGGATTTTTGACAGAGAAGAAGATAACCATCGTGAAAAACGAGACACTCGGTCGGATATGCCGTGAAGAAAAACTGTCAGCGTGGTACCAGATATCGGCACACGCTGAAGAAACGGGGGTTCGAACAAACGATAAGAAGCTGGGGGGATTGTTGGAGGCTCTGGTTGGGGCACTATACGTAGATGTAAGCGAGTCCGATAGTCGTGGAGTTGCGCACGAACTATGCACCAAGTTTGTGACATCCCTGATTGAACGGCATATTGATTGGTGTAAGCTGATGACCGAGAACGACAACCATAAGAACACGTTGCAGATTCTGATTCAGAAGGAGTTCAAGATTACGCCGACGTATGTGGATCTGGGGGCACCCGAGGGTGAAGGTTACATGATGGCGGTAATGTTGGTGTTGGGGGACAACCCACCGGCCGAGGCGGTGCCATTTGCTCGGGTCAAGACAATAGCACAGATTCATGCATTGTCGAACATGCTGGGTGGCTGTCGCATTACGTTGGGAGTGGCCAAGCATGCATTCAAGAAGAAGGCGGAGCAGCAGGCATCATTAAACGCACTCAAGGCGCTCAAGGCGGCTCATCCGTCGGCGGTATGAGGAAATCATGTCAAGGGATGATAGCCATGGATAAGCTTGCGGCGCTGACCAAACGGCCAAAGCCAGCGGCAGCACCAGCCGGACCGATGGTGCTACGAATCAAACAACCAAAGCAGCCAAAGACAACTGAGATGCAAGAGGGAGAACAAGGTGGTGTTGAGGAGGCGGCAGCATGGGCTCCTGCGTCATCAACTCCGCGTGCAGCGGCCGAGAAGAAGTTAGCAATTGAATCGGTACCGCAGCCCGGGTTTGATATGGTTGCCTTTTTGGGAAGTTTTGGGGTGCCAACATCGGGGGCTGCGGCTGCTCCAGCGCCAACGGCGGCACCTAAGCCCATGCCGCGCAAGCCCCGCAAACCACGGGTGGTGCTCAAGCTGGTGCCCAGTGCAGTGCCTGACGATGACGACACATCCACCGCAGGACCGCCCGCCGCTGCTGTTCCCCCCGCTGGCGCTCCGCGCCCTACTCCCAAGCCACGCAAGAAGAAGACGGTGCTCAAGTTGGTGGTTCAGGGTGATAAAGACGAACAGCCTGAACGGGCAATGGATCCCGAGCCCGCGTCCTCTGCTGCTGCCACGCCACCACCCCCATCTACCACTCTTGCTACCCCCGCCAAGGCCCCCAAGGGCCGACCACGGAGTGCCGCCAAAACCGTTAAACTGGCGGCCGCTGTTGCTCTGCACAAAGAGCTGATGGAACACGGCCAGACCGGTCCCCGCAATCCACCGCCCAGGCTGCTTGTCTCGGAATACTATCTCAACAACCGTCAAGGCTTTGTCAGTGCTATCGCCAAGTTATTCGATCCCATCCGGCAGCAACTGGCTCGGCAAACCATGCCACCGAGCTGCGACGACAAGGTTGGCACCTTTGGACTTTTGCCGCAACAGGAAATCGTACTCAACTACATTAACAACTACACACCGTATCGAGGTCTTCTTTTATACCACGGTCTGGGTTCGGGCAAGACATGCGCCGCTATCGCTGCGGCCGAAGGGATGATGGATCGCCGGCACGTCTACGTGATGACCCCTGCTTCGCTTCGGAAAAACTTTGTGGAGGAAATCAAGTTCTGCGGTGCCCCCATTTACAGCCGTGATCAGCACTGGACTTTTGTGGAGGCGGCGCCGCGCACAGCCAAGTCCAAAATGCTCGCACAGGTTAGCGGTCTGTCGCAGACCTACATCAACAACAAAAAGGGAGCGTGGGTGATTGACACCCGCCATCCGCCCAACTGGGACAACCTGACCGACTCTCAGCGTGCTTCACTCGATGCCCAGATGACCCAAGTCATCACTGACAAGTATACATTCATTCACTACAACGGTATCCGGAAGGATGGCTTTGGTCAGCTTAAGCGAGAGGCCAAGTCTAAGCGTGGCGTTTCCAATCCATTCTCGGGTGCTGTGGTGGTATTGGAAGAGGCACACAACTTTGTGGGAATGATTGTTAACAAGCTCAAGGGCAAGAAGGATTCACTTACACGTGAAATGTATCAGTTGTTGATGGAGGCTGAGGACACCAAAATTGTGTTCCTAACGGGGACTCCGTTTGTTAACTATCCAAACGAGATGGCAATCATGTTCAACATGCTCCGGGGGCTGATGCGTGTACATGTCTACAACATCACCACACAGGGTCCGTTCAGCCAGCGAGACGCCGAAGAGGCCATTCGGTCGATCAGCAATTCGGACGTGGTGGAATATTCGCCAACACAGCGGAAGCTGAAGGTGACCCGGGATCCGGCGGGCTTTGTGCGGGCGTCGGGTCGTGGAGTTCGGGTTAAGCTTAACATGCAGGGCAACGTCAACTCGGCCGACTTTGACCGACTCGTACGGCGGGAACTAGAAGCCCGAAATGTTAATGTCGTTAGCAGCGAAATTAAGGAGTACAAGGCGCTTCCGGACGATTTGGATGAGTTCAGCAAGCTCTTTCTCAACCCCACTACCAACCAGTTGATCAACCGCGATCTGCTGAGTCGACGGATCATCGGACTCACTAGTTATTTCCGAAGTGCTGTCGAGAGTCTGATGCCCCGGTACGATCCCGACAAAGACTTTAACGTGGTAAATGTGCCAATGAGCGACACTCAGTTCAAGATCTACGAAACGGCACGACAGCAAGAGCGGAAGCAGGATAAGAAGGGTGCAGTGAAGCGGCGGAAGAACCAATTGTTGGGAGTGTACCAGGAGGTGGCATCGACATATCGGATCTTTTCCCGCTCTTTCTGCAACTTTGTGTTCCCGCCGGATATTGGTCGGCCGATGCCCCGAAGCCAGGACGACAAGAAAGATGGGGACAAGGTGGATTGGACGCAGCTGGATGAAGACGTGCTGGACAATGCTTCGGCGGCCGAACGGATGGAAAATCCCGACGGTCGCTACAGCGCCGAGGACGAGTCTAAGTTGTCCAAGCAGTTTTCAGCAGAGGAGCAAAAGGACTACGCTCGCCGTATCGAGGCAGCACTGGGAGAGTTGCAGGCCAACGCCAGCGATTATCTGACTCCCGAGGGACTCAAGACGTGGTCGCCCAAGTTCTTGGCGATTTTTGAGCGGCTTCGTACCACCAATGGTTGTCAGCTAGTTTATTCGCAGTTTCGCACGCTCGAAGGCTTGGGTATCCTTCGGCTTGTCTTGCTGACCAACGGCTACACTGAGTTCAAACTCACGAAAGAGGGGGGAATATGGAAGTTGGCTGAGCCGTTGTCGACGGTAAAGCCGGCGTTTGTCTTGTATTCAGGTGAGGAGAGTGAGGAGGAGAAGGAAATTATCCGGAATGCGTTCAATGGTGAGTGGTCACGGGTACCCGAGGACGTGGCGGCGGAAATGAAGCGGATCGCACCAAATAACCACCGAGGCCAGATAATCCAAACGATCATGATCACGGCGGCAGGTGCCGAGGGTGTCACGCTCCACAACGTACGAAAGGTGCACGTGGTCGAACCTTATTGGCATCCAGCAAGGACGAAGCAGGTTATTGGACGTGCCCGTCGGATTTGTAGCCACAAAAACCTGCCAGAGGCGGACCGAACAGTCGAGGTGTTCCTATATCTGATGGTGTTTACTAAGCGGCAGCTAGATGAAGATGCAACGATTGAGTTGAGAAATAGTGATAAGAGCAAGGTGGATGGAGTGAGTATCATCACTACCGACCAGGCACTGTACGAGATGGCCAACATCAAAGAGCACATCACCCGGCAACTGGAAGAGGTGGTGCAGGCGACGGCGATTGACTGCACGGTGCATTCGGCAAAGACAGGGGTGCCGTGTTTTGCGTTCCCCGAAGGACGACCTGAGAAGCTGGCGTTCACTCCGAACATTGCGGACGAGCAGAGCGATGCGATGACCGAGGCCAACACCCGAATTGATACCTGGCGTGCGGTGGAGGTGGAGATTGATGGTGTGCGCTATGCGCTGCGAGAAGAGACGGGTGAGCTATATGACTTGCTGGATTATCAGCGGCTGATGCGGGGCGAGAATGTGCCGGCGGCCAGAATGCGGATTGGTGGGCCGGGAGCGGCTCCGGGACCGGCGGTGCCTCGTCCTCGTCCGCTGGTACGGCCACCTGGACGGCAGGGCAAGGGTGGAGTCATTCTGCCGCCGCCGATTGGGATCCTAGAGGGGGGTCCTGGGGACTGGCAGATTGCGCCGCCGCCGGTAGCGTGACGTCATCTAATGCCTTAAACCCTGGACCCGTCGCCGAGTCCGCCGCCCAACCGTCTTCTGCTTAGCCACTCCCCGTCGCCTACGGCTCTGCTCCTCCCGCACCCCCCGCACTCGCTTAGTGTTCCTCCTCTTTCGTCCCCCGTCTTGCCGCCGCTGAGTTAACGCATCCAGTTTTCCCTCCCCTTCTGGGGTCCGAAAGAGCACCTGCCTTAACTCGGCCATCATCCCGTCGGGGATTCGATCCTCCATCAGTTCCTCATACGTTGCCGATTTGGTCAGCAATGCAATGATGAAAAACAGACAATACATGCCGCACTGATTGTCTCCGCGTTGATGTGGGACCCGACTCTCATCAACACGGAGTTGCCCTCCGTAAATATCAGCATATTCTTCCTTCAGCCTATCCACAAACGTCTTCACCTCTTTCGGCATTGGATGTCCCACGCTGTCGATGTAGTAGAAGCGACCAAGTGGAATATCCAAAAAGGCGCACACCCAGTGGCTGCCGGGTTGGTCGTGGTTATCCTCGTTGAACACCACGCCGATCTTGGTCTTGCCTGCTCGCTTGGCCTTGGCCAGAGAAAACTTGCAGATCCGGGGCCACACACAGCTCTGTCCCATTGGTATGTCAAAGTCAATGGGAGAAGCACCCAGAAACTCAAACTCAGGGTAGGCGGCTTCGTATTGCTTCATCACACGGTCAAACTCGGTGGTGGTGAGCCAGGTGGATGGCTTCTTGCCCCAGCTGCGGGGAGCCTTTGGTCGTAGCCGATCCTTGGTGATCTTGTCGACCGGCACACCCAGGTCGTCCAGCTTCTCCAGGACGCAAGTGTCGTCGCCCAGTTTGCAAGAGGGGGCGTGGTGGTGTGGGTCGGGGGTGAGTCCGAGTTGACGCAACCATTGTTTGAGTTGAGCCACCTCAGAATCCTGGAGGCACTTCCAATTGCCCTTGCCCTGCCCCCGTCGAGTGCGACCACCCGAGCTTGTCCCGGGAGCGCATGGTGCCCGTGCGGTGTTAATGAAGCGTTTCAGGACCATCGTTTAGTCTACTCTTTCGACGGAGATTCCCCGGGCAGCAGCACTACCGAGTCTTCTATATGAACTGACTTGGGAAAGGGAATGCCCAGCAGCACCGGTCGGGATCCTTGAAGGACACAGGTGCCCTTGGATGATCGTGTGAAGCGGAGCTCATGATTGTCCCCCAGCTTCTTTACCTTCCCTTCTTCCTCTTGCATCACCGAAAAAGAATCGGTCAGTTGCCGTTCGCCGACCCAGACCTCGCCGTGGAATTCACTCACCATTACCTGGGTGTCATCGTCGAAGACGAGTCGCACGACTGCACGGTTAGATATTGATTTGATTGTAAAGGCGTTGGAGTTAACGATGGGGACAGGGGTGAACCGGTGGCGGGGCTTGATGTCGATGTCGCCATCGATTACACCCCTCTTGGTGGCGGCCAAGGCGGCCCGTATTCCGTCCCAGAAATGGTCCATGTAGCGTTTGGGATCATAGAGGGTTGACCACCGACGTTGTTGTCGGATCTTAGATCGGACCGAGTTAAGCTGATCAGGGTGTTGGAGCAAGTTGATGACCTTGCTGACATAATCAGCCGAGGTCATAGCGGTCAATTCCTTCTCGAGCCCGATCTGACGGGTAAGTGATTGTGCCACCGAGCCGTGGTAGGTGTCAGTTAGCAATGAAACAACAGGCACCCCAGCGGTGAACGCGTCAGAGGCGGTAGTGTGCCCAGGACACCGAAAAGGATCCACCACCAGATCAACATCCCGGCGCATGTTGGCCAAGAACTGCGGTCGTCCCTGGCCCAGGTGCGTTTGGATTCGCTCCGATCGGAAGTGGGCTGCCTTGAACGCCAATGCGATTGCAGCCTTGGACTTTTTAGATCGACACACAATGGCTAAATCGACGTGGGGACACGTACGCAGGATTTGTTGCCACGCCAAGATGGTGTCGGGACAGATCTTGTAGTTCATGTTAACACAGGCAATGAGCATCCGCCCCGGTCGTCGGCGCATGGCACCCTTGGTAGGACTGATTGTGTCGATTCTGAAAGCATCGTCATTGATTTGGTAGCACTCGGGCATTCGGATCACTTTTTCGACAAGTTGCCGTCTCCCATCAACAGGAGTTACCACTGGGTCACCGATGGTGTAGTCGAGAGTTGGGACGCCCAGGGTGCCGGGGTAAGCCAGCCAGTGCACTTGGAGCGGAGCACGGCGGGGCTGGAGCAGGCAGCAGTGGTTCTTGAACATCAGCCCCTTTGTGTCGACGATGGCATCATAGCGGTTCCGGTCGAGAATGGTCCGAGCCTCTTCGGGACTCTTAACTTCATGGTAGTCAACTCCTTTGGTGCGAAAACTGTAATCATTTTCCGATGGCGTGGGATTGCCGATCTGTATTACCGCCAGCTCCATATCGGGCGGCAGATGATCGATGAAGCGCCGAATCAGCAACCCAGTTGGACGCGCATTAAAGTCTTCTCCAGTGAAGACTATCTTGGGCCGCTTCCGGATGGCGTAGGCTGGGAGACTTGCGGTTTGCTTGGGGGCACCTACATTATACATTGCTTGCTGAATTGCTATCCGTCTCAACTCTTCGCTGGTTAGCCCCATAATCAGTCGATGCAATGTAAAGGTATCGCCAAGTGGAAAATGCTCCATCACCAACATAATTCGTGCAGCAATTTCCCGGTGCGGCAGCCGATAGACATCGTGGATCAGGTTTGTGTGATCAATGGCATCCACCGCTCCAGCCAACCATTGCGCCGTCTGACCCAATAGTGAACGATCACACTTGCTTGGGGCCACCAAATAGCACACACGGTTCCACAAGACCGATGGCATCTTATTTTGTCCCTCTTGTACCACCCTCTTGGCCATCCCACGCATCTTGTCGTAGAGACCACACTGATCGTACGCCCACAGCAAGAGTTCGATCATAGAGATGGCAGCGGGCGAAGGTAAAGACTTGAGCAAGAGGGGGATGTGGGGTTCGAGTTGGATAATGGTTTGGGTAGGCACATATTCGGACCGATGGTTCTTAACTCGCTCAACCAATAGTTTGAGCGTGTCGTATTCATTTAGTGGACGCCGGGGGATGTGCGGCGCCGTGGCGACAACCGAACGTGCAAGAGGGGATGGTGTGTGGGGTTGGTTGTGGGGCTGACGATGCTGGCGGCGGACCTGAGCGGCCGCAAAGCTATGCGAAAAGGGGCGGTCTTGGACATGCCTTTGCATGGCTCGGGTGTTCTTAAGAGATGTATCATCCTAATCTGGTTGCCTCTACGCAATATTCTCGTGCCTCAACAGACCAAGAACAATGAGTGGCGCATCCTACGCAGTTCCGCTTCACGGCGTAGCAACCCGAACTTTGCCACAATCAGTTGCCAACACAATGGGTGCAGTACAGCCATCCACAGCGAACCAACACCTCCCACCCGTTCCTCTTGCAGACCTTCGTCCGGTGGACCCTCGGACGCAGTACGGCCTGGCATTGGCTGCTCGAGCCCCAGCCGTGACCGGCTACATCCCGATGGCTCAGCAAATGCCGACAATGGACTCAGGACTGCGCAACCTTGGGGCTAATGCTCGGCCCAAGGCCTGGCGTTGGGGTGATCCTTTTTGAATGATATGTTACGGATTCGTTTTTTGTGGAGTTGGGTCTTGCGCGTTTAGGAGTAGACAGAGATGCCAGTTCAGGACAATCTGCTGATGATGATTGGGCGTGACGGCGGCGATTCGGAGGAGAGTGCGAAGGTTCACGAGGATCGGATTGAGTTGGTGGAGTACATGAAGCGGGTGTGTTTAGGTGTGGAACCCGAGGCGATCCCACGCCACGTCGAGGCAACCCTGAATGCTGCACTTGCAGTGTGTCAAGAGTGGCTAATGCGTCCTCGAGGAAAGCAAGTACCATTGCCCCCGCCTTCTTTGTTGCAGGGCCAAGCAGCTTCGGCAACCGAAGACATAGACTACCAACCGAATCCGAAGAACGTACTGTACACACCATCTTTGGTGGAACCTCTATCTGTGCTTTCCAGGTTGGCGGTAAGAAAAGTGAATAACCCAAAGGCACCGCCACCTTCAGCTTCGAATAATGATCCAACGCCAGCATCGCAATAAGTGGGGTATCATGAGTAGGTGACGCTGCTACATAGATGATTCGTCGGCATCGGGGTTCCGATGGAATGATGTGTCTGTTCCCAGGCTTCAGCTGATCTTCCCGTTGCGCCAAGGCGTGCTTTGGCGTCGCCGGCAGCCCATGACATAAAAAGGGCAAGTTCTGCAATCGCAATTGCTCACATTCGCTCGGCGTGCATGTGGTCAGTTGATATGTGGACATCGAAGGTGGTCGTAAATAGAAAACAATATTGCTATAAATGAGCAACGCCAGAGTTGCTGCTGTCAAGACGCCTAAAGGATGCATGGAATGAGCCTACCGTGTGGGGCGATACGTATGCAAGAGGAGGGACGCAGTTAAAGGTTGGTAGCAATCGTCGCCATCGTAGTCGGAGTTGAAATCAGTCGTCGCCCACCCGCGGCGCCACGATAAACTTGCCGTAGCCTCCATTGCCCAGATCGTACTTTGTGATGATCGGCATACCCTCGGTGATGTTGATGGTGACGGTGTGAACTGGACCCAATGCGGCAGCCTGTCGTGCCGTCGCTGCCTTGTGTAGGAAGTTAAGTGGGAATGAAATGGCAAACTCTTCGTCACATGCTTCGTACTCATCGACATCATCCAGTCCGATCTTGCATTCCATCCGGGTACCCTTGGTTTGATCCGAGGCAGTCAGGTAGGTGGCCTCGGCGGTGCACCTGATGTCGGCCACTTCGCCGAAATTAGATAGCTCATCAATCACCTTGGCCCATCGTGCACAGCTGAGGATGATGTCGGTGTCTGTGTCAACCTCAGGCATTTGCATCAGCTCGTCCTCGAGATCATACAGCGGCATTTTGAACTCCTTGTCAAATGTGTCCTTCCCACCGCCTGACAGCCAGAGCGCCCACCCATCGGTCACCAGGCTCTTATTCTGCTCTTGCAAGTGCATCAACCACGCACGTTGTCTGTGTTCAATGCATCCCAGCATCTTTACCAACAACTGCAGTGATGTATCAAGATGCACACTTTTGGGGCACTTGTAGCTCTCAAACCAGTTGGCGGGGAGCCAAATGTCAATCAGACACACGTGCGAACCATCCATCGTCTGGAGGTGCATCCCTTCGGGTGCGAACCTGAAGGTAGTCAAATCGCTGATTCCCGATACCACCTCAAGCAGCCTCTTCAGTTGGATGGTCTGTGTATTGGTCATCGTCATCACCGTCCCCTGCATCGTCGTACCCTTCGGCAGGGAGGGCTGACTCATTGTAGTACTCTCCGTCATCGCCAAAGTCTCTGAGTGGTTCGGTGCCGATACCAAGCTCGCCATTGTCTTCGGTTGCTGCCAGCTCCCCATCCACGGCCTCCGGGTCAATTTCCACGCCAAGTTCTTGCTCAATGGAATCGATACGCAAACGCATATCTTCAACAGCCCTGGTGTGTGTTCCGACCACCTTGGACAGTTCGATCACTCCCTTGGCAAGGTCCTCCAAGAGGGTTCGGAGGTTAGAAATGTTCTGGCCCTGTGCCACCGCTACCTGCGCAATGGTGGGGGTAGAGGTCGCAGGCACCTTGTGCTCAAACTGCTGCACATGACTTGATACCCGGGCCGCCGCCGCCGCCGCCCGCTGAAGTGCCGCCGTGCCTCCGTTTCGACCAGCCATGGTCCGACCTGCCGCCTGTGGTCGGTCACGCCCTTGCTGTGGCGGCATAGCCCGACGGGCACCTCCCTGTTGCCGCCCCATGGCCTGTTGTCGGACAATTGCCTGCTGCCTGGCCATAGCCTGTTGTCGGGCCAGCGCCTGCTGCCGAGGATCACCTGCCGACTCACGTTTAGTTGCCGATCCTTGCTGTCGCTGCTGTGCATCCGCAATCTGTTGCCGTCTTCGTTGTGCTGCCTGTCCACTCAGCATTGCTGCTTCCTGTCCGGACGACGCAAAATGGAAAAAGCAGCACAACGCACTGAGTCTGCTCATCAACACGCAATCTTCCATCTCACCATACCCCTCTTGCATCCTAGTCAACTCAGACGCTCATCGGCATCTTGAGGTCGCCCGCATGTTCGTAGTTGAGGATCTTAACGTGTTCTTCCTTGATGTCGTTGATATTGGTCGGAATGGCCTCCAGATCCAGGCGTGGAATGGTCAGCGAATGCTTCCGGCTCAGTTGTTCGGTCAATGCGGGAACGTGATCTTCGTAGATGTGGACGTTGCTTAGGAACATGACAAGTCGCTTGGCCCGAAGCCCAGCAGCTCGTGCCACAAAGTGGGTCAGCATACCGTAGGAAGCCATGTTGAAGGGGAGGCCTAGGCCGACATCGACACTTCGCTGGTACATTGTGCACACCAGCTCATCGCCGTTGACCACGTTGAACTGGAACAGCAGGTGGCATGGCGGAAGCGCCATCCTGTCCAGATCGCTCACGTTCCACGCCGAGACAATGATTCTGCGAGAGGAGCGGGTGGTGGGTTGAGAGAGCTGGTGGATGGCATTGGCGAGTTGATCAATGCCAGGATCCATGCAACCACCCGACCCATCGCCCCACCGCCGCCACTGATGGCCGTAGACCGGTCCCAGCTCACCTTCGGGATAGTCGGTAAGCCCGCGAGCATCCAATGCCTCACGGCTACCATTTGCATCCCAGATCTTGCAACCGCGTTCCGATAGTACCTTGGCCGACGTGTTGCCCTCGATGAACCACAACAATTCCCGCAGGCAGGTTTTCCAGGCAATACGCTTGGTACTCAGCAGTGGCACCTGGCCCTCGGTCAGATCAAAGGCCAACGAGGCTCCAATCACCACCCGCACCCTTCCATTCCTCCCCTCTTGCACATCGCCTTCTTCGAGGATGGTCTGAATGAGCTGGAGGTACTGATCATCGGAGACCTGACCTTCGAGTGCGCGGACCACACCAGAATTGGCCATGCTAGGTTGTGTTAACTCGGGGGAGGGGTCTCAACTCAATTTATCAGGATCCCCACAATCGGAGTTAACTAGGGAGTCTGAGGGGGACTCCCCCCACAATTATCTCGATCCAAGCCAGCAGATGGACACTACCACTCTGACTTCTGCAACAGATCCGGTGCCGTGGTACCAATCGCCTAGGATTGGTCGGGGCATTGCCATTGCTCAGACAGCCATCCTGGCTTGGATCGGTGGAGCGGTCTTTGAGATTGCCGTGGCGATGGCTGTCAAGGAGTTTGGACTCTTTCCAAAGGGAGCTCCCAAGACGCCGCTGGGAATGCTGATGGGTGGCTTTGTAGTGTTGGCGGTGACGTTGGGTTCGCTGTTTGTCGGAACACGGCTGGCTGAATCGGTTCCACCAATCAACGGCGTAGAAGCGGCTATGCTAGACTACGAGACCTTGGGTGTTTCGGCAGCACTGGCGTCGCAGGAGCATTTCAATCTGTCCGAGTTTGTGGTTGGGTTTACGCCATCAGCGGCGGTGAAAGGTATGCGACGACTGAAGAAGCCGAAGCAGCAAGTGGAGGAGCAGCAGGGTGCAACCCCGTTTGCCGGTCCGCCAATGGCCATGCACCCACGTGGTCCGCCACCGGCAATGCAGACCAACCCGAACGCTATCGCAACGTCGCCGCAGCAGGCTCCAGCCCAATCTCCGCACCCACCACCATCCCCTCTTGTAGGCCCTTCGCCGAGTGCGGACGCTTCTTCGACGTTTGGGGTTCCGTTGTCGGCGGCCTATGGGTTTTGAACGCACTGAATAGATCAATTAGATGTCGTTAGATTTTGATGTGGAAACACTCAACCAATTTCTTGAATTGGCTGAGGTGGTGGGATTGCGTGAATCGTCGTATGGGCATTTGCGAGAGGAGACGCAGGAGGTGATTGAGTTGGCGGGAGTTAACAACCCCGAGGAGGCGGGGCATAAGTTAAGAGGGTATAGGCTGATGTCGGTGGATGACATCCGGGTGGGCGAGCACGTGTGTTGGATCCGGTGTGCCGAGGCATCACCAACGGGCCGAGCATCGGGGCCCACCGCAGGAGGAACAGTGACCAAGATTACCGAACAACCAAATGGAGAGCATACGGTGCAGTGTCGAGGAGTAGCGTCGGGTCGTTTCTATCAAGCGACGACCCGACCAGGGTTATGGTTGTTTAGGAAGCTGAGGGAACAAGAGTTAGTGGTGCTCAATGTTCTGGATGCCCTTGATCGTACGAGTACGGCGGGGCAGTAGCCCGGGTCGGACCTTCGATGGATTTGACAAAGGAGTAGCGACGTTCGGGAGCGGAATATAGTGCAGCGGCAGCGGCGTTGTTGGCGGCACCAGAGGTACTTACGGTATAAGATGTGGTTCGGGATCCAAAGGTGCTGTTTCGGGTAGGGTTAATCGAAGATGTCGAGTTAACATCATGGCGCAGAGAAGAGGCGGTAGCGGCGGCTGCCCCCTCGTAGGGATGACTGCGCAGCGCATACCGAAGCCCCTCACGTCCGTATTCGACGGCATATTGCCGAACAAACATACAGTGATCGCAAAAGTTTTTCTGCCTTCGTCGTGGATCGTGACACAGAGGACAGATATATTTTTTACTCCAAGGCCAACAACCCATTGCCATAGTAGAAGATATTAGGGAAACATAGACGCACGATTGGATATGGAAGAGGAGGCGGAACCTTCATTTTGCAAGAGGTTGTTGATGTGAGTGTTGTGTTGTTTGATGTTTTGCACAAGTTCTTGAAGGAAGCGTAGGAGTTGATAGGGTCGAAAGGAGAAAATGAGTTGATCGCTGTGGTCATATAGGTAGATGTAGTTTCGTTTTCTCACAAGACGTTTGATATCAACGAAGCGAATGATTTGTTTGGTGTTGGGAGAGAAGGCGTAATGGGTACGGATGATGAGTAAGTGGGGGAGCACAGTTAAGATCCCCGAGGGTCCGAAGACGAAAGATCGATAAAAGTCAAATGAAGGCCATGCCGGAGTTAAGGGTCCAAATTTGCGACAGCTAGGGCAATTGGGTGCTAGTCCGTTTTTCAAGCGGGTATTGTGCCATACATGGATGCAATCATCGTGAAAGACGTGGGGGCATGCGGCCAGTCGGGCAAGAGTTGAGGCAGTGATGGGTAGCAGGCACACCGGGCATTCATTGTTCACAATGAAATCGGCGGGTGCAACGTCAACTCGTTCTTTCCTGTTATCTCCACTAGAGAGTTCGGATATATTGATGGTGTGGTTGTTCGATGATGTCAGCGGGGGATTAGAGGGGATAGAGTTAACCGCACTGCTAAGAGTTAATGTCGAGGCGTTCATATGGTCGCCTGAAATAGGCGAAGGCGGAGCAAGGTTATGTGCCATGAGTGGATGGGGCGGCTATCATAGAGCAAGAGGAGAATGGGATATGTGTTAACTCTCCCCCGGATCCCTTAACTCATTCCCGGTTCCTCAATCCACTCCTTTTTCCCCTCTTGCAAATTTCTTTGTTCGATCCCTGGTATCCCGATATGCGTTCGTCGAGCGTCAAATATTATCTTGCGCAACCCTAGGCGCTCATCGCTGTCGGCGAAAGCGGTGTGTGCCTGTGCCTGTCAAAACCGACTTAGAGACAACCTACCTATGATGGTTGTGCCGTGTGCGCGTGAGCGGATTCGGTGTTAAATGTCAAATTCGTTTGCTTATTCGTTCAGAGGTATTATGGTGATATTGACACAGGGCTAGGGAGAAGCAGGTGCCATTGTTTGGACCCCGTAGCTCAATTGGTAGAGCGGTCGCCTCCAGAGCGACAGGTTGGGTGTTCGAGTCACCTCGGGATCACATCCGCACCCGTATGGCTCAGTCGGTAGAGCAGTGGTCTTATCAACCATCGGTCGGGGGTTCGAGTCCCTCCGGGTGTATTTAGCTTCCCTGGCGTAATTGGAAAACGCGTCCGCCTACGGAGCGGAAGATTCCAGGTTCGAGTCCTGGGGGGAGTAGTGCGCAATATTAGAGCCATGATAGGCCATTTCAGCCTCGCTGGTGTAGTGGTAACATGAAAGCTTGCCATGCTTTCGCCCTGAGTTCGTTTCTCAGGTGAGGCATCAGCATGTCATATTGGTCGAATCATTCAGTCCACGTCGTATAACGGCTTATTATTCACCAATGTCTATGATGAGATCGGGGTTTGACTCCTCGTGTATACTTTCGGTTCGTTGGCCAAGTGGTAAGGCGCTGCCCTAGTAAGGCAGAGATCGGAAGTTCGATCCTCCCACGAACCTTCTCGGGGGAGGGCGAGTCGCTCACGCTCTCATCTCACCCCCTGCCCCAAATGTCTTCCAATACGCACTATACTTTTCGGGCAGGACCTACCCAACCGAGAGTGACGGTACGATTTGGCGGCGGAGGACACATTATGGACGCCCCCCCCCACCCTCTTAGTTAGGTCCCGTGGCGTAATGGATAACGCTTCCCGCTTCGGACGGTAAGATTGCAGGTTCGGATCCTGTCGGGATCTTCGAGTGATGTCTGCTCTCTCAGGCACAACATTTCTGCCTCATTGGTGTAGTGGTAACATAGCTGCCTTCCAAGCAGCCGCCCGGGGTTCGATTCCCTGATGAGGCATCTTCCTCTGGTCTAAAGGGACCAGGGGAGACCGTGCAGTATTTGCGCTGCGTTGCATGTTCAAGTAAGTGTGGCCGAGTGGTCTAAGGCGTGTGGTTAAGGTCCATATCTCTATGGAGACGCAGGTTCGAATCATGTCACTTACATCCGTGGTAGTTTATCCAACTAGTCGCTGTGTCCGACTGGTTAAGGAGTGTGCCTCAAGATCCCATGCTCGTATGAGCGCGCAGGTTCGAACCCTGCCGACGACATCTCCGTCAATGGAGACATAGCTCAGTGGTAGAGCATCCGATTGCAGCTCGGACGGTCCGTGGTTCAAATCCACGTGTCTCTTTTTATATTCGCTGTTGTGGCCGAGTGGTCTAAGGCGCGCGGTTTAGGTCCGTATCTCTTCGGAGGCGCAGGTTCGGATCCTGTCGACAGCATAATACAAGAGGGGAGAGGATTGATTAGTGGGTGTGTCCGAGTGGTTAAGGAGTTGGACTTAAGTTCCACTGGAGTTATGCTCCGCGCGGGTTCGAACCCCGTCGCCCACACACCGGTCCCGTAGTGTAACGGTTAGCACGCTAGACTCTGAATCTGGTAATCCGAGTTCGAATCTCGGCGGAACCTTATACATAACATGCTGTCCCCTCGATCAGCCTTTCCTGGCACATACACCCCCCCTAGACGAGTTAACGTTTTCATCTCAATATGCTAAATTGATATGCCATATATGGAGCCGACAACAACCGCTCGTGTAGCCAAGTGGATAAGGCGTGCCCTTCCTAAGGGCGAAATCGGGGGTTCGATTCCCCTCACGAGCACTGGCCCCGTGGTGTAATGGTAAGCATCTTCGCCTTTGAAGCGAGTGATCCGAGTTCGAATCTCGGCGGGACCTTATACGGGACATGCTGTCCCACAGACCCTTGTGCAGTTGAACAAGGAGTCTCATCCCCTATGGTCTAGTGGCAAGGATGCGCGCTTCTCACGCGCGCGGCCAGGGTTCGATTCCCTGTGGGGGTAAAAACATAGGTCCATCATTCCTTCAACTCAGCTGACGTGGTCAGCAACACAGGCGGAAACTTTTTGTAGGAAGGGTGCCGTTTTTCCTACGACCCTCTTTGAACGAAATCAACATATTACATTCCATGTGACGAGCGAAACTGACTTAGAGCCAACACACTAGGGTAGATTGGTGGCCCCGAGCAGTTTCGGCTCGTGGCCTAACCCTGCACCACACATTCGTCCCCATTTTGCCATCTTGCATCGGTTCGTCCCGACACTACTCTGCGGGTTTCACCCCTAAAGCCATAAATTGATTGCTATTCTATACAGTACAGTATAGTCGCCCTCGGGCACCCACACAGCTGCCTTGGCCCAGTTGGTTCAAGGCATAGGAGATGTGCAGCAAGCAACGCATTGTTCTTTGGACCAAGGGTCGCAGGTTCGAGTCCTGCCGTCGCAATTGCGGCGTAGCTCAGTCGGTAGAGCATTGGTAATACAAACCAACATCTCCAGCACACACTTACAGTCCTTATGGTCTAAAGGTTAGGATAGGTGGTTTTCACCCACCTGGTCGGGGTTCGATTCCCCGTAAGGACTTTGCGCTTAGTGAGCGCTCTACAAATACACCTCACGCACAGTCAAGCATTAAGGCCTCGTAGCTCAGTGGTAGAGCAGGTGGTTTTTGCCCATCGTGTCGCGGGTTCGATCCCCGTCGGGGCTCTTACATGACTGGTGCATTTTATACTCTCTGTAGCTCAGTTGGTAGAGCACTCGGCTGTAGTCCGAGGGGGCCGTGGTTCGAATCCACGTGGAGAGATACTGGTGTCACGAGCCGGCTCCGAAATCCGTGCGGGTAGCCTACTGCTTCGGCGGATTGGGTCCGTTTTTCAACCGATCACACACAGAAATTTTTTTGTACTTGGACCTAAAATCCACCGGCATATGCCTTCGCAGGTTCGAATCCTGCCGTCGCAAACATCTACGACGTATCCAAGTGGTCATAGGAGGGTAACACACACCAATGCGATCAGCAACAAAAAGACAACAAATGGGTTGCAACTTAATAGGAGAGCGCCATTATCAGTTCAATTCCGAGCAGCCCACTATTCACCACTAAAACCATAAATTGATTGCCGACACGCACAGCATCATACAGGTGCCCACGGGCACCCACATAGCCGCCTTAGCTCAGTCGGTAGAGCATGAGACTCTTAATCTCAGGGTCGCGGGTTCGAGCCCCGCAGGCGGCTATCCTCTCTAGTTCATCGGTAGAACGTCGGGTTGTGACCCGGGAGAGGACGGTTCAACTCCGCCGAGAGGAGTTCAAGACTTATAGCTAAGCGGCAGAGCGCTCGCCTAATAAGCGAGAGGTCCGGGGTTCGATCCCCCGTAGGTCTATTGGTCCTGAGCAAGACCCTAAACGACTCACACAAGCACGTTGGCGCAGCGGAAGCGCGCCTGGCCCATAACCAGGAGGACGGTAGATCGAAACTACCACGTGCTAATCCCCCACTTCACACACACACCCTCGAGGACTTACAGCAAACACCTTTGCATTTTGAGCAGGTTGAGCGGTTCAACTCCACATGGGGGTGGCTTCGGCCACGGCTCGTAGCCAACCTTAATTCCCCACTGTCCTCAGTAATTCCATCCACTTCTCTTCTCTCCCTCTTGCAACCAATGGACCCTTAGCACAGTGGCAGTTGCGTCCGGCTGTTAACCGGAAGGTCGTCAGTTCGATCCTGACAGGGTCCGTACCCGGAGACTTGCAGCAATCCTATTCAAAACACCAGACTTCCAATCTGACCCCGTTTGTCACACAGTCTCCAGAATTTTTCCATTCCCTCCACTCCCTTTCAGTTTGCATTGAAGGCGGTATTCGTTAACTTAGCTCAGCGGAAGAGCGCTCGACTGAAGATCGAGAGGACGCTGGTTCGATCCCAGCAGTTGACACCAGACAATGTCCCATAGCGGTCTATTGGTCCGGGTTGCTAACTCGGTGGGCTTTGCTCGCGCAGGTTCGAATCCTGTCAGTGTCGATTGGGGGTGATTCCCTGCGGTCCCTCCTCCGAACCCTTATCATCCAACCCCTAACACCCACTCAACTCAAGACTCTTAGCTCAGTGGTAGAGCATCAGCATAACACGCAGGATGCCAGAAGTTCGTTTCTTCCAGAATGTACCAGACGTCGTGTGCGAGTGGTTAAGGAGACGGTCTTGAAAACCGTGGGGGTTCTGCCCGCCCAGGTTCAAAACGACGAGATGTCGTCTTTTGTGTTGCGTTGTTTTCAATACAACACAGATCAATAATTAGTAATTGAAATCGTGGTACTCCTCTATCCAGCCGATGAATAGGAAAAAAAAAATGAAGGGGGAGTGAAGTCGGGGGGGGGGAGAGAGTAAAGATGAAAGAGAGATGGGAGAGGAAGGAAGGGAAATGTAAGACAAGGCAATCGGAATGAGTTAAGATCCAAAGAGCATCAAACCGAAATCAAAGAGCATCAAACCGAAATCAAAGAGCATCAAACCGAAATCAAAGAGCATCAAACCGAAATCAAAGAGCATCGAACAGGCATCAAACCGAAATCAAAGAGCATCGAACAGGCATCCAACCTAAATTCAACAGCAACGAACCAGCAACGAAAGCAACGAACCAGCAACGAAAGCAACGAACCAGCAACGAACCGGCAACGAACCAGCAACGAAAGCAACGAACCGGCATCCAACCTAAATTCAACAGCAACGAACCGGCAACGAACCGGCATCCAACCTAAATTCAACAGCAACGAACC
>Ga0180433_10002129_pt1 | contig 31444 bp, 29 predicted proteins | sample SS_ome_8_FD_132980 | JGI IMG/M metagenome (GOLD analysis project Ga0180433, IMG submission 132980) | Hypersaline lake sediment archaeal communities from the Salton Sea, California, USA - SS_1_D_1 metaG | ecosystem: Environmental > Aquatic > Non-marine Saline and Alkaline > Hypersaline >...
CATTACAGATGAAGTTGGTGGTGAACGTGCTATCAAAACTTTCAGATTGAAATTTAAAGACAAAAATATCCAGGAGACTTTTTCGTTTAAACCTGGTCAATGCATAATGGTAAGCCTGTTTGGCGTAGGAGAATGCATGTTTGCTATTGCCTCATCACCAACTGAAAAAGAGTATGTTGAAGTCAGTGTAATGAGACATGGCAAAGTAACCAGTGCCCTTCATGAGGCAAAGATTGGTGACACACTAGGGGTGAGGGGACCATATGGAAATAGTTTCAATGTTGATGATTGGATTGGTAAAAACATGGTTTTCATTGGTGGAGGGATCGGCCAGGCGCCATTACGCTCTGTTATACATTATATAATGGCTAATCGTAAAAAATATGACAGAATTGATGTCATTTATGGTGCAAGAAGTTCTAAGGATTTATGTTTTAAAGAAGAATTATTTGAATTGGAAAAAAGAAACGATATTAATGTTCATCTATCTATTGATAAAGAAGAACATGGATGGGGGCATTTTGTAGGTTTTGTTCCAGATAATCTTCTAGAAATTAGCCCCTCTCCAGAAAATACTATAGCTGTTACTTGTGGCCCACCGATTATGATAAAGTTTGTAATTGAAAATTTGTTGAAACTAGGTTTCTCACCTGACCAAATTTTTACCACCCTTGAGATGAGAATGAAATGTGGCATAGGGAAATGTGGTAGATGTAACATTGACAATGTATATGTCTGCAAAGATGGACCCGTCTTCTCATATGAACAACTAAAAAGTATCAAAGGCGAAAGATGAAAAACAACAGGAGTAAGAACGACAACGATTCAAAACCTGTTTCTAAAGTTTTAGTTGTAGGTGGTGGCATATCTGGTATACAATCTTCTCTTGATTTGGCAAACTCAGGTTTCAAAGTATATCTTCTAGATAAAAAACCCAGTATTGGAGGTGTGATGGCTCAATTGGACAAGACTTTCCCCACTAACGATTGTTCCATGTGTATTCTCTCACCCAAACTAGTAGATGCAGGTCGCCATCCAAATATTGAACTTTTAACTTATGCAGATGTGGAAAATGTTGAAGGTAACGCAGGTCATTTTCAGATAACGGTTCGTAAAAATGCCCGTTATGTAGATATTGAGAAATGCAAAAGCTGTAATGACTGTAGTGATGTTTGCCCAGTTTCTCGTCCCAATACTTTTGAAGAGAGTTTATCTGATCGACATGCTATTTATCAACTGTTTCCCCAAGCAAATCCCAGCGGGTTTGTAATTGAAAAACAAGGCACTCCTCCTTGTCGTGCTGCTTGTCCCCTTCATGTTAACGCTCAGGGCTATATTGCCTTGGTTTCTACGGGCAAATATCGGGAAGCGTTTGAGCTTATACGTGAGAAGAATCCCTTTTTGGGCATCACGGGTCGCATTTGTACTCGCCCATGTGAAACTGCTTGCCGACGTGGGGATCTGGATGATCCAGTTGCTATTGATTATCTAAAACGTTTTGTTTGTGACCGAGAGTGTAATGAAAAAATTCAACTTCCTGAAAGATTACCTTCCACCAACAAAAAAATTGCCATTATTGGTTCTGGACCTGCAGGATTATTATCTGCTTATGATTTGGCATTAAAAGGTCATGAGCCCACTGTTTTTGAATCTCTCCCAGTGGCTGGTGGCATGCTTGCTGTAGGAATTCCAAGTTATCGACTTCCTCGCAATATTTTGAAAAGAGAGATCGATTCGGTTAAGGATCTTGGTGTCGAGATTAAAACCAATGTTTGTATCGGAAAGAATGTAACTCTCTCCGAATTAAGAGATAATTTTGATGCTGTCTTTATTGCAGTGGGAACCCATATTGCTCGTAAGTTAGGCATTCCTGGTGAAGAACTAGAAGGCGTTATCTCAGCTACTGATTTCCTGAAGATATATAATCTTAAAAAGGAGGTTAATATAGGTCGACAGGTTGCAGTGATTGGTGGTGGCGATGCTGCCGTGGATGCAGCTCGAACATCGCTTCGCCTAGCCCAACAGAAATATGGTGATAATGCTGAAGTTTCCATTATTTATCGTCGATCAATTGAAGAGATACCTGCACAGAAATCAGAGATTGAAGAAGCTCAAAGAGAGGGCGTAAACTTTATTTTTCTATCTACCCCCATTCGTATACTGGCAAGGAATGGTAAAGTTGCTAGTATTGAATGTCAGCGAATGGAACTCGGGAAGGCGGACGCAAGCGGACGGAGGCACCCTATTCCTGTTTCAAATTCGGAATTTACAATCGATGTTGATATGGTATTGCCTGCAATAGGCCAGAAACCCGACATGTCTTTTCTCTCCAAAGATGAGGCGCTCAATATTTCGGAATCGGGCAATATTAAGGTTGACCCGGTGACTCTTGAAACAAACTTTTCTGGTGTTTTTGCTGGTGGTGACGCAGTTACAGGCCCTCGGACGTACATTGAGGCTATGGCGGCTGGTAGAAAAGCAGCCATTTCAATTGATCGTTATTTATGTGGAGAGGACTTTAGATTTAACAGAGAAGGAGAAGGGGCATCTGATGAATATATGGAAGTTGATATTAAAGGATTGGAAAAAGTTCCACGCGTGGAGATGGATACGCTCCAATTGAGGAAACGTAGGGGATCTTTTGATGAAGTGGAACTTGGTTTTTCTGAAAAAGATGCAATATCAGAATCAAGACGTTGCCTGAATTGTGGTGGTTGCTGTGAATGTATGCAATGTATAGAAGCTTGTGAACCTGAAGCAATTTTCCATGATATGCAGGACGAACTGGTTACTTTGGATGTAGGATCAGTGATTATTTCTCCAGGTTTTGACGAGTTTAACCCTGGGATTAAAAGTGAATATGGGTACAATCGTTTTCCTAATGTTATTTCTAGTATTGAATTTGAAAGGATCCTAAGTGCTTCTGGTCCATTCCAAGGCCATGTGGTACGTCCTTCTGATGAAAAGGAACCTAAGAAGATTGCTTGGATTCAGTGTGTAGGAAGTCGTGATCCTCATATCAATAAGGGATATTGTTCCTCAGTATGTTGTATGTATGCGGTTAAAGAGGCAGTAATTGCAAAAGAGCATGCACCAAATATTGAGACCACGATTTTTTTTATGGATATGCGTGCTTTCGGAAAAGATTTCGATAAATATATTGACAGAGCCGAGGAAGAAAATAATGTAAGATTTATTCGTTCACGTATTTCGAATATTGATGAAGATCCAAGGACTCATAATCTTATCATTAAATTTGAAAATGAAAAAGGTGTTCTGAGTAGTGAAGAGTTTGATCTTGTAGTATTATCTGTTGGTCTTAGTCCTCCTGACGATTCGGTTAATTTAGCAGATAAATTTGGAATAAGTTTAAATAAATATAATTTTGTAAAGACATCTACTTTTCGTCCTTTGGAGACCAATAAACCTGGTATTTATGTGGCTGGTGCTTTTTCTGGTCCAAAGGACATTCCTGAAACTGTGGCTCAGGCCAGTGGTGTATCTGCCATGGCGTCTGGTTTACTTTCTGAATCACGTGGTGAACATGTAACGGTGAAACAGTATCCATCTGAAATGGATGTGAGGGATGAGCCTGTTCGTATTGGTGTTTTTATTTGCCATTGTGGCAATAATATTGGCGGATATCTTGATGTTCCCTCCCTAGCAGAGTATACTAAAACCCTTCCCAAGGTGGCATATGCTGAGGATAATCTGTTTACCTGCTCACAGGATACACAGACCCATATTAAGGATATGATCAAAGAGTATAATATTAACAGGATAGTGGTGGCTTCTTGTACTCCGCGGACTCATGAACCGTTATTTCAGGATACGATTAAAGAAGCTGGTTTGAACCCTTATCTTTTCGAGATGGCTAATATCCGTGATCAATGCAGCTGGGTTCATATGAAGGAACCCGAGAACGCAACAGAAAAAGCACGTGATTTAATTAAGATGGCCGTCTCCAAAGCTGCTTTACTGAAACCTTTGCCCATAGTTAAATTGGATGTGAACCACAAAGGATTGGTTATTGGTGGCGGCCTGACTGGTCTAACCAGTGCTTTGAAGCTTGCTGAACAGGGATTTGAAACATTTTTAATTGAGAAAGAAAAAGAACTTGGTGGAAACCTTAGAGATGTCCATTATACTCTTTATGGTGAAAATGTCCAAGATTTTTTAAAGGATTTAATTCAGAAAGTTAACAATAACGATAAAATCCAAATTTTCACTAGTGCTGAGATTGAAAATATTTCTGGTTATGTTGGTAATTTCAAAACCATCATTAAAAATAAAGACAAAGACACAAAGATGGAAGTAGATCATGGTACCATTATTGTTGCTACTGGGGCTCGGGAAAATAAACCAAGGGAGTATTTGTATGGCAAAGATAAAAGAGTGCTAACACAAAGAGAGTTGGAACAAAGAATATTCACGGGTATTTTCAAAATTAATAATAATCAGAATGTAATCATGATTCAATGTGTAGGTTCGCGTGATGACGATCATCCCTATTGCAGTCGTGTATGTTGCAGTGAAGCAGTAAAAAATGCTTTGAAAATTAAAGAGATAAACGAAAAAGCAAATGTGTACATTCTTTATCGCGATATGAGAACCTATGGTTTCAAAGAGGAGTATTACCAAAAAGCTCGTGAAAAAGGAATAATTTTCATTAGATATACACCAGACAAAAAACCCATGGTTAAAAAAGATAGTGATAAACTCCTAGTGACAGTTCACGACATGTTATTGGATGAGGACTTAGTTATTGATACAGATATTTTAACTCTGAGTGCTGGCATTGTTCCATTGGAAGATAATCAGAGATTGTCTCATCTGCTAAAAGTACCATTGAATGAGGAGGGTTTTTTCATGGAGGCACATATGAAATTACGTCCAGTCGATTTTGCGACGGATGGAGTGTTTCTAGCAGGAATGGCTCACTCACCAAAGTTTATTGATGAAAGTATTTCTCAGGCTTGCGCCGCTGTTTCACGGGCTTGTACTATTTTAACTAAGGATTATCTTGAGCTTCCAGGCAAGGTTGCAGAGATCAATGAGAAGCATTGTGTAGCCTGTGGTTTATGTGTTGAAGTATGTAGCTACAAAGCAATAGAGCTTGTTACAAAAAATGTTGATGGAAAGGAAAAAATTGTTGCACAGGTAAATGAGGCATTATGTAAAGGATGTGGGGCCTGCGCTGGTGCCTGTTACTCGGGTGCCATTCAGCATAAAGGTTTTACAGATGGGCAAATTCTTACAATGCTTAAAACTCTAGGAAAGAAATAGAAATGTGTCTTTTGACTTATTCTTCACAGTATTCCTTTATAACCTTCATATAGAGGACATCCCACGCATCTATTTTCTTTGAAAGATTCACAGTTAGGGCAATCTGTTTTGAAGTCGCATTTCATTTTGCTTTTCTCAGCTTCTGTAAAAAATCTGACGTGATGACATGCAGAAGAGGAAGTGGCTATGGGCATAACATTGTATTTTGTGATATCAGTAAAATTAAATGAAAAACACTGTTCAATCATTGACTCCATGGTATCTGTGTTTTCGGCAACCGCAAGCATTACAAAATTATATTCTCCATACGTGTTGAAGTAGCAGATTATTTTAGGACAGTTTTTCACATGGTTGACAACTCTACTTTTAAATCTTGCTTCTAAGCAAATGAAAAACATTTTTAGTCCCAATTTTTCAATATCTATGCTGCAATTCACTTTTAGCATCTCTCTTTGAAGACGTTTCAGTCTTGATCTTACTGCTGTATGGGACAATCCCAATTTTCTCCCCATCTTTGTAGTTCCCTGTTGCCAATTGTCATTTATCATTATAATAATCTTTTTATCTATTTCGTCAAGGTGCTTCATCGTAGATGTTATGCAATATTAACACATAAATGTTTCAGATTGAACTTATTTTCATGATTTTTATTCTAAATGAAGCGGAAAAGTTAAAATAAATATATTTAAAATGAATAATATATATTTCATTTTGAAACTATATTAACATACTTTTTATTTTAAATGAACAAAAAACCACAATGATTATATACAGTATGAATATTGCCTCAACGGGAGTGTATTTTGAGCAAATGCAGTGGAGTAGAAATTAAGAATCTTTATACAACATTTATTATAAGTTCCGGTGTGGGGTAGTTACGGTTTTTGTATGCATATCTATGTTTTCAATGTTATAAAGTCAAAAAAATTGAGCAATAGAAAACTCGACATAATACGGATTTAATAAAGCTGGATGGTGAGAACTGTGGTTAAAAGATCAGAAAAAGCAAAAGCGATGAGGAAGCTTATCAAAGCTATATGGATTTTTAACTGGTTTAACTCCTGTGGATTTGCTGAGTTGGTACCAGTGGTGGGTTCTAGATGGGATATGGAAAGATTTGGAATGATTATTGTTGGAACGCCTCGGCATGCAGATGTTTTATTTATAGCAGGGTACCAAACACTTAAATCGATAAAAAGAGCAAAAAGAATATATGAGCAAATGGCTGAGCCCAGGGTAGTAATTGCACTGGGTTCATGTACAATGACTGGAGGTATGTATTGGGATTCATACAATACGATCAAACGGCTTGAGGATTATTTGCCTGTTACTCTGTATATTCCTGGATGCCCGCCAAGGCCGGAAGCGGTATTTGAAGCCTGTGGAAAAATCTTCGAACATGTAAAGGAGCTGAAATAAAATGGATACAAAAGAAACTGAGATACTTGGTGAAATAAAATCCAAATTTAAAGTTGATGGTAGAATCAGAAGGGGACAGAGGATGTGGATATCGACAGACAAAAATAAATTAATGGATGTGTGTACCTGGCTAAAAGATCGTGGCTTTATACATCTGTCGGCTGTATCCGTTACAGATTGGTTAGATGAGGGGATTTACGAGCTTACCTATCACCTGTGGTCATACGATGATAATATACTTGTCACTGTAAAAACAAAAATTGATAGAGATAATCCCGCTGTCAACTCCGTGGAACCAATCTGGGAGGAGAGCGCTCAGATACATGAGCGGGAGCTTCACGAACTATTTGGTGTAAAATTTAAAGGCAATTCAGATTTATCTCCACTTTTCTTAGAGGATCAGAAAGATATGCATCCGTTCAGAAAGGATTTTGATTGGAGAGAGTACGTGAGAGAAAAATTCTATAATAAGGAAAATAAGAGGGAGACAATTTACTATGATTAATGAGATGGAACCCTCGCTTAAAGGTACAGAGTACGATCTATATTTTGGTCCTGCACATCCAGGATCTGGTAACTTTGGTGTCAAATTAAAGATAGACGGAGAAATAGTGGTATCTGCTAGGGCCGATCCCGGCTACTTGCATAGGGGTTTTGAGAAGTTAATGGAATACAGAACACCGATACAAAATGCTGTTCTCTCCGATAGGCTTTGTATACTTGAGCCGTTAAATTGGAATCTAATTCATGCTGAAGCAGTAGATGAGTTAATGGGCATTGATATACCGGAACGTGCAAAATACATAAGAGTGATAATGGCGGAGCTTTCTAGGATTCAATCTCATATTATTTGGTATGGTGTGTTTTCAATAGGTACTGGTTTTGACACAGGTTTTAAAATGGCTTTTGGATATAGAGATTATATTTTAGATTTATTTGAGTTGATAACAGGTGGACGAGTATACCCTGCTGGTTATCTATGCCCTGGTGGTGTGAGAAGGGATTTTCCAAATTGTGCTAGAGACAAGATACTAAAAGTTTTAGATAAGATGGATGAAATGGTGAAACTTGAAGAATTAGAGAATCCCGCTCTAGGTGCCCGGGCAAAAGGCGTTGGGGTTTTAAAAGTGAAAGATGCAATAAGGCTGGGCGCAACAGGCCCCGTATTAAGAGGTTCAGGGATGAAAACAGATGTGAGAAAAGATGAGTCCTATGAGATATATGATAAATTGGATTTTGAGATACCAGTAAGAAAGGATGGAGATGCATATGCAAGGTATTGGATCGGAATAGAAGAGATGAAGCAATCGATAAAAATCGTAAAACAAGCTTTAAAAGAGCTACCTAAAGGAGAGGTGATAGATTCCGCTTGGAAAAAGCCTAAACTATCTGTTAAAATGCCTGAGGACGAGGTATATGTGCGAAATGAGGTGGCAAGAGGGGAGGCGGCTGTTTATATGGTAAGCGATGGAGGGAGTACTCCTTATAGATGTAAGATTAGGGGTCCTGACTTTTTACATATGATTCCCGTTCTTGAATATTTATTAAAAGGAGCGCAAATTGCAGATGTACCAGCTATTTACTGGAGTTTGAATATATGCCCTGCCGATATGGATAGATGATATAATGAAACTGGGAATACTGCCAAAATTGTTTAAAAATTTGTTTTCAAAACCTATGACTGTTAGATTTCCGCATGAATCAATACCTATTCCTGATGGATACAGAGGAGAACATGTGTATGATATTGACAAATGCATAAGCTGCGGGCTTTGCGCTAAAATATGCCCTAACAGGGCAATAGAGATGATAGAAGCACCAGAGGACATTAAGGATAATTATCCAAAAACATATCCTAAGATAGATCTTGGAAAATGTTGTTTTTGTGGACTCTGTGAGGACATATGTCCTAAAGAGTCCATTGAATTGACAAAAAATGTTTTCCTCTCAACCTTTGATCCCGCCTCAGTAGTCAAATATCCTACCCCAAAAACAGATGAATGAATAGTTTAATAAAAACTTGCAAAAACATTTTAAATCTATCACATTTTTGATAGTTTTTATTCATATCATTTAAGATATTTTACACAATTTATTATGCAATATGAATACATACTTGCTTCAGATCGGGTTTTTTTCTTTGATTTTTATTCTAGATGAATCAAAAAGTTAAAATAAATATATTTAAAATGAATAATATATATTTCATTTTGAAACTATATTAACATACTTTTTATTTTAAATGAACAAAAAAACCACAAGGATTATATAGAGTATGATTACAGATTCAACAGGAGAGATATATAAAAAATCTTATATATGGAGATAGAACTACTGCTGCCCTAGTTTCTAATCTTTCGTTGTTATATGAAAGACAAAATAGAAATGTAAACAAAATAGTGGAGGAGGAACGCATGGTAGAAGTAGATCAAACGTTAGATTGTAAAGGGCTTTCGTGTCCTATGCCAATTATGAAATTGGCAAAAACTATGAAGCAGATGGAAAAAGGAAGCGTATTGGAATTATTAGCTACAGACCCTGGTTCAAAACCAGATGTACCTGCCTGGTGCAACAAAACTGGTCATGAATTACTAGAAACTGCTGAAGAAGACGGCGTTTATAAATATTATATCAAGTGTAACAAGTAGCACTAAATATATTGGTTTTACTAAAAAGTGGGGAGGTAAGATATTATGTCAGCTGAAACTAAGAAAGAAGAAAAAGGCATTTTTAAGGAACTTTATGACACATTTTTTGCGCATTCATGGCATATGTGGGTCGGAAGTATTGTTCTAGCGATGTTAAGCATTTGTCTTTTTATGATTGCGTCACCATGGGGCTCTAGTGGAGGAATTTTAAATTGGGGTCAAAATTTATTCAGTGGATTAGGTTTATCTCTAGATAACTCTGCACCCACTGGTGTTACGTTTTTACTTGAACATAACTATGCAATACTCTCCATATTGGTAGTTGTCGGTGCGCTTGCAAGTGCTCTATTGGGTAAAGAATTCGCTATCCGTGTTGCTCCAAGCGGAGAACTCGCTAAAGGATTATTTGGTGGTATTCTAATGGGAATAGGTTGTATCATTGGTTTTGGTTGTACCATTGGCAACTTCTTTAGTGGCTGGGCAGCATTATCCGCAGGTGCGATAATCTTTGTAATAGGATTGGCAATTGGTGTATTCTTTGCTGTAAAATATTTGCTCTGGGAAATGGAAAAACATCCAAAAATGAGTAGTGGTAAATCATCAACATTTCTTCAAGCAAAAACCAAAGGCACCTCTTTACAGCCATTGGCTGGACTTATTATCATACTTATTGGTTTAGCACTTGCATTTACATTTAACGATGTTACATTGTTTGGATTTGCATTGATCGGACTTTTTATTGGTATTGTTCTACAGCGGTCCAGATGGTGTATAGTACGTGCATTACGTGAACCTTTTATGACTGGTGATGCAGAACCTGCAGTAGCTATAATAGCAGGTCTCATTATAGGATTATTAGGTTTTACGGTCATCAAAATTATAGGCATTGGTAGTGAAACTGCTATGGTTGCAGCCAATTTCTGGATGCCTGCCAGCATAGGTGGTGTTATTTTTGGTTTTGGTATGACCATTGCAGGTGGATGTACAGTAGGCTCATCATGGAGGGCTGGTGAAGGACATGTAAAACTCTGGTTTGCACTTATTGGAATAATTATTGCCGCGCCTTTAACTTTGGAATATATACGGCCTGCTTTCTTAAATATTCTACCTACCTGGATGAAACAGCAAATCTTTTTACCAGATTATTTCACTTATCTTGGGTCAATTATAATTATGCTACTGATACTATTGATTTGGTACATATTTGTTAAATGGAATGAACGAACTGGGAGATTTTCTGCGATGTGAGGGAGAGATATAAAATGAAAAATAAAGAAGATAAGATTTTAGCAGTCGTTTGTACTGTTCTGTTAATATTCTCTGTGGTATTTTTCTATTCTATAAAAAGCACTGAAGGAGAAGAAGTGGCGGTATCCGAGTCTCTGAGTGCAACAAGAGCATACACAACTGGTGGAATAGCAACAAACATGAACGCAGAGACGTTATATAATTTACTCAACGATAATGACACAACCAACGATCCCTTTATTCTTAGTATACGAAGCGTTGAGCATTATGCGTTAGGGCATATACCCGGAGCAGTCAATATTCCTTTAAGTTCGTTATTTACTGTGGAAAACCTAGCAAGATTACCAAATGATCGACAAATCGTGGTGGTTTGCTACACAGGGCATACTGCAAGCCAAGCGACTGCGCTACTCAATGTCAATGGGTATGATGCGGTTTGTCTTACATGGGGTATGTGTTCATGGACAACGGACAGTAATGTTACGATGAATAAATGCTATAATCAAACCACAGCAGGTCATGATTATCCAGTGGAAAGTGGAACTGGCTCTGGAGGCTCTGGGACAGTCGCTATGATTAACTTATTTGGTGCGGGGGTAATTACAAGAAACGTCCCGGTAAAAACAAAAACGCTTAAGCCACTCGCATGTGGAGGAGATACTGAACCACCATCAGAAGATGATGCCGCTATTGCACCAAGCCCAACATCAGGTACACTGCATGAAGTAACACATCTGTCTTTAAATCAGGGTAAAAGTGCTGTGATAAAAGCCGCTGATTTATATGACAACTTATATGACGGTGATGCATCAAACGACCCCTTCATTTTAAGCGTGCGAAAAGCTGAGGACTATGCAAGAGGACATATACCTGGAGCCATAAATATAGGCATGACTAGCCTATTCACTGACGAAGGTCTTCAGAAACTACCTGAAGATAAAAATCAACAAATCGTGGTGGTATGTTATACGGGTCATACCGCAAGTCAGGCGACAGCATTGCTCAACCTGAATGGATATAATGCTACTGCCCTGTGGTCGGGGATGTGCTCTTGGAGTACAGATGCGAATGTTACCGCTGGAAAATGTTTCGATATGATGAAAGATGCTCACGATTATTCGTTTTCTACTGGCATTTGGGATGAAGAGTTCCGTGAAACAATCTATGACTCACTCAATCAAGGGAAGCCTGTTGCGATCACCGCGCAATCACTCTACGACCGTCTCAGTGATAATGATACCACCAATGATCTCTACGTCCTGAGTATTAGAACAGCTGAAGACTACGAAGCAGGGCATATACCAGGAGCGGAAAACATGGGCATTACAAGTCTATTTACTGAAGAAAATCTAGCAAAGTTACCGTACGATAATCAAATCGTTGTGGTATGTTATACGGGTCATACCGCAAGTCAGGCAGCTGCATTGCTTAATGCAATTGGATATAACGCGACGGCTCTCAAGTGGGGCATGTGCTCTTGGAATAGTGAAGTGACTGCTAATAAGTGTTACGACGAGACGACAGCACTAGGAGACTTTCCATTTGTCACGGGTACCGAACCAGGATCAATGCCGTGATCAGCAGAACGGAGATAGATATCCGCCTATCGACGTCTTCCGAGGAATGGCAATCCTCGGAATGGCGTTCTTCACGGTAACGCGGAGGCTTAGTCCTGATCTCCCTGATTTCTTGCGTCACAATGTCTGGGGATCTGTACATTTGGGAGATTTCATTCTCCCTATGTTTCTTTTTGCCAGCGGAGTATCACTTGCCTATTATCTTCAAAAAAAAGAAGGGGGAAAAAAGAACGTATTTTTAAAAAAAGTGATTGGACGATTTATCAAACTAGCATTAGTAGGGATTTCTCTATCTGTTTTTTCTGCATATGGATTCTTGGAAATGGATGAAGTGATGTTGAGCGCTATTCTCTTTATTGTCTGTGTTGCATCCTCTAGATTAAATTGGAAAATTATTCTTGGCATTATTTTCTTGATTAATCTCTCTTACATTGCTTTAATACAATTAGATCTAGTAACTATTTTCATAGGTCACTATCTAGGTGGTTACCCTGCAGCCCTTTACTATCTTCCCGTAATGCTTACTGGCCTTGTGATAGGTAAAGGAATCATCTCTAATGGTCTTTGGTGCAAGAGTAATAAAATAGTGATAGTTATGACATTCATATTCTTCCTCTTCTTTTTGGTTTTTATACCTTTAAATAAAATGACGGCGACTCCATCATTTATAATGCTCTCCGTTTTGTTTTCCTTTCTAATTTTTGCGTTGATGGAAAAGATAATTTCTAGCACATCCTCTTTAAAAAGGTTAGAGTACATTGGCAGAAAACCCCTTAGATATTGGTTAATGATGTACATTGTTTTTCTCATACCCTTATGGTTTTATATTGAATTTTCCGAGCGGATCCTTCCCCCCGATATAAAGTGGTATATTAGTATAGTAATAAGTTTAGGACTTTTGATGCTTCTATACATAATATCTCGCTCGATCGAATATATACGTGTTTCAAATTGAAACCATATCTGCCTAACTTTTATTTTATTTGACTAAGAAAACCATAAGGATTATATATGCTGCTAGTATTGCCCCAACAGGGGTTATAATCATGAGTAAAGTAGCTATAGTATGTAATGGAGCAGAACCTAAGAATCTTTATCCAGCATTTATCCTGGGTTCTAGTGCAATTGCCTCAGGAGATGATCTTATTTTGTTTTTCACTCCAGGAGCAGCACCAGCACTAAAAACAGGAGAACTTGAAAAAATTAAAAGCAAAGGTATGCCAGACATGGCAGATCTAGTTGAGGGAGTGACAGCTCTGGGGGCTAGAATACTCCTTTGCGAACTTGCATTTGAAGCAAAAGATATGAAAAAAGAAGAAATTAGAGATGGAGTAGAAGTTGTCGGAGCGACTACATTTATGGCAGAAATAAGTGATGCTCGGGTAACATTTTCATTTTAAAAGGAGGTAAAAAATATGACAACACATACACTTGATACATTGGGATTGAAGTGCCCGCAGCCAATACTTAAAATAGCAGCTATGTCCAAAGAAATCCAACCAGGTGACATGCTTGAAGTAATAGCTGATTGTCACTCTTTCCCAAATGATATCAAAGCATGGTGTACTAGAATGAATAAGACGCTTCTTGTCTGCGCAGATGAAGGTGACGGGAAGTTTAAAGCACAAATACAATTTTGATCTTATCCATTCTAATAAATAGAAACGGAAAAAACTAGTCTATTAAAGCAAGATATTTTTGCTTAAGGGGTAGCAATGGCAAAAGAGTTCGAACCAAGAATAGTTGGTTTCCTATGTAATTGGTGTTCCTATGCCGGAGCAGACTTGGCTGGAACCAGCAAGTTGAAAGTACCATCTTCTCTAACACCCATCAGAGTAATGTGTTCTAGTAGAGTAGACTCTGTTCTTGTCACAACAGCATTTCTTCGTGGGGCAGATGGCGTTCTTGTCGCTGGTTGTCATCCAGGCGACTGTCATTACGACAAAGGAAATTATTATGCTCGGAGGAGGTTTGCAGTTTTAAAAAAAGTTGTCGAAAGTCTTGGTCTAGAATCAGATCGTCTACGTCTTTCATGGGTTTCTGCATCTGAAGGACAAAGATTTGCAGAGGTTGTTAATGAGTTTAATGAAAAGATAAAAAAAATGGGGCCAAACCCTACGAGAGTAAAAACATCACTGTAAATTGAGGATAAAATATGAATGAAAAGGAAGGTTATCTCGATGTGTTGGTCATCGGAGCGGGTATAGCGGGAATTGAAGCAAGTTCATTGCTTTCCAATTCTGGCAGAAAGGTACACCTGATTGAAAAAACATCTTACACCGGTGGCAATGTCATAAAATTCGAAGAGGTATTCTCCAACATGGAGTGCTCCACATGTATGGTGGCTCCAAGACAACAAGAACTACTGCAGGATAAAAACATTAACCTTCTGACACTCGCAGAAGTTGAAGATGTAAAAGGATCATTTGGAAATTTTACTGTTAAAATTCGTAAGAAAGCACGATATGTAGATCTGCAGAATTGTATAGGATGTAATGCTTGTTTTGATCCATGTCCAGTTAGTTTAAAAAATGAGTTTGAAGAGGGGCTTAGCGAAAGAAAAGCGATATATGTCCCATGCGCCGGTGCACTTCCAAATGTTCCTATGATTGATACCGAAAATTGTATTCGTTTTAAAGGCAAAGAGTGTAAAGCTTGTCAAGAGGCTTGCGCATTCGAAGCCATTGATTTCAATCAGAAAGACGAACAACTAGAACTTAAAATTGGAGCGATTATTGCAGCTACTGGATCCGACACATTTGATCCTAAACAGACTCCGGAATATGGCTATGGAAAAATCGATGATGTGTATACTGCCTTTGAGTTCGAAAGACTGTATGCATCTAACGGTCCTACCGAAGGAAACATTAACTTAAAAAATGGAAAGGCCCCAAAATCAGTTGCCATCATACACTGCGTAGGCAGAGATCAAAAGGGATACTGTTCAGCAGTATGCTGCATGTATTCACTTAAGTTCAATCATTATTTAAAATCAAAAATACCAGATATTAAGATAAAAGAATTTTACACAGATCTTTGTATTCCTGGCAAATCTCATCAGAAATTCTATGAAAAGATGAAAGAAACAGGAACTGACTTAATCCGTGTTAACGAAATTGGGGTCGAAAAGCAGGGGCAAGGAATCACTGTTAAGTATAGTGTAGGAAACAAGAAAGGCAATCTTCCAGTTGACATGGTGATTCTTGCTACATCTATCGAACCAAGAGATGATACTCCCGAACTCGCTAAGGTTTTAGGTGTATCTCTTGATGAATATGGGTTCTTCAAAGAGGAAAATCCAGATGCATCCTCTGTGACTACATCAAAACCCGGGGTATTAATTGCAGGATGCGCCCAAGGTCCAAAAAACATTCAGAATTCAGTATCCCAGGCAAATGCTGCAGTAGGGAAAATACTTTCACTATCAAAGAAAAGGTAATGTTAAATGGAAATGAAAATAGGTGTTTATATTTGTGAATGCGGTCCTAACATTGCGGATAAAGTTGATATTGCTAAAGTAATTAATGCGGTTTCTTCAATTGATGGAGTTGTTGTTGCTGAAAGATATAAGCTTTTATGTTCTGCTGAAGGTAAAAGGTTTTTAAAAGAAGAGATTAAAAAACATGCTCTGACACATTTGGTAGTTGCTGCATGTTCGCCAAAACAGCATGAACAAACCTTTATGGAAGTATGCGAAAAAGCAGGTATCAACCCATATCTATTTCAACTTGCCAATATCCGCGAACAATGTGCTTGGATTACAGAAGACAAAGATGAGGCCACAGAAAAAGCTATAAGACTAACAAGAGCAGCCATCAAAAGAGTTTGCCATCATTCTCCTCTTGAAAAAAAAGAGCTAGAGTGCAATACTGATGTATTAGTAATTGGAGGGGGAATTGCTGGTATCGAAACCAGTCTACAACTTGCCAGCCCTGACAGAAAAATTTACCTTGTTGAAAAGTCCTCATCTTTGGGAGGTTTGTTAACAAACTTTGATAAAACTTTTCCCAGCATGCAATCTGGCTCAAAGAGCATACAAGAAAAGATTCAGACTGTAAATAATAATGCTAATATAGAAGTTTTTACAAACAGCGAAGTCGAAGAAATTCTTGGATTTTTTGGAAATTTTGAAGTGAAAGTAAAAAAGAGAGATGAAGAACAAAGCACTGCCGAATTCAATGTTGGGGCAGTAGTATTGGCTACTGGCTCTACACTTTTTGATCCAATGCAGACCCCACAATATGGCTATGGAGACTTGGACAATATTATTACATCATTGGAATTTGAAAACATGAATTCATCAGGAAAAATCACTCTTAAAAACGGTAAAACCCCAAACTCAGTAGCCATAATACATTGTGTAGGACGAGATAAAACAGGTTATTGCTCAGAGATATGTTGTATGTACTCTCTTAAATTTGTTAGATATCTGAAGGACAAAATATCAAATGTAAAGGTATCTAATTTTTACTCGGATTTGTGTATACCGGGAAAAACATATCAGAAATTCTACGATCAAACTAAAGGAAAACATGTTGATTTTATCAGATCCACGGATATAAAGATTACAAAAAATGGAGATAAACTAAATATTGAATATAAAGATGAAAACGGCAGTAAAAATAATCTTGTAGTAGATATGGCAATTCTTACTCCAGCTATGGAACCAACATCTGATACTTCCAGACTCACTGAAGTTGCAGGTGTTTCTCTAGGTGATGGCGGTTTCTTCGCTGAAGAACATCAGAAACTTAGTCCGGTGTCCACAACCACCGAAGGAGTATACATTGCAGGTTGTGCCCAAGGCCCAAAAAATATTTCAGATACCTTAGACCAAGCAAATGCTGTTACTGGTAAAATACTTTCTTCTCTGATTCCAGGTAGGAAAATTGAACCTGAGGTTAAAATCTCGCAGATATCGGAATCTTTTTGTATTGGATGTAAAACATGTATCAACGTCTGTTCATATGGTGCAATCACTTTTGATGAAGCCAGGAAGATATCTGTTGTAAACGAGGCGATATGCCGAGGATGCGGAAATTGTGTTGCAGCTTGTCCTTCAGGAGCAGCAACTCTAAAGCATTTCACTTTTAATCAGATTTATAAGGAACTTATGGAGGCTGTTCAATGAGTAAATCTGAGGGCAACTCCAAAAATAAATGTGCCATTATTTCATCAAAATTAGATACAAACGAAGTAATAATTGATTTTCTAAAAAAGGCAATGGATAAAGGTATTTTTGATGCAGTTCTCATGCCATTGAAAGTTCCAGCTGGTGATTCATTTGCATATGTACTTATAAAAGACAAAACTCTTCTTAAAGATGGTGTTCCTCTTTCACCAATTATGTCTGTTCAAGGAGCTAAGGCAGTTTCTAGTGTAACCAGACTTGGGAAGGCAAAAATGAAAATAGCTGCTGTTATGCGACCTTGTGAAATAAGAGGAACAAATGAACTATCAAAACTTGGTCAAACAAATTTAGAGAATATAACGCTTATAAGCATGGATTGTCCTGGCGTTTTACCGATGTCTGATTTCCTCATCGATCCTGAGAAAAACATTAGGATATTCAATGAGGCTATGCAGAAAGGGGATGACACAATAATGCGGCCTGTATGCCAGATATGTGACAAATCAAGTATGGTTGCAGGTGATCTTCATATAGGAATACGTGGTGCAAAAAAAGACACTTTTTTCATGATTTCAAATAGCCAAAAAGGAAACGATGTTTTGGATAAACTTGGGATAGATTTGAAAGGGGACATCAATAGTTGGCAGGCAAAGGTTAAGAACATTGCAGACGAAAAACACAAAAAAAGAGAGAAACATCTAAAAGAGTTAAAATCTAAAACAGGTGGTCTTGACAATCTTGCTGATACCTTCAGCCAATGCATAAACTGCCATAACTGCATGAGGGTTTGCCCTGTCTGTTACTGTCGTTTATGTTATTTCGATTCTGATAAAGTAAAACATCCCTCTGAGGATTACCTTAAGATGGCAGAACGTAAAGGTAGCATCCGATTTCTACCTGATACAATTCTTTTTCAAATGGGAAGAATGTTGCACATGAGCCTTTCTTGTGTTTCTTGTGGTGCATGTGAAGACGCTTGCCCCATGTCCATTCCAGTAGCTCAGATATTTAGCATGATAGCTGATGAGACTCAAGGTTTATTTGATTATGTTTCTGGTAGAAATATAGAAGAGCCGATTCCGTTAATTACCTACAAAGAAGATGAACTTCATGACGTGGAGGATGCAAATGACTAAAGCTTTGAAGATTAATAAAAACAGTGAACAAGGCGTCCTGGAAGTTTTAAAATTTCTCTTGGAGAAAGGTAAAGTAAAAGGAGTTTTTACACTTAAGAAGATAGGTAAAGACGGAGCAGTGGCTTATTCACTTATTACTAAATCAGATGAACTAAAAGATGCGGTTCCTTTCTATCCTTTAATGCCAGTTAACGCAGGTAAACTATTATCGCGTTTTACACTAAGAGGAAGCACAACTGATCCCGTTATTGCTGTTGTTAGGCCTTGTGAGTTAAGAGCGTTTATAGAGCTTGTTAAACGTGATCAGGGAAGCCTTGATAACATATTTTTTATAAGTTCAACATGTGGTGGTGTTTATCCACTTAAAATGGCTGCGGATAAAAAAATAGAAGAAAATCTTTCTAAATATTGGGATGCGGTTAGTAAAGGTGAGATTCTTACTGACTTACGATCGGCTTGTAAAGGATGTGAGGAATTTATACCTTATACTTCAGATATGACAGTTGATTTAATAGCCAAAAATGATATTGATAAACAATGTGTGATACTGCTTAATAACGAAAAAGCAGAGAAATTAGTCGAAGATATTAAGGGAGGGTTTTTGGCAAGAGAACTTGACAAGGGGAAACTGGATAAGTTCTGTGGTAAAAGAGAGGCAGAAAAGAAAAAACTTTTTAATGAAATCGAAGCAAAAGTGAAAGGCTTAGATGGATTCATAGATATCTTTGGAAAATGCATAGGCTGCCATGGATGCAGTAAAGTTTGTCCTATTTGTTACTGTAAATTATGTGAATTTGAGTCCCCAGATTCTGAATATAAACCTTCCAACTACGAAACAGATCTCGAAAAAAGAGGAGGTCTAAGAGTTCCGCCAGGCATAACCTATTTTCAGATTGGCAGGTTAGATCATGTTACCATATCCTGTGTTGGATGTGGTGCTTGCGAGGACGTCTGCCCTGTTGATATACCGCTATCTAGCATATATAAAAAAGTGGGAGAATCTGTTCAAAAACTGTTTGATTATGTTCCCGGAAAAGACGTAGAAGAGGAAATTCCTTTACTCACATTTGAAAAAGAGGAGCTTTCTGAATTTGAAGATTGAAGGCGATAGTATGAAAAAAGATGAAGAGTCTATGCCAAAGATACTTGCTTTCCTATGCAATTGGTGTTCTTATGCGGGGGCGGACTTAGCTGGAACAAGTCGACTCAAATATCCGCCTTCCATCCTACCCATTAGGGTTATGTGTTCTAGCAGGGTAGATCCACTTTTTATCGTAAAAGCCTATCTGGGAGGAATAGATGGCGTTCTTGTCGCTGGTTGTCATCCAGGCGACTGTCATTACGAAAAAGGCAATTACTATACTCGTAGGAGATTTGCATTGCTAAAAAAAATATTTGAAGAACTTAACATAGAACCTGATCGTTTATTGCTTTCATGGATTTCTGCATCAGAAGGAACTAAATATGCAAGAGTAGCTACAGAATTTACAGAAAAAATCAGAAAGTTAGGGGAAAATTCTGTTAAACATAAAATATTTTTATAGAAAAAAACTGAGTTGGACATTTTTGGGCTGACAAGTATTAAAAGGCCACACGTACGTAATTTTTAAACGTATGTAAATATCAACTAAGGCAGTTAAAAAAAGAAGACGTTACAACCATAATTGACTTATTACTAAATCACCACTGAGAAAACTATTATACTCTCATCAGATACTGGTTCGTGAAAACAGATAAATCATGAGTATCGGAGGATTAATTTGGTGGTAAATTGTGACTGAATCTAGCTCTAAAGTTGTAAAAATAATTACTAAAAAAGATTTGAATTCTTTTGTAGACGCTCTAATTAAAGATAAAACACATGAAACTATAGGCGTTAAGGCAAAAGGGAAACGATTTGTTTTTGGTCCGCTTGAACATTCTAGAGAATTGTGTCTAGATTACGATGTTACCATCCTCCCGCCAAAAAAGTATTTTCTACCCCAATATGAGAAACTTATGGGTTTTACGCTTGGAAACTCGTTCAATGTTCAACAATCAAATACTGAAAAACCTCTGATACTCATAGGCGTTCATCCCTATGATATCATAGCATTGGAACAGACGGACAAACTCTACCTTGATTCTCAGAAAGATGATTTTTATAAAAAGCGAAGAGAGCAAGCCATCATCATCGGTGTTGATATGCAGCAGGTCTCTGAGCGATCTTTTGCTGCTAGTATGAACACTCACGTTACAGATTCTGGATTTGATCTTTTACTTACAAATATTGGAGATAAATATACAATCACCATTGGTTCAGAAAAGGGGGAAAACCTGCTTGAAAAATATGCAAAAACCAAGGTAGCAGCTGCTGCAGAGATTGAAAAAAGAGATGAGATACAAAAGAATCTTGCCTCCAAATTCAAAAAGAATCTAAAAGTTCCAAAAGAAGAATGGTCTGCTCTTTTAGTTGCTAACTATAATCATCCAATTTGGGAGAAGAGATCACAGAAGTGCATGGAATGCAGTTCGTGCACAATGGTATGCCCAACTTGTTTTTGTTATGACGTAAAAGATGATGTTTCCTTAGATCTCAAAAACGGAAGTCGAATTCGTACGTGGGATGGTTGTTTATTGCGTGATTTTACATTAATCGGAAGCGGCGAAGTGTTCCGTGAAGATATTAGCAAACGATATCGACATCGGTTCTATCGAAAAGGCAACTATCTGCCAGAAAGATACGGTTTTATAGCCTGTGTGGGCTGTGGACGATGCGGCATCGCTTGTCTGCCAGATATTGCTGATCCCTGTGATGTGATGAATGACCTTTCTCATTTTGAACGGAGTGACAATACGGGAAAATTTTTTATTAAGCAAAAAACTGAAGAAGTAGCCGATAAGGGACTAATTCATATTCCTCGAAGTGCAACCATCAAACGCATGGAAAAAATGACCGAAAGTGAGATGTTTTTTGAAATCGAATTAGATGACAAAAAATCGCTTGGACATAAACCAGGGCAATTTGTTGAGGTTTCAATTTTTGGTATTGGTGAAGCTCCGATTTCCGTTTCATCGGGACCAAGTGCATCTGCTTCATTTGAACTTGTTGTTCGACGCGTTGGAAACGTTACGTCACATCTTTTTAAAATGAAACCGGGAGAAAAACTAGGAATTAGAGGGCCTTTAGGGAACGGATTTGATGTCAAGTCATTTGAAAAGAAACATCTCTTGCTTTCTGCTGCTGGTCTAGGCATTGCACCGATGCGATCGCTTATTCAGTACATACTTGACAAAAAAAATAGAAAAAAATTCAAAGACATTATGATTTTGTACGGGGCAAAAGAACCAAATTTAGTTCTTTTTAAAGAAGAAATTGACGAATGGTGCAAAATCGTTGATGTCACCTGTGAATTAACCGTCGACCAATGCGCAGAAGGCGAGTGTTGGACAGGATGCACGGGACTAATAACTACGCTTTACCCTAAAATTCATTTAGATAAATATGACTCCAAAAATACCATTGCAGTAATCATTGGTCCCCCCATTGCCTATAGATATATTATCAAATGTTTGCAGACGTTAGGCATCATGGATAAAAACATTTATGTTTCTCTCGAACGACGAATGAAGTGTGGCGTAGGGAAATGTGGTCACTGTCAAATCAATGGCGTCTATGTGTGTAAAGAGGGGCCAGTATTCAATTATGAACAAATAAAAGATCTACCGGAGGCGTTTGAATGAAACCCCGAGTTGCATTTTTTGATTTTTCAAGTTGCGAAGGGTGCCAACTGCAAATTGCAAATCTTGAAGAAGAAGTGCTTGATTTAATTAAAATTGTTGACGTTGTAAGTTTTCGAGAGGTAATGAAAGAGCACTCTGACGATTATGATATTGCCATTATAGAAGGATCAATCATGCGACCGATGGATGAACAACGATTACGACGCATCAGAAATCATGCAAAAATTCTTGTTGCGTTTGGGGCGTGTGCAACGATTGGTGGTGTAAATAAGATTAGAAATCAATGGCCTGTCAAAAAAGTCATGAAGGATGTGTACGGAGACGTTGATGTTGAAAACAACGAATTTTTCAAGGTCTCACATACAAAAGCAATTAATGAGGTTGTACCCGTAAATTATTATATTCATGGATGTCCTCCAAACCGTGACGAAATTAAGCACGTAATCACCTCGTTAGCATTGGGGAAAAAACCAGAGATCCCCAACTATCCAGTATGTGTCGAATGTAAAAAAAATGAAAATGTGTGTCTCTTTGAACTTGGTAAGTTTTGTATCGGGCCAATAACTAGAGCAGGGTGCGGGGCGATTTGTCCGACTAATGGCAGTCCTTGCGATGGATGCCGAGGAATTCTGAGTAAGCCTGATGTTGAATGTGTTATGGAACTGCTACAACGATACGATTTGACTTATGAGGAAATGAAGAGTAGGTGTACGATTTACAATACCGGTGTTTTTAATCCAAAAGATGGCATGACGCTAGTGCGGAGGGGGAAAAATGAGTAACACCATGGATATTACTATTGACCATGTAACCCGTGTCGAAGGTCATGGCAACATTGTCCTTAATGTTAAAAAAGGAAACATCGAAAAACTCGAATGGCAAATTTCTGAAGCCCCACGATTTTTTGAAGCTATGCTGCATAACCGGAACTACGATGAACTCCGATCAATCACTTCACGGATTTGTGGGATATGCTCTATTGGCCACTCGCTTGCATCGTTGAAAGCAACAGAAGATGCACTTGGCATTACTATCTCAGAACAAACAGAGTTCCTCAGAAGGCTTGCTATCAACGGAGAAAATATGCAGAGTCATATCTTGCATATAGGATATCTTGCTCTTCCTGATTTATTTGGTGTTGGTAGTGTATTTCCTCTGGTACAATCGAAACATAAAGATTCGGTGAAAAAAATCATTCACCTTCATCGACTCTCCAACGACATGTCTGATTTAATTTGTGGTCGGACGACTCACCCCATTCGTCTCGTAGTTGGAGGGTTTTCTGCAGTACCAACCGCACGCCAACTTAGCGATCTTAAAAAAAGATTGCAAAAAGATCTTACAGTTGCCGAAGAGGTTGCAAAAACCATTCATGGCGTTATCGATGGCTTTCCTACGTTCACCCGGGAAACAGAATTTATTGCATTGAGTTCGAAAAAAGAATATGCGTTATATGATGGTGTTATTACGTCCACCGACACGGGAAAACATCCTGATTACAAAAACTATCAAAACATCATGAAGGAATATTTTGTTCCGTATTCCACTGCATTGCATGCAAAACATGTTCGAGAGTCGTACATGGTTGGCGCGCTCGCTCGGTTCAATATTAACAGTAAACAACTTCATCAGAATGCCCAAGAGGTTGCCAATCTTTTCTCCCTCAAAGCAGTAAATTACAATCCCTTTATGAACACGATTGCACAGATGGTCGAATTTGTCCACAACATTGAAGATTCTATCAAAATAATCGATCAGCTTCTTGACAGCGGAATCAAAGATGAAAAGCCACAGGAAATAACGCTTAAGGTAGGAAGGGGCGTTGGAATCGTCGAAGTTCCTAGAGGAATATTAGTCCATGACTATACACTTAACAACAAGGGTAAATGCGAAAAAGCAAATTGCATCATTCCTACGAATCAGAACCATGCAAACATCCAAAAAGACATGGAATCATTTGTCCCACAAATTATCGATAAACCGCAAAATGAAATTGAACTGAACCTCGAGATGCTTGTCAGAGCATATGATCCTTGCATTTCATGCAGTACTCATTATCTCGATGTTACCTTCATCTAATATGAAAAAAATAGGTGTTATTGGTCTAGGAAATCCGTTGCGACGCGATGATGGCATAGGCCTTGTGTTATTGGAAAAACTTGCTGAACGAAAGCATGAGTTGCCGGATACTATTCAATATATTGATGGCGGAACGGGTGGCATGAATCTACTTCATCTGCTTGCTCGATTTGATATTGTTTTCATTATTGATGCTGCACGTTTTAATGCTGCTGCAGGCTACGGGAAGTTCTTCACCCTGCAAGAAATAAAGAATAATCGTACCTCACTACCACCTTCAACTCACGGGTCAAACGTTCTTGAAATTATCTGCCTCTCAAAAAATCTCGATGAAGCACCAAAACATATCTTATTTTTTGGGGTTCAGCCAAAAGATACTTCAGTGGGAACTGAGCTATCAAAAGAACTACAGCAGAATATTGGAAAATTGGTAACTAAATTGATGAGGGAAGTAACCAACATATATGAGGAATTACTATGAGAGGAGAACCAGTTCAATATACATATAAGACCAATCTTACCTGGTCATCTGGAAAAAAAGGAAGTCTGCAGGCGGCGGGAAAACCTGACATTACTGTTGCCTGTCCACCAGAATTCGGAGGGCATCCTAACATATGGTCACCAGAGGATTTCTTTCTTGGCTCAGTTGAGATTTGCACGATGACTACCTTTCTCTGGTTTACCAACAAAGAGCAACTTAAGTTTAAATTCTATAAAAGTGAGGCTACGGGAGCGGTTGAATTAGTTAACAGAACTTTTCAGTTTAGCTCTATTACAATCAGGGTTAAAGTTGGTGTATTTTCAGAAGAGGATTGCAGACGAGTTGAAAAGATATTGAAAAAAGTAGAACGAGCATGTTTAATTACTAATTCTATTAAAACTAACATCCATATTGAACCAGAGATACTTGTTTGCCACTAACAAATACATAATGTTAATAAATAAACTCTTTATAACAAGGAACAACACTTGTTTGATATAAGAACGGAGGCAAAATCGTATGGCAAAAATAGAGGGATACAATTTACCAGATGATCTGTATTATCATAAAGATCATACGTGGGTTAAGGTTGAATCTGATGGAACTGTGCTTATTGGGATGAATGATTTCTATCAGCAAAGTGCAGGAGACACCACCTATATCGATCTTCCTTTTGAAGGAGATGCAGTAGAACAAGGAGAAACCTGTGGAAAGATTCAATCAGCCAAATGGGTAGGAAAATTTGTCGCACCAATCTCTGGCGAAATCATAGCAGTAAACGAAGAATTGGAAGACGATTGCACCTTATTGAATAAAAGTCCGTATGAAAAAGGTTGGATTATGCGACTAAAACCATCTAATCTTGATGATGATTTAAAAGAGTTGTATCATGGAGATAAAGTAGGCCCCTGGATTAAAAAAGAAGTCGAAGATGCAGAGAAAAAGAAAGCATAATATACAAGTTTGAAATAGGTGACCGGTTGCAACGAGAAAAAGCAACAAGTTACATGAATGTTGGTGGCGTTCCTATGGTCGCATACTTTGCTTTTTTATCAGAATGGTTTACTGCTCTATGTTTGATATTGGAGTTATGCCAGAGTAATTCTCCTGTACCAAGTCTGTAGGTCTTCTCGCCAACCTCGTATTCTATTTCTCCTTCGAGGACATAATGGATCTCTTCGCCATCATGTTGATACCAACGTGATGTAGTATGCGGATCTATCTCTGCGATAATTGCTTCTAGTTTTTCTGATTTAATCATCAATCTAAACAATTTACCAGGCGTTTTTGTTTGATGTTGCTGTTCTCCCCTCTTAACATATATTGGTTCGTCATTCATTTTTCTCATCCCCTAAAAAAGAGACCATCTAATAAACATTTCCAAATGATTCTTAGGTTACTTTTGAACAACATGGCTTTTTGTAGACGATTTATCACTAAACAAGTGTTATTGTTTGTAAATCGAATTTCCGTGTGAATCCATTGCAACAACCAAGGGTCCGTAATCCTTTACGGTAAACAGCCATACTGCCTCAGGCATTCCAAGCTCCTCTAACCAATATACACCGTTAACTTCTTCGACCTTGTCCGCGGCAAGAGCTCCTGCACCACCCGTATATGATGTATACACACAGATATATTTTTGTAATGCTTTTTTTGTTCTTTCACCCATGCCTCCTTTTCCTATAATCATGCGTACGCCGAACTTTTTAATAAATTCATCTTCAAAAATCTCCATACGACTGCTTGTTGTTGGGCCTGCCGATACCACGTGCCATGTGCCTTTTTCTTTTTTCATGAGAGGGCCGCAATGATAAAGCGCCATTTCTGATGGGTCAAAATCAAGTGTTTTATCTTTTTGAAGCATCTTGTGATGGGCTTCGTCGCGAGCGGTAAACACTCCCCCAGTTACATAAACAATATCTCCAATCTTAAGTTTCCGTATGTCCTCTTTTACTACAGGCAAGGTAAGGTGGTATTCCATTTACTTCACCGTCCAACTCCCATCATGATGAATAATCATGGTCGCTCTTCTATCCGCCCAACATTGAACGGCAATGCCAACAGGAAGGCTTGCAGGATGTCTATGTGCTTTTTCCACATGAACATCTAAAACTGTCATTTTTCCCCCAAGACCCATAGGACCAATACCACTCTTATTAATGCGTGCAATCAACTCTTTCTCCATCGAAGCAATCATTTTGTCTTTGTGTCGCTTTCCTACCGGCCTGAGCAATGCTTTTTTCCCCAGTTTTAATGAAAGATCAGCACCACCGCCGATTCCCACCCCAACAACAGTTGGCGGGCAGGGGTTGCCGCCTGCTTTTATCATCTCTTCAACCACAAAATCTTTGACTCCTTCAATCCCTACACCAGGTTTCAACATCCCCAATTTGCTCATATTCTCGCTTCCACCACCTTTTGGAAATGCTATGATTTCAATCTGATTGCCATCGACAAAATCCCAAGTTATGTACGGAATATAATCGCCCGTGTTATCCCCCTGATTTTTATCTAAAAGGGGGTCAACAGTATTTGGACGGAGAGGTACTTCTTTTGTTGCTTTTTTCACAGCATTTGTTATCCACTTTTTAATTCTTGAAATATAGGGAAAATCACTTCCAACAGTAACAAAGAACGTCTGTATGCCTGTGTCTTGACACATAGGTCGTTGTGATTGCTTAGCGAGATCGACGTTTCTAAGGATAGTTTCTATCTGCGTCTTTGCTACTCCCTTTTCAATCTGACCTGCCTTTTTGAGAGCAACTATAACATCCTCTGGAAGCTCTGTTTCGGCTTTTTTAATAAGAGAAACGATTCCTCGCTCTATGCTTGCTTCATCCATAGTGACCCGCCTTCTCTACCAAAGTGATATAGAATTGTCTCTTTAGTACTTTCTTATACCCGCTGAGAGGCACAGTGTCTACAATAACAAAATCTTGCTAAAGAAAGAAGTTAAAAGAATGATACATATAACTAGTAATTACTAGCATCAAGGTGGTATTATGACACTAACTTCCATCAATCCAACTACGGGAAAAATAATTGCAAAATTTGATGAGTGGAATACAGAAACAATCAATAAGCAGTTAGCAACAAGTATCGGAGCTTTTGATTGCTGGAAAAAAACAGAGTACCAAGAGCGGAAGACCCTTTTGAAGAATACTGCACTGCTGCTCCATAGTAGCAAGGCATCATACGCAAAACTGATGTCAACGGAAATGGGGAAACCAATACAGCAAGCTGAGGCAGAAGTTGACAAATGTGCATGGGTCTGTAACTTTTATGCTGAGAATGGTCAAGATTTTCTGAAAAGTCAGGTTGTTGGAACTGACACGGAAAAGAGCTATGTTCAATTTAATCCACTTGGCATCATTCTTGGTATCATGCCCTGGAATTATCCTTTTTGGCAAGTGTTTCGTTGGGCTGCACCATCGCTCATGGCAGGTAATGTTGCTGTGCTTAAACACTCTTCAAATGTTCCGCAATGTGCATCAGTTATCGAAGATATCTTTAGAGAATCTGGCCTGCCTAACGATGTATTTAAAAACATCCCCATCAGCTCACAAAGGATTGCTGAACTGATACAGGATGAAAGAATTGCTGCGATCTCTTTGACAGGAAGTAGTGCCGCTGGTTCTAGCACTGCTCGGCTTGCGGGGTCGTGTATAAAGAAAACGGTGTTGGAGCTTGGGGGCAGTGATCCATTCATTGTCTTCAATGACGCCAACATCGATAACGCATCGACTGTTGCAGTCCAGGCTCGCATGATGAATACCGGCCAAAGTTGCATTGCCGCAAAGCGATTCATTGTGTTAAAGGAAGTGTTTGACGAGTTTGCCGAACAGCTTACTAAGAAGATTGAAAACTTAACCGTTGGCAATCCATTGGATCCAACCACTGACATTGGTCCTCTCGCTCGTTTGGATATGGTGGAACAGTTAGAAAAACAAGTCAGAACGTCTGTTGAAAAAGGAGCCGCCATCCTAACTGGCGGGAAAAGACCTGGAAATACTACTGGATTTTTTTATTTACCAACAGTGCTGTCAAACGTGAAAAAAGGAATGTCTGTCTACGATGAAGAGACATTTGGACCTGTCGCAGCTTTGATCAAAGTAAAAGACGAAAAAGAAGCGCTGCAGGTAGCAAATGATACGTGCTATGGGCTTGGGGCAAGCATATGGACGGACGATACCAAAAAAGCAGAGCAATGGTCTAAACATTTGCAAGCAGGGAATGTATTCATTAACGAAATGGTAAAATCGGACCCACGGTTGCCTTTCGGTGGCATAAAGCAATCAGGATACGGGAGAGAATTATCTCAATATGGCATCAAAGAATTTGTAAATATACAGACGGTCTATATCAAAGAACCTTAGCTATTTTATTGATACGGTAGAAATTCCTTTCCAAGGAGTTCTCGAGCGATAATAATTCTCATAATGTTCATCGTTCCTTCTGCACCAATCGAATACGAACGAACACCACGGATACCCATTTCAATGGGATATTCTTTGGTATATCCCGTTGCGCCAAGCCAATCAGCCACTTCATTCATCACCTCAAATGCATAGCGTGGTGCCTTTAATTTACTCATAGCTGCAGAGAGTGCAATATCATGATGGGCATGTGTACCTCCACGATAGGTCTTATCCATAATCCATGCAGCACGATAGGTCAAGAGTTTCACCGCTTCAATATTAGCATAATGCTCAGCAAGAGGAAATTGAACTCCTTCAAAACTGCCAATGGGACGGTTGAATGATTTGCGAGTTTTTATGTGATCCATACCCATCTCAAGTGCTGCTTCAGCAGCACCAACACAAGTTGCACCGATAAGTGTTCGTGCGGCAGAAAAACCTTCCATGGCATAATAAAATCCGCGGTTGCATTCGCCAATGAGATGTTCGTTAGACAGACCAATAGCATTCATCGTAAATCCGCCAGTAGACATGCCCATACGCCCCATATCTTCCAACAGCGTGGTTTCAATGCTTTTGTTATCTTTCAAAGGTACTGCAAAAAAAGAGAACCCTTTGTGTGCTTTCTTTGGATCTGTACGAGCGAGCGTGAGATGAACTCCCCCCCACCTCTTTGACTCAGAAACTCCGCTGATAAACATCTTCTCTCCATTTAACACCCACCGAGTTCTTTGCTTATCAGCTGTTGTTTTTACAGCACCAACAATATCGCTACCACCTCCCGGCTCTGTCACTGCAATGCCACAAAACGCTTTGCCCGAAGTAATCTTTGGGAGGTATTCTTTTTTAATAGTCTCTGACCCATAGCGACTGAGAATAAAACCCCATGCGGCCTCCACTAAATACAACACAGGAATGGCAAGGGAAATATCTGCACGACCGAGTTCCTCTGCTGCAATTGCTGCCATCGTCCAATCAAGATCAGCACCTCCAAACTCCTTTGATACAGTCGGCGCAAGCAACCCCAATTGTCCCATTTCCCAAATAAGCTCTTCAGGGATTTTTTTGCAGGTATCAATTTCTCGTATACGCGGTTTAATTTTTTTCTGTGCAAAGTTCCTGACCGTTTTTCGCCACAATTCTTGCTCTTCACTCCAACTAAAATCCATTCAAGCACCACCCAAGTAGGGAACAGTGAGACTTCCTGCAGGCATAACAATAGTTTTTGGTTTTTTTCCTTTTTTCTTCATGAGTTTGACTGCATCATCTATCGCCAATTGGATGGTTTTATACGGTTTCAACTGCGATTTTTTGATAATTTCATCGTCAAGATCTGTAACAGCCCACATGTCTGCCCGCATTCCAATTTGTGCCATTTTTGCTGCTTTGTGATATCCCAGCTTGTATTCTTCACCAAGGATATCCATTATTTTCTTTGGGCAATCTGCTTTTCCCAACAGTTCAAGAAAAGCATCTTCTCCTACACCATCGCGACATTTAGAAATAAGGATAATAACTCCTCCGTCTTCAAGAGCTAATTTGCCGTTGTCAAGTGCCTTTTGAGATTGATACAAGTCGATATCCATAGGGTACGGTGCAGCAGTAATGACAATGTTGCCCTTTTCTTTTAAAGGAACGCAAAAAACTTGATTAGATTGTTCTATTGCTGCATCAAAAGATTGGTGCAAATCGCCTGCAGTAACCGCGTACAGCTTGTGGTCGCCAGTCAATACCGTTTGAATAGAAAAAACATTGAGATCTTTCAGAACGTGCATGGCATCAACCATATCTTCATGTACAGGATTTCCATCAAGCGCAAGAGACCGTGCGTTATCACTTAACGCAAGTTTATGATTCATCTCAATCGTTTTATAGGAAGCAACTCCGGGTAAGAACGACTTTCTTCCGCCGGTGTAGCCTGCAAAATAATGTGGTTCAACACTACCAATAACCAGGATATTTTTGTATTCGGAAACGAGCTTGTTGATATACATTTCCGTTCCATTTTTTGACTTGCCAAGATACGTCATATCGTTATCGTTTCGTGCATCATGAGCATATGTTCTTCGTCTAAACACCTCATAGGTTTCTCCAAAAATAAATCGATATTCTTCTTCCGTTGGAGCTCGATGGACACCAGTGGCAATAAGAAATTTTACATCAGGATGTGAAGCTAAAACAGGCAAGAGATATTCCAAGATCTTTGCTGTTGGGGTCGGTCTTGTCGCGTCGTTTATTATGACAAGTAATCTATCAGCACGTTCAGCAAATTCATCGTAGGACTTAAACCCTAAC
>Ga0180433_10002130_pt1 | contig 31437 bp, 29 predicted proteins | sample SS_ome_8_FD_132980 | JGI IMG/M metagenome (GOLD analysis project Ga0180433, IMG submission 132980) | Hypersaline lake sediment archaeal communities from the Salton Sea, California, USA - SS_1_D_1 metaG | ecosystem: Environmental > Aquatic > Non-marine Saline and Alkaline > Hypersaline >...
AAACCAAAAATAATCCTACTCACAGTCGTCCGATACTCAGAAGAAGAAAAAGAAAAAATATACAAAATGGGAAACGTAGTCGACTACATAACCAAACCATTCGAACTAGATGATTTAATGAATGTTATACACAAACAGGTCATGAAAAACAACGTTGGTTATTAAAATCACAAGATACAATCTGGAGTTCATTCATGAATCAGGTAGAGAGCATACAAGGAAACTATTGGAAAGAAATTCAAAATGAATTACCATATTTATTAAAAAATCTCAATGGCATAGTATTAGTAACTCACAACTCCATAGAATTCATTGACATTATCGATTTTTTAAACAATATCAACCCCGAACACTTTTCAAATGTTCTCTACATCTCACTCATGCGAAGTTACAATTATATGAAACTCGCGATAGATAAAAAACCCTTAGAACTAAAAAGAATGTTTTTCATTGACTGTGTATCAGGTTTCGCCTTCCCGCCAGAAGATAATATAGATGACTGCATATACCACAAACCTCCACAAAATCTAGAAGAACTAAAAAATATCATTAAATACGGCGTTGAAAAATGCAACCCAGATATAATAGTATTAGACTCATTATCACAATACATAAATTTCACCATACCAACAGATGCTGAATTACGCGAGCTATACAAGTTTTTAAAAACTATAAAAGAGGATGTTTTAGGTATAACATGTTACGCTGTACTCCTCCTATACGATGACAAACTTGGCTCAATGAAAAAACTACCGACCCCATTCACAGACCTGATTTTAAAACTAGAAGTGATAAAAGGAGAGATGGAATGGACTGATTAAAAAGACATTTAGCGCTGGGGAGGAATATTAACGCACATTCATTGCTAAATTTACAGGTTCTATATCTGTTGAATGGTTAATACGGTCTAAATGAAGATTTCTGTTTTTTAGTTACTTCTGACACCGAAGATGCTTATCAAACCATCGAGTTGTTGTTCTGATCAATATATACTGCCAAGCTCAGGTCGCTTTTAAAAAATGGAATATTTAAATAAGGAGTCCACCATATCTTGTGTAAAATTAAGGGAGAGGTAAATGATGAATACTAAAAAGAAATTTGCATCTGTACTCCTGATAGCAGCATTTGCCATTGCTGCTGTGGGATTATCAGGTTGCGTACAAGAAGAAGATGAAAACGTAATTATTGTAGGAACATCGGCCGACTTTCCACCATTTGAATATATGGAAGGGGGAAAAATCATCGGATTTGATATTGAGATGGTTACCGCGGTACTTGAGAGTCTTAATTATACTGTCGAGGTTCAAGATATTGCATTCGATGGATTAATAGGTTCGTTACAAAGCGGAAAAATTGATATTATTGCTGCGGCAATGTCTATTGATCCAGAGAGAGAATTAGAAGTAGATTTTACAATTCCCTACTTTGAAGCTGACCTATCGGTCTTAATCATGACCAATTCAAACATTGTCTTGAATGATTCTAACCATCTCAATGAACTTGCCAATCTGACCATCGGTGCACAAACAGGAACGACCGGTGCGATGTGGGTAGTTAATAATTTAATCAATATTACAAATGCAACCATGCAAGAAGAACAATTCAAACGGTATGAAACATATACGGAAGCGGTCCTTGACTTAGAAAATGGAAATCTTGATGCCGTTGTTATTGACAAGCCCGTTGGAGAAGCATTTGCAGAGGACGAAGATATGGAGATAGCATATACCATTGTCTCGGGTGAACAATATGGACTTGCAGTCAAAGAGGGAAACACTGAGTTACTCAATAAATTAAACACTGCATTGGCAGCCTATATGGAAAGTGATGATTGGACGGCGCTTGTGAAAAAATATTTCGAATAAACAAGGTAAGACTGAAGGGATCTATTGCCGATAGATAGCCTAGTAAATTCTCTACCACAACTCATGGATGGTCTCAAAAACACCATCTTACTTACCATCTTCAGCTTAATACTGGGGTCGGCACTTGGTATCGCTCTCGCAATGGGTCGATCATACGGAGGGCGGATTCTTTCCTTCATCGTATATGTGTATGAAAAAATTTTCAGGGGCATTCCGCTCCTGGTCTTATTTTTTCTCATTTACTTCGGACTCACTGAGATAGGCATCAATCTTGACCCATTTCCGGCGGCAATCTTGGGTCTAGGATTGCGGAGTTCTGCATATCAAGCTCAAATCTATCGAGGGGCAATCAACTCCATACCCCAGGGCCAGACACTAGCAGCATATTCGTTGGGAATGTCTCGCTTAAAAACGATACGATACATCATTTTACCACAAGTGCTTCGTCTATCAATCCCAGGATGGTCCAATGAACTGACGATTGTGCTCAAAGACACGTCGATTGCCTTTAGTATTGGAGTCATAGAACTCATGCGCCAGGGAAGATACATTTATGCCTTAGATTACGACATGGTTCTTCCAGTATTGTTATTCATTGCATTAGTCTATTTCATTATTGTATTTTCTATCAATAAAGGGCTAGGGCATTTGGAGAAAAAATACAGAATGCTTGGGTTACAGATGTAGAATAAATACTAAGAAAAGGTGATCATAGGATGCAACACATTCTTGAAGTAAAAGATGTCCATAAATCATATGGCAATATCGAAGTGTTAAAGGGGATATCATTTACCATGGACCACGGGGAAACCAAGGTTATTATCGGCACGAGCGGGACAGGAAAAAGTACACTGCTACGATGCATCAATCAGTTAGACCCGCCAGATAAGGGAGAGATTTGGCTCGGAGGTGAAGAAATAACCCATCGATCCAAAAACATCAATCGCATACGTCAGAAGATTGGGTTCGTTTTTCAAGATTTTAATCTTTTTAACCATTTAACAGCATTGAAAAATGTAAGTATCGGACTTGAAAAAGTAACAGGCATGGATAAAGAAAAGGCAAAAGCGCGTGCCATGCAAGAATTACAACGAGTAGGGTTAGAAAAACAAGCACACCAGTATCCTGCACAACTGTCAGGAGGACAGAAACAACGAGTGGGCATCGCAAGAGCGCTAGCAATGGACCCGGTTGTCATTTTATTTGACGAGCCGACCTCAGCACTTGACCCCGAACTTATAGGGGAAGTTCTTGAAGTGATGAAAGGGCTTGCAGGAAAAGTCGCGATGCTGGTAGTTACTCACGAAATGGGATTTGCACGAAATGTTGCTGATGATATCATCTTTATGGAAGGAGGGGTTGTTGTTGAAAGCGGACCTCCTGCTCAGATGTTTACTAATCCAAAATTCTCGAGAACGAAAGAATTCCTTGGAAAAATAGCAACTCTCTATGGGGAAGAAGGAGGAAAAAAGCATAGCCTCTAATTTTATTGAGTTTTTTATTGATTCGTTGCCGAAACTGCTGGAAGGTTTGAACAATACCTTATGGTTGACCTTTATCTCTATTATCGTTGGCTTTTTACTTGGGGTGTTATTGGCATTAGGAAAGGTCTATGGGAATAAGCTTATTGCAAGTATCTGTATCGGCTATATCGAAATTATTAGGGGTACTCCCCTACTCGTGCAACTATTTATTCTCTATTTCGGCTTACCAAGAGTGGGACTATCATTGTCACCCATAGACGCTGCGATTGTGGGGTTGTCACTCAATAGCGCCGCGTACCAGGCCGAATATCTAAGAGGAGCAATACAATCCATTGAATCGGGTCAAATGATTGCTGCCCGGAGTCTAGGAATGTCCAAACTGCAATCTATTAAAAATGTCATTCTCCCCCAAGCTTTGCGCATTTCTATTCCTTCCTGGTCAAACGAGTTGATTTATCTGCTGAAATATACCTCCATCGCCTACATCATTTCGGTAGAAGAATTAACAGCAGAAGGAAAGTTCATTGCTGCAACAACATATCGATATTTAGAGATTTTTGCTATGATCGCTATTATTTATTTAGTGTTAACCATCATCTTTACAGAAGTAATTGATAGAATCGATAAACGTTTGAGCATACCTGGAATTGGGGTTGCAAAAACCGCAGGTTTGCGAAGTATGTATTGAGTGATAATCTTACGTTTCTATCCACTTATCTTCAATAGTATCAAGAGTGCCATCCTGTTGCATTTCTTTAATAGCATCACCGATGGCATTAATCAAAGCAACATTGCCTTCTTTGGTTGCAATGCCAAAAAATTCTTCAGTAAGGTGATCACCGACAATTTTCAACAGTGGGTCGTCTTGTACAATATTTAATGCAACAACATAATCAACAATAATAGCGTCAAGAGTGCCATTTTTTAAATCATAGATAATGCCCCTGTCTTCATATTCGGTGTAGTTCTTATAGGTAATGACCAACAAGCTATTCGTATACTTGAGTGCTTCTTGCTCACTTGTGGTATTTACCTGAGCGCCAACAACCAAACCAGAAAGGTTTTCGGGACCTGAAACATTCGATGATTCATTTACTATGATGACCTGACCACATTGGAAGTATGGGTTGCTAAACATGATGCCATATTCTTCTTCTCGGTCGAGGGTAATCGTAATTGACGAGATAATGACATCAACTTCCCCCGAAATCACTGCATCAAAGATATCCCCCCAATCGTAATCAATGACTGTGGCTGTTACACCTAAGCGCTGGGCAATTTCAGCAATAACATCTACATCAAAACCAATGATATTGCCTTCCTCATCAAAATATTCCATTGGAGGATACGGTACATCAGATCCTACCTTGATCACACCTGCATCTAAAACATTCGATAACGAGGGATCAGTGTCTTCCCCATTTTCTGTTGGAGTTTGGACACATCCTGCTAACGCCAGCATCAACACAATACATACTATACAGCCCAGATAGTTTTTGTACATATACTATACACCATCTTGTTCCATTTTCTTTTCTTCCAATATTTTATCAATCCGCTGTTTTAATTCAGGGATTCTAAATGGTTTTTCAATATAATCATCTGCTAAAAAACAACCTGCACTTTTTGCGTAGGGGTCTGTACGAGCAGTTAAAAATACAATAGAAATAGATCGCCATGATGTATTTTCTTTAATTTTTTTCAGTGTTTCCCACCCACTCATCTCAGGCATCATGATATCTAATAAAATAAGATCTGGTCGGGACTCAGAATCTAAAAGTTCTAAACATCGTTTACCGCTGTTTGCAGTAATGACTTTGTAATCAGGGTCTTCATGCTCCAATCCCTGTTTAATAGTATAAATAACACCGGGTTCGTCATCTACTACCATAATCGTTTTAACCATCCCTTTTCACCTCATGAACTCTCAACTTCTTTCTTCATTACACTCTTTGTACTTAATTTTAGCGTAAAATAAAAGATAGAGCCTTTGCCAGGCCCTTTGCTTTCTGCCCAAATTTTCCCCCCATGTTTTTCCACGATACGTTTACAGATGGCTAGTCCCAATCCACTGGAATCCATGTCGTGTCTCGATTTATCTGCTTTATAAAATTCATCAAAAATATGACTCAGCTGTTCTTCAGTCATGCCCAATCCTGTGTCTTTGATAGAAACGGTAGCAACTCCTTTCGTTTTTTCTGCATCAATGGTAATGGTACCGCCATCTTTTGGACTATATTTGACAGCATTGGTAAACAGATTATTCATCAGTTCATCAAGACGGAGTTGATCAGCTTTTACCATAACAGCGTGGTCAATGTTGTTTTCAACATGCATGTTATTTTCTTGGAAAAATAAGATTTGATTGCCAATAACGTTATCAACTTCTTGTCGCAAATTAATGTCTTTGATATCAAATTGAGTGTTTGGTGACCGTAACCGAGCCAATTGAAGAGTTTTAAACACGATGTCACGCATATAATCGACATTACGAAGGACCACACGGAAATGCTCTTTGACGTTTGGATCTTTTTCTCGTTCTTCTAAGATAGGTAGAAGACCGACGAGAGGGGTAAGTGGATTTTTCAAATCATGACCCAACTGTCCAATAAATTCATCTTTTTGCTTGAGGAGTTCTTCAACTTCAGCAGTTCGTTCTTTAACTTTCTTTTCTAAGTTTTTATTCAGAGCATGTAATTTCTTTTGTGCATCTTTGAGTTCAATGTTTTGATCTTTAATTTGAGCTTCAGCTTCTTCCAGTTTGCTGATGGTATTTTTTAAATCCCACATGATGTTCATCATGGCTTTTTTGTTACGTTCCAACGCATCGACTTTTTGTTTTAGTTCTTTTTCAGATGTGGCAAGCTCTTTTGTCCGATCAGCAACTTGTTGCTCCAGTCCTTCACTGTATCTTTTGATTTCTGCTTGCGATTGTTGCAATTCTACGCTCATATGATTGAATGAAGATGCAAGATCTCCCAACTCATCACGGGACTTAAGAGAAATCCTGGTATTCAGATCCCCTCGTGCAATATCATTAGCTGCATTTCTGATGGTCGTAATGGGCTTGACAACAATTCTTCTCAACAGAATGAGAAAACTTACAATAGCGACAAATAACCAGAGTGCGGCCATCATAATCATATTAGTAACTCGCGCATCCAAGGTTGCATAGGCATTGTTCATTGAAAGTTGCATCTCATATGTTCCAACGATTTGTCCTGCAAGTTTAATAGGGGTAACAACTGTTAACGTGTGTTTATCACCAACATGCAGAGGAATGTTTGTTACTTCTCCTGTTTCATACGTACGTATATTTTCATCACTTGCTATCGTCCCGGTTAGCTCTTTGTCACTCGAAAGAAAAACAGTAAGTACGCCCGAGGAGTTGGGACGATTGATACTAATTGAAAGGGCATCGTTATTACTGTAGATGAATTTGAGAATAGAATCACCCAACGTTTTTGTCTCTTCCAAATCACTTCGACTGGTAATGCTTGCATCCAATGACTGTGCTAGTGCAATTGCTTTATCAGTATAGGCATCCTCAAAAAATTGTGCTTGCTCTCGGATATTGGTATACGTAAGAGAGAACAGGATGACGCCTGAGACTACAAAAACAATTAACGTTAATTTTAATGATAGACTCAGATTGACTTTCATCCCTATCCCATTCCTTTCGAACTACCTTTAGCCTACGATGCATATACGTTTTTGTCTTTCATTGCGACAACAAAGACGGTAAGCAGACTGCTCTATGATAGCCACGTTTCTTCAAGTTCGTCCAAGATACCAGTGGATTGTAATTCAGCAATAACATCATTGATTTCTGTTTTTAACGCTGCTTCTCCTTTCTTGAGCGCGATGGCATAGTATTCAACAGTGAAAGGATTTCCCACGATTTGAAGATTTATTTCTCCCATAACAAGATCCTCTCCTGCACGATTATCAATAACGATTGCTTCAATTTCTCCTGCAATAAGATCCGCTTTTGCCTGCTCGTAATTTTCGTAGAGTGCGACATACGTTTCATTTCCCGTATATTCAACTGCGGCATCTTGACTAGTGGTACCATTTTGTACTCCTACTGTAACATTGAGCAAATCCTCAGGCCCTGAAATGTTGTTGTTGGAAACATTCACAATAATGACCTGTCCTTCTGAGAAATAGGGGTTGCTAAAGGCCATTAGTTCTGATCGCTCGTCATTAATGGTTAATGCAGCAATCACCAGATCAACTTCGTCATTGTTTAACGCGGCAGTAAAGATGCTCGCATCAAAGCTCATATTCTTGATTTCGAGATCGACACCGAAATGATCGGCAATGTATTGGGCCAAATCCATATCAAAACCAACAAATTCTCCATTTTCTACATATTCCCAAGGAGCATATTCGGCGTTGGTTCCCACTACTAGTTTTCCTGCATCTTGTATTGCCTTGATTGTAGGATCAATGGTTTCACCATTTTCGTTTTGTTGTGTGCACCCTGCTAATGCCATCAGCAGGAGTGTGCACAATCCTAAACCAAGGAGTGTTTTTTTCTTCATTTTCTCACCACATCCTTTTTTCTCTCTTCATTTTTCTCATCCATTATGTATTTTGGTTTTTCTCCACATTTTTTACATAACGTATTCACTTCTTTTTTTAATTCAATCATTTTTAATTCTCGATCGACCGTCATTTCTTGAAACTTCTCCAGTTCATCAAGTTTTTCTTTCAACTGCTCTTCTGCTTCTTTTTGCTCATTAATGTCTCTAATAACACTGACAATCAGATGAGGTTCGTTATATTTAAAAATAGGAGACAAAGTATGAGATATCCATTTTGTTTCTCCTTTTTTTGTTTTGATTCGGTATTCGAAATTTTTTTGACTTTTACCCTTAAATACCTTGGCAAAGTTCTCGCTGACTGCTTTGGCATCATCAGGATGCGCAACCCATTGTGCAGTTCCTGCCAACTCCAAGGGATCGTATCCTAACACTTCATTACAAGAGGGGCTGATATAGGAAATAGTACCATCCGGTTGCGTAAGGATAATGACATCGAGAGAATTTTCGACAATGCTTTTGTATCGTTCTTCGTTTTCTCGTAAAATTTCATCCGCTTTTTTGCGTTCGGTGATGTCTCTACCAATAAGAATAGCATCAATGACTTCGCCGTTTCGTATAATAGGGGCGATGCGTGTTTCGAACCAAACTCTCTGATTGCCTGAACCTTTTCCTTGTATCTGACAGCTTTCTGATTTCCCTGTTTCAAATACTTCTTCAATTTTTGATTGTAAAATATCACGATATGCTGGTCCGAGGAGTTCATAAACTGGCTTTCCAATGAGATGCTTGCTCTCCAACCCGGTGAGCGAATGATTAACAGATAATACCGTTCCATCGTGCTCTACAATAAAAATGACATCGGGTATGTTATGAATAAGTGAACTCCATTGCTCTTCCTTTTCAAGTAATGCTTGTTCTGCCTTCCGTTGCTCAGAAATATCTTTGAAAAGCACGAGATCGGCAGGTTTTCCTTGATAGTCAACCTTCATACCTTTTACCTCAAGCAGTTTGGGCTCACCATTTTTACCGACAAGTTCAACCTCATATTTGTCCATCCCCTTTCCCAGCATACGAGTGGCAAGGTTTTTGACAAAAAGTGCTTTGGTTTTTGTAGGAATGAATGATGCTTTCATAAAATTCGTGCCAAGAAGATCCTCTTTTTTAACACCTAATAACTCTTCAACCCCATCAGACATATCAAGAAATTTTCCTTTCGCATCAACAATAACAACAGGATCGGTAATCAAATTCATTAAAATTTGAATTGTCTCTTGTGACGTATTTGGTGTGCAGAGTGGTTTCTGGTGTGGTCCCTTTTTCTCATCCAGGAGCTCTTCAATGGTTTCCAGGTTTTGCTCTTCAAAAACATCTGGAGCTTTTTCAGGACCATGCGGTCTTAGGAAAGAGCGGAGTTTTCCTTTCTGCTCCTCTTCTCTGAGTGCCTTTACGATATCTGGCTCCTTTGCCATAACGTGTTCTCCAATCATTATTTATTGAGAATGAGCGTGGAGAAATAGTATATCCCTTTATCACCTAGAGATACTGCAGTACACATCCGACATCCCATCTCTTAGATGAAACTCCTTTGTTATATAAAAGATTAACGGCCATTCCTTGAAGTGAAAGCATACAACACTGATTGAGGTTGTTTTCGCGGCTATCTGAAAAAGGTATCATTTAGCATTTTGTCATTTTGGTAGTCTGTACCAAAATATTTATATAGTAAACCAAACAAAGTATAACGTGCTATAATATAGCAGGCTATATTGTGGCATGGTGGTGAAAGAAGTGAGAGAATGGTTGAGATTATTGTATGTAGCTGATTTTAATGGAGGAGAGGAGACAACTAGGATGTATTATGATGCCAAAAGGAACCTTAGCCTAGAAGGTCAGATAAAAGGACGTGAATAATAGATGAGAAAAAGTACAAAATTCATCGCTGCATTATTGCTCTTAATTGTGATTGCTGGTTTTTCTATCCCTACGCTGCCTGCAGGCCAAGGACAACAACAACCACCTGTAGAAAGGGCAACTATTGGTACCTTTTGGTGGTATCGGGGAGATGGCGGTTTGATCTATGCCCAGCCTGACGCAGAAGGATTTGCACAAGCAATGGAAGATGACGGGTGTATGTGGAATCTCAATATAAACGATGTGAACGGAGTCGAAGATCTTATTGATGATCACCTCGAAGATACTGCCAGTGAACTAATCGATGATGTGGAGCTTGCCTACTTTGTTGGACACAGTGGATCAACAGCATTAGGTATTCACAAGCCATTTCCATTACTAGGAGATCGCCCCTTTGTTAATGATCCTGAATACGCAGAAGCAAAGTATTGTAAATGGGGAGATGACGGACCACTGAAATGGGTCGTGCTAGCAACCTGTCAAGCAGGCAATGAGAATTTTGCAAGTGCGCTTCAGGGAATAAATCTGATTCTTGGCTGGAGAAGCGTTTGTGACGATTGGATTTATGGACCAGTTTTTGCAGAGAAAATCATCGAAGGAAAGACGTTGAAACAAGCATGGTTCGAAACTGCAGAAGAATGCCAACATGTTTCAGGTATTGCAACAGTATTAGGTGAAAATTACGAAGCGGGTTATGACCATCTCAAGGGATACGGTTCCTATTGCAATCCAGAGGTAGATGATTACTACACTATTTGGGAGTACCCAGTAAATGGATGGCAGGAGCTTTACAACTGGATTGCACCAACAGGTTATATTGGTAGCGATTGGATCGATGAATGGGATGCATATGACGACAACACTGGGAGTTGCGCAGTGTTTAGGGAGACACAAAATGGTTTTAGTGACCCACTTGTTTTGCGAAAATCAGGTGACCCAGTCAGCATCAGAGGGTTCAGAATAATGCCTAGTAGAGATGTCTATTATAGTGATCATGTTCAGATCCCATGGCATGATGAGATGGAATTAAAGTTTTATCTTGATGGGCAGTGGAAAACAACGGTTACGATTACCCAATGGGAAGGTGGCTCCTGGAGAATAATTGACTTTAACGACGAGGATACTCAATGTTATACTACCATTGTTGGAGACGAGCAGCCAGAAGTTGATGAGGTACGGATACGGTTCCATGAAAATGACCCTCTGTTTGGATTTGCTGTTAGACAAATCAAGGTCTTTGAATTTGACTTCTGGGAAGTCGGCGATCCAGGCAGCGGCGGCGGTAGCGGCGGCGGAGGAGATGGCGATAACGGTAGTAAACCAGGCAGTAGCGGACTGGAGTTTATAGAAGAAAGTGCAGTTAGCGAAAGCATGAGCAGTGAGGAACTAGGCATGAGCCAAAGCATAGGTATGGGCCTGAGAGGTATTGACGAATCCAAACCCTCCACAGACTATGCAGCATACACAGTCATACCTGACGCCTACGATCCTGATCAGTTTGCATCGGTCGCACAAACTGTTGGTCTCAAGGGAGCACCTACGAATACAGACAATGCCTATCTGCTTACCGGAGAAAACGGCAAGTCGCTGAGCTATAACACTGAGAAGGGTGTCTGGCGGTATGTCAACCCCAGCAAGGCCTATCCAACGGCTACTCGCAACCCACGGTTACCGTCTGATGGAGAGGCAGTCGCTCTTGCAACAGCATTCATGGATAAAAACGGATTTTCCTCAGATACCATTGTGGATGCAGTCGTGACCTACCAAAAACAGGGAGAAGGCATCAAAGGAACAGATACCATCCTCTATGAGTGGATCATTACCAAGAACGTCTACTTCAAGCATGAAGTGAACGGTCTTCCCATCCTGGACAAAACCACAGTAACTATCGGTGAAGGCGGAACCATTGCTGCGTTTACCTTGCCTACCCACACGGTTGAGTTAACAGAGACGTAGGAACAGTACCTACCCACTAACTCTCTCTTTTTCTTTTTTTCTGTATTAGTATAACTGCTATTGCAAAAATGAATAAGACTGCTTCAAATCCTGGGATGCTATCAGTTCCTTGATTGTTTCCGTTTTGATTTGATTGTTGCGTGGAGATACTTGCAGAGGTTGTGGTAGTGTTACTTTCCCTAGTGATTTCAATCATTTTTACCGATATCAGCTTCCAATACCATGAAATTATCATCTAGGTCTTCCAATCCTCGTTTCACAGAAAATGTTAAACAGGGGTGATCATCAACCATCGTGCTGGTGTTGGTCATTTCAAACCATCTTTATCACGACAGAATTGCTAAATCGCTGTTTTAGTGTTTTTCACTAATATTTGTTAAGCGTTAAGAGACACAAATATGTTATGAATCGGTAGAAACAAATGCTTTCAGGCGCTTTATCGCGTGCATTTTCTCAGTATCGCCCACTTTTGCCCGTTCTATACCAGATTGAATAAGCGCGGTTGATTCGTCCATTGCTTTTCTGTCTACAGGATAGGGTACTCCATCTTTGCCGCCCACTGCAAAGCTATATTTTACAGGGTCTTTCCAAGATGGTTTTTCATCATATATGAGATCAGATATGAGAGCCAATGCTCTAACAGTAGTAGGACCAACGCCTCTAAGCGAAAGTAGTTCTTCATAGTTTTTTGGTTGAAATTCATAGATTTCTCTCATTTTATTCCAATTGATACTACGAGGCATATCGAGACAAACAATATGCTTAGAGTAAGTAGTAGAGCCATTGTATTCATCTAAAGTAGTCTGATCCTCAAGCCGGATAAGTGATGCCCAGTCATTAGCAAGATATCGAGGATGACCACAAACAAGATCAACACACGCCTTCTGAGAAGAGACGCTGTTTTTAGATGTCATGTCAAGAACAGTATCAACTTTTTCTCCCATAATTGAGTTATGCGGATCAACAATAAAGCTATCAAAACCTGAAAGCCAATGATATCTACGTGCATAGTTGATATCAGATCTCATGCCTTGCTGTATAACAGACCAGTTACCCTGTTCAGTAAACAAAAAAACATGATGATATAGGATATGACTATCTTGTACTGCAGTGCTATCTACTTTTGCGCTCATGCGACTAGAATACTGTAGTTCTTTTATTTTTGAATCAGTAAAACCAAAGGTTTCTCCAATTTCTTCAATCTGTTGGATGGTCTTTCTAGATGCTTTTCCTTTTCCACCGGCTATTGCAAATCCATGTTCCCCGGGGTGTATTGCTTCCTTGGGAGCACCGCATGTAACAGTAGTGCATCCTGAACTGTGACAATCAAATCCAAGTACACACGATAAAGATTGAAACCAGAAAGGATCAGAGATTCTCTTTAAAAACTCATCTTTTCCATACTCAAGTAGTATTACATCAACAATTCCTCTGGAGAGCTTCACCATTCTATCAAATAACCACTTTGGTGCCTTACCAGAGTGCAGAGGGAGATTTGCTACTCCTGTCTTTCCCATAAAAACAAGAGAACGAGCATCGTTGTGTCTTTTATGCTTTTCAAGAGGTCGATTAAAGTATTATTGAACGTGATATACATTTGAGACAAAGCCAAAAAATACTTTCACTGACCTCTTCTTTACATATATAAAGGCAGAATGCTTTGTATTTCCCAGAATGACGTGAAATGCGGGGGACATGCCAGCATTGCTGGCATTTCTGCCACCTATTTCCCAGTTTAGATTCATCCCATCCCCTCCTCTTTTTTTGGCTGCCATCACGGCAGTCTTTTTTAATAGATAGTTCTATATCATACCAGCAATGAACCGTAAACTCTCCTCATTTGATATCTATGTCATCGTTTCTGAGCTACAATGCCTTGTTGGAACAAACATAGAGAAAATCTACCAGTTGACTCGCAACGATTTTCTTCTTAGACTGAAGAATATTGAAACAAAAGAAAAACACGCCCTCTACATCAGAAATGGAGGCTTTCTCTGCACCACAGAAAAAAACATAGAAACGCCTCAAACACCATCGACCTTTGCCATGACGTTACGCAAGTATCTTCAACAGGGAATAATCGCATCCATTACTCAACATGAATTTGACAGAATTATCACGATATGCATCGAGAAAAAGGAGGGGGTGTATGCATTGATTATTGAGTTTTTCTCTGAAGGAAATATCATTCTAGCCGATCCTGAAGGAACCATCATCCTGCCCCTCATCAAACAAACCTGGGCGCATCGATCAATTAAAAGCAGAGAATCCTACCTACCTCCGCCCTCACAAATTAACCCGTTTACCCTATCGAAAAAAGAGTTTATTGAGAAAATAAAGGAAAGTTCAACAGACGTTGTTCGAACGCTTGCGGTGACAATCAATTTGAGTGGGCCCATTGCCGAGGAGATTTGTACACGAGCGGGCATTGATAAACAAAGAAAAATTAATGACCTAAGCGAAAAGGCTATAGCAAAGATATTTGATGAGCTCTCTGTATTCTTACACCTCTTTCAGAGGAAAGCATTTCGTCCGGTTCTCGTGAAAAAAGAGGGGAAAACTATCGACGTCTTACCGTTTCCTTTTACCAGCTACACAGATGTCGAATATGATCACATCCCCCGTGTTGTTGATGGCTTAGCACGGTTTATCGACAGAAAGTTGATAGAAAGAAAAAAGGAAGGAAAGACTGAAAAGCTTCGTGGAAAATTGCAGCGGCAATTACGGCAGCAACAAGAAGCAATTACTCTCCTGAAAGAGGAAATCGTCACCAAAAAACAAGAGGGAGATTTGATATATCTCCACTACCAGGAAATAGAAGCATTACTTGCAGAAATTACAGCAGTGTTGGAAAAAAAGGAAAAAGAGGCGGAAATTGCAACGATTAATGAATACAGCTTCGTCAAGGTCTTTAATCCCACTGAAAACCAATTGATCGTGCTCTTGAAAGACACGTCGGGCACTATTCATGACGTGAGGCTCTCCTTTAGAAAAACCGTAGCAGAAAACGCTGAGCAGGCATATGCCAAAAATAAAAAATTACGAAGTAAACTTCATGGTGCACAGCAATCACTGGCAAAAACAAAGAAACAAGTAACAGATGTTGAACGGCAGATGCAGCAAGAACAACAAAAAGAAGAACGCACACCGTCTGTACAAAAGGAGCGCCAGTTTTGGTTTGAACGGTATCGGTGGTTCTTATCGAGTGAAGGTAACGTGGTCATCGCAGGAAAAGATGCGAAAACCAACGATCTTATTGTGAAGAAATATCTCAAAGAGGGAGATCGATACGCCCATGCTGATGTGCAAGGAGCACCGAGTGTGATCATTAAAAGCAAAGGAGTGAATGACGACGCCCGGCCCATATCAGCAAAGACGCTCGAAGAAGCGTGCATGTTTGCTGCATCCTATTCTAAGGCCTGGAAGCAATTTGCTGAAGCACAAGCTTATTGGGTCCTCCCTGAACAAGTAAGCAAAACACCACAAAGTGGTGAATTTGTCCCTAAAGGAGGATTTATCATCCGAGGGAAACGTAATTATTGCCGATGCACACTCAAACTAGCGGCAGGAGAGGTTAACGTTGGGGGCTATCAAAAAATCATGGTAGGTCCAGTATCTGCAGTGACTGCAAGAACGAAGCAATATATTGTATTACAACCAGGGGGAACAGCAAAGCATGAACTGGCAAAAACACTGGCAAACGCATTTGGTGTTTCGGTTGAGACTCTTGATCGATTGCTTCCTGCAGGTGGAGCAACCATTGTTAAAACGGCAGGGGTAACGGTATGAAGGTTGTCTTCAAAGACTTAAAACACGGTGAAATCAAACTCATTGCGGAAAATCTTGATGACATTTGGCATTTATACAACATTATTGATGAGCAAGATCTGGTGCGAGCAGTCACCTTCCGAACCGATGAACAGAAGGACGATAAAATCAGATCGAAAAAAGCAGAGAAAAAGAGGATGAAACTTGGGGTACGGGTTGCTGAGGTAAAATTTCATGAGTTTTCCGACAGACTGCGCATTCATGGAACGATCGAAGAAGGCCCTCAGGATTTGGGGTCGTTTCATACCTTGAATGTTACTGCTGACAAAATGGATGCGATTTCCATTGTGAAAGATGCTTGGAAGGAGTATCAACTCCAACGCATTGATGAAGCAGTAAAACAACGTAATCAGCCCATTCTTACCTTCGTCTGTCTCGATGAAGATAGTGCCACTATTGCGGTGCTGCGGCAAAGCGGATTGCAATGGATCGCTGATATCGACTCGAAACGATCCGGAAAGATGTATGAAAGTAAAGATGTGCAACCTGACTATTTTGGTGAAGTATTTGCTGTCGTCAAAATGAACAAAACAGAACACTCAACCTTGGTGGTGCTAGGACCAGGATTTACTAAGGAGCACTTTGTAGGATATGCAAGAGAAAAAGACCCGGAAGCTGTTGAATCAATGATTGTGCATGGGACGGGCAATGCAGGCATGAATGGCATCAACGAGGCCATAAAGACCGGAATCGTTGAACAGATTACCAAAGAAAACCGAGTCGTCTTTGAAACAGGGTTGGTTGAAAGGCTCTTTGAGGAAATCAAAAAAGATGGCATGGCCGCCTATGGAGAACATGAAGTGCTGTACGCCTTACAGAATGGTGCGGTTGAACGGGTGCTTATAACTGATATTCTCGTTCGGACAACTAAGGGAGAATCATTTCTACAGATGGCGAAACAACACAATAGTCAATTTACAATTATTAATACGTTACATGAAGGTGGGAAAAAATTAGAAGGAATCGGGGGGGTTGGTGCCCTCCTCCGATTTAAATGTTAAGCGTTTATATGATGTCTCGGCCGTGACTAATAGTCTTGATCAAATACGCAAGAGAAGTTTCTTGCATACCGTCGCCATCGGTATTGCCGTCGTCATTATTAGGCATTTCTTGCTCAATCACAGGAATATAATAGGTATACGAGACGAATAAGTTAAATGCGTTTCCTTTGTCTTTTAGGTATTGAAGAGGTCTGCGTAATTTTTCACCAGTGTTGACATTAACCAAGACGTCATAGGCCGCATCATTTTTTCCCTGAACCATATCATAGACCAATTGCTGTGCTTCATCATAGTCTTCTGCTTCGAGAGTCTCATCATACGGACGATCGTAGACTGCGAAATAGAGAGTTTCATTTCCGCTCGGTGTGCTTTGATGTGTTTGGCATTCGCCGCCACTGGGGCCGATATCGGCAGTTAACGTATCGTGACCCTTTGTTAACAGACCACGATGGGTGTTATCATCACTCCAGACAATCTGCACACTGACACTCGTTAGGACACTCCCCAAAGGAGTAGAAACGGCAAAGGGATCAACATAGGAAGAGGATTTACCCGCATATCCTTCGATACACGCCAATTGACCGCTATGTTCATTCCAGGTTACCATAAATGTTTCTTCTGTTGGTTTAACATCTTCGTCAGATTCTTCAGAGGCAGTATAGAGAACAATACCAACTGCTGCAATAATGAGAATAGCAACTCCCACAATTGCAATCATTTTGTCACTTTTTTTTAGGTTCATCACACAGTCACCTTTACTATTTTATCAATTAGATTATATTTTTCTAATATAATAAGTATAGTTACCCCTTTATTAAATTTTTCCTTTTTATTTTAATTTTTCAATTAATATCTTGTAGTATGAAAAGAATAGTTATTACTTTTTCCTTCGTTCGTCTGTGGTAATAAGAGGGATTGATGCCCCACAGGCGTTACAGATACCGTTGCTTACTCCCGTCATTTGTGCTGTAAACCCATAGCGCTCAATACAGGTCGCTCCACACTGAGGGCAGATCGTGTTTTCATAGGCCCCATGAGGGACATTTCCCAGATAAGGAAACAGAATCCCTTCTTTTTTTGCTGTTTCATAGATACGGGTCAAGGTATCACGTGGTGTTGGTGGTACGTCGGTCAGGTGATAATCAGGATGGAAACGAGAAAAGTGCACGGGCGTATCTGCTCCTAGTGTTTCTACCACCCAGCGACAAAATGAAATGATTTCATCTAATGAATCATTATAGGTAGGAATCACGAGATACGTCAGTTCGAGATGGATACCAAGATTCTTTGCTCGTTTACAAGTCTCTAACACTGGCGCAAGACGTGCTTTACAGATTGTTTTATAAAATTCTTCATGAAAGGCTTTGATATCAATATTCATCGCATCAAGATACGATGAAAGCTCTTTTAGCGGCCCCTCTGTGAGATATCCATTCGTCACATATACCGTGTACAGCCCGTTCTGGTGAGCGATTTTAGAAGTATCGAGAGCGAACTCATGCCAAATCGTCGGTTCGTTATAGGTCCAGGCAATGCCGCTACAGCCACGTGTTTGTGCTAACGTAACTATCTGTTGTGGAGTTGCTTCTTGCAAAGGAATGGTTTCCTGCGTTCCTCGAGAAATCGTGTAATTTTGACAGTGAAGACACTGAAAATTACAACCTACCGTCCCTAATGAGAACACCCGGGTTCCAGGATGAAAATGATACAACGGCTTTTTTTCAATAGGATCAACCGCCATCGAGGAATATGAGCCGTATATACATGTAGAAAGTATCCCTTGGGTATTCTCACGGACACCACAGAGCCCTCTCTTTCCTTCTCCGATGGTACACTGATGGGCACACAGTTGACACTGAACGGTATTGTTTTTGAGTTTTTTCCAATGGAGTGCTTCTCGCTTCATGGACGATATGCAATACAAAAGGCAGAGTATTAATAGCTTATTGTCCTAAAATAAGACCGCCAAGGCTCCGGAGCGGCCCACGACGAGGATAGTAATCGGTGATTTGTGGCTCCATCGTATTGTATTCTTTAAAATCTTCGCGGTGTTTGAGGGTGTAGCGGGCGTAGTAAAATGCCTCTTCAACAGATACTTTGCCATCTTTGAACAATTGTAATCTTGTTGGGCGACCGGTCTTTCGTATTCCTGGACGGTATCCATCAGCATTACCTGTTTGTAGCCCCTCAAACCACTGTAAGGTAAACAGAGGGCCTTGAGTAGTGCTGGCATATCCAACACGAAACTTACTTGCTCCTGACATGACTACTCTTCCTGATTGAGGAATGCCAGAACGTAAAAGGAATAGCGTTGGAAAATCCAGGATCGTTTTATCAGAAAAACCGCCACTAAAACAGGCATCAACAATCACGCAAGTCTTTGTTGATTGTAAATCAGAGAGCATATCGCCCAATTCTTTATCAGTAAGAATATCATCCCAGAGAAAGACTGCACTGCGCTCTAAGAGTTTTCCACCCGTATAGGTCTTAGTGTTGTCTCCACATCCGTGGCTAAAGAACCACATAAATACTTCACTGTCCTCATACTGGTTTGCTTCCTCAACGATATGAGCAATACTCGCCTCAACAGTTCCTCTGGTTGCACCGCCATAGACAATATTGTATTCACGGTATCGTTGTTGCAAGGTCTGCATCCGCTCGCCATAGCCTCCATCAGCGCGGATCCAGCCATCGTCAAATAGCAGAATAATATTGGAGGTTGCATAGCCATATTCTTGGATGAAATACGTAGCCATCTCCTCTGAAAGAAAAAGTCCGCCATTTCCGAGTTTACTTTCATTGTCTTCCGGAAAGTTTGCGACCGCGACAAACAACGCCCATCGATGGACATCGGAAGTAACCGTCTCAGGATTGTCAAGAACAACCGTGATTTCTACAACAGGAGAATAGTCTTTACCATCCCATGCTCGTGCACGAATAGTATAAGGGCCATCGTTAAGCCGATAGGTAATCCAATCATAGCTCCACTGGTCGGTTCCTTGGGCAATTGTCCAGTTATCAGAATCAATCTGGACGTCTACCTGTACAAGGTCATCATCACCATCAGGATCGGAGGCTGTTCCACTAATCATCACCAGATTAGAAACCGTGGTGCCATCATACGGATAGAGAATTTCTATAAACGGTGGTTCATTGCGACTGCTGTCATCTTCCAGGCACCCAGAGAAGAGAGGGATGGCAACAACAATAACAAGTACAACCGCAATGAGTCGTGTATCCATGGTATACCATACAGTATTTCTTTTTTTCTCCTTTAAATTCTTTATGTGACAGATCTTACCGCATATATTCAAAAGATTTATCATAAGAAGAACGATTTGACGAATGAAAAGGGGCGGTACTGTGAAGAAGTTAACATATCGAGAAAGCGGTGTTGATATTGCAAAGGAAGAGAAAGCCATTAAAGGGATACTATCCAGCATAACCTCACAGCGAACAGGATTCGGCAGACCCCTAGGTGGACACTATGCCGGCTTAATTGATTTTGGCGACTATGCCCTGGTGTTATGCACTGATGGCGTAGGTAGTAAAGTCAAAATTGCCTCGGAGATGAAGAAGTGGGATACCATAGGTATCGATTGTATCGCGATGAATGTGAATGACGCGTTATGTGTCGGTGCAGAGCCTCTTGCCTTTGTTGATTATCTTGCGATCGATGACCCTGACCCTGCCATTACCAAAGAGATCGGAAAAGGATTAGAACAGGGAGCGAAACGGTCCAATATCTCTATTGTCGGTGGTGAAACCGCATCGTTACCTGAGATTATCAATGGCTTTGATTTAGCGGGAACATGCCTTGCCTATGCAAAAAAAGATAACATCATCACGGGTGAAGCCATTGTTCCCGGTGATGTTATAATTGGCCTGGAGAGTAGTGGCATTCACTCTAATGGATACAGTTTGGTCCGAAAGGTTATTCAGCACGCTGATTTGTTTTATGAAGATACATTTCCTAATGGAATATACCCAAGAAAAACCATTGGAGAGGTCTTGCTGACCCCCACCCAGATTTATGTCAAAGAAATTCTTGAGGTATTCAAAACTATCAAAGTTCATGGCCTTGCCCACATCACCGGGAGTGGTCTGCTGAATCTCCCACGACTAAAAAAGGGAGTACGGTTTGTGATTACTGACCCTTGCAAGCCGCAACCCATCTTTACCTTTCTTCAAGAACGGGGAGGAATTGATACCAAAGAGATGTATCAAACCTTTAACATGGGCATGGGATTTGCCATTGTCGTAGATCCTCATGATGTGGACATGGCAATAAAGACCATCACCAAACATTCTAACGTCGGCGCTCAGGTTGTTGGACATACAGAGAAGGGCAGTGGTGTGACGGTTCCGCCACTCAACTTAACCCATAAGGATCTGTGGAAATAGAAGATATAACATGCCTATAATGATAGGCTGATGAATCAAATAAATAAGAAGAGCGTGTCTGCCAAAAAATGAAAAGACACTCACGAATTTTTTTGATGACCAATCTGGCAAGGTGTAGACTCGTTTTCCGTTTGCGTACAATCGGTTTCCCAGAAAAACACCAAGCAATACCATCCCCAACCACGGCAACAGAGGATAATAATCAACCGTGTAAAAGATTGTTGGACGGATTCCTAGCCACAGCAGATATGGCAAGTCTATTGTAATAGTGTAGAAAACGACGCCGAGAACGATAAGTGTTACACCGCTAAGAAGTGGGGCGGTACGAGATGGAAGAAAAGGAATAGCAAGAATCATAGAAAGGCCGATACAATGCAGAATGCCAAAGAGAATGAATCCCTCACCCAAGTAGAGCCAGGTAGCTAAGGTAATGCCTATGGCAATAACAAGTATCTTCAGACCTCGGAGAAGGATGCTAACATATGTTTCTTTCATTGGTACCTTCGTAAGAAGATGCGAACGGCGCAGGGTGAGCGAGATGCCCACGAGCAATAAAAACGTACTTGCTATACTGTATGCTGAGAATTTTGCAGGGATAGAAGAAAAATCAAGGGAATGAATGCCAAAAAAAGCAAGGTCAAATAAGAGATGATAGACAATTACCAGACAAATAGCAACGCCTCTGATGAAATCAAGTTCCCACACTCTCTCTTGACGGACCACAAACATATGACAAAATTTTGTTCTTTATAAACGTGATGATAAGAAAAAAGAGTAGCGGGGAGTGGATTTGAACCACTGATCTACGGGTTATGGGCCCGTCGGGATTTCCTGGCTACCCCACCCTTATAGGCAACCATCCTCTCAGATGACTGCTCGCTATGATGGGTAGCCGCATTATTTCCACCGCCATATGTCTGAACTGCTTTTCGTGAATATTGTTCCCCCTACTTAAAGATAGTACTTATTCTTTACGAAAGTCTCAAAGTCCTTTTCTTATGTTATGAACAAAAGAGCAACAAACAGTCTTTGATATATTCACACCACGAGAAGAAAACCATTATAAACACCTATCTAAATGAAGATATGGGGAGGTCATATGGCAGCAAGAGGAATAGAAACTCAACTGGTAAAAAAAGTTGCAAAGGTCCCTACAGTATGTACTCAATGCAAAAACCAAATCACTCCAGGAACAGCGTACCATTTAGAAGAGGGAAAAACCCAGCATCTTCACTCTCTTATTGCCCGTCAATTTTGCTCAGATTGCTATGCAAAATACGGCGCACGAAAACTTCTCTCACAAAAGTAATACCAAGAAATCAATCATAGTTGAGTACACTAAAAACCTTTTTGAGTATGGTATGGATTAGTGTTCTCCATCTTGCAGGGGTTCCCAAGCATGGTCAAAGGGGCAGGGCTTAGGACCCTGTGACGTAGGTCTTCGAGCGTTCAAATCGCTCCCCCTGCACTAATTTTTACACTTAAATTCAAAATTTAACAGATAAGAAAACACCCTCTCATGCGATACTAATTGTAAATGAAAACATTTATATATTTATACTAATTACCAATTAGTATGATATCAAAGGAGATACTTCGACAAATCGTGATTCAACAGAAAAATGAACGTCTTCCAATAGATGAAACAGTAGAAAGAGACATATTAAGCAAAATACTACAATGGTTTACTGATAACAGGATACTTATACTAACTGGATTACGAAGAAGTGGAAAATCAACCATACTGCAACAAATTATACAGAAAATGACAAAATGTTGCTATGTAAACTTCGAGGATGAACGATTCCTCAATTTTAAAGCCCAAGAATTTGAACAATTACATGAAGTACTTATTGAAGCATACAATAATCCAACCACCTATTTTTTTGATGAGGTACAAAACATCGATAAATTCGAAACATTTGTAAGAAGACTTCAAGATCAGGGAAAAAAAGTCGTTATAACAGGTTCAAATGCAACACTTCTAAGCAAAGAACTCGGAACAAGATTAACTGGAAGATATAAATCTTTTGAAATCTACCCGTTTTCATTTAGAGAATATCTAAAATTCCATAATGTTAAACCAGAAAAAGAATGGTTTTATTTAGCAGAAAAAAAAGTACAACTCATCCAACTATTTGAAAAATACCTTTCTGCAGGTGGCATGCCAGAATATCTTAAGAACAAAGACATAGAATATATCAGGACGATCTATGAAAACATCTTATATAGAGATATCATCGCACGATATCTCATTAAAAAACAGAAACTTCTAAAAGAGTTAGTCAGCATTTTAATGACAAATATCTCCTCCCAATTTACGTATAATTCTCTGAAAAAAACCTTGGGTTTATCAAATGCAATAACTGTAAAAGAATACATTTCGTATTTACACAACTCGTATTTATTTTTTGAATTACAAAAATTTGATTTCTCAATAAAAAAACAACTTAATGCTCCTAAAAAGATTTATGTTATCGATCCTATCTTTCATCAAATCTGTGGATTAAATTTTTCCTTTAACAAAGGAAAAATCTTAGAAAACATTGTTTTCATCGAGTTAAAAAGGAATCGAAAAGAAATATACTATTATTCAAATAAAAACGAGTGCGATTTTCTCATAAAGGATGGTACTAAAATTACTGAAGCAATTCAAGTTTGTTATCTATTGGATGAGGATAACAGAGAAAGGGAAATCACTGGTTTATTGGAGGCTATGGAAACATTTCAGCTAAAAGAGGGGTTGATTCTAACGCAGGAGCATGAAGAAGAAATAACTATGAATGGGAAAAAAATAAAGATTATTCCTGTTTGGAAATGGTTCATAAGAGGCGATTTTTCTTAGATACAGATCTGATGATAATTAGATAAGGTTTACCAGTAAACTTGTGTTCAACTCCTTCCCCCGCACTAATTTTTACCAGTAAAATGAAGTCAAAATCTCCCCCCTGCCCACAACATATATTCGAAGATGTGAATTAAATCCATTGATGGCTAAGTGATTTAAACTTCGAGTTGATCTCTCTTCCCATACACTAAAGTAACATGGGTTGTGTTTGATGAAAATCATTGCTTTCACAGGTATGCCTTTTTCTGGAAAGTCTGTAGCTGTTGAAGTGGCCAAAGAGCGAGGTCTTCCTGTTGTACGCATGGGTGACATGGTCTGGGGAGAAGTAAAGCGTCGAGGATTACCACTGACTGATGAAACAGTTGGCCGCATCGCAACAGCCATGCGAAAAACGTATGGCAAAGACATCTGGGCACAACAAACGCTTAAAAAAATACAAGCAATGGACAGAACAAAGACACTCATCATCGATGGTATTCGCAATCACGAAGAAATCGAGGCGTTTAAACAAGCATTAGGAGAAGAGTTTGTAGTCATTGCTATTACCGCACCAGATGCGATTCGGTACCAACGAGCACTAACTCGTGGTCGAGAAGATGACAGTAGCACACTTGAACAAATCAAAGAACGTGATGAACGTGAGAAGGGGTGGGGCATTGAAGCCGTGATTGCATCAGCAGACATCGTTGTTCCTAATGAAGGCAGCAAAGAGGAGTTTATTACACGCATTCGACAGATACTGAAAAAATAATGCCATCATTTTTTTTGACGTTCAAACAGTGATAACGCTTCATCAACGTGTGTTTCTACAGCTGATTGATTGCCAAGGCGTTCTTGGTACGTTTTCTCTGTCGTATGATTTTGCCGAGTATGATGCCGTCTGGTACTAAAAAATGTGATAGTAATGAGAACACCAGCAATAAGTGCAATAAGAGCCAGGGGAACAATAATAGCATCAGTTGCTCCTGCAAGAGCACCATCGGTTGCAGATGATGGCGTATCAATATAGACTCTCACCGCATGCTCAAAGGCAAACATGCCCTGCTGTCCTGATTTGAACGTCACCCATACTTCCCAGTGTTGATCATATAACTCAGTACGATCGGGAATCGTGGAAAAAAGGGTAAAGGTGCCTTTTCCATTCGGTGGAAGAACTATCCATTGTGGTTCGACATCAACCCACGACAGATTAGGCATGAAGGTTTTGTTAGCCCTGAGATAAGAGGCAGGAGTGGGATTCTCGATGTACCAGGTTACGTTAAATTCTTGATTATCAGTGTTAAAAACAGTGATGGTCTTACCTGTGTTTCCAACGATAAACTGATCGTCCATGGCAATGATTAGTTCAAGAGGTGACACGCTAATCCCTGCACAAGCAGCAGACGAAAGAAGCGAAAAGATGAAGATAATCAATAAGAAACGATAGGTCACGCAATATTCCTCCCTGTCTGGCAATGCGTTGTACGTTTTTAGGTTTTTTCTTTCTTTTCCAATCGTGATAACAACTGATCAACTTCTGAATCAACGTCGGTTTCTTTGGTTGGCTTTTCGGGAACTTGCTCGGTTGGCGCCAGGGCTACATCGGATGCTTCAGGAGCTGGTTCTGGCACGGTAGTAGGTTCTTCCGGTGTTTCTTCAGGTTTCATGGTCGTCATGGTGAGTTGTTCTTGCATCTGACTTAATTGGTCCATGTAGACTTGAACGTCTTCATGGATGTGTTGAAGAAGCACACGGGTACGGCCAATCATCTCAACGGTATCTTTGGCATCTGTTGGTTGATAGTCCAATGGTTTTCTGTGGATGGGGTGTTTCTTTATCTTGAGCGGTTTTCTGAAGGGCTCGTACCGCTGTGGTCTAATCTTAAACAGATAGAAGAAGATAAGGAATATCGTAAGAGCAAGTGAAAGGATGATGAGAATGGTATCAATCGTGATAAGGTCCGGTTGCTCACCAGTATACGTGACAATGGAGCCGTCTGAAGGTTGATAGATGTAATCCCAGGCGTTATCACCGTTGATATCGAGACGATAATACTTGTCTCCATATCTCTCAACAGCAGTCGTTGCTCCGGTAGAGGGGTTATATAGCACGTCATAGACGCCGCTAGCAGAAATATCAACGAGATAGTATGGTTTTCCATTGATGTAGATCTTTGTGACGTCTGAACCATCTTGTGGATTAGACCCAAGTTTTGTTTCAATAGTATCAACAAGGCTGTCATCATCGTCATCGACATCGCCTGTATAAGCGCCATCCAGTGAATCTTCATCGGGAACACCATCGCCATCTGTATCAGTCGGGAAACTATTTGCATCAATGGTACTTGTTCCATATGAAAGCTCCATATCATCACTATAGCTATCACCGTCATCATCGACATCAGCAGAATCGGGTAGATGATCGTCGTCTGTGTCTAATGGGTAGTTATCAGCGTTGTTTAGATCTGTACCATATTGTTGTTCTTCTTCATCACTCCATCCATCTCCATCTGTATCAATGAACGTGGTGTCAATCGAGAAGGAAAGTAAGGAATAGCCACTGATCGTGTCATCAGTGCCCTCTGCCCTTACATAGAAAGTGTGTAAACCATCTGAAATATTATCAGATGAAGTCCAATTTGTTATGTCACCGACATATATTTCTGGACTGATGTCTATTTTGACATAGTACCCTTTTACGCCTTTGCTATACACTGAGGGACTCCAGGTGAACGAAGGAGTATTATCTGATCTGCTGCTGACGTGTCTCACACCAGCAGGTATTGTTATTTCATCAGGTAGAATCATAGAAGTTAGTGGGAATCTATCCACATTTTCCTCAGATATTGTGTATGATGTATCTCCAATTCCGTCACCATTTACATCTATGCCTGTGTATTGATCCCAATAGTTCCCTTGTTCGCCGTTGTCCCACGTATTGTTGCATTCATCAATTGCAGCTACATCATTTTTCCAGAAGTTGTTAAGATAAACAGAGTTGTTGTTTGAGTTTTGCCAGATATAGATACCTAAGTCGTTAACATAAATATTACATTTAGATACTAGATTGTCATGTGAATCAACGCGAATGTCAACAGCAATTTCATTGTTAAATATGTTACAGTTTAATATCTTATGATCATGAGATCTTACTAGAGCTAAAACACCGACAGTGAATCCGTATATGTTACTATTTTTGATTATATTGTTTTGTTCTTGCAACTCAATGCCAGTGCCGGTTGAGCCAATTCCGATAATGCTACAATTGAAAACAACGACAGAGGAAGCTCTTATGCGAATACCAATATTTTTCTTGGCGGCTTCTATAGTGACCTGAGAAATATTACACCAATCACTGCCCGGTTTAACGTATATCGCATATTCCCCTGGATTCATCAATTTAAGATTACGGATATCCACATGTGAACTATCTAAGATGAAACCTTTATTGCCTCCGCAGTCGATTATGGTACTGGCTTGGTTATCTCCGACTATCGTTAATTTTTTATGTATCTCTATGCTGTTTTCTACATAGGTACCTTCTTTTATTCTAATGATGTCATTTGCATTGGCATTATCAATGGCGTCTTGAACACTGATGTAATCCCCGTTTCCACTGATATCAACTATCCAAGTTTCTTGTGGAACAGGAGGAACAGATTGCACTATTGGTAAAAGTGTTGTATATGCTAGCAAGAATATTGTTATGCAAGCGAATACTTGCAATCCTAGTTTCCTGCTCATCGCTTCCCCCCCTCCTTTCTTTTTTCGTTTCCTCTAGTCTTCAGGAGGCCTCTTTCAGTTAGATAGATGAGGACCATGTTTTTGACTACTTCAGCCTCTGAGTTTCCTAGTACACCTACTTGTTGTTTTATTATCTCCCGGATAATCGGGGGGAAACCGACAGGAAACCTCTGGATTTTACCCATGCGTGAATCATATATGAATCACTTATTTAAATACTTTATTACCATATATGAGTCTTATTTTATCCGTATATGAGTCTTATTTTATCCGTATATGAGTCTTATTTTATCCGTATATGAGTCTTATTTTATCCGTATATGAGTCTTATTTTATCCGTATATGAATCATATGTGAATCACATAAGGAAGAGTAATTGAAAAAAATATAATAAAAAACAACAGGAGTACAAAATTAGGATAAAATTACTATTATCTCCTGTAGTATAATGCATGAAAAAATATGGTTTGAAGGGTTTACATATTTTTGAAAAAAAGATACGTAGCAGGACAAATAAAGGATGTAATATCAATACGGAACAACTAAAAATGTTTTGTTCACAAGTTATAGTGAAGTGAAAAAGGATAGTTTTTTTGAGATTCAAAATTTATTATTCTTAAATTTACTATTTTCTTTATTTCTACAGTAAAAAATAGCTTTTCTATCAGCTTTTACAGCCTCTTTCTTTTTAATTATAAAAAAAACTGTGGTTACTACTACCAAACCTAAGATAATGCCTACCAGAAGGTACAGGCTCTGTGGTTTTTGCATTCCCATCGTGCCAGTTGGAGTATGAATAAAGAGTTTTACACCAAGTTGCACTCTGATTGCTGTACCGCCACTTGCCCCAGATAAAATTTTAGGAATTACAAAGACCCATACCTCCCAGCTTTCGTTATAATGAAGCGTTTTTTCATTTTCAGGTACATCTATTAGCACTTCAAATTCTTTATAAGATTTAGCAGGGACATCTAATGTTTCAGGTAAAAATTTAACCCATGATAAATCAGGTATCCTCATATAATTCTCTGTTAAATCATACGGGTGTATTACTCTTGATGATACCCGAATATCATAGGAATAAGGATTAGTCACCTTGACTTTATAATTAATTTCTTTTTCAGGATAATCCTCAATGGTAATAACTAATTTCGCTGGAGATACCTTTACACCACTTTTGACACATGGGGAAGCTAATAAGAGAATATTTCCAGTTACAAAAAGAAAAAGCAGAAGAGTCAACAGTAGCCTTTTCACATCCATCCTCCTTAGTAAGAAACCATCTATCCTTATAATAAAAGGATTATTTGTTTTTAATATTTTCTAAAGAATTCCATAACAGACTCTCCCCATATGAATGTCTAGGACTTTTAGATGGGATGGGGCGCATATATGAGGAGAAGCGGCCAAAAGGGCCCGCTGAAGGTTTTTATTCTAACCTAAGTATCCCTCATGATTTAAACATCAATGGTTCTATGGACGTAATCGGACTCTGGATGATAATATATAAAACGAGGGGAAAGGGCAAATCTTATTTAAAAAAATAAAAAGTAGAATGAAAAGATGGGTGTCTCTTTACCATCTTTTGCCAATCAACATGCCTATGTATGTATGACTCCTGTAATATTTATTGTGGTAGTCTGTGCAGCCCAGTCTTCACTTCCAGTCCCTAGTTCCAAGTTAATACCAAACGTTATAGTGGCACCACCTCCAGCTAAATTATTAGACCAAGATGCATTAGTGTTGGTGATCTGTTGAGCATTGGACCCCGTAACATTAAGGCAATACTGATCCTGAGCAGGATTGCCTGTATTTTCAAGGTCCATATTTCCGCTATCTGTAGTATGATTTGCCTTGATCCATACATCTGCTGCTACAGAACCATTGTTGTAAAGCGTATAAGTGGTGTCTAAACCACCCTCACTAGGCCATTCATTTGAAGCTTCGAAATCAACGGTGCCAAAAGTCGCTGTACCCGGAGTTACATCCAACTCTATATCTCCTCCAGGGTCAAATGTCACCGTAATTGTGTCACTATGTTCATTGGCAGCAAAAACTATTGGCGTGACGGCTGTAATCATCATTACTACAACCAGGGGGACTATCAATGTTTTCTTTATCTGACTTGCTTTTCTACCAAAAATAATCCAATCTACTTTTTTGCATCCCATCTTCTCACTCCATACATCGTGATAAACAAATATAAACCTTACGCTCTTTGTTTATCCCATCCTTTTATATAAAAGAGTAAAAAGTGTTCAGTATAAATGATTTATTGGCAGGTGAATATGCAGATAAATATGCATGTATATTGTATATTACATATATAATTATAAAAAAATTGCTATACGTTTTGCTTGTTACAAATGTGCTATATAAAATAGATACAGAGAGTGAAGATTATTTAGTGTTTCCTCTGTGATTTTATTAGATGTTTATCTGCTACCGAGGTTTTGTTTTCTACCAAGGTCGTATCAACCTTTAGATTCATATCATCAATGAGTATTTTATCCACCTTCGCTTCGATATTGTCGAACAGAATTCTGTCCACCTTTGATTCTACTTTTTTAATTTCGCGTCTCTTTGTTGTCTGAACTTTTTCGGTGATTCGTCTACCTTTTTGAGTCTTTCGTTTACGTTTGAATAGTAAGACGATAAGCATCGTTGCAATTATACCAATAATGAGCATCGTCAAGAGTGATAACGGCAATTCTCTTTCTTCACCAGGTTCTTCACCAGGTCCCTCTGTTTCGTTAGTTTTGACGTAAACAGTTGCGATATCCATGTTCGTTAAACCGTTGTTATCAATAACTGTCAGAACGGCAGTGTAATTACCTAGCTTTGCATATACATGTACAGGATTTTTCAATTGCGATGTATTGTGATCCCCGAAATCCCAAATATATGTCACAATGATACCATCTGGATCGTAACTGCCGGTTGCGTTGAATGATATGGTCTCATTGACAAGACCTTCATACGGCCCGTTTGCCTCAGCTACAGGAAGTTGTTTATCGGGATCTACCTCTCCAATAGTTATCACATAGGAATCTGTTGCGGTGGCACTATCATTATCCTGCACCTGTAGCTTTACAGTGTAGTCGCCAGGGCTGGAATAGATGTGTGAAACAAATTCATCTTCCTGCCAGTCGGTGTCAAATAATCCATCATTAGTGAAATCCCACCGGTAACCGATAATGTATCCATCTGGGTCATAGCTGTATCCACCATAAAACACGAGTGATTGTCCTACGTATCCATTCCGTGGTCCTGTAATATTGGCAATAGGCTTCTCATTTACCCGTGGCTCTTCTTCAGGGGGATGGTAAGGGGGACCTCCACCCAGCGATGTAGTTGTAAAATGATAGATTGCTGTTGTTGTAAAAGTGCCATCATCTACATCAACCTTCCAATAATACAGAGTATCATATGATGCTGCATCTGTATACGTCCAATATACAGTATCTCCAGAATTTACGCCACTATCGATCTCCTCAGGGTTAAAAATAAGGCCATCTGTGCTACTATACCACGTAACATTTAGACTGTCCCCATCATCGTCACTGACTTTAATATGGCAGGTTATTTGTAATCCGACACCTGTTGAACCGTTTGCTGGATATACATTACTAATAACAGGTGGTTCGGCGGAAGGAACTGGATCAAATGATGCTTTCATGGAGCTGTCAGCCAACACTGTCGGCATAAATAAAACGATAGAAAGTAAACTAATCAAGAAAAGAATAGGCAATGAACATTTCCGGTTCTTTTTCGGCCTTCCGTTCATCGTGTGTTTCCTTCCGTTAGCTTTCCTACCAAGGTAATTCATGATACTTGATAGCACGATACTTTCTGTCAGTGATGATAT
>Ga0180433_10002131_pt1 | contig 31426 bp, 17 predicted proteins | sample SS_ome_8_FD_132980 | JGI IMG/M metagenome (GOLD analysis project Ga0180433, IMG submission 132980) | Hypersaline lake sediment archaeal communities from the Salton Sea, California, USA - SS_1_D_1 metaG | ecosystem: Environmental > Aquatic > Non-marine Saline and Alkaline > Hypersaline >...
TGATTGTAATCTGCGTAGGACGAGAATCCCACGTCCAGTCCGGATTGTGCTCTGAACCCAGTAGTGACCGCGCTACCTGACGTTCCCGACACCTCTGACAGGAACCCATACCACCTTCCACTACTAGAGTCCCCCGAATCTCTGACATACGTGGAGTTGAAAGTCCTCCACCCATCAGATGTGATCCCATCCGATTGGGTTTGGCCTCGGAATAGCGCAGTGGATCCAGCAGTGTGCGTGTAGTCGTCTGTATGGGTATCGTTTACAATCTGACCTTCGGTGCAGGTAAACGCTCCGGTACCAACCTTCTCAGCCCAGAACCCAGCGTCTAGGGCGGTAGTGCCGGCACTATTGCCAGCGTAGAATCCAGTAACCACCTCGCTGGCATTAGCTACGCTAGCATCGGCGTAGAAGTTGTAGAGGTAGTTGGCTCCAGTACTACTAGCATGGCCGGTATGGTCGACCTTGATTCCGTACCGAGTAGCGTCCGTAAGACCACTGCTACTGGTATTCAGATCGATATAACCCTTTCCAGAGAACGGGATGGAGGAACTGTCGTAAGAGCCGTCAATCTCGATGTGAGCGTCGTCCGCATACATTGCATAGTCGAGGCTGCTATGTGCGTAGACGCCATACCGAGTAGCACTTCCTGTTGTATCAGAAGCGGCATAGAACGAAATCAGGTTGGCATCGGATGAATCCGATGCGTTCCCTGTTGGGTACCCCTGGAACGCTTGCCGCGTTTGCCCAGCCGTCATTGCTGCAACGCCGTAGCTCTCTGCAACCATGGCTGGGAACGCGATGTTGTTGCTTACGTAGATCTTGGAAACACTGGTTGAGTATAGTCCCCACTCCCAGTCACTACCAATATACACACCATAGGTATCATCTAACGACCCACCGTTGGCAGAAAAGCCGTTAACCTGGATACCGTAAGCCTTACCAGCAGTGTCAAAGGAGCTTCCGTCTACATCAACCAAGATCCCCTTAATATTATTCAACGCTCCGGTAATACCACCGGAGGTGATACTGGACAACAACGCGTAGTTGATCCCGGCAGTTATTCCTGTACGAGCGATACGACACTTCGCGTTACTGTTCAGACCATAACCCCAACCAGAGTCAATGTTGATAGCGTTAGTGAACGAGTCGTCATCGCCATCCCCATCCATAAACAACCCGTCGAACGTCGTCACTCCAGATGGATTGGTATGCTTGAAATGGATCCCGGTAGCTGCCGCGCCTTGGCTAGCAGAGTCTGCTTCGATATACAAGGCATGAGCGTTCCCACTGGTTGAGGGGACGATCTGGTAATTGATGTCGACGTCAAGGTGAACAGGAGAAAGACTCTCAAAACCGTAGTCCCAGGCGCTGGTAGCGTAGTACCCAATAGAGGTGCTTCCTGTGGTACCCGGAGTGGCCAACGTTGCGCGGTACCCGTAGTAGGTAGTATCCGCGTCGCCCGCGTTTCCAGTGACCTTACTCAACACACCTGTCAACTCATTGGATAGACCCGTAGTCGTTCCAGAGTTGGTCTCTACTAGCAGATTATCAACAGCGCCAGTATTTCCAGAGTACGTCCCATCCACTTCCAGGACAGTGGCATTCGTATCTTTTATGAACGCCTTGTTCTGGCCATAGAAGGAGTAGTCGTAGTTGGTCCCAGAAGTGTAGAACCCGTACTTGAACCCTCCACCGTTGTCGCTGGTGGAGGCAAAGAACGAAACATACTCTTCGGCACCTGAGTCGCCAGAGCTATCCAGAATGATCCCTTCGATTGCTGGGAACCTGTTCCCAGAAGAGATGCCTGAACCGCTGGTGATACGTCCCCTGATAGCTCCATGCTCATCACCAACCGTAACGATTGTCCTCTGAATGAAGGACTTCGAGTAACTGTCCAAGCCCTTATCAAAGTCCCCGTTACACTCAAAGGCTGTTTTGGTGCCACCTCCCGCAGTAGTAGTTGTGGCCAGGAACGAAACGTACTCTTCTGCTCCGGAGTCGCCAGCGTTATCGTTGATTGCCCCTGTTACCGCTGGGAACTCGTTTCCACTTGAGATGCCGTCGCTGTTAATGGTAGCGGTAACGGCGGCGCTTTCGTCACCTACACTAGAGATGGTCCGTTGGAACAGGGACTTGGAGAGAGAATAAACTCCATGCGCCCACTCATCATCAGCATAGAATCCACGTCGATCCGTCGCGGCGCTGGTTGAGTCACCTTCTGCCCACGCGCCTGTGATAATAGCGCCAGCATTTTCCGAACCGGCGCTACTGGTGTGCGACAGTCGCAGGACATTGGTTTGGTTTGCAGAAGGAACCGCACCAGTGGTCATACCATGAGAGACATGGGAACCAGTGGCAGCTAGTGTCTCACTGGAGACGATTCCTGCTTCACACCAAAGACCGGTGGTCCATCCCCCGGAATTCACCTGGAGCGCGATAGCATGCTGATTGAGTGCAGTACCGCCGTTGGGGTCGAAAGAGAATTCTGCCCCGCGGTAATTGACTGAACTGTCTCCGCTGTCTCCGGTTAGACCAACGTTGATACCTTTATACTCAACAGAGGTACCACCAACCGAAACACCCTTGATGCTCAAAATGTCGTTGTTGAACGCGAGTGTTTCGTTGTTGATGCCAAACTCGTAGTCACCGTTAATCTGCCAAAGTACGCTACCGTCATCTACGTCAATAGTACGGGTGCTGGAGTCGTTGTTGTAGGCACCATCAAGCGTGGTGGCGCCTCCCAGTGGAATGTCCATGTCGTGTTGTATGAAACACGGAATCCATCTGGTGTTCCCCTCAACCTCGACTCTAATAGTCTCCCCCAAGGAGGACGCGGTACAGATGTTACCGAATTGGTGCGTGTAGGGCGTCCCGTCTAGGCGCGTGAATGGCCTCCCATCAACCGTTTTTTGCTCAGTCGGCCCGTTCGCGGTGACCTTGTAGTAGCACCCTCCGGCGTTGCCGTTGATCTGCAGCAGATCATTGTCGCCCGTCCCGGTGAAGGTCAACCGGATGCCAGTAGCGGCATCATCGGTGTAGAACGGAATATCCAAGGCTGGCGCACCGGGATAATTCGCCGGGGTCAATAGCATCGTGCCGCTATTGGTAACCCGGAATCGTTCGGTCCCACTGTTCGAGACCTTGAGCCCCGGGGTCTGAAGCGGCGCAGCCGGGAAGTTCACGTCTATCGCAGGTCCACCAGAGCTTGATTCGATATTCAAGGCCGCTTGGTCATCGGTGCCGTTGGCGTTCTCGATCAGGGCCACCGGGGCATCTGTACTGCCCCCGGCAAGGTTTCTGGTGACCTTGAGGGCGTTTCCTTTAGTAGCGATTTGTTGTATCGTTAAAGGCTCGTTCTGGGTAGAAATTCTCAGAACGTTGTTGTTGGTGTCCGAAGCGTAGAGGTCATCCCACGTGGCAACATTGCTAGTACCAAAATCTAGTACGTCGACGCCGTTATTACTGAACTGCCACTTTCCAGAACCGTTGACGTACTTGATGTACGGGGAAGACCCCGACTGCAGGGCGGTGATGGTTTTGTCGGTAGCAGCCGCAGGTCCCAGGTCTACAGCATTCGTTTTCAGAACACTACCTGCTGCATTTACTGTGGTAGCCGCGTATACGTTTGCTGGACGCGTTGCACCCGACGCACCAATACTGCCACCACCATCTGTATCCCAGAGAATGTTAGCCCCAGTAGACTTCATCAAGTAGAAGCTACCGCCTTGCACAAACTTAAACATCTCTGCATAGGTGAAGGTGGGGGACGCCCCAGTATACCCCATAGACAGTAAGCTTGCAGCCGCTTGTGGGGTGTCTGACTGTACGTCGTGCGTAAGTCTTAGCGCTTCATCCGTAGCTTGTGGTCCGTCCTCATTTCTGAGAACCATATTAACGGCCCAACCACTAGCCGTGTCAGTCTTGGTGACTTTCAGAACATCTTCACCGACGTTCTTGTCGTACAGCCTGAATAGGTCTTGGTTGGCTGGGTATCCTTGAACGTCCAACGCTGCTGAGGTTGCTGAGCTCGTTGGGGACACCTTGAGCTCACCAAAATTGGCGAGCGTGAACACATCTTCCCCACTGCGCTCAAACCGCATAACGTTGAGCGACGTCGTAGTGATGTTGTTCCAGATAGTATCGTTACCGCCGACGACTTTAAAGCCGCCGTCGAAGTACATGATGGAGCGGTCGTTGGGTCCCTTTGACATGGGTGTCTACCTCGGGAAAGGGTGTTCGCAGATCTAATGAGGGGCACGAAGTTTCCCTCGTGCCCCCGATAGAGTCACGAACTAATTTTACAGGTCAACAGGCTCACCAATGTTCAGAGCAATCCGTGCAGTACCAGCCGTTCCTGCGACAGTAATAACGCCCAGGCGCAGATAGGTATTGCTGGTCGGGATGGTCGTGGTTACTTCACCTGTGGCACCGAGGTAAACGACGTCACCAACGGTATCACCAGAAAGGTCGGTATTGACGACCACGTCGCCGACAAGCGCCACATCACCAGTGGTATTGTCGGTGATGCCTTCGGCAGCAATACCAAGTACCACAGCAGAGGCGCTAGCGCTTGCGTCTGCTTTCTTGGCTTCGCTGTTGTCAGTGGTGTCGAGGTAAACCACATCTCCCTTGGTAAGCGTCTCACCAGCGGTAACAGTAGTGGTTACGTCTGAAGACGCAGCCTTGAGCTCGTTGAGTGCGCCAACGACTGAAGTGGCAGTGAAGCCATCCAAATCGAGGTCACCGCTTTGGTTGTAGGTCAGCGGAGACGTGCAGTCCAGGGCGTCGAAGGTGATATTCCCTGTTGTGCCTGCAGTAATGTTTACCGCAGCTGCGCCTGTCGCTCCATTGCCCACGGTGATTGTGCGCTCACCTTGAGTACCGATGTTGATCGCTTGGTCAACGTCATCGTTACCAACGTTGATTGCAGCAGCCGAAGAATTGATGGATACGGCACCCGTTCCATCTACGTCTACCGTGGTACCGGTAAGGGTGATGGGAATGGCCGCAGTACCACCAACTGTGAAGCTGGTGCCATCGATGGTTGTTCCACCAGTACTGGCATTGATGTCGACCGCCCCGGAAGAGGTAAGATCGATCTCTCCACCACCGGTGGTGGACAGGGATAGATTCGACCCGTTGTCGGCAATACCAGCTGCGGCACCGAGAGCGTCTATTGACCAACCGTTAGAGGTGTAGGTCGTCTCGTCCGTGGTGATCCGAACTCCGTGCAGCGCGGTACTACCAGAAGAGGCAAAGATGATCGCTTCCGGAGCCAGCCCGGTAATGTTCGTGGCAGCGTTCAGCTGCACGTTACCACTACCTGTGGTGTTCAGGGTTACGTTGCCGCTGTTGACGTTGAAGGAAGAATCCTCTTCGGCGTCCAACCAAATGGAACCCGAGGAGTTGATATCCACGTCTGCGTCGGTGCCGCCCGTGGTCTGAAGAATCAGATGAGAAGCACCTGTACCTGTGTTCTCTACCGTCAACGTTTGGGCAGTACCACTCTGGCTAATACTGCGACCGGCAGCGCCATCGAAGTCGATGTCGGTACCAACGGTTCCCAGGAAGTGAACTTCCTTGCCACCCGAGGAACCAAGTTCCAGGGCGTTGTTGGTGTAGTTGGTAGCGACGTAGTTGGCGGTGCCAGCTTCGTTACTCACGACCCAGTTGGCTGCGTCGTCATCGATGTTAACCTGCCAGTCGACAGTATCCAACTCGACAGGATCAGCGCCACTACCTACCTGGTTGTCGTAGGCAGCCTGCAAGGTAATGGTGTCAGTACCAGTTTGTACTTCCTCCCAACCGGTAGTCGCCGAAGTTCCGGTTTTGACGTACAGGGCACCTATGGTACTTCCATCGTTCACCAAGCAAATGGAACCGAGGCTTGCGGCCGTACCAGAACCTTCACCGGTGTTCGGGTTGTTGGAGCTGACCAGTACGTCGGTGGTTACGTCTGCACCCCCACTACCAGGGTCGCCCTCATTGTTGGTCATGTCGAAGATTTTACGATAGGTGGTGTTATCACCTTCGTTGTCGAACGACATAACTCCAGAGTCTGCGATGGAGAAAAGCAGGTTCGCCGCCTGGCTGCGTACTTCATTACCACTACCACCATAACCGTAGAGGAGGAAGTCGCCACCAGGATTAGCCGCACCAGCCTGGAGAAGCAGGTTACCACCACCACTGGCTACAGTGATTCCGGCAGTACCAGCAGCCTCAGAAGCCTTGATCTCGATGTCACCACCACTCAGATCAGCGCTCTTAATGACGATGCCGCTTGCACCAGAACTATCGATGGTCACAGCAGCGCCATCAATATCGGCAGTACCGGCAGCGTTCAGAGCCACATTACCACTGGTGTTCGTGGTCAGGCTGATGTTTCCAGCGGTCGCGTCCACATCGAACGCTGTGGAGTTGATGTCCACCGTCTGACCAGCGGCGTTGACTGTGTAGGTGCCACCGGTCGAGGTGTTGGTGATGCCACCCGCACCCGCCAGCGTGAGCAGACCAGAGTTGGTGGTCTGTACTGTTAGTGCCTGTGCGTCAATTTCAACAGCGCGTGCAGCTGTGTTCTCGAACGTAATGTCGTCTGCGACTTCACCGAGAAGGCGAATGTCGTTATCGTTCGTGCCACCATTAGCCCCGATGTCTACTCTATGGTTGACGGGGTCTAGGAACAAGAAGCCGTCGTTGTTGTTGTCCTCTAGCAGGATCTCTTTGGTAGCGGTGGTGGTGATGGTTGCAGGATCATCACTGTTACTGTATACGTCCTGCAAGGTCAGCGACCCGCCAGTAGTCAGCTGGGCCCAAGAGTTTCCACCACTCCCGACGTAGACGTTACCGTTTGCCGTGTCGAGGTACAGCGATCCGGGGTTGTTTGCGAGAGTTCCAGGAACGCCGTCCGCAGCGTAGATACCCACAGAAGCTGTGCTACCACCCGTATCGAGTGTCAGTGCTTGGTTGGTTCCTGTGGTGGTGACAGCCACGACACCGGAGCCTGGTGTCATGTTGATGTCGTTGGCACCATCTGTGCTGAGATTCAGGGCAGCAGAATTGGAGTCAACCGTGACACCAGCAGCACCGTCTAGCGTGAGACGCCCAGCACCAGTAGACCACGTGGCAGCTGCCGCAGAAGTCAGTGTGAGCGCGCCAGCTGTTGACGACCACGTAGCTGCTGTGGGCGTTGTAAGTGTGAGTGACTGTGCCGTTCCTGCAGTAACTACTAGGTCTGTTCCAGAGGAATCCGTTGTGGTGATTGTGTGCGTTGACCCACCAGTATTAGGACCGATGATAATATTTTGACTTGGGCCGGTTAGGTAACCCTTCAGGGTTACGGTATCGTTTCCGCCAGCAGGGTCGCCTAAGTCGACGTCACCTTCCAGGGTAGTTTTACCCTCTACGTTGAGCGTACCTTCGACGGTCTCTGATGTGGTAACCGTTTCAGTACCGTCAATTTGTACGTCGCCTGGGAAAGTAGTTGTTGTGTTTGCCGCGCCAATTGTGACCGTGCTGCCAGCAGTCATGTTGGCGCCAATGGTCACGGATCCACTGGTAACGCCATCACCGATGGTAATGGTACCAGTGGTTACTGTGTCGAAAATGGAGGGACTATCAGTCGCGGCGAACGCATCAATAGTATTGGTTTGAAGCGTGTCTGAGTTAGCGAAGCGCGTACTACGTCCCGTGCTTGTGTTGAAGTAAAGGGCTGGGGCTGTTGCCATTGTGTCTTCTCCTCTTCCGAGTTAGTTGATTCCGTAGTACGCCAGCGCGGCGTCCAGGATGGGTTGAAGGTCTTCTTTTGTGCCTAGAAGATTGGGCTTTGGCACACCAGTATCTTGGCAGTATTGCTTAATCAGGCTGCGCTCCCACCGCGCCAACACCTCAACACCATCTGTTGGCCCAACTACTTTTGCCGTTACCGGGTCGGAGTCATCCAGGACCTCAAACCATTTAATGGTTGGATCCATTATGGCCCACTCGCCATTAACTTTCCTGGACATTGCCACAGTCATAGCTAAAGCAATCATGGCACGCTGGTTGTCCGACTGGAGTGCCTCAGAAGCAGCACTCCAGGTCATCCTGAACATCCGTTCCTTAGCTGCTTGTGTGCGGTAGGGTACACTAAGTACCATATCGCCACCCTCATCAATGATGCCAGCATCCGTCAACGGCGTGATGACGCTGGCCTTGATTTTGTACTTCGACATTTAGCTCCTCTCCTCTTCTTGGTATTCAGCTGTGAGTACATCAGGTACTGAGCGCCATTCTTCCGTACCAACGGAAGCCACTGCCATCCGCCCGTGCTCATCTTGTAGATTCGTGAAGTGAATTTTATCAAAAGGTTTGTTGGGGTGCCCAATAACAAGCGCCGTAACTTCGCGTATAGACGCGACTGTTTTCCCGTCGAGAATGTCCGTGCTGAAAGCTACCGCGACTCCCGCATCGCCTTCAACTATTTTTGTCTTAACGCCAACCTCTGCCAGAGATGCGACGTATTCTGCGTGTCTAAGCATCTCACTGTAGAGGTCTTCCTTGGGAGAGGCGAAAACTGCCTCCACATTTCCATCATTATCCAGTTGGTGCCAGAGTACGTGGTACTCTACTGCGTTGGCCATTGCGTTACCCCACGTGAATTGTTTGAGATTTTGGACAGACGAGTCCACCTTCTCCTCTATAGGATAACTAGTTCTGACCGGTACTGGATGGGGTAAATCTACGGGTATTCGACGGAGACTTTGTGCAGGTGCACGTTCTTGTCGTGTCTGCACTGTGCGGGAAAGTGCATGATGGCAAAGAGGATCCAACTACCTACAGGATAGCTGGGGGAGGATATAATTTGAGCGTAGAGGCCAATTTCACCAATAGCCTCTACTGCTTCTTCTCGAGGAACCCTACACCAATAATCCACTGTCCATGGGGGACCATCGGCGTCGTAGGTTACTGCTTCTATTCTGTCCCGATAAATCTCATTTACCAGGGAAATGGCTAACGGACTCACTGGTGTAATAGTTCCGGGATCTGTGGGAACGTAGCCACCTGTGCCCACGCCAAACTCCAGCACGGCATAGTTTGTCCCATCAATCTTGGACTGGCTCATTAAATTGGTGCCTGCGAAAGTAATTTGCAGGTCAGAGGCGTCTGGTGTTCCGCTAAGCAGGGGCGCGGTTTGTACTTGAGCTTTGACACTAGTAATGTCGGCGTCCCCGGATAGGATTACGACACCCCACTCCGAAGCGTTCACATCAGCTAGGTCCCAGCGTTCCCCAGTAAACGGTGAAGTGAAGAAGTCTTCCTTCACATAGAACCAAGTGGTGCCTGTGTTGTTGACTCTGAACGGTCTACCGACGTAAGTCTCCCCACCGTTTCTGATAAGACCTGCTATCCAGGCTTCTTCTGTCGCCCCACCAAGGCGGGCACCTATGCGAAGCTCTACACAGTAGATCTGTTCCCCAGCAGGAACGGGGCCTCCCGCGGCCATGGAGAACGTAGCGTACTGTGTGGTACCTGTTGTAGAAGCGTCAGCGCCGATGTAGCTTCCAGACCAATCAGGTGGGTTGTCGTCCACATCTTCCCACGCCGACTCTCCAGTATTGGGCTGCCTTGGGGGTATCTGTGCATGATACCCGTCCGCTACTGGTACCATGTCGAAGGTTGAGATGGGTGTATTTTTCAGAAACACTTCAAGGCCCATGGAAGTGCACCGCAGATCTCCACCTCTGTTCTTCACACCTACTTGCAGGCTGTTCACTTCAGACCCGAGCCAAGCCGTTGCAGTAGGGACTCCAGTGGGCCATCCCGTATTTGGGTCGTTCAGGAATTCTTCTTCTATGAAATGCCACTCATCGTCCGAAGGTACGGGCCAACCTAGCGTGCCGCGTGCACCAAGATAGTCTGCACCGCTTGACCGTGCCACCGTACTTACGTACGCCGTACTATCATCTTCTTCGTTTTTTATAAGAGCGCTTGCCTGAACTCGATCAATGACAGGTGCGGGAAGTGTTGCGGGGAGGTCTTGGCAGTTCACGGTTGTGATGGGCCACCACGTATTGGTGTTCACATACGTGAACACGCCGCCGACACCTACTGAGTATACGTTGGAGGTGGTAGTTCCCCATACATCATAGAGGTCGGTGGTTGCTCGGGTTACGAGCTCTTCCCACTGTGCCCCATCCCATCTGCGGACGAAACCACTATCACCCACGATCACAACGTTGTTCGTGGCGTCCGTCCAGACAGCATTCAAGTCAGCAAGTACACCCAGCGTCACGGTACCCCAAGAGACGCCGTTCCACCGAACAATGGCACTGTTTTCTCCAACTGCGTAAACGTCATTGGTGACACTACCGTAGACGCCATTCAGTTGTTCGGTAGTGCCCGACGTCTGGACAGCCCAGCCCACACCGTTGTAGAAGATTATCTCCCCATTCGCACCGACTGCGTATACCTCACTGGAGCTCAGCCCCCATACATCCAGAAGATGCTCGGTGGTTCCAGAAACCATCGTTGACCAGGCGGCGCCGTTCCAATGCAGAACCGTGCCGCTTGATCCTACAACGAACACATCGGTTGGGGACGTTCCCCAAACACCACGCAAAGCGTCTGACGTTGCAGGGGAGATGTCGTTCCAGGCAATACCATCCCAATACAGCGCAGTCCCACCCATTCCTACTACAAATATATCGGTGGTGCTGGAAGCCCACACCCCATGCAAGTCGTATGTAACACCAGAAGTTTCCGTGGACCAGTCTGTACCGTCCCAACGTAGAATGGTACCTGCGTCGCCTACCGCAATTACATCTGTAGTGGATAGTCCAAATACAGAGTTTAGATCTTCTGTAGTGTTCGTATCCTGCAACTGCCAAACATTGTTGCTGTACAGATACGACAGGTCCCCGTCGAACCTGTCTACTACTTGATGGTCAGAAGCTGTGGTAGGCTCAACACTCCACTCTGAGTGGTCACCTGTATTGTCAGGCGTCAAGGAAAATTGAGGGTATAGCTCAGTTTGAACCTGCACCTCCAGTTTGGTGCAGCGCAGTTCTACTGTGGGTACACCTGTACCATAAACAAGGCCAACTTCTAAGTTGCCTAAGCTGGCAGCATTCCAGCCGTCCCCTGTAGGCGTTTGTTTGTATATTTTGTATACTTCCACGTAGTTTGGAAATGCGTTAACTGTGAAGACTTCTGAGTCGTAGTCCACACCAAGGTGACGCAGACGAAATTGGAAGTCTATAGGGTTAGCGCTGCTGGTTTTCAGTGTTGCGATAACGACAATTCCAGCCACTCGAGCAGGTCGGATATAAGATGAGGAAGAATAATCTGAAAAACTGACCGTAAAACTGCCGGGCTCAGTCGTATAGACGTAATTAGAATCTCCGTCGGCGTCAGGCTCATCGATGTTCTCCCAATATGTAGTAAAGCCACTTGTAGTGAATATGGACCACGCGGTATTATGTGTGCCGGGTGCGTCAGGTCTCAGGATAGAAACAGCCATCAGTCCAGTCCTAGAAGTGCACGTTTACGCGGAAAGCATACTGCATGGATGAGTTTTTCGCGATCAACGGGAAATGAGCAATCGCAGCCAGGAAAACATCGCCGACCTCATGCGTGAAAGGTGAGTACACAATCTCTGCCCAGATGCCCACCTCGCCTAAAAGATCGTTCCCTTCTGCTGCAGAAACAACACAATAGGTACATCCAGAAAGCTGGTTGGGCTGCTCGTACTCCGTAACAGCTTTCAACCCATCGGGGGTTGAAAAAGGCAAAGGAAAGTCCAGGTTGGTAGAATCTGGGTTTACAGGTACCGCCGTTTTGTAATCGAATGGGTCGTACCCACCCAGACCTATAGAGAACTTTACTGCATGTATACCTGTACCATCCATAGATCCTCGCGCAACAAGATACCGGGCACGAGAAGTCACCTCGGCGTCAATTTCAAGCACCAGAGCAGGGTCGGGTTCTCCTCCGGAAACCGCAGTGCCAAATTGTGGGACGCCGAGTGGGGGCATGGTGACTACCTTACACTATCAAGAGAACATGGAGTACGTTGCAGGAAGTTGGAGGATGGCGTCAGTAAACTGTGGCCATCCTCCAACCTCAAGCATGCCTACTGCGGACGCTTTTCAAACTTCCCACTCTCAAAGTTGAGCTCCATACCTTCCGGCACCTCGAGCTCCTCCTTGAGCTTGCTATACTCAGCCTCGAAGCGTTCTTGCAGAGACTTTTTCTGTTCCTCAGCCCTTTGAATACGTTCGGGCAGAACCTGCACCTCGATGGACAGAGCGTTTCTCTTCTGATTCAGTGCTTCCAGCGCCGTGAGGGAGTTCTGGAATTTCAGGCGCAGGTTGTCAATTTTGAGGAAGCGAACCTCACTCAGTTCAAGTTTTCCCTCTTCGGACATGACGCTTAACCTCTCGTGATTTCGCCAGAGTTGATATCGATGCGATCAGTTTCGACGTTTAGCTTGTACTTCTCGTTGACCGTTGCGTTCTCTTCTGAGAGTTTACCCGTCACTGCGTTGATCTGTGCGTTAATCTCAGCAATTTCCGGAACCTGGCTCTCGAGAACCTGCTTCTTCAGCAGAAGATTCTCCCGTTCCTTGAACAGAAGCTGCAACCCCTGCAGGTCTGCCTTCTCGAGTTGCTTCGGCAACTTGGCGTCTCCGTTACTACCCTTACTTTTCTTGCTCGTGCTTCCCTTTGCCATTTTCGTTCAGTCTCCTATTTCTTCGATTTCAGTACAGGCCTTCCAGTTGGCCAGAAGGCATCGATGGCAGTTCCATCTGTATTGCTCGGATCGATATCGTTGAATTGTCCTGTCTGACCCAAGGGGCCGCCAACCATTTGTAGTACTAGACGATTCTTGTACTGTTCGGACTCAGGTCGGATAGCAGCACTGAAGAACGAGTAGGCGATGGGCCCACCGTGATCGTAACGGTGATACATCTTACTGGTCTCTGCAAATGGCGATGAGGCCGGAGAATACTGAGCGCGTAGTGGTTCCTCTTCAGGGTCTGCCGACGGGACAAGGTTGGTGGTGACGGTATAAAGACTGTCTCCTGATCCTGGAACGAACGCCGCTGAATTGAGTCGTGTTGTGGTGTCCCCAACAAACAAGCCTCTACCTGCACCCTTCAAATCAATGGAAGCTGTGAAGGTGCTATCCATTGCTGTGACAGTTCCAGTGCTCCATCCCGGAGGATACACAAAACGAAGGCCCTTTATGCCAGAACCGGTTGTGTAGTTTGTGGCCGAGGGTAAGTGGGACCCCGATACCCCACCTTCCGAGTACGGCAGGATGACTGTATCTCTGACTTGCTGATAGTACTTGACCCGGTTGAAGGCTGGGAACCCGGAAGTTTTGTACAAGGAACGCTCAACGTTGAAGTCGGACGCGAGGTCAACAAGCGTCATCCCCTGGTACACACTGGCAACAGTTGCGGATACCAATCCTGCTTCAATCGCCGGAAGAATATCAGGCTCCTTCTGTGTGATATAGTAAGCGAGCACCGTACCTGGATGATAGCTCACGTACCAATCTCTATTCGTTGAAGCGGTGAACGCTGAATAGTTGTAGAAGATGGCCGCGCCACCTGAGTTGTTATACAGATAGGTGGCAGGTTCTGTTGCTACCGATGGGTCATACCTCCCCTGATTCACATACCCATGTACGCGAATTCCGTTCTGCTCGGATCCGGACGTACCCAGCACCTCATTGAAATAACCAACACGCCTCGACAGCACTCTCTGTACCAAGTGATCTGTACCCTGCTTGATATCGCCAAGCAGAGAAACAATCTCACCCAGAGAGTTCGCCACGTACCTTCCGGTAGATTGGCTTGGCTCGCCTGCTGTATGGATGGATGTAGGCACCCATGAGCTACTGAGCATTGAAAGCTTTTTGCTAACATGCCGTCCATCAGAAGGTGGACGCAGAAATGCCAGACCATTTACGAACTGGTCAAGCCTGGCGTTGTTAAATGGCGTGGGCCCATTAGGGTACGAGGGCGCGAATGTGAATTCACCGGCTGCCGAGCCTGCGCGTGCTGGATCCAGGTCGAAGTCCATGACGCCAACGTGATAATTAGCGTCCACCATGGAGAAGGTTTGTGGGAACGGTAGCCTGAGCACGGCAGCTGCTGGGCAGTTCTGCCGCCACCCAGAAACACCGCGTAGATCTTGAACACCTCGAGTAGTAGCTTCATCAATGACAAGGCCTGTGCGGTTGTAGTGCTCAAACCGCTGTGCCGCTGCCACGGCAACATCAAACGTTCTGTAGTGGTGGTTGAACGGTACGCCACCAAAACAATCCACGCCCGAGAAGTAACTGGCAGCGCCAGACTGCGTCACTACAAAATCAGTGTTGTCTACCACCATACCATGCAGTTTGTCCTTCATGCCCTGCACCAGTGTAGGTGTAATAGTAGCAGCCTCACCACCTGTTCCAGATAGACCCTGGTACGGTGTGTAAGTGTAGTCTATCTGAATGGTGTCGGTGGCGGCGGACGTGAGTGCCGTACTCACAGGAGCGATAACCAACGCTTCTTGATCAAGCCCTGTCTGAGCGAAGGTCAAGTAGTTTGTGTACTCCGACCCACTGAAGTTGGTGCTTGTAAGTGTCCACTCAGTGGCCGCAAGTGTCTTAGCCCAGACCCACCCCGTATGTGTGATCTTTCCAGAGAACGGACCTTCTGCGTTTACGAAAACGTCCGGACCGAGAGAGATATTTCTATACCCAGCAGGTGCAGGCTGCGAACCAAAGTTGATGGTACTCTCGTTGTACTTGAAATACGCCTGTATGCTCTTGCCTCCCCGTCCAATCTCCACCCACTTGTCCACATCAGCCGTATAGAAATATACGACAACTTGGTACTCCCCTGTGTAGGCCGCACCAAAGGTGACTTCGATTTCGTCACGAGCCGTCGTCATAGTAGTACTAGACACTACTGCTGGCGTTTCGAATATCTGCTCACCCAGGCCGCACAGTGTTACCGCACCAGTCAGTCCAGAAGCTGCGGTAACATCCGCGTCAGTAATGGTTGCAGTGGCTGCAGTTGTTAAGGTTTTCTTCACAATGCAGTAAAGAGGCCCAACACTCATCTGCTCTGGAGCGCCCAGAGGATCTTTTGTTACTGCGTGAACCACATCAGGAATCTCAGCCAAGCCGAAATTGACGTCGTATGGTGCGACAAAACTACGGTCGTAATGAATCCACCAAGATAGCGCAGCTTCTCCGGAAGTGACCGACGTCGTGTCAATAAGACCACTCATTTCAGTGGCGTTACCCAACGCGTCGCGCGCAGTGACAGTCATACCTTGGTATCCTGGCGCAACCGTGTAAGGGGGAGTGGTATCTGCTGCCCAGTAGAAATCTAGGTTCTCCAGGCTGCTTGGTGACACCGATGTGTCGATCCACTTTGCTGCTGCTGGTGCTGGCCGGGCGCTAGGTCCGTACGGTGGGTACTCCCACTGAGAAGTCCACAGGGGGGCGCCGTCAAACTCCATCCAGGTTGTGGAGGTTGGTGATGTGCCTTCCGATACTACAATAGCTGGTATGTGCCGCACGAGATGTGCGTAGGCCGGCGCCCGGATAACCAACTCGCCTGCGTTATTCGCAGCATCATACGTGTAGGTATAGTTTGCACCAGAACTGCTGGATAGCAGGTCAAACCGCGCAGCTTCGACATGGAATTCACGAGCGTCACTCCAAATCCTGCGGCGCGAGTCTCCCGCATCCATGTTGTACTCACCAGGAACATTACCGATGAAGTCGGTCTGCAGAATGCGTGAACCTGCTACTTCGCCACCTGTACCACTGCCGAGGTACTTGTTGGCCATACGTGTATGTAGCGCCCCAACCATACTACGGTTTACGTCAGCTTCCAGCCGCGCCTTTATTTCTTCCTCACCTAGGCCCACTTCGTGCCGCAGGTCAACCAAATCATCTGGATGTAGGAAATCTGCATCCTGCCGACTGTCTGGTCTGGAGACGCCTGTGCCATTTTGGTTGTTGTACGCCCAAGCAGAAGTATTTCTGCGGTGAATTATACATACAGGAATGGCCCATTCAGCCCCGAGTGGGTGAATTCTGTCATCAGCGTCGATAGCAATTGACCGGGACCAGATGCCACCATCCTCGTATTGCGCATTAGCGGCGGCCATCGTCACATCACCGCGTGTCCAACCTGCGGCAAGCATGGCGTCATCTTCGTCTCTATAATCTGTGTTGGCCCAGGTTTGGTATGCAAACTGCCAGGTGATAAATCCACGCTTCCAGCCCTGGGACCTGACGGTCCCAGAAATGCTGGATGGAGTATATGGATGGTGCTTCTGGCTGACTAAGCTGCCGTCGACCGCTGCGCCGCCTGTAACAGCATTGTCATACAGTGTGTAGTTCATCTTCAGGTAGACAAGCGTCCGCGCATAGCCTGCTGCAGGGGGTGCATCAATAGAAAGATCGGGGCCGCCAGGGAGACGAATCCAGTCCTCGACACCACGTACCCGTACTTTTACTTGATCCTGATACAGTGTTATAGTTTGTGCCGCACCTGCAGTAGAAAAGGTGTGACCCATGCCACTCAAGAAGCCACTAGGCTCATCGTAGGGGTACTGGTCAAGTCCGGGGGCAAGTGCGCTCGAGGTGTGCACGTTATCGATAGCTTGCCGACCAGCATGCGCCAAATCAGCTACTGGATATACAGGGAGCGCAGTACGTACACCATCTGTGAAAATGTGAACGTAGGTTTCTGCGCTATCCCGCTTCAGCACCAAAATTGGAATTGCCCAGCTGTACCCATCAGCGCTTGTAGCCGCAGCTGGTGCCACCCAAATGCGATCATCCATCCCGGAGCCCGCGGGCTGAGAAGTGAATGCATTACCATCGATATTTGTGGCAGCACTAGAAATCGAAGGGTGCGACGGGTTGTACAACGCGGTGGTTGTTGTACCACTAATTCGCGAGAAACGGTACTTCAGTACTCGCCACCCGTGGTCGTAGGCATCAATCTTATGCAGCGAGAAGTTGTCACCACTTACAGCAGGAATGCCTGCGTCCCAAGTCAGCGACTCGAGCTTATCGTCTACTTGTTGGATAGTGTATGTTGTGGTCCCGTCTGGGTTCTTCTCGTAGTCGACCGTTTCCGGGCTTGCAGCAGGTGGAACGAGCTCCTCACGCCACACTTCCAAAAAGATCAAGTCGTAACGTTGACCAACACCCGGAGGTGCGTCAAGCGGCACGTATTGGCCATGCGTTTGGACATAGTGCCCATTCACAATAGCGCTGAATGTGTCGAGCCCTATTTGATCTGGAGTGCCAGACGTCTCTTCGAGTGTAATCTCAGTCCCGCTTGCAAAATTACCCTGCTCAGGCCGCACGCCTGCAACGACACCGCTACCTTCTACGATTCTTTTCCACTCTGCGTCCACTACACCCTTATTCATTATGGTGGTTTCAGAGTTGAAAGAGCCTGTATTCAGAGGCTCCCAACTGGTACTGTTCCAGAAGTAGAATGTGTTCGCTGATTGAACGAAGTAGAAGTCGCCTTCCTTGTTCATGTAAGGAGGAGGCACCGGCAAGTCGCCAGGGATAGCAACTGTTCCACGGAACCAATCCCGGCCCTGCGGTGTAACTTCGTCTTTGACATCGTAGTAGATGTCACTGGCAGACACAGTGGTGGCGGCCGGAGGTAGCTCTACTCTGCCCAGGACAATCAAGTAGTCCTTTTCAGGGTCGATGTTATAACTCGCTTCAGGCAGTACCTGGTAGTAAAGCGTAGGTGTGGCTGGTGACCCATTTTCGTTGTAGCGGGCGCGGATCACGATGTAGTTATTCGTGTTAGCCGCTACCAAGACTGTGTGCGGGTCAGCGTTCGCTACAGTCATCCCGTCGAAGCTGACCGCAACAAGTGGGTCTATTTCCAGGTTTAGGCTGGTAGCGTTCGGATTGATCAGCCCACCCCACACCACACCCCGCTCGACGATCCTCTCCAGGCGAGCATTAAGGTCCTTTGTGGAATCAGCATTTTTCCAAATGAAGCTTGCTTGAAGCGGCATTGATAGACTCCGTAGCTTTGAGCTAGTTAGCTACATGAAAACGTTGATGTCGAATACTGCCGAGTCACTAGACGTGAAGACTACTTGGGGTCGATTGTGTACTGCGAACAGGAAGGTGCTGCCGACTTCAGGATCACCAGCAACTGGTGAGTATACAATCTCGGCGTACAGTGCCACACTGCTGACGATACCAACCACCTCTCCGGGCTCGATGTTGCATTTAAATACCGGGCAGAAATCGGAGGAGAGTGTTATCTCGTCGATAGGCTCCGGTCCAAAAATTGGAGGTGCACCAGGCATTGTGGTGGCTGCTGGGTCAATAGCCAGCGCAATGGTTGGGTCGTTTGGGTCATGGCCCCCAGAAGACACCGCGAAGTATTTAACCTGATAGGATTTACCTGAAATCCACATCTCAGCAATACGGCGCTTTGCCTCGTTCGTTACAACAGCAATTGACGTAAACGCCATCAGTTAGACCTTCTTGTTCTGGGGGTTACTCTTCATCCAGATATACTTTATAAATCCACGCTGTGTGCGACGCAGGGGATGGTCCCACAACGGTGGTCTTGACAGTAATGAGTAGTGTGTTGTCTACACTAGGTACTGACAAACCAGTAACCATAGAAGCCCGAGAACGGGTTGTGCTCACAGGCGCGCTCACTGACTGGTAGGATGGATCCCAAGCCTTCCCAACATCATCCCAGTAGTACAAGTCAGGAAGACGCTGCACTACAACGTCGACAACAAAACCTGTAGTTGTATCTTGCTTGTAGTCCAAATCTATCTTGTACGTTTGCGGTGCCGCAGACGGTACTAGATAGGTCTGAGTGGTTTCGCAATCCTCAGTCGTATCTTGCACATCCAGGAAGCACGCGTAGGCGCTTTGTCCTGCCAGCACACCTGGAGGATTTATTTCTACCGGCTTGACAATGTCAGCATCGGATGAATCTGCGGTGATTTCGTTTCCGCCAAATTCAGAGTCTTTCCATCCGCTGAAAGTATCACCACGCTTCAAGTACCAGTGATAGGCAAAATAATCGAATTCATAGCGGCAGTTCACGTCAGGGTTGCCAAACCCCATGGCGAGGCCACCTAACGGTGAGCCTTCTGGGAAGTCATAATACGAGCAGCTGAGTAGCGGCGTTTCTGCGTAATTGACGTAAACATCTACGCGTCCCAACGCTCCAGACAAGTCATCTCTATCGATCTTTAGATGTAGCTGGAGCTCCTCATCTTCGTAGTTGAATGCGGCTACTGCGGGCCACTGCGACAAGTCTGATGAAACAACAAAATTGTTTGTCAGGGCCAAATACTGTACGCCACCAACCTGCAGTGCAACTAGTTGCACGGGTCTGGGTACTTCATCCAGAACGGCTATCCCTAGAATTTGATCAGTAGGGTTCACGTTGGAAATACGAATACCGGTCTCAACCTCTGTGATGTATCTAGGGGCAAACTGTGCAGTGGGGAGTGGTTTTCCGTACACCAAAAAATTGGGCGAGTAGTTGTCTACACGCAGGTAGTTGTCGCCAGTAATAGAAGTGGGGGCTGCACCACCCTTAACCCACCCGAGAGGCCCGGTAATACCATCAGGCTCGAGCCCACTGTATGGGTCGTAGATGTAGGGGCCCTCAACATACTCAACAGCCAGCCAAAGCTGACTGACCTGTACGGCGCCGCTTGTTGGTGCAGTGGCCACCTCAACAGCAATTCCTAGGTCAGCCACACCATCAATAGTAAACCGCTGCGAGGTTAGCCAGTCTTCTCGCAGCCTAATTTTGCCTTCAACCCAATTGCTTGTAGGTAGCGGGACCGTACCAGCCGTGTAGGGAGCGCCGCTACGCGTGATTTGCACATCCACCACCGCACCCGAACCTGCGTTGATGGCACGCATTCGGTAGTGTAAAGTGACCGCCATGATGCGCCCACTGACAGGCTGATACCCCGCACCGCAGTTAAATTCAGAAAGCGCTCCAAATGTTGCTGTTTGTATGAAACTCGAGTCCGAGGAATCCCGCAGAACAGCTTCCCACTCAGTGCCTGCCCCAAAGAGGTCCCACTGAACGGTGGTGCCATTACTGCTGGGTGGGATTACTTGTTGTGGCATATTATTAGCTGACGTCTTTTTTGCGCCGCGCCAGTGCAGCAATTTGAAGAAGTGTGCTGGCTAGCTCGAGTGCATCATCCTTGTCCAAGGTGAGCTGAAGCACTCCTCGCCGCTTTACCTCATGCACGATAAACGTAGCGTGCAACTCCACCTCTTGCGTCAAATCTCTGGTGCTCTTGATATGCTCGAATGGAACGTTGTAGCGCTCCTCACCTGCTTGCGTCATGTGCTACACCAGCATCCCGAAATACGGGTTGGAAAGGAGTCCGGGATCGTCCCCACCGAAAATTGGGTGATTGGGAGTCACGGAGCTCGTTACCGAATCTTCTGAAGCCATGGTAGTGAGCAGGACTGTATCAGGGGCTCCAGTGCAGCAAGTCATGTTTTCGGGCAGGATGACGGTAGTTGGGTAGTCGTCAAGGCACTTACCGTAGTCGAACCGTTTTAGCAGTGGAGTGCCTACCCACCAGTCAGAGTATAGATCGATATCATAAATAGAGTCGAAGGGCGGACCTGAAACGGTCAGGTCAAATGTGGTACCCGAGTCAAGGAACGAGGTTCCAATTCCTGGTGGTTCTACCACCCCATCAAATGGATTGGCATAAGCACAAATAACTACCTGCCCGTAGAATTCCATGATTCCAGCGGCGGTAAGGGTATCCATGCAACCTAGATCTAGGAATGATTCTAGGGCTGAGCATTCTGGGGATAAATTATTGAACAGGTGCTGCTCGTACTCTTCCGTACCGGACGGTGCGAGCATTACTTTAGCTTCACTGGTGCTGTAGAATTCGTACGCTTGCTTTACGTTGTCTACGAGTTTGGAAAACGCTGCCCATCGATTAAAGCAGACGTTCGGAATCCATATGTGGAAATCATACCCACCAGTATCGTCAGCGCTGCTTACTGTTTGAAATAGATCAGGTTGATATACTTCTGGGTTTGTTATTGGATCTACTGCAGGTGTGGTGGACGTGAACGCCGATATAAAGTCTGGGATGGAACCTGCTAGCCCATTGTCATTGAACAACGTGTTAGCAGCCATCTTAACAGACATAAGCCGAAGCGCCCGGATATTTGGAAACACCTGGCGGAAAGGCAGTTGGTAGTCCGCAATGAATGAAGTCCAAGGAGATGCAAGAAGATTGGTGTATCGTTCGTTTGTCCTGCCTGCGTACTCGTAAGTTTCCCTGGCGAAAGCTTCAATGTGCTTCGCCATATGCGTGACGACCACCTCGAGCCGCACAGGCGGGTCCACATCATTTCTGATAGTGATGTAGTTTACGGTGGGTGGCTCAAATAACGACAGCTGAATTCTCTGCAGTCTCTCCTTGGGGTTCAGCGTCCCAGCCTGGAGTCCATTGATCTCCACGGACACCGGTACGAAGTTGTCTGTTGCTAGCAGGAACTCAGAGGGTTTACTGCTGCGTGGCAGCATGGAGTCAGCCGTCAGGTAGAAATCACCAACAGGCAAGTCCTCTAACATACCGTCAGTGATATAGCTCCAAGGATATATGGCTGGAATGAACGCTAGCACGGCTTACACCACGTCAAAGAGCTCTGATATTACTGGGAGCTCAGTTGCCCCATCAAACTCTACCACTTCTATGTCGTTTACAGCGCTGTCTACTCTGACAAAGTTGGTTAGCGTGAATGATGCTACTCCACCCACATTGTCCACGACAGCGTCTCTGTACAACACAGGATCTAATGTTGTATAGAACGTGCGCCGAGTGAACGACGGCGACGTGGGATCATTGAGATAAGCAGTTGTGAAAAGCCTAGTGTCGTTGATTACTTCTTCTCGATCATAAATTGCAGACAGCCGTAGAGTACCTGCAACGTAAATTGGTATGTCTTGGGGTCGCTTGGGCAGCACTTCTGTACCGAAGGGTGACCCACGACCTTCAAAAGAGAAAAATGAATTGTATATCACAGCATAGTAGAAATACCGTATCTCATACACCTGCGAAGTAGTTAGTGCCGTATCTAGTAAGACGTGGTCGTTTCCCTGTGGAGATCCCTGGAACGCGGGCGTAGAATCTGGGACAAACTCGAATGGTACAGATTGGCCATCAACAAAAACCGTCTCAACTGAGAGCACCGGTTTTTTGTCCAGTACAATCTTTGTCTCCCCTCCTAGCGCTGTGCCTGTTTGTACATCCTGCTCCATGTCGTTGGTTATGATGTAGATATCATAACCCATCTTCTCATTTAAATACGGGTAGCGTTTGAACAGCGTGAGGTCTGAAGAGGGCACGATTGCTATGTCATCTACCGCGCCACCATTATTGTCAAAAATGACCGTGGCGAAGTAGCCTGCAATGTCACTGTTTAGCCCCTGTACAGCTTCCCATATTTGATTCCTGAACTCGGTTTTACCGAGGGGGTCGCGGCCATTTACAGCCGCAGACAGGTTTACTGCTCCATCAAAGCCTGAAGTATCTGTGACAATATTATCGATAGTCTCTTCTGGAAGGTTGTAGTCTACCCCGATAGCAATGGCAGAAGCGGAGACGTTTACTTCATACCTACGCCGGTCGGCGTTGTAATATACATCAGCAGAGTCTCCGACCATACGAACTTCTTGCACCAACGCGTAGACATACCTAGCATCATTGGTGCTGACTAGCGTCCCCTCATCCACCACATAAATCTGACCAGCTTCCGGGCGGTCGTACCGGTAGAAGGTCATTATCACTGAGGCGTTTGCACCTACGTCAGAATCGCGTCCATAGTTTCTGCCGAGATTCTCGATATCGTCATCATCAAGGTCGTTAGCAATCTCCAACTGATACACAGAAGTGAGGTAGCTGGTGTGCTGCTCTACTCGTGTTAGCTCGGAGGAGAACGTGTACAGCAGGACCGACATCGGTCCTTTTGTGATGTCAATAGTAGGGTCTATATCTCGGTGCGTTTCTCGGACAGCGTCCAAGATTTCGCTGAGGTCTCTAGGTGTGTTTGCCATATGAAGTCCCTACTTAAACGTATCCCCGCGGTCCAATGTGGCTGGCAGGAAGCTGCGTGGCCAGCCGCTCCTTACGCTAGCCGGGAGTTGCTGCTCGAGAGAGATATCAAAGTCCTGCTCAACGAAGTCTTCGCTTTCAGTAAGAACCTTCAAGTAGAAGTACCAAGTACTTTTTGAGTCAGGTACCTTTGCTACTTTCAAGGTTGCGATGTCGTCTATTGCTTCTTCTGGATCTACAAACTCATCTGCGTCCTGCAAATCCTGCAGTCGGGCAACAGACTCTTCAATCGCATTTCGGATGAATTCCTCCGCGCCAATATCATCGAACATTGTTGGATTTTCATCAATTTTGTACAACTCAGATCCGTTGTAATATTGCTCAAATTCTGGGTCCCAGGAATTCAGCAAAGACTCTGCCAGGTCCTGCGCGCACTTCTCTAGCTTATCGATCACAACATACTTGTTTGCTGTGTCCGTAACCAAATCACCGTCGTCACATTTGATGGTGAAGCTCATGCTAGGCTCCTCCTACAAGTAGGACGCTAGTACGCGCACCCAAGATTGAAGTTCTTTGCGTAAGGCATCATCTACCTTATTCATAAAAAGCGTGTTGCTCACTGAATCAATAGTCTTGCGAAAGTTTATTCTATCCTCCAGTTCACCAAGTCTGCCCAAACCCTTCGCCATAGCTGCTACTAGTGGAGACAGGCCTGCCACCACATCCTGCTGCCGTTCCGAAGGTACTTGTGAAAACAATTCTGATTTGAAGCTGTTGAATTTGGAGGTGATGTTGCTTATCTCAGCTGCAGCTTGTGAGGCGTTGGCGTCCAAGTTGTCTGAGTACTCAAGCAGCAAATCGTTGTAATCTCCTCCAGAAACCGACCCGCCAGCGTCAGCAAACAATTTCAGATAGTCAATGGCTCGACGCTTATTTTCCGCACCAATTAGTATAATCGCATCTTCTGTAACACTATTGACGGGTGATGACTGCTCTGCAGCAGCGTCGTAGTAGGAAGGCGGTGAGTTTTTTCTTGCTGCCGCCAACCGTATCTCTATTTTATTCTGTGCTCTGTAACGGCTACCCGCACCTTGCAATATCGCATTCTCAGGAACCTGTTGAGGCGCCAAGCCTTTCCCATCCCGCTCACGCGCACTCACGTTCGTGACGGTGTACTCCGGCTTCAGCTGCTCGCCCACTCCAGGCTTGAGTTTTTCTGGGTCGTTATAGGTGATTACCTTGGTTTTATCATCACTTGGCATACACCACCTACCTACACAACCAGAGGTGCACTATAGTGTAACTTATCCGCTGAAAGGTCCTAGTCATTCTATATAAAATTCTCGATAGAATCGGTGAAGAACCCAAGAGATGAAGAGAAGCAGCCACCGTTATTTTCTGAATATTCCTTCTCAGCGGCCTCTGCATCATTTGCAAGCTCTTCCCCGTCCCCTGCCAGTTCCTTGATCGCTTGCGTAAACTTGTCAGCCATCTCTACTTTGGAGTTGATACCCTTTTGGATATCCTCCATTACTTCCTGAACACCTCGATCAATGGTTTGCGTAACTTCGTTTATGCTCTTCACCACATCGCCAGTAAACTTTTCTACCTCTTCAGTTACTTCTTCTTTCACACTCTCTGTGGTAAACGTAGCTGTCTGTGGCAAACTGTTGAGTGTAGAGCTCAACTCCTCGGAAGCGTTGATCGCTTCCTGGACTTGATCAGGCGGGCACTTGTCGTTTGAGTCTGAATCTTCTTTGCAGGGATTAAGCACACCACCAAGATCGAACCCATTGATAGACTCGAGCATGGTGCGTACAATGCATAGCGGGATAGAAATTAGGCCCATTACCTTTTCAACAGCGCCTGTTATCTTCTCGTCCAGGCTAACACTTAACTTTTGTAGTGCATCCCCTAGTAGTGACGTAGGTAGTGGGAGACCGCCGATAGACCCCACACTTCCTGTACCAGCCCCGCTACCAGCCGGGTTTCCAGGTGTTGGCAAATCAGGCAGTCCAGTGGTTTTGCTTCCAGTACCCAGCATACACTTTGCCAAGTCGTTGTTTAGCAGGTTGTCTGCCAGCGAAAGTAGATTCTGCGTTTTGTTCACAACAGACTCAGCTGTTTTGAGAAGTCCACCGACTTGCAGGTCGAAAAGCTTTGATGCACTTGTAGCGACATTAGATACAGCTGCGAACGCTGACTCGATCCCTTTTGCCGCTCGGTCCATATCAGCAGTCGGCAGGTCAGGGATGCCTAGCCCAGGTATTTCAGGGAATCCTGGAATGTTTAGGTCTACACCCAAGTTATCGGGTAACCTTGCGCAAGCTTTCCCTCTGGTTGACAGTTCCTCTGCCAGATTCCGATCATTTGAGGTGGCGCTGGCATCAATAGACTGCAGCGCTGCAATCGGTTTCTTCACTCTGGAGTTCAGGCCGTTTTCTAGCAACTTTGGCTGTTTTAGCAGTAGCTTGTTAATGGTGGCCAGCTTATCCTCAGCATCAGAGGCTTGTGGTGGCCGTATTCCCTCGGCGGCGCCTTCCAACAACTCTTGTATTTCATCATCTGTGAACGCAAAGACATTCAACAGCGTTGGGTCTTCTATAGTGGCTACCAAGGGTGCGTTTATCCTCGAGGCGTCAAGCTGCGTGGGAGATTCACCTACCAATACCTCTGTGATGTACTCGTCAGGGTACCCATAGTTTTCTAGTTTTAGATAGTTTGCCCTAGTACTTTTTGGGGCGGCCACCCAAAACACATAGCTGTTGATATCTTGCGTGTCTCCATTCGCATACTGGTCAGCTACTGTTGCCACCTGCTTATTGAGCTCTCGGTATACCTCAGACAACGTCGTAGTGGGTTGTTGTGTATCACAGATCAACTCGTAGGTTACCGATTCCACTGTCTGCGTTAGAACCAAATAAGGTATTTGAGCGTTTTCCTCCATCAAGCTTAGTATATTCTTCAGCTTAGCTACGTCTTGCTGGACAGAGTTATACAAGGCGCGCAGTCCTACAAGATTAGTCCCCTCAACCAAAAACAATTTCTTGTTGACTATCAGATACTCATCATCTACATCAGATAAGTACTGTGTTGCGTCGGCTTCGTTCTCGATAACAGGGATATCGATAGACCGCATCAACTCTTGGTACGAGCTATGGCCAAATTCTTTTGCTATGTCGTTTGCTGCGTTTTCGGCTTCTGTTATCGGACGGTCTTTGCCGTCCTCCAGAGGCGTCAATCCCACTAATTCAGGCAGGTCTGCTCCTGTACCGACCAATGATGCGGTAACAAGATCAGAAACCCCTGTACCGCTGAGCCAAATAGGCAGCGAGGCTGCGACGTCGTATGCAGGATCGATGTTTCCGTCGGCGTCTACAGCCAAGGTTACGTAGATGGTATTATCAATGGCTTCAGCTGATGGCGCACGTGGTAGGTAGGTACTAGTGGTTGTGTCAAATTCTGGTCCAAGATACAGGTATGTTATATAGATGTTATTGCCCTCCGCCCCTGTTGCTAGGGCGGTCCACCTAACTTGACTGTCTACTGTTGAGCCTATTACCACAGATGCGGTAGTTGGATCTCCCGAGAGTTCTGCTAGTTCGGTAGCTAGTTCTGCTAGCGCGGCGTTTGTATTCTTTTCATACTCAGAAAATGTTGCACGCATCTCCTGCAGAGACTGCGCAATTTCATCTTCTATTTGGCATCCCTGATAGATGTTAGGCATTGTGTTTTACCCAGACAGCTTTACTTGCGTACTAAGTGTGGAAGGCAGTGCGCCAGCAGCTGCCCCTAGTTGTGCTAGCGATTGCTTTGCCACAGCAGACAGCTGTGGAAAGGCCAGATTCATCAATGGGTCCACAGACATGAAAGTAAACATCGAGGTTAAGCCTGTGAGCATGGGTGTTAGTACTGCGCCCGTTAAGGGGGTTCCAAGCACTGCAGGTATTACCGGGTTGGGGCCAAACCCTACATCGACCGCGTTGATTCTTACTTTAGGTGCGCGGAGGGTGAATGATGTCGTAAAGCTGGTATTGCCGCTTTTAGTGAACGAACCCTTCAAGCTCTCTGCTGAAATGTCTATGGTGTTTTTGCTCCCAAACACCAGTTTGGTTTCTTTGGCTTTACTGCTGTTTATGTATGAAATGTTGAGCTCTTCATCTATCTGAAAAGTAAGGTCGCCCGTACTACGGTGCTTAGTAACCGTTTCATATCGAAGAGGCTTGTTAGTGCTATTCTGCTTCTTTTCCTTGCCTGACGCGTCGTAAAGTTCGCCAGAGTGTATAGATGTCAGCAGCGTTCCGTCACTCTTATTCAACCACCTACCATACTCCTGAGCAAACGTGTTGTCTGACTTGCGTACAAACTTCTGGAAAGCGTTTGGTCTATTAGCATTGGGACGTTTCACAACACCAAAGCGTTCTTCATGTGCCAACACAGGGGGCGTGTGCAGGTGCAACTGTCTCTTGAACGTAGGGGCCTGGGATCGCGTCTCGAGCTCGGATTGAAGCATGTCATGTCGGATGGTTCCTCCCATAAGCTCAAGGTCACCACCGTCTGAGAAATGGGCGTAGGCGCGACCACTTGACATGATTTCAATTTCACCTGCACGTAGTATTCGAAAGATCTCCCTGCCTTTTCTTGCATTCTGGATTCTGGGGATTACATCTCCAGGCTCAGATAGGTAACCCGACATCATGTTAGACGGGGAATCGCCGCGCACCTGCGTCGTGACGGTAGCTCCCACTTCAGGCATCGCTCGTATCCAGGAGTTCACACTGAAGAATGGGTGCCGTAGCGTGAATTCCGAGGCGTTCGCTGCCAAGGACATGTTAACGAACACGCTCTCCCGTTCAGGGAGAGGGTTCTGCACGGTAGCCCGGAGGGGCATACGCAGTAGGTCTTCTGAGTACTGGTCGTTCCGTGCTTCGTTTATGTTTTGGCGTACACCCATACTTTCTTCCTAGTTTCCTGAAGGTGCTACGGGTGTGCCTGTAGCCGTTCCTGGATGTCTACGAAGGGCTCTATTTTGGGCATTACGTGTGCGAGCGGCTTCGCGGTTTACCTGCTTGCGTACCTTGTCGCGGTCACCACTAGCTGCCCTTTCCTGAGCTCGGGCAGCAGCAGATGACTTCTCCAAGTTACGCTTTGTACGCTCTTCGTTCTTTTTCTTATCTTGGGGCTTGCTAGCAGTCTTCTGCTTAGACTTAGCTGTCAACTTTCGTTTCTTTGCGACGTTGCCTGCTTTGTTCCTGGCGTTAGCACTACCGCACCAGGTTACAGCGTCAGGGTTATACTGCACCCCCATGGGGCGGTATACAGTGCCAGCGGTTCTGCCGCCTCCACTACCGCTGCTACCCGCTGCCCAGGCCTTGATAGAAGACGTGAATTGTGCAAACTTTCTTAGAGCACTGTGAGACTTTGCTTTGGGGTCAGACAGATCTAGTAACTGGTGCGGCTTGAAGTACAGGAAAGCGTTTGTCGGAATCCAACGGCCCTTGTATCCTGATACCTTACCAGGCTCTGTGGCGGTTTTCCATACACGCCTTTTCTTCATGAAGTTGATTGCATCCTGCACAGTAACCACTCGTTTTTTACGAGCGTCGGTGTGACCAAATACCTGCGCACGTATTTTGTACTTTTGCCAGTATTTGGCTGCAGGCTGCTTCAGAATCTTCTGCTGACGTATGGTTTTTGGGTCGAGTGCATCGAACTGGTAACCAGTGGCCAATGCTAGCTGCTGCTTTGATAGGAATTCCTTGTTGGCTGCAATAGTTAAATCAACTATGTTCTTTTGGTCTTTGTTGGTAGCGTCCGTTCCAATGTACAAATTAAAATGCAGATGTGCGTCGGTTGTCATAGACAACCCAACCTCGCACACTGGATTGCCCGCCCGTGCGACAGGCGAGCCCTTCCGTAACTCCACACCAAAAGCTTTCCCGCCAACGAACAAAGGACCGTCTAGGTGAACATATTGCAATACACAAGGTACGGTGGCCCCATTTGGATCGGTGGGCAAAGCAACCCTACCCAAGCAACTCAGCCTGGAACCTCCCTTTCCTGCACGGATGATCTGCATATTCTGCAAGCGCGACCCATTTCTTGTGATGTCTAAAAATGCATCCCACTGCTTCTTGGAAACAGGGATCATCTCTTGTGCGTTGTTTCCTGTACCTCCAGGATACCCAGCAGCCAGCTGGAAAATTTTTCTTAGGGACACTCTACTGCCGTAAGCATAAGCGTTACCAAAGCTGCTTAATCTATCAAATTCTGATGCTGGGATAGGAATAAGCTTACGCTTATCTTTGTAGTAAGGACCAGCACAGAATTGGAAGGATGCTTCGGTTATGTCTACAGGAGTTAGTAGTTTCAGCCCTCTTGGGGCAAGAAGATCAATACCAGTGTGATAGAAGTCCCGAGAGCGCGAGCTCTGTCGAAAACCAGACAGTGCGTACCAATACGTTCCAATACTACTAGTCTTTGGATTTGTACCTATACTGTTATGTGAGCGAACATTCCCCTGGAACAAGCGGAAGTATCCCCACTGCCTCCATGGATGCCCCTTACCCTCGCTGTACTTCCATGGATTGTAGAAAGCACCAAATGCTCCCTTCTTTTTGCTTTTATCATCAGCAGCACGATTAGCAGTCTCGGCGCTCTCTTTCGCCAAGAACCCTGAACCTGCCCAGTCTACATTCTGCGTAACCTTACCACTGGGCGGTTTTGGGAGCTGAGAAGCCGCTTCATCCACACCAAGACCAAATCCGGCAGAGTTTACTGCGGCTGAGAATACGCTAGAAGCTCGAAGTCTACGGGCAACGCTAGCGGCAGAATTCTTTGAGGCCGCTCCGCGATTGACGCTGTTGCTGTTTGTAACGTTGAGGGTGCCTTCCTTGATTTCGTAGTTCGGCACCCCAATGTAGAACGACGTATAGCTTACAGGCTGCCGTGTACCCCCACCTATAAACCGGAAGGTGCCATCACGGAACAACCACCTGGTGTAAGCCAGGTTACTCTCCGTGGTGCACACCCCGTCTGGAGGATTCATTGTATGAGTAACAGACGTGGGAAGGCCAATACGCTGCCTAGGTATCAGGTAGATAGGCCTATTAGGTATAATGTAGGGACGGAACGGCTGTGACACCCGGAAAGTATGCGCCCGACCAAGCTGACGTTGGATGTAGAAGGCCGCGTAGGTCATCATCTGGTCCAACGCTGCACCAGAAGTGGGGGCACCTATACCTGGAATCTTGATATTGATGTGCTCGGCACGCACGCCAATGCGTTGAGCAAGCGTAGTGCAGATAATGGAGTTCTTTCTAAATACGCCCTTTGCTACTCGACCATTTGTTGCCTGATCAACTGTTTTGTCGTTTTCGTTGCCAGTAACCAACCACCCTGTAGGTACCTCTGTGGACTCCTCTGACACGGACGACTTAATCCAGTCTTGCGCAATCAGGTAGGCACCCTCAAACACCCTGCCGAAATCGTGCGGCATGGCGTTGTAATTGGGCATCTCAAAAATGAGGTCACCCATTCCGTTACAGAAGAATTGGAAGTCGATGGCTTCGCAAATTTGATCCAATAGACCCTTTCGAGTCTCAAAACTAGGCGCTGTCTTCCGTGCAACAGCCGATGTGTCGCTTGTATTCTTTTGTACTATGGTAGCCGCACCCGTACCCTCTGCAGGGCGTAGCATATGGTAAAAAGCATTGTAAGGTGAAAAGTAGTTTTTTGTGTCTCGTACGGTTTCTGTCCCTACGATAGTCACCTCTTTGAAAGTGAGTGGGCGTTGGTAAATGCCGAACAGCACTGTTCGGTTCCATTTATCGAGGCCACCCTTTTTGTACTCACCTATGCTTTCAATACGCCCTCTCAGTATATTTGTATTACTAGAGCATAGAAACTCCACAGCAGCCTCAAAGGACTTACCCATAAGTGGATGAGCTTGTCCATTGTTGGCCTCAATCAGGTCTCCGTACAAGCCTGCTGATTTCTTGTCGAATGCCACGTAGGCGCTATAGATATCGCCAACAGCGCGCGTTCTGACGGTGGAACCCTGCTGCGCACGATTTATAGTCTCTCTCTGAATTTTGAATAGGTTGTTCGCCCGGGTGCCTTGTATAGAGCTCTGGAAGTTACGCCAGGCTGTATCTGGATAGTTTTTGATGTTGTCCTGCTGCTTCTTTATCTGCAAGAAGGCATTTGGGAAAGGAATCGCAGCAACATTCAATTTCTTTGAGATAGGTGGCTTAGGTGCTGTGCGAGGAGACCCTGCTCCAGGGAAAGAGACACCA
>Ga0180433_10002132_pt1 | contig 31396 bp, 24 predicted proteins | sample SS_ome_8_FD_132980 | JGI IMG/M metagenome (GOLD analysis project Ga0180433, IMG submission 132980) | Hypersaline lake sediment archaeal communities from the Salton Sea, California, USA - SS_1_D_1 metaG | ecosystem: Environmental > Aquatic > Non-marine Saline and Alkaline > Hypersaline >...
ATTACCCGTATTCTTGACTACTTCCCGGACTCGCGACGAAGAGAAGTCCAAAACCAGCTTTCGCTGGGGCTTTCCTACGTGATTTCGCAAAAGCTCATCCCACGAAAAGACGGAACCGGCCGCGTCCCCGCAATGGAGATTCTGAAAAACACATATAGTGTGGCGAACCTTATCCGCACCGACCGTCTTGAACAAATCTATAACATCCTTCAAACACACGGTGCCGACACATATAACGAGCGAATGATCACAATGGAAACCTCCATCGCCAAACTCGTATGGGACGGTATCGTGGACAGAGACGAAGCCGTAAAGTGGGTGAATAAGATCGATGTATTCGAGGGTCTGCTCGATAGTGGGCAACCATTGTAGACCGTAAGTCAAACAACCGGAGTAGAGATTTGGCAAAAACAATGCGTGCCGCTGTAATGACGGCGCTCCACAAAATTGAAATTCAAGATGTACCAATCCCCCGCCCCAAAGCAAATGAAGTGCTCGTTCGTATCCGAGCCTGTGGTGTGTGTGGCTCAGACGTTCACTACTTCAACGAAGGTCGCATCGGCGACCAGATCATCAAAGGACCACAAGTCCTTGGTCACGAGCCGTCCGGCGATATTGCGGCCGTCGGTAAGTCCATAAAGGAGTTCAAGGCAGGTGATCGGGTAGCTGTTGAACCCGCGTTCAACTGCCAAGAATGCATGTACTGTCGTAGCGGCAGAGCAAACTTGTGCCTCAATCTCGACTTTCTCGGCATGCCCGGCCTGCCCGGCGCCTTTCAGGAGTACCTGCCGGTTCCAAAGCATTGTGTCGAAAAGGTTCCAAAGAAGGTGACATACGGCGAGGCCGCACTTATGGAACCAATGGCCATCGGCGTGCACACCGTTGATCTCGTCAAGACATGGAAAGACAAGACAGTGGCTGTCTTTGGAGCGGGACCTGTAGGATTATCGATATTGCTGTGTGCCAAGGCTGCTGGTGCAAAGAAAATCCTCGCTTCCGAACCGATCGCTGCACGACGCAGGATGGCAAAAAAGGTCGGTGCAAAACTAGCTCTCAATCCGGACAAGCAGGACGTCCCAAAGGAAATGATGAAAGCGACCAATAACATCGGCGTTGATATCTGTGTCGAAGCGGCTGGTGTTCCCGATGCATGGCACTCCGCCGTCCTGGCTGCAGCGAAGGGAGGAAATGTCCTGATAGTAGGAATTCCCGAGACTGACGATGTCCCCTTCCCCGCTCATCCGGCGCGACGAAAAGAGCTTGCCGTCCAGAATGTCCGGAGATCGAATCGCGATCTGAGGCGGACAATCCGCCTTGCTTCAAGAACGGTAGATGTCTCGCCACTGCATACCCATAGCTTCCCATTGGAACAGACGGGCGAGGCGCTGGAGCTGGTTCACGAAAAAGCTGACGGCGCGATCAAGGCGATGATTTGCCCTTAGGTTACTCAATGGCAGGCCGACTCAGAGCTTCTCATTGAACACTCTGATATCAGCTTTCTTGAGCTGCTCGTCCCACCACGAAGCTATCTTCACTCGGACAAGGTCCTCTGCTACACGGTCTGTGACGTCCTTGAACTTCCTGCCGCTTCGGCTTTTGACCTTGACGGCCTTGATCAGGTGGTATCCTTCACCGCTCTCGATGGGATCGCTCAGTTCACCCTGCTTCAAAGACAGCGCCGGATTGTTGAGTAATTCGCCAATAGCCCCCAGGCGCGGAAAAACGCCGATATCCCCACCACGATCCGAAGATGAATCTTCCGAATAGGCGTAGGCCATTCGGTCGAAGTCGGCTCCGTCTTCAACCTCCTTCTTGATCCGCACAAGCGTGATCGACGCCTGGTCACGTTCCTTCTTGCTACGCGGCCTGCCGGAGTTCGGGTCTGAATGCCCAATGAAAATCTGGCTGAGCCGGACAGTCTTTCCCAAGTACCAATCGCGGTGCTTGTCGAACTCCTCCTTCAGCGCCGATTCCGGAATCGTGAGCCGAACGAGTCCTTCCTTTTGAAGTTCAAACAGCGCCTGGTCTTCGGCGGCCTCAACTGACTCTCCTGCGGCGTTCAGTATCTTCTCAAAAGAAATCTTGTCAACAATCGGATCGTCCACCTTGTGCACCGGTTCCATACGTTCCTTGAGATCCCGATTTCGAATCTCGATACCGGCAGCCGCAGCCATTTGTTTGGCAAGCAGCGACTCTGTCATGTCCTTCAGGAATCTTCCCAGCTCGTCCCTTGTAAATACAAGGTACAACAGATCGATTGCGTGCGAGTCAGGAACCATCTCCTCGCCGACACGAACGATCACCCCTTCCGGCAGATATTGACGCCTCTCCTGGACGGATTTCCTTCGTAGCCTGATTCTGCGAAACCAGTCGACAACATCCTTATTGCGAACCGGTTTTCCTTCCTCGATCTTCCTGTCTTGACGGACCATCTTGATCAATGCTCGCTCAAGCCGAATAAGATGCCTGAACAGTGCGCGGTCGGCCAGCCTCTCGTCCAGTTGCTGGTCAATGGTCTTGCCTTCTTCCTCCACAGAAATCTTGGAAATCTGCTCAATCCGCTCGTCGATATCCTGTTCGGGAATGAGAAGACCCCGATCAGTCATCTCCTGCTCAACATACTTCTCATATATGATGAACTTTTCCCGCGCCACTTCACCAAAATGGCGAATCAAGCGACTCTCGAAATCTGATCGTGTGATCGCTTCACCATCCACTATAGCAAGCACGTCTTCTGACGAGCGATTCTCGCCGGACAAAGAGGCGGCCGAAATGAATGTTGAAAAGGCTAGAATTGAAAACAAAAGAGCCGAGCGATGTGATACTGTCATTGAGGATTCTTTTCCATACCTTGAAGCTTCTCTAGCTGTGGCGGCGCCAGTTTCTTTAGTTCATGATAAAATTCTCGGTTTGCACGTAGCCACTTCGAGACCAGCCGATTGGCGACCACTCGAATGAATGCCGTCCACAACTGGAAGCGCCACAGCGCCTCAAACCAGCGATGGAAGCTGTAGAACTTTTTCATTCCACCAAACGATTTCTTCTGAAGCTGATAGGCAGTCATCTTTTTCGGATGGAAGCAAACGTGCTGACCATCATACAGCGACCAGTTTTTGGAAAAAATGCGGCCTTCCTGTTCGAGCTTGTCATAGAGACGTGTCCCGGGCAGAGGTGTCAGGACCATAAACTGCGCCGTCTCAACGTGGTTGCTCTTAGCAAACCGAACGGTATCCCGAACAGTCCGCAAATCATCCTCGTCCGAGCCAAGCACAAACATACCGTGAATGCGAATGCCCCGTTTGTGAAGGATTCGGATCGATCTCCTGATGTCCTCCACGCTCTGCTTCTTGTTGTAGGCCTTCAGGGTCGCTTCGTTGATCGACTCAAAACCAATGTGGACTGTGTAGCAGCCGGATCGTTTCATAAGGTACAGCAATTCCGGATCCTTCACCACGTCGGTACGAACCTGTCCGGTCCAACTGGTCTTCACTTTGTTTTCGATCATTAGCCTGAGAATCTGCTTCGCACGCTCGCGGTTGGCCGTGAAATTGTCATCACCAATGAAAACGGAACCCGGCGTGTAAGCTGTGATTTCCTGCAATGCACGCTCTGGACTCAGGCAGCGATGGTTTCGGCCAAACATCGGGACAACAGAGCAGAACATACAATCAAATGGACACCCCCTCGATGTAACAACCGGCTTGATCACCAGGTTCTCAGCGCCCTTTACAATCGACAAATCCGGGGTGGGCAGGCTATCGAGATCTTCCAGCAACGGACGCATCGGATTGTGGATGGTTTGACCACCGTCACGGAAACTGAGGTTCTTCACTTGGTCAAGAGAGCCGCGACCTTCGAGACAACGGATCAATTCCAACAGCGCCTCATCCCCCTCACCGCGAATCACGTAATCACTGTACTTAAGCGCTTCTTCAGGCATAAACGTCGGATGCACCCCGCCCATAACAATAGGCTTTCGCGCAGCACGCAGCATCGTCGCGAGACGGTAGGCTCGGGGCGCGGTGAAACTGATCGTGGAAATGCCTATGAGATCGCTACGAGAGATATCCCAATAATCCTGAAGGGTCAGCTTCGCCAAGTCCTCAGCGTAACATTTCACCTCGTACCCGGCATTCCGCAAAATAGTACCAAGCAAAGGCAGTCCCACGCGAGGCATGGAAAACTTACTGAAGACATGGTAGCCAACGGACCGCGGTTCGATAAGAGCAATCCGTTTCATTACTTCAGCTCCGGAGTGTTAGACAAAAAAGGCTTGACGCCGCCGTCGGTCCCAGAAGCCCACAACGCGCAACTTGCACAACTTAATACGCAGTATAACGCAGTCGCATGCACCAGTCAAAAACATTTTTTTGCGAGAGTCAATCTATGAATTTCGGGCTATTCGTCAGCGGAGATTTTGTTGAATAGGGGCGGAGGTGTTGTTGAAACAACGCCCTTTTGGCGGCGGGGAGAGATTGCCGCGTCGTTCGCTTTACGAACTCCTCGCAATGACAAGCAACATGCCGCGTGCCGTCATTGCGAGGTCGCACAAGCGGGCGAAGCATCTCTCCCGTCGGTGGAGTATTGTGGCCAATGTTTTGTGCCGATATAACCCGCATGTAGTAGGGAGCCAGGTATAGATGAACGTCTGTAGGTCCTGGTTTCCCCCCGTCGAGTTCGTCGTGTCGTCGTGGTTAGATTGTTCCCGATATCTTTTTGCATGAGATCGCTGACAAATAGCCCGAAACTCATGTATCGACTCAAGTCGGGCGAGTACGTTGAAGCTCTGCCCCACTTAGGCTAAAATGCTCCTGTCCCCGATCGCCTTATTTCCAGCGGGGAAAACGGGAGGCCGCATTGGCCAAAGACCTCCTGAAATTGGTACAGACTACCCGCGAGTTTCAGCGGGTGCAGGAGAGCCTGGCCGCCGGAAAGAGGTGCGCCGCGGGCGGGCTTTGGGGCTCGGGGTGCGCCCTCGTAGCCGCAGCACTTGCAGGCCAAAACGAAAGAACCCTGCTGCTGATCACACCTGCCCTTGATCAGGCAGAAAACCTCCGGTCCGATCTCAACACTTTCCACGAGCACAGCGCTGCTCTCTTTCCAGAATGGGAAACGCTTCCGTCTGAGGAATCTCTCACCGACGAAGTCTCTGCAATGCGCCTCACACTGCTCCGGCGTCTCCGCAATGATCCGGGAGAGCCAAGCCCGCCAAAGCTGATCGTTGCTCCGATCCAGGCCATTCTCCAGCCGGTACCGTCGCCGCAGGAATTTCAGGCGGCCACGCTCACCCTGCAAAAAAGCGACGCTACCTCGCCGCGAAAGATCGCCGAATGGCTGGTGAATCAGGGGTTCGAGCGGCTGCCGATGATCGAAGGGCCGGGAGAATTTGCAGTTCGCGGCGGCATACTGGACATCTACCCACCCGCAGCGAGAAACCCGCTCAGGGTGGAGTTCTTCGGCGATCAGATCGATTCGCTACGTGAATTCGATGTCGGAACTCAGCGCTCGCTGCGCCAAGTGGATTCATGCCAGATCGTCGCGGCCGGTTCTTCCAGAATCCTCCGCGAAGCGCACGGACCCGACGCAGCAAGTTTGCTCAATTATCTCCCCGGGCAGTTGTGCGTAGTCTTGTGCGAACCTGTCGAGATTCAGCACCGAGCTGAGTCTCTGCAACCCGTGTCTGAGGCGAGCGACCATTACTTCTCCCTGAAAGACCTGTTTCAGCAAATAGGCGACCGACCCGTCATTGAATCAACATCTCTGCCACCCACCGGCTCGGACGGTGTTGATTTTGACTGGCAATCGACACAACGAATCTCCGGCGACCTCGCCACGCTGACCGGCGAGTTGATGGAAGTGGCGCGCGACAGCCAGCGTGTCATTATCTATTGCAACAATCCAGGCGAACAGCAGCGCCTGAGAGAGCTTTTTGCCGACACGCCTTTGTCGGACAGGGCAAACCTGGAATACAGAATCGGAAGCTTGTCCGAAGGCTTCAGGATTCCCGCGCTCGGCCTTGCTGTGTTGACGCATCACGAAATGTTTCATCGGTACCAACGTCGCCGCATGGCCAGCCCGCGCCGTCGTGGAGCGGCGATTGAGTCCTTCATCGAGCTAGAAAAGGGTGACTACGTGGTCCATATCGCCCATGGTATCGCGCGATATCTGGGCAGCGAAACGCTCGAGCGTGAAAACGGCACGGAAGATTTCCTTGTGCTTCAGTTTGCAGAAGGAACAAAGCTCTACGTCCCGGCCGCACGGATCACGCTCGTCCAGAAATACATCGGCTCCGCCGGTGCCAGCCCGCGCCTGAGCAAGATCGGCGGCACCGCATGGCAGAAACGAAAAGATGCTGTAAAGACTGCTTTGAAAGATTTGGCAGTGGAACTGCTGGACGTGCAAGCCATGCGCGAGAGGCTTCCCGGCATTTCATATCCGGAGGACACCGAGTGGCAGACTGAGTTCGAAAATGCCTTCATATATGAAGAGACCGAGGACCAGCTCACGGTCAACGACGAAATCAAGCGAGATATGGAAGCCTCAAAGCCGATGGACCGGCTCATCTGCGGCGACGTCGGCTACGGCAAGACCGAGTTGGGAATGCGAGCCGCTTTCAAAACGGTAATGCACGGAAAACAGGTCGGCATACTCGTCCCAACGACAGTTCTGGCCCAACAGCACTACCGCACATTCCGAGAACGCATGGCTGATTATCCGGTCCGGATCGAGGTTGTCAGCCGGTTCAAGACCGCCAAAGAGCAGAAAACAATCCTCGAGCACACGGCCTTCGGGAAAGTGGATATCCTCATTGGCACTCATCGGCTCATTCAGCACGATGTATCATTCAAGGATCTCGGACTTGTCATCATCGATGAAGAGCAGCGCTTCGGCGTGAAGCACAAGGAACGACTCAAGAAGCTGCGGGCGCTTGTGGATGTTCTCACAATGACCGCGACACCCATCCCGCGCACACTGCACATGTCGCTGATGGGGTTGAAAGACATTTCGACGCTCGACACTCCGCCGCCAGATAGGCTCGCGATTCATACGGAAGTGCATCGGTGGGATGAAGACTTGATACGCGAAGCCATCCTCCGGGAAATGAATCGCGGCGGCCAGATCTATTTCGTGCACAACCGTGTTTTCAACATCCAGCTTGTCGCAGCGCAACTCCGCGAAATAGTGCCGGAAGCTTCCTTTACCATCGTCCACGGCCAGATGCCAAAGGACCAACTCGAAGATCACATGACGGCATTCGTCGAGGGCAAGTATGACGTGCTGCTATCGACAACGATCATCGAGTCCGGCCTCGATATCCCCAATGTCAATACGCTCATCGTCAATCGCGCCGATGACTACGGCCTTGCCGATTTGCACCAGCTCCGAGGTCGTGTTGGCCGATACAAGCATCGAGCCTATGCGTACTTCCTGATCCCGCGTGACCGGCCGATCACGCAGAAATCTTTCCGCCGCCTCAAGGCTATCGAGGAATACCACGAGCTTGGCGCCGGATTCAAGATCGCACTGCGTGACCTCGAAATCCGTGGCGCCGGCAACATCCTCGGCGTCCAACAGCACGGCCACATAGCGGCGGTCGGTTATGATCTTTACTGCAAACTGCTCGACGTATGCGTCCGTGAGATAAAGGGCGAGGAAGTACCAAAAGAGCCGGACATCACTATCGACTTCGGACTCGACGCGTATGTCCCGGCCGACTACATCATCGAGGACATGCTGCGGATGGAGATGTATCGCAAAATCGCGCGTGCCTCGAACTTGAACGAGATCGAATCGGTCTACTTCGAATTGAAGGATCGCTTTGGTGAACCGCCCCGCCCGGCAGTCGACCTGTTCACAAGAGAAACTCTGCGGGTGCTAGCAATGCCGCTGGACATTACTTATCTTGGGATGCGCAAGAAATATGTGCTAGGCAAGTTCAGAAATCAGTCAAAGATCGAACGCTCCTTCGCCCACCTCCGCGACAAGGTGCGAATAGTCGATGCATACACGGTTCACATGATGCTGCCATCAAACTGCGAAACCGCCGAACAAGCAATGAGCTACCTGATGGGCATTCTGCAGAACCGACCAACATCGCCGCTGGCAGCAGAAGTCTCGTCAGAAGACGAGATATAGGAAAGAAGAGGATCGGGGGAAACCTTTCGAGAAAGGTTCTCCCCCAAACCCCTTTCCAAAGCTTCTCTTCACTCTTTGCTGCAATCAAAGATTGCAGCAAAGATCACTCGCCGAGAAGTATAACCTCGATATGCGCCGCATGTGGTAGGGAGACCGGTATAGGTAAGTGTCTGTAGGTTCCTGATTCCCCCCCGTCGAGTTCGTCGTGTCGTCGTGGTCAAATCGTTGTCGCTGTGCTTTGCATGAGATTACTGAACGATAGTCGTATATGGTGGGGCTATTAGAAGAAGGAGAGATTGCCGCGTCGTTCGTCGTGAAAAAACCGGGACACAATACTATTTTTGCAGAAAGGTGTCACGCACTGTTACTCGACAACCAGCGCAAAAATAGTATTGTGTCCCGGTTTTTTCGGTTTTTTCCGGTTTTTTCGGGGCTAGCGAGCACTTCTCACTTTCAAACCAAGCACCGTTCACCGTCATTGCGAGGTCGTGATAGCGACCGAAGCAATCTCTCCCCTCCGAAAAAGCGCTCCTTCAACCGCCGCAGTCCGTCTTGTTGCGCATTACTCATTCTCCTTTTCATTCGAGCAACAACGAGCAGTCAATCAGGAACTGCGTCCGGGACCTGCTACAATAATACATAGGAAATAGGTGAACGTCGCTGGTTTCGCCAAGGGCTTGCCACTCGCCCGAGTCTCATGTCGTCTCGTGCTGCTGTTACAAGAGCGAAAGAATTCGCGATTAACCGGCTATGGCAAATCTAACTTCCGTATGACCCGCATGTAGTACTGCCATCCAGTTATGTGTTTCTGGCGGATATGCGAGTGAAACACTAGGTAAACGTCCCTCGTTTCCCTGCCGCGACTACTGCCATAAGCAGGTGCCGCCAGACTACCTCCACATTTGGAAATCCGACCTGTCGCAGAATATCAACCTGCTCTGAAAGGGAGATCCTATTGACCCCTGCCTTGACAGACTGTCTTTCCCTTTGTTCGCGCAGTTCATCAATAGATACTTTCTTCCCCTCATCTTGAGCTAGTCTTTGCTGAGTGTATTCCAACATCACTCTTTCGCATCTCATTTGATCGGAAGGATCGGCCATGTTGAACGCGTCACCGTTGATGAAGCACCCCGCTTTTTTGAGGACATGGAATACACTCTCGAAGAAAGGAAATCGTCTTTCATCCTCCAAGTAGTGAAGCGCTATGGAGGACACGACAACGTCTACAGGTGTCTCTATACAATTGTGCCACTGGGCGTGGTTGAAATCCCCCACTTCAAATGAAGCGCGAGAGCCGAATTCAGCCAAACGCTTTCGAGCGACCGACAGCATTTCCTCGGAGGAATCAAGAAGCACAACACGGACGTTCTCAAAGCGACGAAGGATTCTTTCAGATAGGTGGCCCTGCCCAGCACCTACGTCAACAATATATGGACCTTGAGCCTCATCAAGAGTGATGGAATCCACAACCACATCGAGAAGCTCGTCTTTTCCTGGAACGAGAAGCCGCTGCTTTCTCTCGTAACCCGTCACCTGACCATCCTTCCAGTAGTCCTTATTTGGCTTTGTCACAGTTTGTCTCCGAGGTGAGATCAGGCACTTGAGTCGTAGAAAGGTATTCTCTTCGGTCCGAATACGAAATTCAAACCGAAGTCAGAAAAGTCTTTGGAAGAGGGTTTGGGAGAAACCTTTCTTCAGAAAGGTCTTCCCCGATCTTCCTGTCTTTCCTGCCTGACGGCTGAAAGCTCCATCTCCACTTGTTGACAAAGAGCGACGCCGATATAATTGACATACAGTATGAAAGCAAAGTTCGCACTTCAGGATGGTACGGTGTTTACCGGTGAATCTTTCGGAGCAACCGGGGAGAGAATCGGTGAAGCCGTTTTCAATACGAGTCTCACTGGCTACCAGGAAATCCTCACAGACCCTTCCTACAAGGGCCAGACTGTGACGATGACTTACCCTCTCATCGGCAACTACGGTGTCAATGAGGAGGATGTCGAGTCGAGCGGTCCGCAGGTGGAAGGATTTGTGGTGCGCGAGTTGAGCCGGGTGGTGAGCAACTTTCGCGCGACTACGAGTCTCGACGATTACCTGGCAAAACACGGTATTATCGGAATCCAGGGAATCGACACTCGCGCTCTGACGCGAAAGATTCGCATCGAAGGCGCCATGATGAGTGTCCTTTCCACAGAGGACCTGGATGACGAGAGCCTCGTGAAAAAGGCAAAAGCGGCGCAACCGATGACCGGCAAGGACCTTGTGCCGGATGTAACGACAGATAGCGAATATGACTGGGACCAGGCGTTCACGTCACAATTCTCGCAGACTATCGACCAGCCGTCTTCAACGTACAACATCGTGGCAGTTGATTACGGCGTGAAGTACAATATACTGCGCAATCTGTGCGCTGCCGGATGCAAGGTGCGCGTGGTACCGGCCACGACTCCCGCTGAAGATATCCTGGGGATGAAGCCGGATGGAGTCTTCCTCTCCAATGGACCCGGCGATCCGGGTGCGGTGACATATGGAATCGAGTGCGTAAAGAAGCTGGTCGGGCGGATTCCGATCTTTGGCATCTGCCTGGGCCATCAGATACTGGGACTGGCGCTCGGCGGGAAGCGGTTTAAACTGAAATTTGGCCACCGCGGTGGCAATCAGCCGGTGATGGATCTTACGACAGAGAAGGTGGAGATTACGTCCCAAAATCACGGCTTCGCCGTAGATGGTGATTCGTTGAACTCAAAGGACGTGGAGCTAACGCACATAAATCTGAATGACCAGACGCTTGAGGGTTTCCGGCACAAAAGTATGCCCATCTTCTCGGTGCAGTATCATCCTGAGGCGTCGCCTGGTCCGCACGACACGACTTATCTGTTCAAGCGCTTCACCGATATGATGGACGAATGTGGGAAGTGAGATTACGACAGCCGAAGCAGGATTGTTTCTGCAATCGGCAGTCATTTTGAAGGCAAACAAAACCTGACGAGGAACACACGTGAAAGAGAAGCTCGTCGTAACAATGCTTGTTGTTCTGCTGATCGGTTCTTTGGTGGTCGGCGGGATACAGATCTTCAAGACTCCTTCAAAAGAAATGCCCAGGCCGAGCGGGTTCAAGTCGCCCTGGCGTATCAGCAAGGAAGATGTGATAGGGATCGTCTACATCTATGGCGAGATTCATCCTGGGGGAGATTCGTCGCTGCGTGACACGGGTGGAGCCGACTCACTCGTGAGACAGCTCCAGGACTTTGGTGAAGAAGAGAACGTCAAAGCTGTCATCCTGCGAATCAACAGTCCCGGCGGCTCGGTGGGCGCATCACAGGAAGTCTACGAAGCTGTCAAGAAGTTGCGCGACAAGGGTATCAAGGTAGTTGCATCGATAGCTGACGTAGGGGCTTCCGGCGCATACTATATCGCGTGCGGAGCTGACAAGATCGTTGTCAACCCCGGTTCCCTTGTCGGGAGCATCGGAGTTATCATGTCAATCCCCGACCTCAGCGGCTTGACGAAGAATATCCTTCAGGTCGATTTTAATACGATCAAGAGCGGTAAGTTCAAGGACATTGCTTCGCCCTTCCGCAAGATGGAGCCGGATGAAAGGGATACGCTTCAGTCAATCGTAAATGACTGCTACCAGCAGTTTGTCGAGGCTGTAATCGAAGGAAGAAAGCATGCTGTCCCTGACTACGATTTCAGCGAGACATGGATTGACACTCATCTGAATGGACTGATCTTCTCCGGAAAACAAGCCGTCGATATCAAGCTCGTTGACGAGCTGGGCACATTTGATGACGCCAAGAAGATCGCCAGAGAATTGGCTGGATTGGGCGAGGATGTGCAGTACATAAGCGAACCTCGGACTTTCCTTGAAAAGCTCGCAAAGGAATTGGGCGGCGAGGCGAAGGGTATCGGAATATTGGGCGAGAAGGTGAATGACTTGCAGCAGGTACGGCTCGAGTACATGTTCAGACCGGAGCTATAATAGATGACGCATTGGAAATCCATTGTGTATCACACGATCATGCATCCGCGTGAGGGCATGTGTATGGCTGTCCGTTCGTGCTCATGGGGATTTGGGTTTCTCATTCTTCTCGCAGCGACCGTCAGCTTGCATTTCGGCAGTGGCGTGCTATGGAGCGGCCACGGGCCACAGGTTCTGCCACCGGTGTTCTCGTTTATGCTGGTGATCAGAATTGGGCTGGTAGTGAGCTTGTGGATCATTGCCGGAGCTTTGACGCATGCCATAGCTCGAGCGTTGAGAGGGTATGGTAAACTGAGTCTACTGTATATGGTGCTTGGTCTTTCTTCTTTGCCGTTTGTTCTCAGTGCCCCATTGGCAGTATTATTCAGTTCGTTGGGGATTGCCGGGATATTCTTGTATGGGCTGGTGTTGGTACCGCTCTACATATGGTCACTTGTATTGATAATCATGGGTGTGCGGGAAGTGTATTATTTGAAGACAGGACCGGCGGCGGTTTCTGTCCTCGCGCCGTGGCTTATTATGCCGCTACCGGTGTTTGGTGCGCTTGCCGTTTACACGTCGTTCTGGCTGGGACTGTCCGCTCTGGGCGTACTGATTCAAATGAGCCAGACACTTTGATCCATTAATTCAATTAGCGAACAGGGGATTTCCATGCCCAATGTTGTGGTTTTGGGGTTGCAGTGGGGAGATGAAGGCAAAGCCCGCTTCATCGATTATCTGGCATCTGAGGTTGACATTGTTGCACGATATCAAGGCGGCAGCAATGCCGGTCACACCGTTGTGTGTGACGGGCAGAAGTTTATCTTTCACCTTGTGCCGTCGGGAGTGCTGAGACCGGGCAAGGTCAATGTCGTCGGAAACGGCGTCGTGATTGATCCCGAGGAGCTCATGAAGGAAATCGATGAGCTGAAGGCTCGCGGCGTATCTGTCAATGATCGATTGCTTGTAAGCGATCGGGCGCAGGTAGTACTGCCGTACCACAAGAGGCTCGACGCCGCACAGGAAAAGAAGAGCGGCGGCAAAATCGGCACTACCCTGCGCGGCATCGGCCCGGCGTATAGCCACAAGTATTTACGAATCGGCATGCGCATGGGTGACATTATTCGTCCGGCCCGGGCGAAGGCCCTGCTGAAAGAGCAACTTCCCGGCATCAATGCCGTCCTCAAGAAAATCTATGGCCAGAAGGCTGTGTCCGAGGCATCGCTTCTGAAATTCCTGCTCTCATATGGCAAGAAACTCAAGAGCTTCGTGACTGACACGACTTACTACCTCAACGAGCAGACAGAGGCCGGCAAGTCGATCCTCTTTGAAGGCGCTCAGGCCACATTGCTTGACATCGATTTTGGCACCTATCCCTACGTAACGTCCTCGAACCCCTCCGCCGGAGGAGTCAGCACCGGCACCGGCATTCCGCCAAAGCTTGTCGGCAGAGTGACGGGAGTATTGAAGGCCTATACAACGCGTGTCGGGTCGGGGCCATTTCCCACCGAGCTGAAAAGCGCACACGGTCAGCAGCTTCGCGAAGCTGGCGGCGAGTACGGCGCGACAACCGGCCGCCCGCGTCGGTGCGGCTGGCTCGATGCCGTAGCAGCGCGTTATTCCGTGATGCTCAATGGCGTTGACGAAATTGCTTTCTCCAAACTCGACGTGCTGTCGGGGCAGAAGAGCGTGAAAATCGCCGTTGCCTACAGCTACAGAGGCAAGATTACCGACCGCTTCCCCGCCGATCCTGATGTGTTGTCAAAGGTGAAACCGATCTACGAAGAAATGCCCGGCTGGAGCAATGAGATCCGCAATGTGCGCGAGTTCAAGGCATTACCGGCATCGGCAAAGAAGTACGTCCGCCGCGTCGAAAAGCTCATCGGCGTGCCGATCAAATTCATCTCTGTCGGGGAACAGCGCGAGCAGCTTATTGTTCGATAATGACGCCCAAAAGAGGTGTGAAGTTGCCTAAGACCAATTCGGAATCGGAAATCGATCTGACCAGGAAGCTTCCCCAGCATATTGCCATCATCATGGACGGCAACGGACGTTGGGCTCGCGACCGCGGCTTGGCCGCCATAAGGGGGCACACCGCAGGAGTAGATGCAGTGCGAGCCGCGGTGGAAGAAAGCGTTCGTCTGGGAATCAAGCAGCTCACCCTCTACGCGTTCTCAACCGAAAACTGGAAACGGTCAAAAGCAGAAGTGAGCGCGCTCATGCGCCTCTACAAGAAATTCCTGGTCGAGGAGCGTGAGGAGATCGTCAAGAACAACATCCGGTTTGCCGCTATCGGCGTCGAAGACCGGCTGCCCAAGGCCGTTTTGCGTGAGATGGCGAAGACAACGGAGGTCAGCCGCAACAATGACGGGCTTACCCTTTGTCTCGCAATCAACTATGGCGGCCACAGGGAAATCACAGATGCGGCTCGGGAACTGGCCGCCAAAGCGGCTCGGGGCGATATCAATCCGGACGACATTACCGAAGACACATTTACAAATCATCTATACACTGCCGGCATGCCGGATGTGGATCTGATGATCCGAACGGCCGGAGAATCACGAATCAGCAATTTCCTGCTCTGGCAGAGTTGGTATGCGGAGATCTGTGTTCTGCCTGTATGCTGGCCAGACTTTGGCAAGCAGCATTTTGCAGAAGCCATAGCAGAATACCAGCGCCGAAAACGCACTTACGGGAGCCGCACATAATGGGTAACCATCGAACGCGGGTCCTGTTTGGACTGATGCTCGCGGCTATCCTTGTGGGAGCGATGTATCTCGACTGGCGGCTTGAGCAATTGATACCAAGGGGAGCGATTGTACTGGGGATCACGGTACTCCTCGTAAGCACAGGGACTGGAGAGGTTCTGAAATTGGCACGCTCCGCAGGCGGCAATCCATCCAGCTTGTGGACAATCCTTCCCAGCACAGCTATTCCGGTTTTGCTCTGGCTTGTGAATATCCCGGACGGTAAGATGGATGGTGGTATGCTGGTGCCGGTGGCCCTGGCATTTGTCATTCTCGTGCCACCGTTTGTCCGAGAGAGCTTTCGCAATGACTTGTCAAAAGCTCTTCCGAACATCGCGGCCGCCGTATTGAGCGTTCTGTATGTTGGCTTTCTGGGGTCTTTCCTGATACAGATCAGAATGCAATTTGGTATGCCCGCTCTGACTCTGTTTGTGGTATCAGCAAAGGTCACAGACATAGGCGCTTATTATGTTGGACGACAGATCGGGCGGACAAAACTGGCGCCGCGGATAAGCCCGAAAAAGACTGTCGAAGGTGCCATCGGAGGAATGATTCTGGGAATTGCCGTTTCTGTCGCGCTTGCATTGATCTTCGGGCTGTTGAGCCTAGGTACAGCCGTTCTATTTGGCCTGATCGTGAGCATCGCGTCACAACTAGGAGATCTGTCAGAATCAGTATTGAAGCGATCGGCTGACCTCAAGGATTCCGCCAACATGCCTGGGTTTGGGGGTGTGCTGGACATGTTGGATTCTGTGCTGTTTAGTGCGCCACTCGCTTATCTGCTTTTGCTCCTGTTTGGAGTACATCCGGTTTGAAGGAAGTCATCGCGTTCGCCAACCAAAAAGAGGCCCTTGCCGTCCTGGGCAGCCACGACCGCAATTTGCGGTTGATCCGGGAAGCGCTCAACGTAAACATCGTTGTTCGCAACGGTGTAGTGCGCGTTGATGGAACTGATGAACAGGTGGAGCAGACGTCACGGGCATTCCAAGAGTTGCGCCAGATTGCCATCCAACGTGACATTGTCCGAAGTGCTGATGTTGAGACAGTATTGGATCGTCTTTTCAGCACGTCGGAGGAACTTGGCGGCTCTATCGAAGTCTTTCGCCACGACACAATAGTGAGACCCCGATCAAAGGGTCAGGAAAAATACGTCGAGGCAATGAGCAAGCACGATGTGTCATTCGCTATTGGACCAGCGGGAACCGGCAAAACCTACCTGGCTGTGGCAATGGCCGTCTCCAGCCTCAAGCGCGGCTTGTACCGGCGGATCGTCCTTGCAAGACCCGCTGTGGAAGCCGGAGAAAGACTGGGTTTCTTGCCGGGCGATCCGCAGGAAAAGGTAAATCCTTACCTCCGGCCGCTGTACGACGCCTTGGCGGATATGGTTGATTATCAACTTATTCGTCGATATATGGAGCGCGATATCATTGAGGTTGCCCCGCTCGCATTCATGCGCGGCCGGACCCTGAATAGAGCTTTTGTGATTCTCGACGAAGCACAGAATACAACCCGTCTTCAGATGAAAATGTTCCTCACGCGTCTTGGGTCACACTCAAAAGCTGTCATCACAGGTGACATAACGCAGACAGACCTTCCGGATGGGGAGGTGTCCGGCCTGGCGCATGCGCGACACCTGTTGAAATCGATAGAAGGTATCCATTTCTGCTACCTGAATCGCTTAGACATCGTCAGGCACCGGCTTGTTCAAGATATTGTCGACGCCTACGAAAACGAATCAAGCTCCCGTCATGACGGCAGAAGGAACGACGCGAAATGACTCGCCAACGTTCAAAGAAACAGCGACGCACAGTGGAGCAGACTCTCGCGACCCCCTCTTCGCAGCGGTTTTGGCATGCTGAATCGATCCGACAGAATGTCGCTCTGATTCTCTTTGCACTCGCCCTTGCAGTCGTCTTTGTCGCAATAATGGAGCACCCATCCATAATCCGGATTCTGACACGCCAGTCAATCCCTTCGGGTCTATGGCTCCGAGTGCTGGGTGAAGGTTCTCTGGGTCTATTCATCTTTCTTATTACATTTGTATACTTGGCCCGTCTGGAAGAAAGGCGGCGCGGTACGTGGAAACTCCTGATCACCTTCGGTGTTCTTGCATTGCTCTTCACCGGAGCCGGGTGGGCTGTCGTCAAATTCGAAAAGTCGCCCTACCTCATACCGCTCAGTGCGGCCAGTATTCTTTTTAGATTGCTCGATTCGCGTCGAACGGCTCTAGTTCTGAGCGCTCTGCTGGCTCTGCTGCTGGGACTGACTCTTCAAATTGCAGCTTCCGTCCTGCATGCAGCCAATGGTGTAGCACACGTTCCCTATGCCGCTGTCATAGCGCTATTTGGTGGCGCTGCGTTGGTCGCTCTTGAGCTTGCACAAGTCCGCACGCGCGTCGTAATCCTTGAGGCCGGCGTGTCTATCAGTGCTCTGCAAATCGCACTGCTGCTGGCAGCATGGGCGGCAGGATTGTACAAGCCAGTAGCTCCGGCCACACTTACGAGCGATATCGCGTGGGCGGCAGTCAACGGAGTCGCAGTGGGTGTGGCGATGACTGCGGGACTGCCTTTCATCGAACGCCTTTTCTCAACCACAACAGAAATAAGCCTCCTCGAACTGTCCGACCAAAATCTGCCGCTAATGCGTCGCATGCTGCTCGAAGCGCCGGGCACCTACCACCACAGCTTCATTGTCGGAACGCTCTCCGAAGCGGCTGCTGAAGTCATCGGCGCGAACTCGCTGATGGCCCGCGTTGGAGCCTATTACCACGACATCGGAAAGCTCAACAAACCTGAGTACTTCGTAGAGAACTCAATGCCCGGAGTCAATCCTCACGATCATCTGAACCCGACAATGAGTTCACTGATCATTTCGGCACACCCAAAGGACGGGGTCGAACTGGCAAAGGACTACGGGTTGCCTCCGGCTATCGTAGATATCATCGCGGAACATCACGGCAACTGCCTGATAGAATTCTTCTATCAACGCAGTCTGAATGAGAATAGCGGGAAAAAACCTCCGGACGACAGTTACTTCAGGTATCCGGGGCCACGCCCGCAGACCAAGGAAGCCGGCATCGTCATGCTGGGGGATGCCGTAGAAGCAGCCTCGCGAACACTGACAGCTCCTTCTGCCGCACGTCTGCGTCGGCTTGTGCACGAACTCTCCATGAAACGCCTCCTGGACGGACAGTTCGATGACAGCGGTCTGACTTTGCACGAATTGGACCTCGCGGAGGAGAGCTTTGTCAGAACACTGTGCAGCCTGTTCCACGCCAGAATCAGGTATCCTGAGCAAGAAGGCAAGAAGAAGGCTACAGCCGTATCGGGGAAACGCGCACAGTGAAAATCAGCATCAGAAACATGCAAAAAGCTATGCCGATAGATCGTTCACAGATTCGCGAGGCGGCTCGCGCCGCGGCTGAAAAGCCCTTGAACATCGGCGTCAGCATCGTATTCGTTGATGACAAGACAATACGTCAAGTAAATGAGGAATTTCTCGGGCACGACAACGCGACGGATGTCATCGCCTTTGACTATCGAGATTCCGAAGGTGAAACACCCTTTGAAGAAGAAAACGCTGAAATAGTGATCTCAGTTGAGAGAGCCATTCGCGAAGCAAAAAGGCGTCGCCAACCGATCGCCCGCGAACTTCTCCTCTATGTGATTCACGGCGTCCTTCATCTGACCGGATATGACGATCTGCAAAAAGACGCAGCCCGGATTATGCGAAAGCAACAGCTCCGAGTGCTGAATAGTATCAGCCATTTATGGAAGGAAAGTGAAACCAAACAATGACTGCCGCGTTAATCGTTGGCGCATTCCTGTTTCTCTCTCTGGCATCTTTCTTCGCTGCCGGAGAGGCAGCGCTGACCAAGTTTGACCGTGAACGCCTGGAAGCTCTTTCGCGTGACGACGAAGAACAGCGCGAGGGATCGGCCAACCTGTCGAATCGCGAGGAACTGCTCCTTGCCGCCAATGTCGCAAGACTGATTTTCTCCGTACTCTTCTTCGTCGTCATGCTGTCAATCTGGAAAAGCTTCTTCGCCGAACTTCCCAATGCAATCAGTTATCTGGTGGCAATCTTTATCTCCACATTCCTCATTCTGCTCCTTATCTCGGAAAGCGCATCCAAAAGCTATGCTCGTGCCAATGCGGAACATACGTTGATCCGAGTGCTCCCCACACTGCGAGCAACAGCAGTGATCCTTGCACCAGCCCTGTGGCTGCTCCGCATGATCAACCTTTCACTGGGAAAACTATTTGACGTCACAATGGAAGTGTCGACCTCCCACGAAGTCGCAGAGGAGGTGCTGTCTTTTGCCGAGGAAGGCGAGCAGAGCGGTTTGCTCCAAGAAGAACAGAAGCAGATGATCGAAGGCATTATATCTCTGCCAGACGCCGACGTTCGAGACATCATGACACCACGAACGGACATGGTAGCGCTTCCCGAGACAACGAGCATGCGAGAAGCCTACGATGTCTTTGTCAATGAAGGCTTCTCCCGTATTCCCGTCTATCAGGAAACGCTCGACAATATCCTGGGGATCCTGTACGCAAAGGATCTGCTAAAAATTCACGACGAGCATCGTGACGAAGCTATGTCGCTCACATCTCTGATGAGAAAGCCATATTTCGTGCCAGAAACCAAGCTTGTCAGCGAACTCCTGCATGAAATGCGCAACCACAAGATCCACATGGCTATTATTCTGGACGAGTACGGCGGCACAGCCGGCCTCGTAACAAATGAAGACATCATCGAGGAAATCGTCGGTGAAATCGAGGACGAATTCGACACCGAAACGGCCCCGCCCATAAGACAGATTGATGAACACACAATTGAGGTGGACGCCTCGACCCACATCAATGAAGTCAATGAGGCCCTCGAAATCGAGCTGCCCGAAAGCGAGGACTACGAATCAGTCGGCGGTTTCCTGCTCTATCAAATGGGATTGATCCCGTCAGCCAATCAGAGTCTTGAGCACGAAGGCATCCGCTTTACCGTTCTTGAAGCAAGCTCTCGCCGAATACTTCGGCTCCGCGTTGAAGTGCAGCCGGAAATCACGCCGAGCCCAGACTGATTTCACGACCTTATCTGCGCAAAAAGGTGAAATCGAACATAGCTCTCTCCTGCGTCAGCTTCCAAGAGAGTCCGTAAGAACATCACCCTTGGCCTCTTGACATCCGCTCTTTCAGAGATGACCTCGAGAAGTACTCGTTCTGGTCATTGCGAGGTCGTGATAGCGACCAAAGCAGTTTCTCCCGCCGGTTGAAGTCTTGTGGAAAAGCACCAGCCACAAATGTCGGAAACGTTATTTGCCTGAGTCTCTTGGCTTCGGGTGTTGTCGCCACATGAGCGAAAGAATTCGCGATTAACCGATTACTGCAAATATAACTTCCGTATGACTCGCATGTAGTAAGGAAACAGGGAGGACTAGGTAGACGTCCCTGGCTTCCCGTGACCATTTGACATGTTAAACACGTGACCGTATCCTAAAAGTATTGCTTCTCATTTGAAAAGCTACCCGAAAGGCCACCTGTTTATCTGTGGCCACATGTTGATGTCGGAAATGGTCAGGAGCATAAGTTCTGAATTGACAGGAGGTTACGCTCTGCAACGCCCTGGTTTAGTGCAAAAATGTTGCTTTGCGGACACGTTTCCAAAACGCTCCCTTATCGGAGAGTAACAACAAAACACAAGTTGCGGCCACAAGCTATTGCCAGCACAGAGCTTATGGCCAAGGCGTGGTGAAGCTCTGCAGCCTGGACACGCGGCACGTTATTTGCGCCAATTATGAGCGGTGCCGGTGTGCGAAAATGAAGTACCGTCACCGACAGGTCAAGATTGGCATCGTCACAAGGGAGATCAGAAGGATGTTCAGCAGATCATCATTGCGAATGTTTGCTTTTCGTTCGTTGATTATCATCACAACATGCGGTTTTGTCATCAGCGCAGTTCCAGCAGGAGCGCTGTCGGTCAGCGATGTCTTTCCACTCTATTACGAGCAGCCATTTGACAGTGAATTCTTTGAGAGCTTCTATCAAGATCTGAAGGAGCAGTTCCATGATGATGACATGGAACCGATCGAGATACTGTTTTTTGGTCTGCTGAGTTACGAGCGATACCTCAGAGGGTTGCCTAGCGCGCTTCCACCCATTGATCTGCCTTTCGGGTGGACATTGGAGCAGGCCGAAGCAGAGGACGTACCGTTTCGCCTGTCCGCTATCGAAGAACTCTACAACGATCTAGTGGCAAATTCGGATAATCTCAGCGAATTTGAACTGACCATTCTATACTTCCTCGACACGGAGAGATCACTAAGAAATCGGCCAAGATACGAATTTATCCCTCCGGATGACTTCACACCTTCGACTCAATCATCGGGTGAGAACAACGTATTGGCTGAGTTCTTTGACGACGCAATCGGAGATGACGAAGGCAGTCTGATCGAATGGAAAAGTGGCATTGAAGAACTGCAAGATTTGTTTGCTGCTGTTACTACGGAGACAGCTTATGATACCGCCTCTTCGCCTGTCGTTGGCAGCGAAGAGCCAATGTCAGCAGATGGTGCTCCGATTCCTGAACCGATGACTTTGCTTCTTATTGGCGCTGCTGCGGGAGCTTTGGCCCTTCGAAAGAGGTTCCTGAAGATATAGACTACCTGCCCGAAATAAATGGGGAGAACCCATACTGATAGGTTCTCCCTATTTTCATGCTCTCATGAATCAGCCAGAAACTTTGTAATCTCGTCAACCTCGAACTTCGCTATCTTTCTTCTGGCCCCGGTCGATTTCAGCACCACCCCACTCTGTGCCGATTTTATGCTTCCGATTTCAACTACCGAGATATCTTCCCGCTCCAACGCACGAATAATATTTTCTGTATCCCGAGCTGCGCACACGATTATCAATGCCCCCGAAGCCAGAAGCCTGAACGCATCAAGCCCGAAGGTCTCGCACAACGCCGCGGTCTCCGGATAGACAGGTACTGCATCGCGGTCGACCAGCATACCCCGCGAAGAAGCCTTTGCCACCTCATACAGCCCCATGGCAAGGCCGCCTTCCGTAGGATCGTGCATTGCATGGATTCGCCCGGCACTGTTCGCGGTCAGAGCGGCTCTGACGACACTGATGCCTGGTTGATCGAGAAATCGACGCGCCCGACGCGCCATTGTTTTGCCTAGCTTCTCTTCGACCAGCTTCCTTCGTTCGCGGGCAGCGACCGCTGTCCCTTCAATGGCAATCCCTCGCGCCAGGAGTATGCTATCACCAATACGAACGCGTTTTGGCACGACCAGCTTCTTCCTGTCCACCTCTCCCACCAACTGTCCGCAGAGAATTGGACGGTCAAGCCCTGCCGTCACTTCGGTGTGACCGCCACATAGCGAAATATCCAGTTCATCGCATGCAGCCGCAAGGTCATCGAATATCTTTTCCACCAATCGCGTCGTTGACCCTTGCTCGGGCAACAGAAGTGTGGCAAGAAACCATTTTGGGGTAGCGCCCATTGCGGCGACATCGTTTGCATTGATGTTGACCGCATACCAACCGATCCGGTCTGCTGCAAAAGTGATGGGGTCTGACTTTAGGACCAGGCAGGTACTGCCGCAATCGATCACAGCGGCATCTAGTCCCACCCGCGGCCCGACAAGCACACGCTTGTCCCTGATCGGCGCACCTGCCAAAAGCCGCTCCAACACATGGGTGGGCAGTTTGCCGGTCGCAAAGGTTCTCGAAGTTCCTTTGGCCAAGGTGTGCTCCTATTATGAGTCGATACAAAAATCTCGCGGAAAAGCCGGGACACAATACTAGATTTGTCCTAGTCAATGTTGAGCAGCGAGAAACCGTTCAGCAAAACTAGTTTTGTGTCCCGGTTTTTCCCGGCAGCTATTTCGAACGAAAGATTGATTCGCTTGAAATACCCCGAAATTCATGTATCGACTCTTCTATTATGCCCTGGTTCCAAATTGAACGGTGTGGCGCTATTCTATGGATAACGTGCCTGCCTGGCAAGTCATGGAACCAATTCAACGTGGAATTGAAAAAGCTCATATCGTCCAAAAGGACTCGTGCTCAAACTGGGGCTTAGTTGTGGAAGGACGAGCAGTCAACCTTGGAGCTTTGATGAACGAACTCAGCAATTTTGTGATCAACGCGCGAAACGGTGATCTCAACGCGTATGCCGAGATTGTTGGCCGATTTCAACATATGGCCTGTCGGTACGCTTACTCGATCCTGACCGACCATCACTTGGCCGAAGACGCTGCTCAGGAAGCATTCATCCAGGCACATCGCGACTTGCATAAACTCTCTTCACCCGCGGCTTTCCCAGGGTGGTTTCGGCGAATCGTTTTTAAATCGTGTGACCGGCTGATTAGAAGGAAGTCGTTGCGAACTGTCTCCTTAAAAGTAGCGTCGGAGGTCTCAGCGCGTGAACCTACACCAGACGAGCTAGCCGACAAGAGGGAAATGGCGGCAGAAGTTATCAAAGCGATAGAGTCTCTGCCTGAAACCGAACGTGTTTCGACCACACTGTTCTATCTGAACGGCCTCTCACAAAAGGACATCGCCAAGTTCCTTGATGTACCAGTAACCGCGGTCAACAACTTCCTGTACAGGTCCAGACAGAAACTAAGACGTCGGATCAGACGCAGACTCGGGGACGAAGAATTTGACAGGAAGATACTTGAGAACATGGATTCGTCATGTGACAAATGGATAATTGGAGATGACAACAAGACGCCGCAGTAGATACTGACTACGGGAGCATCCGATTTGGATCGGGGCAGGTTCCGAGTTTCAAGGAGGCTTCAATCATGGCAAAAGACGTAAGCGCCTATTTCGAGAAGACGGTAATTCCTTTGATCACTGACAAGCACCCGGATGTAGCCGCAGAAATGACAATCAAAGTCATGGGATCATTTGGGTTGGGTATTGCCGACGAGTTTTCGGACCTTGACTGTATTATCTATCTGGATGACCCGCTTTGGAACGCGCAAGGCGGTCATGTGCAACTCTTGCTGGAAACATCTCTCCCGGCATTCGCCGCCGACGGTCACCATTGGGAAATGAATGTCCACCCTATTTCCTGGCTCCGTGATCTCAGAGAGTTCCTGAATGTAGTACCTGAGAACAAGGCAGAGCTGCCCTGGGAAGAGCTGCAAATCGAAGACCTGCATGAAGTCCAGAATTGCCTGATCGTGCGGGACCCGAAGAACATTTTCGGCACGTTGCGTGAAACGACTGCTCCGAAGTTCTTTCCCGATTGGCTCTGGAATAAACTGCTCATCACAAGACTGAAGGACTTGGATGAGACCTTATGTGAATTTCAAAGAACAATAAGAAGACAGAATAAGCTTGAGGCAACCATTTTTCTTGGCTCCCTTCTGGAGCATGTATTGCACGTCGGGTTTATCATCAGCAGAGAATACTACCCTTGGCGGAAACACTTGCGATGGGCATTTGAGAAACTGCCAACACCATCACGTGAAGCTCTGCCTTATATCGACGTGGCCGTGTCGGAACCGGATATGAACAAAAAGCTGATTGCGCTTGAAAGTGTCTGGAGCATCTACACAAAACACGTAGCAGAGAATAACATGCTACCGGGTATCAACATTCCTTCAGAGGGTCCAGAGCAACCCTGGGAGGAACTTGTCTGGGCAGAGCGACTCAAGGCATGGTCGGACCCGGACTGGCGAAACTGGATCATCCGGTGCCAGAAGAGAGCGGAAGATACCGGGCACAAGGAGCACTGGCCTATATGGAGCCTGTGGCATTGGTAGCGTGGAACAGACTCCAAAGACTTGCATCGAAAGAACCAAAAAGTGTCAATGTCTCTCGCGGGTGCGAAGCATCATCTCTCGAATATCTTCAAAGCTTCCAATCTCTTCGGGCGCCGGCATGTGGCGAGGAAACATGACAAATGCGGACTGTTGCTGCCCGCCTACCCCGCCGTGTGCGGACATTTGGTGCTCGTAGTTTGCGATCTTGCCATCATGAAAAGAGCCAAACACCATCAGGTCGCCCGCAAAACGATTCACTGCAACACGGTGAATATCGAGCGCATTGAGATGAATCTCAGCGTAGTCTCTCAGGGCTCCTCCCCGCATCACTATTTCGTCCTCCGTCACCTTTGCCTCACCGCGTTCTGATCGCAATGTTACTGTGCCGTTGCTCACCGTCGCAACAACGCCGATTCCAGGATGCTTCAATAGTGACGGAATGAGTTGCGGATATCGTTGCTGGATTTCTTCGTCCGACAGCTTTCCAGACTCCGGCAGGTAGATATGAGCCATCGGCCCTGACGGACATACAACCAATTCTCCTGGCCCCGCTCCGCTATCCGTTACGGAACCTGCTCGTCTCCTAGCGAACCGAGCAAATCCGCGAATTACCCATTGAATGCCCCGCACAAAGCTTTTTTCATACGGTTCAATGCTTCGAAGCACAAGCGAAACAAAAGATGGCGGATCGGGTATCGGCGGTGGGTCTTCGCCGGGAGCCACATCCAGCACGCGCCGAACATATTCCTCCAGTTCCTCACCGTAAACGTAGAGGAAAGGTTCCGACGGCGTCTGCCCGTGGTCGCTCAAAATGTATACATCGTAGGTCCGCAGGATGCGTCGTTGTGCCAGGCGAACGATTCGTCGTAGACGGCGGTCAATGCTGACGAGTTTGCGAAGCGTCGAGGAACGTTCACATCCTCGCTGGTGCGAATTCGAATCATAGGAAACGTAGGTCACGTAGATCGCCGGGGTTCCTCTCACAATCTCCAATAGCGCCCCCTGTGTCACTATCTCCTGCAACCACACGCCTTCAACCATCCGGGTAATGGGAAAGAGGAACTCCACTCTCTGTGGCAAGTGCTTGATTGCTGTAACGATCCATTCAAAGACTTCGGCGCAAAACTCTCGCACAGAAAGAACGGCGGCTCGCAAGATCGGTATGATATTGAGCGCCATAATCAGTAGAATCTGGAAACCACGCAGTTTCCGTTTTATGTTTGTATCGACTGCACTGCCATAGCAGAGTACTGCCCGGTCGGCATCGCCGGAAAACATGTTGGCATAGCCGCTGCCGCCGGATAGCAGGCATTCTTCGTTCTTTTCATTGAGGCGAGACTCTACGATGCCTGCATCGATGGGGTTGAAGAAGTTGATTCTGTATTCGGACTCCTTCTCGTACCACCGAAATCCAGGCGTTTCATCTCGATCACCGTAGAAAAGCACTGCATGAGCAGTAGGAGTGTTGCTGGGAAAGCCGCAGTTGTATCGCTTCAGTTGGAAACGTCGCTTGATAAGGCGCCGAAGAAACGGGCAGTAACCCTTCTTCATCGCGCGCCGAAGCATTTCGTGAGACAGGCCGTCGATCTGAATGACCAGCAGTCCTCGACGACTGAGATCAGCTTCCACGTCCTTGCGGCCCAAAAGTCGAGCAAGAAGCACGTATTTTGTCTTGTAATACCAATCTCGCGCTCGACGCAACGACTCCAGAATTGGTGAGAGTCTCAGGCTCATGCACTTGCTCGCGGAATTGAGGAATACCTTTGCCCGTGTTCCGTCAGGATTTCGTTATCCGTTCTCCGTTTGGCAATATTATCTCCACCGGAATACTACGCTTGCGTCTGCGTCCAAATGTTTTCACCAACATCATCACCACAACACCCGCGACAAATCCCCCAACGTGCGCCCAATGCGCCACACCACTCGCCGCCGCCGAACGACCACGAAGAAACTCAAGAACAAACCAGAACACGAGCATGATCACAGCGGGAATCTCGACGAAGTGAAGAAAGAAGAAAATAGGCACAAGCACGGTAACTCTAGCCCACGGGTATGCTATCAAGTAAGCCCCAAGCACCCCAGCTACTGCGCCACTCGCGCCGATCATAGCTACGCTCGAACGAATATTGAAGAACATCTGCAATCCCGCAGCACACAATCCCGCAAACACATAGAACAGCAGGAAACGCACATGCCCAAAACGGTCCTCAATGTTGTCCCCAAAAATCCAAAGATATAGCATGTTTCCAATAATGTGAACCAGGCCACCATGCATAAACATTGAGGTGAAAAACGAAAGAACAACTGAAGAAAAGTTCGCTTTCAGCACCATGCGGTGCATAGGTATTGGAGTGACATAAACCTCTGGAACTCCTTTCACTGCGGCAAATGCCCGCAGTGGGACCACACCATATTCGTAGGCCATCGCTGCGCGTTCGATTTCCTTGTGCAACAGATGCTGGTACACGAACACCACACTGTTGATCGCAATAAGTGCAATCGTCACGTACGGAAAGGTGCGAGTCCGTATGTTATCACGAATTGGTATCACTTCACGGCTGCTTTCAATGGAAGTGCTTGAACTATCAGGATGCAATCCGCATTATATCAGAGGATGAGTTTTGTTTCGACCCACGCATTTGGCAGGGGCGATACATTAATTTCGGGGTATTTTCGGCGGAAGGTTCGGTGTGTAAAGGAAAAGACACAGCGCTTCTGGGGGGATAGATGCTTCGGCCGTTATCACGACCCTGCAATGTCAGGGACATGTACGATTTCATATATTCACTGCGAGGAGTTCGCTACTGCGAACGACGCGGCAATCTCGGGGAAAAACCGGGACACAAAACTAGTTTTGCAGAAAGGCTTCTCGCCGCTCTACATTGACCAGGACAAAACTAGTATTGTGTCCCGGCTTTTCCCGGATGTTGCTTTGTGACCCCGAGTTTTTTGTATCGACTCATTTGGCAGCTCAGAAACGTTCCAAGGAGATGACCATTGGATTCTCTCAAGACATTGCTGAAACAACTCGTCGCGATCCCAAGCGTCAACCCAGACCACACTGGGCCGGACGATCCCGGAGGCGGTGAGGCCGCATTTGCCCGCTTCATCCGTGACTACGCAAAGGAACAAGGCATCCAGAGCAAGCTGCAGAAGGTCGCTCCCGGACGCCACAATGTCATCTGCCGCCTGCCAGGCAGGAAATCCGGCCAACGTCTGATCTTCCTGAGCCACCTCGATACCATCAGCTCGACGGGTATGACAGTGCCACCATTCAAGGGCATTGTGAAATCAGGAAAGCTATACGGGCGCGGCGCCTGCGACCCCAAGGCGTCTTTGGCCGCCATGCTCCTGGCACTTGTTCGTATCGCACAAAGCCCATCCAAATGTGACGGCGAAGTGTTGTTCGTCGGCACTGTCGGCGAAGAAAAGGATTTTGTCGGAGTGAGGAAGCTGGTGGACTCCGGAATTCACGCTGATGCCTGCATCGTCGGTGAGCCAACCTCCCTAAAACTCGTCGTCGCACACAAAGGTCTCGTTCGCTTCAAAATCACAACAACCGGCAAAACAGCTCACGGCTCCACCCCGGAAAAGGGTGTCAACGCCATATACCGCATGGCACCTGTTATTACTGCGATTGAAGAGTACAACCACAAACTCAAGAAACATAGCCATCCGCTTCTGGGATCACCAACGATTGTCCTCGGCGTGATCAATGGCGGGACAGCGGCCAACGTAGTGCCCGATCAATGTTCGATAGATATCGACATGCGACTGCTTCCCGGAATGAGTGTCGTATCAGAAATCAGAAAGCTTTCAACATTTCTTAGAAGCCATGGCATTCGACATTTCAAGATAGAGAAGCCGCACCTTGCCGATGCGCCCCTGGAGCAGGACCCGACACATCCCCTGATCAAATGTGTCCAGTCAGCGGCGCGGGACAACAGTGTGAAATGTCCGCTGACAGGAGCCAGTTACGGAACTGACGGCAGCGCAATGCATGCGGCCGGTATTCCGACCGTCGTCTTCGGGCCCGGCAATCCGAAATTCGCCCACGCACCCGATGAACACGTAGTCCTGAATGAAGCAGAAAAGGCCGTGGACATCTACGAAGACATCGTGCGCAGGATGGATCATGGGATTTGCGGGAAACCTTTCTAAAGAAAGGTTTTCCCCCACACCCCCTTCCAAAGACTTTGCTAGCAATGAGCCAATCTTCGATTGCCTCACAAGAAATGCGACGGATAATTCTGGTATTGGAAATCACAAGCCTTTCGAACAACCAGAGATTGCCGCGTCGCTTGTCCAGGGCCAAGTTTTCTGACGGAGAAAAAAGCACGCATGACAAACTACTCGCATCCGTATCTTACCGTGTGTTTGCTTGATGGGTGTAACAAGGCCTGCAAACATTGCTATCGCACCGCTATTCCGTCCGGTCACGGTTTCAAGCTCCAGCAGAAGGAAGCCATTGCGAGCCTCGATGACGCGACATCACTTGCCACCGCCTGCCTGTTTGCTGGGGGAGAACCTACAATCTGGCAGCAAGACGGCATGGATTTCTTGTCTCTCCTGGTAAAAGCGTCGAAGCAGAATGGGAGCGCATGCTTCCTGTCCAACGGCCACGTTTTTGAAGAGAAGGATTATGCATACGAATTTGTGCGCCGCTACATTGATGAGTGTGGTAAGCACTTGCGAATGATACTCTCTGTCGATCTTATCCACGCAAACTACAATGCCGAAGAACAGAGGATTCCTTTCCTTGATAACCTGATAACCGCGCGGGCTGCTTGTGCTGGCAAAGAGAACATGACGCTGGCCATTCTTAGTCACTGGACAAGCGATGAAAGGCTGAACATCCCTCTTCGAGTCCTGCAGAAATACGCAGACCAAGGGGTGCCATATGAAATCGCTGACTTCATGATGTGGGGCGAGGCCGCGGATATTTCAGACCTGGCCTGTTACGTCGGAGTTGGCTCAAAGAACAAGGACTCCCTGGGACCTTACCGGACATTCCTGACACAAAGGATGATTGCCGCCGAAAAGATCGAGGACAAGAAGGAATTTGAAGAACTGCCAAATCGCGAGCTTCTGAAAAGACTGTCGGTCTGCGGACGTGCCCCAAATTTCTTCATCTCATGGGACACGAGCTATTATTACTGTATTCCACAGATGGGTCACGATTGGTTCTCCATATCTGAAATCGGAAAACTGAGTTTAGATGCAATAGCGTCATTCCATGCTGATAGGCCCGTTATCAAGAAGATTCAGGAGCTATCCATATTCGGAGTGCTGGACGAGTACCGACAGTTGATTCCAGAACAATTGAATGAGGAGATCAGCCTAATGCGAGAAAGCATCCGATTCGCCGGGTGCTCGGTTTGCTTGAGATTGCATCGGGAGGGAGTTCTTGAGAAGATCAATCAGCGACTTCTCAACGAATCCTGATACATCAGAGAGGTCAGGCCAACCTCACTTGCTCTTTGTGTGAAGTCTGGAGCCATCCTATGTCTGTTTACATGATCATCGAAATTGAGGTCAAGAATGCCAAACGTTACGCCGAATACGTGGAGAAAGTGCCAGAAGTAATCGTCAAGTATGGTGGCAGGTATCTGGCCCGGGGAGGTCAGATCATACCCTTGGCAGGAAATTGGAATCCGGAGCGGATCATCCTCATAAAATTCGAGACAATCGAGCAACTACGAAAATGCTTTTCGTCCAAAGAATACCGTGAGATAGCGCCACTCCGGGGACAATCGGCAATTGGAAGGTCCATTGTTGTTGATGGTTGTCCGCCAACTCCGTAGCTGTCGACCTCTTCGCCTAGGGAATAATGACAGTCGGATTTGGAGGAAACCTTTCTGAAGACACTCTCCACTGCACACTCTTCTGAGAATATTCAGGTGGTGAGCAGGCACTGTATGGCTGTGTATGTTCATAGTACAGGCGAGGGAAAACTCGTCCCCCTATCCCCTTCCAAAGACTTCGCAATGAGACAATCTTCGACCGCCTCACAAGAAATGTGACGGGCAATTCTGGTATTGGAAACCGCGAGCGTCCCGGAACAGAGAGATTGCCGCGTCGTTCGCTGAAGTTCACTCCTCGCAATGACAAGCAACATACCGCTCACTGTCATTGGAAGGTTGCTCAAGCAACTGAAGCAATCTCTCCCGGTCGGCGGTGTCTTGCAGAAAAACGTCGTTCAGAAACAGCCGCTTACTTGAGTCCATTGGCTTCTGGTGCTGCTGTTACTTTCGCGAAAGAATTCGCGATTAGCTGATCTCTCCCCCCGTCGAGTCCGTTGTGTCGTTGTGGTCAAATTGCTCCCGCTGTGCCTTGGAGATCAGTGTGGCAACGCTTGCCTACTCCACGCCTCGCACTTTGCATCGAGCATCGGCTATGCTGTCGAGTTCTGCGGTGTAATTCTTGAGAACGGCAAGGGCAAATGGTTTTGGCTTGATCCGATAGTCGTTCAAGCCGCGCGTCTTGACGGGCGTCCCGCGACTGCTGATGTTGATCCCAAAATGTATGAGTGTGGATACCGGGCTGGCGGTCGCGATTGATACGCAGAGTTTTGCGCCACCGTCATACAGGTCGTCACCTTCCCGCCGAATCTTTCGCTTTGTGTGATTGCAGAGTTCGTCCAGCACTATTTGAGCAAACAGCCGCTGGCGGAGAATAGTTTTCTCAAGGTCCTGGTCGAAATGCTCTATTATGAAATGCAGCATCTCGCGGCTGCGGATCGAGGCGCCCTCTTTCACGTCCGATAGG
>Ga0180433_10002133_pt1 | contig 31387 bp, 27 predicted proteins | sample SS_ome_8_FD_132980 | JGI IMG/M metagenome (GOLD analysis project Ga0180433, IMG submission 132980) | Hypersaline lake sediment archaeal communities from the Salton Sea, California, USA - SS_1_D_1 metaG | ecosystem: Environmental > Aquatic > Non-marine Saline and Alkaline > Hypersaline >...
CGTCAAGTGAGTAAGATCCCTGAAAGATGATCAGGTAGATAGGTCCGAGGTGGAAGCGTGGTGACACGTGGAGCTGACGGATACTAATCGATCGAGGACTTAACCAAATGAGAAAAGCGGAAGTGTATTTCAGTGATAGTCGTTATCTAGTTTTGAGAGAATAAATATACAATCCAATAAAGGGTTGTGAGAAACGAGGAGTTCGAGGAAGCAAGGCCGTGAACACCGGATTGTACAAATGAAGTACATGAGGATGTGAACGGACGAAGCTGACAAAGAAATCCGACGTTTATCGCAAGCCGAAATGTCTGGTGGCGATAGCGAAGAGGTCACACCCGTTCCCATACCGAACACGGAAGTTAAGCTCTTCAGCGCCGATGGTAGTTGGGGTGCCCCCCCGTGAGAGTAGGACGTTGCCAGGCAAGAGAAAGAGTAGCGAGAAGCTACTCTTTTTTTATTATGTGAAAAATAAGTGAATGATAAGAAACCGAAGGTTTCAATGAAAATAAAGAACTAGATGAGAAGCCGAAACACCGAGGTTTGTGAGGAGCGAGAAGGTCAAGGAAGCAAGCGAGCGAAGACCGGAGTGTACGTTCAGCGGGTACATGAGGATCTGAGCGAGCGCCGGTGACGCAGAGATTCGAAGCTCATCGCAAACCGCAGGCCGAACACGGAAGATAAGCTCGAGCGCCGATGGTAGTTGGGGTAACCCCCCGTGAGAGTAGGACGTTGCCAGGCGAGAGAAAGAGTAGCGAGAAGCTACTCTTTTTTTATTATGTGAAAATATAAGTGAATGATAAGAAACCGAAGGTTTCAATGAAAATAAAGAACTAGATGAGAAGCCGAAACACCGAGGTTTGTGAGGAGCGAGAAGGTCAAGGAAGCAAGCGAGCGAAGACCCATTGGAAAGACTCCTTTTTTTGTTACCGTTATAGAAAGTTTAAGTTCATAAAAGTATTTAAAGTGCTTTAATTTGTGTGAACAAGTGGTTCATAATAAACGGATAAACTGCCAACAACTGCTGATAAACACCCTAAAATCGCGGATATATGTCTTATAACCGCGGTTAAGTGGTCAAGAACTCCGGTAAAATATCCTTTAACCGCGGATAAACAGATTAAAACAATGGATAAATAGTCAAGAACTGCGGATAAGGATCATAAGCACATAAGGGGCAGTCAAGAAACTCCTAAATAAAGTGTACAGATTATAAAATTTAAGTTAATAATAAGAAACTAGAATAATAAGAAAATAACCTTACTCCCTTATTACTAAAACTTGCTCTTGTCAGTAGGACATTCTTTCAAAATGTAAAGCCAAAATAAAAAAGTACAAATTCTTAAATAAGAATACAAGATAATAGAAAAAATCAAACCGAGCGAAATTTAAAGTGAAATTTCCGAAATTAAAGTGTAAATCACGAAATTATTTCAATCAATGAAAATGTGTATCTAATAATTGAATACCTATAAAGAGCACTTAAACATTTCGTTTAATAAAAAGAGAAGATGGTTTAAAGAATTTAAAAGCCAAAAACAAGTAGCAAAAATTAATTATAGAATTATCTGAAAAATAAATTTTAAAAACTATTGTAAAACGCTTACATTTTTTGTATAATCCAACTAAACCGGTTTATAAAAACTAAATCGATTTAGTAAAAGAAAGATGGGATATCCCTTGAAAAAAATAACTATGGCTGATGTTGCAAGACTAGCAAATGTTTCGAAAAGTACTGTATCTCAATATTTGAACAAACGCTATGAATATATGAGTGAAAAAACAAAAAAGCGTATTGAAAAAGCTATTGAGGAACTAGGGTATCAACCGAATATCGTTGCTCGAAGTTTAAAGCAAAAGTCTACAGGAACGATAGGAGTTATTGTTTTTAACATATTGCATCTACTAACTACACAAGTATTACGAGCAATCGAAGATGTTTGCCGAAAAAGAGATTATCATGTAATAGTTTGTAACTCCGATGATCATCCAGAAAAAGAAAAGAAGTATATTAATATGTTACGAGCTAAGCAGGTAGACGGCTTAATTATTTTTCCAACAGGTAAAAATATAGACATTTATCAAAATATGGTTAAAGAACAATTTCCTCTAGTATTTATTGACCGAATGGTTCCTGGAGTAAATGTTGATGCTATCCTTCTAGATAACTATAAAGCTTCCAATATAGCAGTTGATTATTTTTACAAGCAAGGATATAAAAAGATATCAATTGTATCACCACCATTTGAACAGCATGTAATTCCAAGGACTGAACGAATAGAGGGCTTTCAGAAGGCACTCAGTGATTATGGACTACCAATTAAAGAAGAGTATGTTGTCGCTTTAGAGTTATCATCTATAAAAGAAAGACTAAAAATATTATTCACTTCCGACGATCCACCTGAAGCGTTATTTGCGATTAATGATCTATCATTAATGGAAATATTAGCATTTGTTAAGGAGAATCATTTAAGAGTACCTGAGGATGTTGCGATTATTTCTATAGACGATGTTCCTTTTGCTTCTATTTTTACACCAGCCTTATCGACAATAGCTCAGCCGACATTTGAAATGGGAGAAAAAGCAGCAGATCGACTTTTTGAACAAATTACTCAAAAAAACCAACACGTTCCGAAGCTTTTACGCTTTCAACCTACATTAATAGAACGAGATTCTGCCAAACGACTAACAAACAAGAGAGGAAAAGTGATGTGAAAAACAAAGAAATTATAATCGGAGTAGATATTGGAACAACGAGTACAAAAGCGGTTGTGTTTGGTCAAAATGGAAAAGTTTTATCATCTCATGCAGTTGATTATCCGATTTTACATCCCCAACCTAGTTGGGCGGAACAAGATCCGGATGTCATATTTAAAGCTGTAATTGAAAGTATAAATGCTGTAGTTACAAAGACAAACATTGCTTCTCAACAAATTAAAACAATAGGCTTAAGTGCAGCAATGCATTCACTTATTTTGTTAGACTCATCAGGCCAACTGCTTACAAATTGTATTATTTGGACGGATAACCGAAGTGTAGCTCAAGCAGAACGAATTTTAAAGGAAATGAATGGGTTAGAGATTTACAAGCGAACAGGAACTCCGATTCACCCAATGTCACCTTTATCAAAATTACTATGGTTTAAAGAAGAAATGCCTCAATTATTTGAAAAAACATACAAATTTATTTCAATCAAAGAGTATGTGTTGTACAGACTCTATAATTTATTCGTTGTTGACTATTCAGTTGCCTCTGCAACAGGACTTTTCTGTTTAGATTCCTTAGATTGGGACTCTGAAGTACTTCGTCTTCTCGGCATAAGTAGCGATCAGTTATCCAATCTCGTGCCGACGACACATATTTTAACTGGCATGAAGAAAGAATGGGCACAACAGATCGGAATTGATCCAAATATTCCTGTTGTTATTGGTGCAAGTGATGGGGTACTTGCAAATATTGGAGTAGGGGCCATTTTACCGGGAGAAGCTGCTATAACCATTGGAACGAGTGGTGCCGTTCGGACAGTCTCAAGAAAACCGAAAACCGATGAGAAAGGCCGAACATTTTGTTACGTACTTACTAAAGACCATTGGATTATAGGTGGACCAACGAATAATGGAGGGATATTACTTCGTTGGCTACGTGATGAGTTTGGAGGAGCAGAACGCGAGGTAGCAAAAAAACTCGGAATTGATTCATATGATATATTAACTAAATATGCGGAAGGTGTTCCTGCTGGTTCTGAAGGTTTGCTGTTTTTGCCATTCTTATCGGGAGAAAGAGCACCATATTGGAATGCAAATGCGAGAGGCACATTTTTTGGAATAAGCCTTCATCATAAGAGAGAGCATTTTATTAGGGCAGTGATGGAAGGTGTATGCATGAGCATTCTCACTGTAGTACAAGCAATTAGTGAAATAACAGGGTCTCTATCTGAAATTCGTGTATCGGGTGGGTTTGCTAAATCAACGTTTTGGAGACAAATGCTATCAGATATGATGGATCAAGAATTGTATGTCCCACAAACGCATGAAGCCTCTGCATTAGGTGCCGCTGTTCTTGCTTTATACAGTCTTGGTGACATTTCGTCACTTGATATGGTTAAAAAGTGGATTCGTATGACATCACATCATTATCCAAATAAAGGAAATAATTTGGTGTATAGAGACTTGTTTCATATGTATATACGTTTATATGAAAAACTTAAAGATGAATTTGATGAAATAGCTTTATTTCAACAAAAGTATAGGTAATCAATATATTTTTTAATAATACTAAATCGGTTTAGTTAATAAGCTTCTTTGTTTGTAACAGCAATGTTAAGCACGGTGGAGAAAAATGAAAGAAAAAATGGGGGAATCGTATATGTCAGAAACAACTCTCATCTTAATTGTTATCGCTGGGATTAGCTTGCTGTTATTTTTAATTATCCGTTCTAAGTTACATGCATTTGTTGCTTTATTATTAGTAAGCTTACTTGTAGGTATTGCGGCTGGCATGCCTTTAAATGAGGTTATTAAATCCATTCAAAACGGTATGGGTGGAACTCTCGGATTTATTGCAGTTGTGGTCGGTTTAGGAGCTATGTTTGGACAGATGCTAGAAGTTTCGGGTGGAGCTGAGCGACTAGCACAAACACTCATTAAAAAATTTGGAGAAAATAAAGCTCAATGGGCACTTGGAGTTACTGGGTTTATTGTTGCGATTCCTGTCTTTTTTGATGTAGGCTTTATCATCCTTGTACCTCTAGTATATGGATTAGCGAAGAAGACGGGTCGTTCGCTACTTTATTACGGAATACCATTATTAGCAGGTTTGGCTGTAACTCATAGTTTCATTCCTCCAACACCTGGGCCCATTGCTGTTGCAGAATTAATAGGTGCTGATCTTGGATGGGTCATTTTATTTGGTTTTATGGCAGGTATTCCAGCAATGATTTTAGCTGGACCAGTGTTTGGTTCATTTATTGCAAAGAAAATACATGCTGTTATTCCAGAATATATGGACATAACAGAGAAAAACTATGAAAAAGAGCTTCCAAGTTTTCGTCTAATTTCATCCATTATTTTTATACCTTTAGCTTTAATTCTTGCAAATACAGTATTTGGAGTAATTCTGCCAGAAGATAATAATGTACGTTCTATTTTCACGTTTTTAGGGCATCCTTTTGTTGCATTAACGATTGCAACATTACTCGCCTTTTATCTATTGGGGCAAAAAAGAGGGATTTCTAAACAAGAAGTTCAAAATATTGCGACAAAAGCATTGGAGCCTGCTGGTATTATTATTCTCGTTACCGGTGCTGGTGGAGTCTTCAAGCAAATATTAATTGATTCTGGAGTTGGAGAAGTATTAGGTAATATGATGGCCTCATCCTCGTTACCGCCAGTTTTATTGGCATTTGTTATTGCGGCAATTGTTCGTGTCTCTCAAGGATCAGCTACGGTAGCGATGGTGACATCTGCAGGTCTAATTTCACCATTAATTGAAACGTTAAGTCTAACAGGACCAGTGCTTGGACTAATTGTTATTGCTATTGCTGCAGGTGCCACGATTCTTTCACATGTCAATGATTCTGGGTTCTGGTTAGTGAATCGTTATTTCGGTTTAGATGTTAAAGAAACACTGATGTCTTGGACAGTCATGGAAACAATAATAGCAATAGTTGGTTTTGGTGTTGTATTTGTTCTTAGCTTTTTCATTGTATAGTATGATTTAAGAGGAGCACCCAATTAATTCTTGTCTTTTGTTTAGTAGACTGAGATAAAAAAATCTCAGTCTACGAATTACTATAAATTAAGTAGTGCAAGAAAATGTAAAAATGGATTTTGCAAACAACATAAGAAAAGAATGATTGCTGGTAATTGAGAATTAAACTTTTCTTGTTAATTTCATATCCCAAGAGGAAATCTTTTGATCATTATGAAGAAGTACTCCTTTTGCATAGTAGAGGTCATCATTTACCTTTGAGATAAATTCTGTTCCACGAAAAGTCATATCGTTTGTGTTATAAATGGATATAATTGTATCCCCTACAATAATAAATTTACCGTGAATTTTTCCTAGAGCAGGATTTAAAGATGTAAAGCTTGTTGAATCTTTATCTGATTCAAATGGAATAATTTCATAGCGATTATAAATAGGTTGTGTTGAAGGAATCGCTAGCTCCATAACCCCTTCATTAATCCAACCATCCTGCTCATGTATAATTTTCACCTTTCCAGAAGCTGGTATTGGCTGTTGACTTTCTGCATAATAAGTCCCCGTTGCTTCCCAAGTAGCTTCCTCGAAAAGAAAAGTATGCTGCAAAAATACCCCTCCCAAGATTCGAAATTTTTTTCTTGTTAAGAAACTATAAATTAAATACTCGTGGAAATGATCAAGTTTTTATTTTAATTGGTTGGGTGCCCTCACTTTTGATTCATTATACTAAAAGAAATCCATTAATTAAATGAATATTTCAAATAATAAGGATATAAGAGATATATGCTTGAAACCTTCCATAATCTTTTGAATTACAATACAATGATGTGATATAAAGGTCATACAGGATAAACTGAATAAAGGAAGGTCATTAGATGAGCAAGAAGCCAAAAAAGCGTAAGTTTGAAGTAGCAGAAGGCGAAACCATTAATGATTGCCTAGACCGGATGAAACAAGAAGGGTATACCCCTGTAAGAAGAATGGAAGAGCCAATATTTAAAGAAGAAGTCAAAAATGGAAAAAAAGAGATAATTCCTGTTGGAAGAAAGATAGTATTTGAGGGGAAATTACTCTAAATCCGAACATTAAAAACATTTTATAAAACAATGTTCGATTTTACCGTTGACAGATGACGAATAACATTGTTAATATGAAGATAAACAAAATACGCAAAACCAGTACCTCATATAATCTTGGGAATATGGCCCAAAAGTCTCTACCCAACGACCGTAAATCGTTGGACTATGAGGGAAAGTAATGGAGTATGCCCGTCATTAGAGCATATATAGGTGTTCTATGCCCGGTTTGTATTACTTTCCGTTATATGAGGGAAAAATACAGAACGGGCATTTTTATTTTTTAGAAAAATACTGAATTTTACCCCTGATTATTGCCCGTTCTGTCCCAACCAAACTGAAATAAAAATTTTTTCCATAAATTTGATTGAAATCTTACTTATAATTCGATTAATTAATAGAGGGGGAGCAAAATGAAGCCAATTGTTGGCGTCATCATGGGAAGCACATCAGACTGGGATACGATGAAACATGCTTGTGACGTATTAGATTCATTAGGAATCCCATATGAAAAAAAAGTGGTTTCAGCACACCGTACGCCAGACTGGATGTTTGAGTATGCCGAAACAGCCAGGAATCGAGGTTTAAAGGTTATCATTGCTGGTGCAGGAGGAGCAGCTCATTTACCTGGAATGGTTGCATCAAAAACGACATTACCTGTTATCGGGGTTCCGGTAAAGTCTAGTACATTAAACGGATTAGATTCATTATTATCTATCGTGCAAATGCCAGGTGGAGTTCCAGTTGCAACGGTTGCAATTGGAAAAGCAGGTGCAACAAATGCAGGGCTTTTAGCTGCCCAAATTTTATCGATTACAGATAAAGAGGTAGAAAAAAAGCTAGAAGAAAGACGTAACAAAACAAAGCAATCCGTTTTAGAAAGCAGTGATCAACTTGTTTAAAACAATCTTACCAGGACAGACCATTGGAATCATTGGTGGAGGACAGCTCGGAAGATTCATGGCTATTGCGGCTAAAAATATGGGGTATAATGTGGTAGTTTTAGACCCAACACCAAACTGCCCTTGTGGTCAAGTTAGTGATGTGGAAATAACTGCAGCTTATGATGATTCAGAAGCGATTCGGAAGCTTTCCGAAATAAGTGATGTCATTACCTATGAATTTGAAAACATTGACTATGACAACTTAAAGTGGCTTGAAGAGAATGCTTATTTACCTCAAGGAAGTAAGCTCTTAGCGATCACTCAGGATCGCCAAACGGAAAAAGAAGCTATTGAACAAGCTGGAGCAAAAGTAGCTCCGTTTCTTGTTGTGGAATCAGAAGAACAGTTAAATGAAGCGGTACAAAAAATAGGAACACCTAGTGTTTTAAAAACTTGTCGCGGTGGTTATGACGGAAAAGGCCAATTTGTTATTAAACAAGTAGAAGATATCGAAAGTGCTAAAGTATTGCTTGAAAAAGGTCGTTGTGTCTTAGAAAAATGGATTCCATTTGAAAAAGAGATTTCTGTTATTGTAACTAGAAGCGTATTAGGAGAGGTTACGACTTTTCCAGTGGCTGAGAACATACATGTGAACAACATCCTTCATGAAAGCATTGTTCCTGCTCGAATTTCTTCAACGCTTAAAGAAAAGGCGATTGAATCAGCAAAGATGTTAGCTGATAAGCTAGGCTTAATTGGTACGTTAGCTGTAGAAATGTTTGTGACAAAGGATGATATCTATATCAATGAATTAGCTCCACGGCCACATAACTCTGGACATTATACAATGGACTTATGCCAGACATCTCAATTTGAACAGCACGTACGAGCAGTTTGTGGTTTACCATTAAGCTCTACAGCTTTGTTACACGAAGGAGTCATGGTAAATATTTTAGGTCAGCATATGGAAACAGTTATAGAAAATAAAGTTATCATTCAAAAAGGAAAGCTATATTTGTACGGTAAAAAAGAAGCGAAAAATAATCGAAAGATGGGGCATATTACCTTTTACACGACATCCATTGAATCCTTATTAAAAGAAATAAATGAGTCAAATATTTGGGGTAAGTAAAGATCGGAGGTACTAAAAGGAATGATTGAACGTTATACAAGACCAGAAATGGGATCCATTTGGACGGAGGAAAATCGCTTTAAAGCATGGCTTGAAGTAGAAATTTTAGCTTGTGAAGCATGGGCGGAATTAGGCGTTATTCCAAAGGAAGATGTCAAAAAGCTTCGTGAAAATGCTTCCTTTGATATCAATCGCATTAAAGAAATTGAAGAAGAGACAAAGCATGATGTTGTTGCTTTTACTCGTGCGGTGTCTGAAACGTTAGGTGAAGAAAGAAAATGGGTTCATTACGGACTAACATCAACAGATGTTGTAGATACGGCTTTATCATACTTACTTAAACAAGCAAACGAAATCTTATTAAAAGACTTAGAAAACTTTATTGAAATCTTAAAAAATAAAGCATTAGAGCACAAATATACTGTCATGATGGGACGTACACATGGTGTTCATGCAGAACCGACAACATTTGGATTAAAAATGGCACTTTGGTATGAAGAAATGAAGCGTAACTTAGTGCGTTTTAAACATGCGAAAGAAGGAATTGAAGTTGGTAAAATCTCAGGTGCTGTTGGAACTTACGCAAACATTGATCCGTTTGTAGAAGAATATGTGTGTGAAAAGCTTGGGTTAAAACCAGCTCCTATCTCTACTCAAACGTTACAACGTGATCGCCATGCAGACTATGTAAGTACACTAGCTCTAATTGCAACATCGATTGAAAAATTTGCGGTTGAAATTCGTGGGCTTCAAAAGAGTGAAACACGTGAAGTGGAGGAATATTTTGCAAAAGGACAAAAAGGTTCCTCTGCGATGCCACATAAGCGTAATCCAATTGGGTCTGAAAATATGACAGGGATTGCACGTGTTGTTCGAGGAATGATGTTAACAGCTTATGAAAACGTCCCACTTTGGCATGAGCGTGACATTTCACATTCCTCTGCAGAACGCATTATTTTACCAGATGTTACGATTGCATTAAATTATATGCTTAATCGCTTTGGTAATATCGTGAAAAATTTAACGGTCTTCCCAGAGAATATGAAGAAAAACATGGAAAAAACATTAGGGCTTATTTACTCTCAGCGTGTACTGTTAGCTCTTATTAATACAGGTATGACTCGTGAGGAAGCTTATGATCTTGTTCAACCAAAAGCAATGGAAGCATGGGAGCGTCAAGTTCCTTTCCGTGAATTAATTGAAGCGGAAGAAAAAATTACATCCCGTTTAACAAAAGAACAAATCGATGACTGCTTTAACTATCAATACCATTTAAAAAATGTAGATGTTATTTTTGAACGCTGTGGCTTAACTGAATAAAGGTAAGTAGCTCACCTCTAATGAGAGGGAGCTACTTAGAACAATAGAAGTAGGAAAATTCCTAATATTCCGTCTTTAGGGGGCGCGAGTTTTATGACCATTCAAAAAGGAACATTACTTTATGAAGGAAAAGCTAAAAAAATATTTGAAACAAATGAAAAAGATGTTTTATTTGTTTCATATAAAGATTCAGCAACAGCCTTCAACGGTGAGAAAAAAGCTGAAATTGAAGGAAAAGGTGTTTTAAATAACGAAATATCAAGTCTCTTGTTTACGAAATTAAATGAACAAGAAATTCCGACTCATTTTATCGAACGCATTTCTCCTTTTGAGCAGCTTGTAAAGCGTGTAACGATTATTCCGTTAGAAGTAGTTGTTCGAAATGTTGTAGCAGGAAGCTTATCAAAGAGGTTAGGAATAGAAGAAGGGACTCCAATTTCAAAGCCCGTTATTGAATACTACTATAAAAACGATGATTTAGGTGATCCTTTAATCAATAAAGCTCATATTGAATTACTTGAATTAGCGACGGTTGAAGAACTAGAGCAAATAGAAGACATTGCCATAAAGGTAAATGACATTCTCCTTAAGCATTTCGAGGAAAGAGGAGTTAAATTAATTGATTTTAAACTAGAATTTGGCGTTACCGAAGATGGCACTATTTTACTTGCAGATGAAATTTCACCTGATACTTGTCGTTTATGGGATGCCAAAACAAATGAAAAGCTAGATAAAGATGTTTTTAGAAGAGATATTGGAAATATAACAGATGCTTACACTGAAATTTTAAAACGATTAGGAGGTACAAATCCATGTACAAAGTAAAAGTTTATGTGACATTACGTGAAAGTGTGTTAGATCCTCAAGGTAGTGCTGTTAAAAACTCTCTTCATTCACTAGGGTTTAAAGAAGTTCAAGATGTACGTATCGGTAAGTACATGGAGCTTCTAATCGAAAAGTCTGATCGTCATATTGATGATGTTGTAAAAGAAATGTGTGACAAATTACTCGCAAACCCAGTTATTGAAGACTACCGCTACGAATTAGAGGAGGTAGTCGCTCAGTGAAATTTGCAGTCATTGTGTTCCCAGGTTCTAACTGTGATATCGATATGTATCATGCAATTAAAGATGAGCTGGGTGAAGAAGTCGAGTATGTATGGCATGATGAAACCGATTTAAGTCGTTTTGATGGGATTTTACTACCTGGTGGATTTTCCTATGGTGACTACTTACGTTCAGGAGCTATTGCTCAATTTGCTCATGTAATGAAAGAAGTAATAAAAGCAGCAGAAGAAGGAAAACCAATTTTAGGTGTATGTAACGGATTTCAAATCTTATTAGAATCAGGTCTTTTACCAGGAGCAATGCGTCGAAATCAAAAACTAAAATTTATTTGTCGACCTGTGAAACTTCGTGTAGAAAATAATCAAACAATGTTTACAAAAGAGTATGAACAAGGAGAGCTCATTACAATTCCAATTGCTCATGGTGAAGGAAATTACTATTGTGATGAAGAGACTCTACAAAAATTAAAAGAAAATGGACAAATTGTCTTTACGTATGAATCAAATCCAAACGGAAGCTTACTAGATATTGCGGGAATTGTCAATGAAAGAGGTAACGTATTAGGAATGATGCCTCACCCAGAAAGAGCAGTAAATGAATTATTAGGCAGTGCTGATGGCTTAAAATTATTCAAATCTATTGTGAGAAATTGGAGGGAAGCTCATGTCACTAATGCTTGAACCAAGTCCAGAGATGATTAAACAAGAAAAAATTTATCAACAAATGGGAGTTAGTGATTATGAGTTCTCCCTAATTGAAAAGATTTTAGGGCGACTCCCAAACTATACTGAGATCGGAATTTTTTCTGTTATGTGGTCTGAACATTGTAGCTACAAAAATTCCAAACCAGTATTAAAAAAGTTCCCAACAACAGGCGAGCGTGTTTTACAAGGTCCTGGAGAAGGTGCTGGTATTGTTGATATTGGAGATAATCAGGCAGTTGTATTTAAGATCGAAAGTCATAACCACCCTTCTGCGATTGAACCATATCAAGGAGCAGCAACAGGTGTTGGTGGTATTATTCGTGATGTCTTTTCAATGGGTGCTAGACCAATTGCCTTATTAAACTCCTTACGCTTTGGTGAGTTAACATCACCACGAGTGAAGTATTTATTTGAAGAAGTAGTAGCTGGTATTGCCGGGTATGGAAACTGTATTGGGATTCCAACAGTAGGTGGTGAGGTTCAATTTGATCCATCCTATGAAGGAAATCCACTTGTTAATGCTATGTGTGTTGGATTAATTAATCATGAAGATATTAAAAAAGGGCAAGCGAAAGGTGTCGGAAATACCGTCATGTACGTTGGAGCGAAAACAGGGCGTGACGGAATTCACGGAGCTACTTTTGCTTCAGAAGAATTATCAGAGGAATCAGACGAAAAGCGCCCAGCGGTTCAAGTAGGAGATCCATTTATGGAAAAACTCCTATTAGAAGCATGCCTTGAAGTCATTAAATCAGATGCATTAGTTGGTATTCAAGATATGGGGGCTGCTGGATTAACAAGCTCTTCATCTGAAATGGCAAGTAAAGCGGGATCAGGTATTGAAATGAACCTTGATTTAGTACCACAACGTGAAAAAGGCATGACTCCATATGAAATGATGTTATCTGAGTCTCAAGAGCGTATGCTTCTTGTAATCGAAAAAGGACGCGAGCAGGAAATTATTGATCTATTCCATAAATACGGTCTTGAAGCGGTTGCCATTGGAAAAGTAACAGATGATAAAATGCTTCGTCTTTTCCATAAAGGTGAAGTGGTAGCTGAGATTCCAGTTGATGCTTTAGCAGAGGATGCACCAGTTTATCACAAACCATCAAAAGAGCCATCTTATTACCGTGAGTTCCAACAAATGGATTCATATGTACCAGAAGTATCTAATTATCAAGAAATGCTTATGGAACTATTACAGCAACCAACGATTGCTAGTAAGGAATGGGTATATGACCAATATGATTATATGGTTCGTACAAATACGGTTGTAGCACCTGGTTCTGATGCTGCAGTGTTACGTATTCGTGGAACGAACAAAGCGCTTGCGATGACAACAGACTGTAATTCTCGTTATATTTATTTAGATCCTGAAGTCGGCGGGAAAATTGCTGTCGCTGAAGCAGCTCGAAACGTTGTATGCTCTGGTGCAACCCCACTAGCCATTACAGACTGCTTAAACTTCGGTAATCCGGAAAAGCCAGAAATCTTCTGGCAGTTGGAAAAAGCGGTAGATGGTATGAGTGAAGCATGTCGTGTATTAGATGCACCAGTTATCGGTGGTAACGTCTCTTTATATAATGAAACGAACGGAACAGCTGTTTATCCAACTCCAGTCGTTGGAATGGTTGGCTTAATTGAAGATATCAGTCACATCACAACCCAACAGTTTAAACAAGAAGGTGACCTTATCTATTTAATTGGTGAAACGAAACAAGAATTTGCTGGAAGTGAGATACAAAAAGTACTTGAAGGGAAAATTTTCGGTATAGCACCTTCAATCGATTTATCCGTTGAAAAGAAACGTCTTGAACAAATTTTATCGGCTATTAAACAAGGTCTTGTTCAATCAGCTCATGATGTATCAGAAGGTGGTCTTTCGGTTGCTTTAGCTGAATGTATCATGGGAACAGATGGGATTGGAGCATCTATAAACGTTCATGGTGACAAAGTTGCAGCGCTTTTCAGTGAATCTCAATCTAGATTTATCGTATCTGTTAAAAAAGAAAACAAAGAACAGTTTGAACAATTAGTTGAGGCAACATTAATTGGTGAAGTAACGAATGACGGACAATTACAAATAAAGCACGAATCGGGAGAGGAGCTCATTAAAGCATCCGTAGAAGAGCTAACACGTGCTTGGAAAGGAGCTATCCCATGCTTGCTGAAATAAAGGGGTTAAATGAAGAGTGTGGTGTTTTTGGGATTTGGGGGCATCATGATGCCGCCCAAATCACCTACTATGGGTTACACAGCCTCCAGCATCGCGGTCAAGAAGGGGCAGGCATTGTTGTAACAAACGGTGAAAAATTATTAGCTTATAAAGGGTTAGGTCTAGTTACAGAAGTGTTTGGACAAGGACAATTAGATGATTTAAAAGGAAAAGCGGCAATTGGGCATGTTAGGTATGCAACTGCTGGTGGTGGTGGCTATGCTAATGTTCAGCCGCTTCTATTCCGTTCTCAAAGTGGTAGCTTAGCTTTAGCGCATAACGGAAATTTAGTCAATGCAACGGGACTTAAACATCAATTAGAAAACCAAGGAAGTATTTTTCAGTCAACTTCTGATACCGAAGTTCTTGCGCATTTAATTAAACGAAGTGGATTTACGAACTTAAAAGATAAAGTCAAAAACGCGCTACAAATGATTAAGGGTGCCTATGCCTTTTTAATTATGACAGAAACGGAATTAATGGTTGCATTAGATCCAAATGGTCTTCGTCCTTTATCCATTGGCCGTCTTGGAGATGCTTATGTCATTGCTTCTGAAACCTGTGCATTTGATGTAATTGGTGCGGAATATGAACGAGATGTCGAGCCTGGGGAATTACTCATAATTAATGATGAAGGTTTAACGAGTGAACGTTTTTCAAAAAATATAAATCGAGCAATATGTACAATGGAATACATCTATTTTTCAAGACCGGACAGCAATATAGAAGGTATTAATGTGCATACAGCTCGCAAAAATCTTGGTAAGAGACTTGCAATAGAAGCGCCGGTTGAGGCAGATGTAGTAACAGGTGTTCCAGATTCAAGTATTTCTGCTGCCATTGGTTTTGCTGAAGAATCCAATATTCCATATGAGTTAGGGCTTATCAAAAATCGATATGTTGGGCGTACCTTCATTCAGCCTTCCCAATCCTTACGTGAACAAGGAGTAAAAATGAAACTGTCACCTGTTCGTAAGGTAGTCGAAGGGAAACGAGTCGTTATGGTCGATGATTCCATCGTTCGAGGTACGACTTCAAGACGAATTGTAAATATGCTTAGAGAAGCTGGTGCAACAGAAGTTCATGTGCGTATAAGCTCACCACCAATCTCCAATCCTTGTTTTTACGGTATTGATACTTCAACACATGAAGAATTAATTGCATCCTCTCACAGTGTTGAAGAAATTCGTCAAATCATTGGTGCGGATAGTCTTGCTTTCTTAAGTTTAGAAGGATTATTAGAAGGAATTGGTCGAAAACAAGACGGGGAATATCGCGGTCAATGTCTCGCTTGTTTTACTGGTAAATATCCAACAGATATCTATGAAGATACTGTACTTCCACACGAAAAAGATTAATGAAATGAATAGCGTTTTTGTTCGCTATAAGGAGGATGTTTTATGTCCAAAGCATATAAGGAAGCTGGAGTTGATATCCACGCAGGATACGAGGCTGTATCAAGAATGAAAAAACATGTAGAAAAAACGAATCGACCTGGTGTAATGGGCGGAATTGGAAGCTTCGGGGGAATGTTTGATTTATCTTCTTTAGGCTATAAAGAGCCAGTTTTAGTTTCAGGAACGGATGGAGTTGGAACGAAGCTGAAGCTTGCATTTATGATGGATAAACATGACACGATTGGCATTGATGCTGTTGCGATGTGTGTAAATGATATTTTAGCACAAGGTGCGGAGCCGTTATTTTTCCTTGATTACTTAGGAGTAGGAAAAGCTCATCCAGAGAAGATTGAACAGATTGTCAAAGGGGTAGCCGATGGCTGTAAAGAAGCAGGGTGTGCTTTAATTGGTGGCGAAACAGCAGAAATGCCTGGTGTTTATGATGAAGAAGAATACGATATTGCTGGATTTGCTGTTGGTGTCGTGGAGAAAAGCAAAGTAGTTACAGGTGAACAGATTGAAGAAGGAGATATTTTAATTGGACTAGCCTCTAATGGTATTCATAGCAATGGCTATTCACTCGTCCGTAAAATTTTACTGGAACAGAATAAGCTAAATTTAAAGGATCAATACGAGCCATTAACGGAGATCCTTGGTGAGGAATTATTAAAACCAACAAGAATTTATGTACAAGCCGTGTTAAATGTATTGAAAAAGTATGAAATTAAAGGAATGGCTCATATTACAGGTGGAGGCTTTATTGAAAACATTCCAAGAATGCTTAAAGAAGGTTTAGGAGCGGAAATTGATTTTGGTTCATGGCCAATACCATCGATCTTTACCTTTATTCAAGAAAAAGGGAACCTTTCACAAAAAGAGATGTTTGAAGTATTTAATATGGGAATTGGCTTTGTATTAGTGGTGGATGAAAAAGTTTTAAACGATTGTATTCAAATTCTTGAAGAGAGTGGAGAAAAAGCCTATATTATCGGACGAATTCAAAAAGGGAACGGCATTATGTTTGGCGGAGGCAATTTAGAATGAAAAAAATCGCAGTTTTTGCATCAGGAAACGGATCTAATTTTCAATCCATTGTTGATCATATGAAAGAAGGGAAATTGAATGCTCTCTTAGCAATACTAGTTTGTGATAAACCAGGAGCAAAAGTCATTGAACGAGCAAAAAATGCCGGTATCCCTTCTTTTGTATTTAATCCAAAGGATTATCAAAAAAAATCGGATTTTGAAAAGGAAATATTAAACCAATTAAAGAAACATGAAATTGATTTAGTCGTTTTAGCTGGATATATGCGGTTAATCGGGCCGACATTATTAACCGATTATGAAGGAAAAATTATTAATATTCATCCATCTTTACTTCCTTCATTCCCAGGCAAAAATGCGATTGAACAAGCTTTAGAAGCTGGTGTCAAAATAACGGGGGTCACCATTCATTATGTAGATGAAGGGATGGATACTGGACCGATTATCGCTCAAAGGGCGGTAGAAATATCAGAAGAAGATAATGCGGAAACTTTAGCAAAAAAAATACATGAAGTGGAGCATACTTTTTATCCAGAAGTCATTCAAAAGTGGATTAACGAAAACAAATGAGGTGAAACCATGGCAATAAAGCGTGCACTTGTGAGTGTTTCCAATAAAGAAAATATTGTTCCTTTTGTTCAAGAGTTAGTGAATTTAGGAATCGAAGTGATTTCAACAGGTGGGACAAAGAAATTATTAGAAGAAAACGGTGTGAATGTAACAGGTATTTCAGAGGTAACAGGATTTCCTGAAATTATGGACGGTCGTGTGAAAACATTACATCCGGCTATTCATGGAGGCTTATTAGCGGTTCGTGAAAATGAAAGCCATATGAAGCAGCTTCTTGAAAATAATATAAAAACAATTGATTTAGTTGTCGTTAACCTATATCCATTTAAAGAAACGATTTCAAAACCTGATGTAACATTAGAAGATGCAATCGAAAATATTGATATCGGCGGACCAGCAATGCTTCGTGCTTCGGCGAAAAACCATCAGGATGTGGTTGTTGTCGTGGATCCAGCAGACTATGAACAAGTAGTAGCGGAATTAAAAGAAAAACAAGATGTAAGCCAGGATTTAAAACGAAAGCTTGCTGCAAAAGTATTCCGTCATACAGCTAGTTATGATGCTTTAATTGCTGAATACTTAACTAATATTTCTGGCGAAGAGGATCCTGAAAGTATTACGGTTACATTTGAGAAAAAACAATCTTTACGTTACGGGGAAAACCCTCATCAAAAAGCAACGTTCTATCAAAAACCAATTCGTCCACAAGCTTCTATTACAGAGGCGAAGCAGCTCCATGGAAAAGAATTATCCTATAACAACATTAAAGATGCCGATGCTGCCTTACAAATCGTAAAAGAATTTGCAACTCCAGCTGCTGTAGCGGTAAAACATATGAACCCATGTGGTGTTGGTGTTGGAGAGACTATTTTTGAAGCTTATTCAAGAGCTTATGAAGCGGACCCAACGTCTATATTTGGTGGAATTGTCGCATTAAATCGAGAAGTAGATAAAGAAACGGCAGAAAAAATGCATGAAATTTTCTTAGAAATTATTATCGCACCATCTTTCAGTGAAGAAGCATTAACTATTTTAACGAGCAAGAAAAACTTACGCTTATTAACGATTGATGTAAATGCCCCATCATCTGCTGAAAAGCAGTTAACATCTGTTCATGGAGGTCTACTCGTACAAGATGAAGACCGATATACGTTAGATGATGCAAACATTCATATTCCAACAAAGCGTGAACCAACAGAAGAAGAGTGGAAGGATTTAAAGCTTGCTTGGAAGGTAGTAAAGCATGTTAAATCTAACGCTATTGTTTTAGCAAAGGATGAAATGACAATCGGTATTGGAGCTGGACAAATGAATCGTGTTGGTGCAGCGAAAATTGCGATTGAGCAAGCGGGAGAAAAAGCAAAAGGAAGTGCATTAGCATCAGATGCCTTTTTCCCAATGCCAGATACAGTAGAAGCTGCGGCAAAAGAAGGTATTACTGCTATTATTCAACCAGGTGGCTCCATCCGTGATGAAGATTCAATTAAAAAAGCAGATGAATATGGAATTGCAATGGTCTTTACAGGTGTTCGTCACTTTAAGCATTAATTTGTATACAATTCTTCCTAAGGAGTGCATATGATGAAAGTTTTAATTATAGGTAAAGGTGGTCGCGAGCATGCGATTGCTTGGAAATTTGCCCAAAGTTCGCTCGTTGAAAAAGTATATGTGGCACCAGGCAATGCAGGTATGAGATCGGTAGCTGAAATCGTTAATATTTCGGAAGAAGCCACAGAAGATCTTGTCCAATTTGCTAAAGAAAAACAAATCGATTTAACCTTTGTTGGACCAGAAGCTCCACTTATGAATGGGGTTGTTAATGCATTTCATAACGAAGGGCTAACCATTTTTGGACCAACCCAAGAAGCAGCTTTAATTGAAGGTAGTAAAGCTTTTGCAAAAGATTTAATGAAAAAATATCATATTCCAACTGCAGAATATCAAACTTTTACAAGTTATGAAGAAGCAAAAAAATATGTAGAAGAAAAAGGTGCACCGATTGTTATAAAAGCAGATGGATTAGCAGCCGGAAAAGGGGTTGTTGTGGCTCAAACAAAAGATGAAGCCATCGAAACCTTATTTGACTACTTAGAAAATGATAAATTTGGTGAAGCAAGCCAATCTGTAGTCATTGAGGAGTTTTTATCAGGTGAAGAATTTTCATTAATGGCATTTGTTCATAACGAAGCCGTTTACCCGATGGTTATTGCTCAAGACCATAAACGTGCATTTGAAGGGGACGAGGGACCTAATACAGGAGGAATGGGCGCTTATTCTCCAGTACCACAGATTTCAAACGAAGTGGTAAATGAAGCGATAAATACAATTTTAATGCCTGCTGCAAAAGCTTTAAAAGCTGAAGGAAGACCATTTACAGGTATTTTATATGCGGGGTTAATCCAAACAGAAAGCGGGCCAAAAGTTATCGAGTTTAACGCACGATTTGGAGATCCCGAAACTCAAGTGGTTTTACCACGATTAGAATCCGATTTAGCGGAAGTGTTGTTAGGTATTTTAAAAGAAGAGCCAGTTGAGCTAAAATGGAATAATCAAGCCGTTTTAGGCGTTGTCGTAGCATCAAAAGGGTATCCAGGTTCTTACGAAAAAGGGACTCCACTCGGAACTTTACCAGCTTCTGATAAACATCTTATTTTCCATGCAGGAACAAAAGAAGAAAACGGCCAATACATATCTGACGGTGGCCGTGTGTATCTTGTTGCTTCATTTGGTCAAACATTATCTGAAGCAAAAGATCAAGTATATGAGAAGTTGAATAATTTACCAATGGACGGACTGTTTTATCGTAAAGATATCGGCTATCGAGCTTTGTAATTAGCTTTCAGAGCCTCTTTTTCTTCGACGAACAAAGGCATAAAGTAAAGCGATAATACTACCAATTAAGGTGGCCATAACAAACCACATATCCGTTAAATATTCCATAAACATCGAGTTAACCTCCCTTTATATTTTAGGAGGCTGTCTCATAAGGTTTCGGACCTCACATGATGAACACAATATATAGTCTATTGTGTTGTGGGGTCTGGCCCTTTCACCTGAGACAGCCTCCTGATTTTTGAAAAACTAAGAAGGATTATACGTCATCTCTTCATAGAATTCGTCTTCATCTTCTTCCATATAGCTTTCAAACATGTATGTGACAGGACAAAAACGTAAAATACCTTCTCCAACCTTCATAGCAGCCATCATAATAACGAGTAGTAATGAATCTCTCCAAGGTGTTTTCATATATCGAATACAAGCCCAGCATAATGCTGTTAAACCAAATGTAATACGAATTAAAGCATTAACTATTCCAATATTTGGTCGAAGCAAAAGAATTCCCCCCTTTTCAGTTATTTTGCTTATCCTCATTTATTTATTTTGTTAATATAATAGGAAAGTATGTACTTAATGAAGTTCAAAATTCTGTAAAATTCTTTAATGCGTTAATAAGGTTCATATGTTAACATATAAGAAAGTGAACAAATGTTTTAGGGGGAGTCTTGATGCCAGGTCGTGCTTTTTGGTTAACAAATGAAATTCGCGATCATTTAGCGGTCGCTTCAAATAAAATAGCACCAACGATATGGCTAAAAAATGCAACATTTTTACAACCATATTTAAATCAGTGGGTTAGAGGGAATATTTGGATCTATCAAGATAGAATTATTTATGTTGGTGATGAAGAGCCAGAAGTAACAAACGAAACGGAAATTTATGATTGTGAAGGACTTTATTTAGTACCTGGTTATATTGAACCTCATGCACATCCGTTTCAGCTATATAATCCCCAAACCTTAGGGAACTATGTGTCACAGACAGGAACGACAACTTTAGTATGTGATAATCTTATGCTGCTTTTACAGTTCGATAAAAAGAAAGCGTTTTCTTTATTGGAAGATCTACAATCTTATCCAGTTCAGTTCTTTTGGTGGGCAAGATATGATTTACAAACAGAAATGAAAGAAGAAAGTCAATTAATGTCACCTGACATCATGAAAGAATGGATTGAACATCCATTTGTTGTTCAGGGTGGTGAATTAACAGGTTGGCCAAAGCTTGTCGATGGAGATGATTTGTATTTACATTGGATGCACGAAACGAAAAAGACTGGTAAAAGAATTGAAGGACATTTTCCAGGTGCATCAGAGAAAACGCTAACAAAAATGAAGCTATGTGGAGCAGATTGTGACCATGAGGCGATGACGGGTGAAGAGGTCTTGAGACGTTTAAAAAGTGGTTACACGGTTTCCCTTCGTCACTCATCGATCCGTCCAGATTTAAAAAAGCTTCTTAAAGAAATTCAGGAATTAGGGATTAATCGATTTGATGAAATGTTTTTTACAACAGATGGTGCCACCCCATTGTTCTATCAGGATGGGATGATGAATCAAACAATCGAAATTGCTATTAAACAAGGTATACCTGAATTTGAAGCATATAAAATGGCTTCATACAATGTAGCAAGATATTATCAACTTGACCATTTAATCGGTGTTATTGCACCAGGTCGAATTGCATCAATTAATTTTTTAAAATCGATAGACAATCCACACCCTGTATCGGTTCTAGCAAAAGGGAAATGGATTAAAAAAGATGAACAATTGCACAATTCTTTCCCAGCATTCCATTGGGAGAAATACGGAATTGAACCGTTAAATCTTGATTGGGACCTTACAATGGACGATCTGCAATTTTCAATGCCTATGGGATTAAAAATGCGTAATGCTGTTATTATGGAGCCATACTCCATTACGCTTGATAATTCCTTTGATGAATTATCAACTGACCATGATGAAAGCTTTCTTGTTTTAATCGACCGAAAAGGTCAATGGCGCATTAATACGATGTTAAAAGGGTTCGCCAAAGGAGTAAAAGGATTTGCTAGCTCATATTCATCAACTGGTGATATTATTTTAATCGGAAAAAATAAACAAGATATGATGAAAGCGTTTCAACGAATGAAGGAAATTGGGGGAGGTATTGTTTTAACGGAAAATGAAGAGGTGCTGCATGAAATTCCACTTCATTTAAACGGTATAGCCTCAACGAAATCGTTTGAAGTCGTTATGAGAGAAGAAAAGGAATTAGACCGTTTGATGAGAGAAAGAGGATATCCATTTTTGGACGTTATTTATTCTTTACTCTTTTTATCTTCAACACATTTACCGTATATACGAATTACACCAGAAGGAATTTTTGATGTTATGAAAAAAATAATACTCTTTCCATCAATAATGCGTTAAAATATAAAAGGAAAGATAAAAAACAAGGTTGTGGAATAATATGAAGCGTTTCTTGTTGATCGGGATTTCACTGTTAGCATTGACTGCATGTACGTCGAATGTCGGTCAATCAGAAGACAGTCAAAGTAAAATCGAAGAAGAGCCTATTAACCAGAATGATGAACAACAAGAAGAGCAGCAAGAAGAACCGATTGTTCTATCGCCATTAACGGGATTAGAAGCAAAAGGTGATATAAACCAACGTCCTTTTTCTGTCATGATTAATAATCACCCTAAGGCAAGGCCACAATCTGGACTGCACAAGGCAGATGTAGTTTATGAGGTATTAGCAGAAGGAAGTGTTACTCGTTTTCTTGCTATTTACCAAAGTGAGCAGCCTGAAATCATCGGTCCTGTTCGAAGTGCAAGAGATTATTATATTGACTTAAGTAAGGGCTATGATGCTTTTTATATTAGTCATGGGTGGAGTCCGTCTGCACAAAAGAAGCTTCAATCAGGTGAAGCCGATTATTTAAATGGGCTATTCTATGATGGAACATTATTTTGGAGAGATCATGAGCGAAGAGCTCCACACAATTCCTATATTTCTTTCTCGAACCTTATGGAAGGTGCCGGGAGAAAGGGTTATAGCATGACTGAAGAAGTTGAGCCTCTTCCTTTTATCAAGAAGGAAGATGAAACTCTGTCTTCCTTTGAACCGATGATAGACTTTGTAGTGAAATATGGGAATAGTGATACTTGGAAAATTCAATATGTTTATGATGAGTCAATTGAAAGATATAAACGTTATAGTGCAAATGAATTAACAGTTGATCGAGAAACAAAAGAGCCTGTACTGTTAGATAATATCTTAGTCGTTGAAATGGAACATCAAATTATTGATAATTATGGACGAAGAAGCATTGATATTTACTCCGGTGGAATAGGATATTTATTTCAAAAGGGATCGTATACAGAAATAGAATGGAAAAATGTTGATGGTCGTATTCTTCCATATCAGAATGGACAAGTTGTTCCGTTCGTACCAGGAAGAACATGGATAAACATCGTTCCAAATATCGATAAAGCATTGCAATTAACTCAAATGTGAAAAGGAGAAATGTGGCATGCAAATAGAAAAATTGCGTGGAAGAGAATTAGATCAATTATTTGAAGCAATTCTTTCATTACGTGATTTAGAAGAATGCTATCGATTTTTTGATGACCTTTGTACAGTAAATGAAATCCAATCATTAGCACAACGATTAGAAGTAGCGCGTATGTTACGTGAAGGAAATACGTATCACAAAATCGAAACAGAAACAGGTGCAAGTACCGCAACCATTTCTCGCGTTAAACGCTGCTTAAACTACGGCAATGATGCCTATGCAATGGCACTTGATCGAGTTTATAATAAAAAAGAAGCAAAATGATGAAAAGGGGCTGTCCGATAAGTCCCTAAAATAAAAACCAAGGTGAAAAAACACACGTTTTTTTGAAAAAATTACTAAATCTGTAATGGACATCGGTTGATTGAAATGAAGGTGGCGGCTATCCTTTAGGGAACAGCACGAGCCGAAGACCCCACAGACGAGCTTGCGAGTCGAGGAGGCTGATAGAAAAGCGAAGGCGACTGCCTAGCGTCGTACGAACGGGAGACTCTCCCGCACTGAGATAAAGGAGACACCGCGAGGAACGAGCGGATGTCGACTTATCGTAGGGGAGGGAGAGAATCGTTCGCTAGACGCTAGGACCCGGAGCTAGACAAAACCGAAAAGCGGAGGCGACTGCCCAGCGTCGTACGAACGGGAGACTCTCCCGCACTGAGATAAAGGAGATACCGTGAGGAACGAGCGGATGTCGACTTATCGTAGGGGAGGGAGAGGGTCGTTCGCTAGACACTAGGAGCCGGAGCTAGACAAAACGCCCGCGGAAAGCGTCCGCCACCGAAATGAAATCAACCAAATTTAATTCACAATGAAAGGGGCTGTACTTTTTGGACAGCCCCTTTATCATTTTAGAAAGGAATATTTTCAACTATCAAATAAACCCTCGCTCTCATTTTTCGCTTGAATAGATTTTGTTATAATAAAGAAATGGTATGACGAAATAGGAGGCTTTTATATGTACGATATTCGCGAGTGGAAGCATGTTTTTAAACTCGATCCTGATAAAGACATTAGTGATGAGCATTTAGAAATGATTTGTGAATCGAATACGGATGCCGTTATTGTCGGTGGAAGTGATAATGTAACAGAAGATAATGTATTACAGCTTTTATCACGAATTCGCCGTTTCCTTGTTCCGTGTGTATTAGAGGTATCAAATAAAGAATCAATAGTCCCTGGATTTGATTTATATTTCATTCCTACGGTGTTAAATAGCCAAAACACAAAGTGGATTACAGAGCTTCACCATGAAGCGGTAAAGGAATATGGGGAACTAATGAATTGGGATGAAATTGTGATGGAAGGCTATTGTATTTTAAATGAACATTGTAAGGCAGCCCAACTAACAGAAGCTAATACATCGCTTGATATAGAAGATGTGAAAGCCTACGCACGAATGGCAGAAAACATGTTTCATTTACCAATCTTTTATTTGGAATATAGCGGAAAATATGGAGATGTTGAGATTGTAAAAGCAGCAAAATCCTGCTTACATAATACAAAGCTAGTTTATGGCGGCGGCATTAAAAACGCTCAACAAGCAAAGGAAATGGCTGAACACGCTGACATTGTCGTTGTTGGAAATATCATTTATGAGGATATAAAACAAGCGTTAGAGACTTTACAAGTTGTAAAAGGGGCATGACGCAATATCGATTTTTGTGTAAAATAGAACATATGTTTGTTTCGAGGTGGTGACTGTTTTGGAGTTTATAACTGAACAATTGCTATCAGGTTTAAATGAACGGCAAAAGGAAGCGGTCAAGCTTACTGAAGGTCCTGTTTTAATTATGGCAGGAGCGGGAAGTGGGAAAACGCGTGTACTTACTCATCGAATTGCCTATTTAATGGCTGAAAAACAAATAGCTCCGTGGAACATTTTAGCTATTACCTTTACTAATAAGGCAGCACGCGAAATGAAAGAGAGAATTGAAGGACTATTAGGTCCAGGAGCTGAAGACATTTGGATTGCAACGTTCCACTCAATGTGTGTCCGTATTTTACGTCGAGATATTGATCGTATTGGTATTAATCGAAACTTTACAATATTAGATACATCCGATCAGCTTTCAGTTATTAAATCGATTTTAAAAGAACGAAATCTAGATCCGAAAAAATATGATCCTCGAGCTATTTTAGGATCGATTAGCTCGGCGAAAAATGAATTGATGACACCAGAAGAGTATGCCCAAACAGCTGGTGGAGCTTGGGAGCAGATCGTTAGTGATGTGTATACAGATTACCAAAAGAAATTACTGAAAAACCAAGCACTTGATTTTGATGATCTCATTATGTCTACTATTCAATTATTTAAGAGAGTACCAGAAGTATTGGAATACTATCAACGAAAGTTTCAATATATTCATGTAGATGAGTATCAGGATACAAACCGTGCACAATATATGCTAGTAAAGATGTTAGCTGCACGCTTTCAAAACTTATGTGTTGTGGGTGATTCCGATCAATCGATTTATCGTTGGCGCGGTGCTGACATCGCCAACATTTTATCCTTTGAAAAGGATTATCCGGATGCAAATGTTATTTTACTCGAGCAAAACTATCGTTCAACAAAGCGTATACTTCAAGCGGCTAATGAAGTAATTAAAAATAACGTGAACCGAAAGCCAAAAAATTTATGGACAGAAAACCCAGAAGGTCAAAAAATAACTTATTACCGTGCTGATAGTGAGCATGGAGAAGCTCAATTTGTAGCCGGTAAAATCCAAGAGGTCGTTCAGTCTGGAAAAAGAAAATACTCAGATATAGCCATATTATATCGAACAAATGCCCAATCACGTGTCATGGAGGAAGTGCTGCTAAAATCCAATATTGATTACAACATTGTGGGTGGGATTAAATTCTATGACCGAAAAGAAATTAAAGATATTTTAGCCTATTTACGTGTTGTAGCCAATCCAGATGACGATATTAGTTTAGAACGAATTATTAATGTGCCAAAAAGAGGGGTTGGAGCGACATCTGTATCACGTATACAAGAATATGCTCTTATGCATGGACTATCGTTATTCCAAGCACTCGAAGAAATAGAGCAGGTTGGGGTAAGTGCACGTGTTGTTAATACATTAACAGATTTTCGAGAAATGGTCCGAAACTTTAACCAAATGCAGGATTATTTGTCTGTAACCGAACTTGTTGAAGAGATTTTAGATAAGTCAGGTTATCGGGACATGCTGAAAGCAGAAAAAACAATTGAAGCTCAAAGTCGTTTAGAAAACATTGATGAGTTTTTATCCGTCACTCAAAGCTTTGAAAAACAAAGTGATGATAAAAGCTTAATCGCCTTTTTAACTGATCTAGCACTTATTGCTGATATTGATCAGATTGATCAAGAAGAAGAGGCGGCGAAGGATGCAGTTGTTCTGATGACATTACACTCAGCAAAAGGACTTGAATTCCCTGTAGTCTTTTTAATTGGAATGGAAGAAGGTGTCTTTCCTCACAGTCGTTCTTTAATGGATGATGCTGAAATGGAAGAAGAGCGGCGTCTTGCATATGTAGGGATAACACGTGCAGAAGAGGAACTATATTTAACTAATGCTGAAATGCGAACACTATTTGGTCGTACAAACATGAATCCAGAGTCACGTTTTATTGATGAAATTCCTGAAGAACTAATTGAAGACTTAAATGGTCAAGTGAAAAATAAAATGCCATTTACGAAAAAAACAGTTTCTTCAAATCTGAGAGCCGTATCAAAGCCAAAGCCAATGTTAACGAAAACAGGCGGTGATACAGTTGATTGGGCTGTCGGTGATAAAGCGGAGCATAAAAAATGGGGAATTGGAACGGTTGTAAGTGTAAAAGGCTCTGGAGAGGATAAAGAGCTCGACATTGCGTTTCCAAGTCCAGTAGGAATTAAGCGGTTATTAGCTAAATTTGCACCAATTCAAAAAGTATAATGAGAGGGATGACAGAATGGACAAAGAGCGTGCTAAAAGCCGTGTCAGAGAATTGCAGAAACTTTTAAATCAATATAACTATGAATATCATGTATTAGATAATCCGTCTGTCTCTGATGCTGAATATGACCGATTAATGCAAGAGTTAATTCAGCTTGAGGAACAATACCCAGAGTTCAAAACTCCAGACTCACCATCTCAACGAGTTGGTGGAGAGGTGCTAGAGTCCTTCCAAAAGGTCGAGCACAAGATTCCGATGTTAAGTTTAGGAAATGCATTTAATGAACAGGATTTACGTGATTTTGACCGTCGTGTACGTCAAGCTGTTGGCGATGATGTGAGATATACAGTGGAATTAAAAATAGATGGATTAGCGGTTTCTCTTCGTTATGAAAAGGGTATTTTTGTACAAGGTGCAACACGTGGAGATGGGACCATTGGTGAGGATATCACGGAAAATTTAAAAACAATCCGTTCAATTCCATTAAAGCTAAAAAAAGATTGGTCGATTGAAGTGCGTGGAGAAGCGTATATGCCAAAAAAATCGTTTGAAAAACTGAATGAGGAAAGACAAAAGAAAAATGAAGAGCCATTTGCCAATCCGCGAAATGCTGCAGCAGGTTCTTTGCGTCAGCTTGATCCTAAAATTGCAGCGAAACGAAACCTCGATATATTCGTCTATAGTATTGCAGACCTTGGTGAAACAGGAGTTACCACTCATAGTGAAGGATTAGATTTACTAGATGATCTTGGATTTAAAACAAACAAAGAAAGAAGAACATGTAAAAACATTGACGAAGTAATCCAAATGCTAGATGAATTTATAGCTAAGCGCCCAGAGCTTCCATATGACATCGACGGACTTGTCATAAAAGTGGATAGCCTTAAGCAACAACAAGAGCTTGGATTTACCGCAAAAAGTCCAAGATGGGCAATCGCGTATAAATTCCCTGCTGAAGAAGTAGTTACAAAGCTTATTGATATCGAATTAACTGTAGGAAGAACAGGGGTTTTAACTCCAACCGCCATTTTAGAGCCAGTTCGAGTTGCTGGAACGACCGTAAAACGTGCTTCTTTACACAATGAAGATTTAATTCGTGAAAAAGATATTAAAATCGGTGACTATGTTGTAGTTAAAAAGGCTGGAGACATCATCCCTGAAGTTGTGAATGTGTTAGCAGATAAGCGTACAGGACAAGAGCGTGACTTTTATATGCCAAAAGAGTGTCCAGAATGTGGAAGTGAACTCGTACGGATTGAAGGAGAAGTAGCTCTTCGTTGTTTAAATCCAAAATGCCCAGCACAAATTCGGGAAGGACTTATCCACTTTGTGTCGAGAAATGCTATGAACATTGACGGACTTGGCGAACGCGTCATTACACAGCTTTTTAACGAAGGACTCATTGAAGATGTTGCGGACCTGTATCAATTAAAACGTGAAGAGTTATTAAAGCTAGAACGTATGGGAGAAAAGTCAACTGATAACTTATTAAGAGCGATTGAAAAATCAAAGGAAAACTCGTTAGAACGTCTATTATTTGGTCTTGGCATTCGCTATGTTGGTGAAAAAGCTGCCAAAACAATAGCTGAGCATTTTGAAACGATGGAAAAGCTTCAAGAGGCAACAAAAGAAGAGCTTACATCTATTAATGAGATTGGAGAAAAAATGGCAGATGCCATTGTCACTTATTTTAACAAGGACGAAGTTAAAGAATTAATCTCTGAACTAAAAAGCTTAGGAATTAATATGACATATAAAGGAGTCAAACGTTCTGACAATGAAGGACAAGACTCCTACTTATCAGGAAAAACCGTTGTTTTAACTGGTAAGCTAGAATCGATGTCTCGTAATGAAGCTAAAGCAAAGATTGAAGAGCTTGGCGGAAAAGTAACTGGAAGTGTTAGCAGTAAAACAGACATAGTCATTGCTGGAGAGGCTGCAGGTAGTAAACTGAAAAAAGCACAGGAATTAAATATTGAAGTTTGGAATGAAGAACGTATGCTAGAAGAATTTGGTTTATAAGAGAGGTAGAGTACCTTGATGAAAAAAATAATTGGATTAATGGCAGGTCTTCTCATACTCTCAGCTTGTTCAAATATAGGAGAACCAGAGGAGCTTGTACAGGAAACAGATGAAGCTGAACAAGAAACGGCCATCATTCCGAAATATAACATCTCAGATGATTACTATAAGATGATTGTACCGTTTAAAACGAGTAGTTCTCGCGGACTTGTTGTTGATAACTTAAATACAAGATATGATATAGACGAATTTGAAACAGGCTTAATGCGTATGGCACAGGCTACATTTCCAACAGATACACACTTCTTTCAAGAAGGACAATACTTGGATGAAGATACAGTTGATACGTGGTTAGAATGGAATGATAGAGACCCAGAAGGATTGAATCCTCCTAAGTCAGAAGAAGAAGACCAAGTGATTTTAGCACATATTTTAGAACATAATTACTTAGTGAAAAAAGATGAAAAAACGATTGAATTAGGTGGAATCGCAATCGGTCTTGCGTTAGAAAGTGATTCTAACAATATCGCCCTTATAGAAGCAAAAGGAAAAGAGTACGCAAAAGAAGTCGTTAGACGCATGAGGGGAATGGAAGGCTTAAGTAAAGTGCCAATGGTTGTGTCTTTATATGTCCAAGCTCCTAAGTCTTCCATTGTTCCTGGACATTTTATCGCAAAAGCTGAAGTAAGTAGAGGTAGCAGTAACATAGGAAAATGGACGATTGTAGATGAACAATATTACTTCTTTCCATCACCAGAAGCATATAACGAGAAACCTGATGATGCGAATAAATTTGAAATTTTAAAAGGTGATATTGAAGAATTTTTCCCGAACTATACAGGTGTCATTGGAAAAGCCTTTTACCAAAATGGCGAGCTCACTCAAATGAAAATCAAAATACCCATGCAGTTTTATGGAAAAGCTGAAGTAATTGCTTTAACACAATATTTGACGGGGAAAATCATGGAATATTATCCTGAACAATACCTCTCAGTAGAAGTGTCTATTTCATCAACAAACGGTGAAGAAGCGCTAATTGTAAAAGAACCAGGAATGGATGAGCCATTTGTTCATATTTATCAGTAAGGAGGATGCTTTCAATTTTGGAGGCATCCTTTTTTATTTTTGTATAGGAATTTATGGACAAATTTGTTCATAGTTGGTTTACGTCTAGCTCCGGGTGTTAGCTAGCAACCTTCCCATTTTTTCTGTACGATAAATCAACATCCAACTCACTTACGTTCGTCGTGTTTCCTTTATCTCCTACTGAAAGGTCTGAGTTTGTATGCCGCTGGGCAAACGCCCTACGTTTTTTGTTCATAAAAAACAATTCTAGTGAGGTAATTCGGATAGTATATGAAAAGATTACACTGATTAAAAAGCAAGGGAGGTGACGAACAATTCTCTTGAACTGATAGAGAAGATGAAAAAAGTGATGGGAAAAGTTTGCCCAGTTTGCATTTGGGGAGAAGTGATTGAAAAACAGGTCAAGTGATGGGAAAAGTTTAAGAACTGAGTGAAAAAGTTCAGAAAGTGAAGGAAACGCATACAAACTGATTAAATAAAATAAGAAAGTGATGGACAAAGCAATGAAAATGATTAAAAAAACAAAAGAAGTGATGAAATCAGTCATTTAAGTTGTAACTAAAAATTAATATGTAAACTTACAACTATCTAAATTTTAATAATATTCCCATATGTTTGAAGATAGGTTGTTAATCCGGTAGAATGAAGGAGGAGAAACATTAGAAGGGGGAGAATGATGTCATGGTCAGACCATATCAACACGAACCATTTACAGATTTTTCTGTTGAAGAAAATAAGAAAGCCTTTGAAGAAGGATTAAAAAAGGTTGAATCTTACTTAGGACAAGATTATCCACTGATTATTGGTGGAGAGCGTATTACAACGGAAGAAAAAATCGTATCCTTTAACCCAG